>Ga0208937_1000163_pt1 | contig 61389 bp, 56 predicted proteins | sample June2015DPH_11_5_FD_184705 | JGI IMG/M metagenome (GOLD analysis project Ga0208937, IMG submission 184705) | Peatland microbial communities from SPRUCE experiment site at the Marcell Experimental Forest, Minnesota, USA - June2015DPH_11_40... | ecosystem: Environmental > Terrestrial > Soil >... | reverse complement strand
ACCCCTGTTTACGCTTCGCTAGGCACCTCGCGGTATCCAGCGCAAAACTCGGGGCCGAGCGGGTCGCTAGCCCTTTCTCGTGAGACTCTTGCATTCTCTGCTTCATGCCGGTTTATCCCGGCGCACGGATTTCCATTTTTCCGATGCGTCTCATTTTTCTTGCACTGTTCTCCCTCCGCGGCAGATTATCCCAATGCTTTTCAAGGGGTTAGAACTATCCCTGGGCATATGCGGGATAGAGCATATGCGTATCATTATGCCACACTTGGCGGCTCGTGCCCTTCTTAAATAGGCGACACCTGTAGCCTATTAGTCGCCGGCCTGCATCTGTGAAATCTGGACCCTGCAATCTCAAATTGCCGCTCGCAGGCAGAGCGTAGGGTCTCCGAAAAACGAGACTCTGCCCTACCTGCTTTGGAATTGACCGGGGGTTCGTCATCGAAGAAAAAGCCCACGGTCACGAGAGCGATCACCGTGGCTACCGGCTTGGCGGCCGAATCAAAATCCGGATCAAACCCAAATCCGTAGCTCGCAATGAGTGCCGAATTTACGACTGGCTTTCGGAATTTCTCTGCGGCTGGTGATGCTCCATTTCACGGATCTGTTCTTCAAAGCGCCGTGTGAGCGCACGAGATGTACGAAACCCAAGAGAGCGCAGTTCGGCGGCAACAGCAATGGGGTTGTCGATAAATCCTCGGCGATAGGATTCACGTAACATTCCAAGCACTCCGATCACGGTTATGCCTCGCCCGGCGGCCACCTGACGGCCCCGGCGTTCGTCCATAATGAGTGCGTCAGCTCGAAGCTCCTGCGCCAGTTGTATGGCTTCCGCCTCACCGGGGTCGAGTTGGCCGATTAATTCGGCATCGGGTGTGGTTTGAACCTCACGAACTTTAAGCCAAGTCGGTCGTTGTGCCATCCAGTGCTGCACGGAAGGTGGCGCATGAGGGTCGAGAATTTCTCGCTCGACGGCAGTCGGGATGAGAATTGTGCCGAAAAGCTTGGCAAGGAGATCGGCTTGACCGGCTGCAACGAGATAGCGCAGGGGGGAGGTGTTGGAGACAACCGTCATCGTCAGTTGTTAGAGCTATCGAGTTCGGTCAGAGAGTTTTTCAAATGCTCGCGCTTCGCGGTCAAGCTCGGCTGGGTCGTAGTCATATAGAGCAACGTGTCGCGCTAAGAGGTTTTCGGTCTCGATCCGCGAGAGGCCGAGAAGTTGCCCGACCTGTAGTTGGGTTAGGGAACCTCGCCGGTAGCCATCAATAGCGAGCGCTTCCAGGGTCCGGCGTGACAAATCGCCGCCACACTGCCCGAGTGAGCGCGCCAAGTCATCCGGGATGTGAATGGTAATTTCCATGCGTGTAGTTTAGCGAATTGGCAAGACTCTTGTACAGTGCAATATGGCAACAATCCGTAGTTTTAAGGTGAGGAACGGAATAGGGACGGTGCTTGCTTTGTAGCGCCGACCTTCAGGTCGGCATTTGTGCGATCTCATCCGGTGCTGACCTAAAGGTCAGCGCTGCCGCGGCGCGGCAAAACCCCGCACCGCTGGAAAAGCCGTCCGCCATTAAGATTGGCGGACCTACGACCGCGGGCCCTGCGCTACCACGCGCGTACAAATCTCGTTCTCTTGGAGCCCGATGTCCGCAAGGCCTTTCGCAGTAGGGGGACGGCTTGCCGTCCCCTCCGTGTACATTGCCGCCGAACCAGGAAGGGTAGGGCAAGCCCTACCCCTACTTGGTGATCGAGTTGCGCAAGGTGGGAAGCTACAAGCGCAGAGATTACAGTTCGAGCGGCGACTGAGGTTCTGTGACCCGGAGGTAGCCACGGTCAATTCGTGTTTGGAATTGACCGTGGGTTCGTCATCGAAGAAAACACCCACGGTCACAAGAGCAGTGACCGTGGCCGCTATCCAATAAATAAGCTTGCTCATCTGTACACTATAAGGTACAGTGTCCTATATAAGGTGCATGATGCCAGACGACCCGGAGCCGCAGAAAATCCCGCTGATCTTTTACCGCACCGAGGCGGGAAGCGAGCCCGTGCGGGAATGGCTGAAGGGATTGCCGGAAGCCGAGCGTCAGGCCGTCGGGAAAGACCTTCTGCGGGCGCAATGGCGGTGGCCGGTGGGAATGCCGCTGTGCCGCGCGCTGGGGAGCGGGTTGTGGGAGGTCCGGACGGACTTACCGACGAAGCGCACAGCGCGCGTGCTGCTCTGTCTCTACCGCGGGCGCCTCGTGGCACTGCACGGTTTTATCAAGAAGACGCGGGCAACGCCGGATGAGGATTGGGCATTGGCACGTAGGCGTCAGAGGGAGTTGGAGCAATGAGCAGGAAACACATGGGTTCGAGCGTCGATGATTTCCTCAAGGAGGAAGGCATCTTTGAAGAGGCGCAAGCACAGGCGATTAAGGAGGTCGTCGCGTGGCAGCTCGCCCAGGCCATGAAGAAAAAGAAAATATCCAAGTCGCGGATGGCGGCGCTGCTCAAGACGAGCCGGACACAGGTTAACCGTCTGCTTGATCCGAAAAACGACATCACGCTCTCAACCCTTCAGCGGGCGGCGGCGATGGTTGGGCGCCGGGTAACGATCGAGCTGGTGTAGAGAATGGCGGATGTCCGCAAGGCCTTTCGCAGTAGGGGGACGGCTTGCCGTCCCCTCCGTGTACATTGCCGCCAAACCAGGAAGGGTAGGGCAAGCCCTACCCCTACTTGGTGATCGAGTTGCGCAAGGTGGGAAGCTACGAGCGCGGAGATTACAGTTTGAACGACGCGTGAGGATGTGTCACCCGGGGGTAGCCACGGTCAATTCGTGTTTGGAATTGACCGTGGGTTCGTCATCGAAGGAAAAGCAACGGTCACGAGAGGTCGTCCGCCATCAAGATTGGCGGACCGTAGGCCGCGGCGACACCGTGGCTGCCCGCTGCGTACCTGCCCGGGCAGGTTTCTACTATGTTTTCAAGAATTCAGAAACGTCGATACCGGCTTCGCGCAGGACAGCGCGAAGCGTGCCCTCTGCCATATCGCGCACATGGTGGGGAAGGGTGACTTTGCGGCCCGTGACAGCGTGCCGCCAGATTTCATGACTACCCGGACCGGGGCGGTCAAAGGTGAACCCGAAGGCGCGCAGCTTGCGGGCCACTTCGCGTTACTTTAACGCAGCGAGGCGACCCATTAGCTGATGCCGACGGGCACAACGAAGTCGGGCAGGACTGGGTGTGATTTTTTGAATGCGGGAGGAAGTGGGTCGCCGTGATCGCGGCAGGACTCGACGATCCTTCGCGCCAGTCCCTGGGCAATCTAGACCGCTTCCGTGACGCTACGCCCTTCGGCGGCCAAGCCGGGCACATCGGGGCTCGTTGCCACGTAGCCGCCTTCCTCGAGCGATTCAATGCGCAACCGAATCGGAACTTCGTCCACAGGCGCGACCCTTTCCTGACGCTTTCCCTTTGGCATGGTTTGGCTCCCAGGCGACGGTTCCAATTCTAACACGCGTGGGCGCTACCACGCGCCGCCTGGCCATTGCTCGGGTGATTACTGAGTGAGTAGTGCGGACCTGTTCCGTAGGTCCGCGGCACTTGGGCACGGTCGATGAGAAAAGCCGCAGACCTTGAAAAACAGGTCTGCGCTACTTGCTTTGCACGTCCTCGATTTCGGCGAAGCCCGCGCCGCCTACTTTGAGGGCGAGGTTCAGGCTTGCGTGTAACTACAAAAAGAGCTATATTAGGGAAGGAAGCGGAAATGCAATACGAATGGGACGAAGCGAAGAACCGGAAGAACGTCGCCAAGCATGGCCTCAGCTTCGAGGATGCCGAATCGGTGTTTTCCGGGCCTTGCGTCACATTCGAAGATGACCGCTTCGACTACGGGGAAGAACGGCTCATCACTTTGGGCTTACTGGCCGGGCGACTGGTGGTCATAGCCCATTCGCCGCGCGATGAGGGAACGCGCATCATCTCGATGAGAAAGGGGAACCGGCGTGAACAAAAAATCTATCAAAAGCGACTTGGCACGAATTGACCGCATGCGGGATGCCGATATTGACTATTCGGACATTCCCCCGCTCGATAGGACGTTTCTCAAAAAGGCCACGACGGCTTGGCCCCCGGCGAAAAGGCAATTGACGATTCGTCTCGATGCGGACGTGCTCGATTGGCTCAAGGGTCAGGGCAAGGGCTACCAGACGCGCATTAATCGCATTCTGCGCATCGTGATGGAGAGTCAACCCCCCGGCTAGGCCATCGGCCTGGGTAACAAGCCCTTTCCAATTCAACGCGCGAGCGCTGAAGGGGCGATCCAGTGGCTCGCCCTTTCAGGGCTTGGGGCTGCGACCGCTCTTTGATTCCCAGGGCGTTGCCCTGGGCTAGGTTGGCTCGCCCCTTCGGGGCTAGGGGTGGAAACTACGGCGTTCTTGTCTGGCAATCACCAGGCGGGTACAAATCTCGTTCTCTTGGACCCCGATGTTCGCAAGGCCTTTCGCGCTTTGTAGCGCCGACCTTCAGGTCGGCATTTTCTTGGTGATCGAGTTGCGCAAGGTGGGAAGCTACAAGCGCAGAGATTACAGTTCGAGCGGCGACTGAGGTTCTGTGACCCGGAGGTAGCCACGGTCAATTCGTGTTTGGAATTGACCGTGGGTTCGTCATCGAAGGAAAAGCCCACGGTCACAAGGGCCCTGACGGTAGCTACCCGCTGGCGAGCCTATTGGCATCGTTCAATTTGCGTGCAGTTCTTCGAAGTGCTGTCGTTGAACCTTAATCTTGCTTTCGTCCTTTCGGGCGGCTGCCAAATCATAGGCGAGCTGCATACGCAACCACGTTTCCGCCGTGCTGCCGAACGCCTTGGCCAGGCGAATCGCCATCTCCGGGCTGATGGCGGCCTTGCCGTTCACCACGTTGTTGAGGGCCTGCCGGGTGACGCCAAGAACCTTCGCGCCTTCCGTCACGGACAGGCCCAAAGGCTCAAGGCAGGCGGTTCTTATGCTTCGCCCGGGATGGGGTGGGTTCTTCATGGGCATGGTGTCTCTCCTTTCGTCACCTAGTGGTAATCAATCAGTTCAACATCGAACGCATCAGCGCCTTGAAAACGAAAAATGACGTGCCAATTGGCCCGCACCGTCACTGACCAGAAGCCGCTCAAATCACCTTTGAGCGGATGCAGGCGATAACCCGGAAGGTTAAGTGCCTGCGGCGCGTCGGCCTCATCGAGGCGGGCAAGAATGTCCTCAACCGTGTGCAGTAGATCGGGCCGTATCCCACTTCGGTCGCCGCGTTCGTATAGCCGTTTGAGGCCCCGGTGTTTGAAGCTCCTAATCACAAGGATACACCGTAAAGTGAAGCTTGTCACTTGTCAAGTGTGGATTCCTGCGGCGACATCCAGGGGGCCGCGCGGGGGGGACAGCAAACTTGGCGCGGACCTGTGTTGTTGATTCCGCGGCCCTCGAAGACGGCCGGTGCGAAAAGCCGCCCCGATAAATCAGGGCGCTACCAGGCTGGACCCCGATGTCCAAAAGGCCTTTCGCAGTAGGGGGACGGCTTGCCGTCCCCTCCGCGTGCATTGCCGCCGAACCAGGAAGGGTAGGGCAAGCCCTACCCCTACCTGGTGATCGAGTTGCGCAAGGTGGGAAGCTACAAGCGCAGAGATTACGGGTCGAACCGCGCCTGAGGTCATTTGACCCGGAGGTAGCCACGGTCAATTCCTCTTTGGAATTGACCGTGGGTTCGTCATCGAAGGAAAAGCCCACGGTCACGAGAGCAGTGACCGCTACCCGCTCCAGCCATCGGTCGAATGGAGTTCTTCGTACGCGCCGATGGCAGCGCCCTCCAAAGCTGGTAACAACTCGTCGAGGACATCGCAGAACTCGAAAATATTAAAGCGCAAGTGCGATCCGAGCAGGGCAGAACCTTTGGTGTCGATTGGGTATCGAAATGCGCAGGAGCGAGCATCGACCTCCTGAAACTCTGCGATGACCGCGCGGAACTCGTCAAGGGTGCGAAAGTGCTCAGTGCCGAGATCCCATTCCCAGCCGTAAGCGTCGAAGATGCGCTCCAATTCTCGCATTAGTTCGTCGAGCTTGTGCGTCTTGAGCAATTTTTGTCGGTCAACCTCTTGCTGCCCTTTGATTGAAAGCATGGGCGAGCCGACGAGAAGCACCGCTTTCATATACAACTCAAGAGCGTGTCGGTAGAGAAACACGACGGGATACGCTCGGAAATCCTCGGCCGGGTTTCCGTATAGCCCGAATTGTGGTTTCTTCCGGAGCGCTGCCACGGATTCTTTGGCGACGACGTGGAAAGCCTCTGCAAACTCGGTGAAGTCACGCTCTGAAGTGCCGTGCCAGTTCAGCACTACCGTCCCGTGCGGCCGACCATTGTCAACGAAAAGGTGCTTCTTTCTCACGACGATTCTCCCTTCAAAACCAGGCAATCGTACCGCGGACCTCATGATGATGTTCGCGGTTCTTGGGCGCGGTCATTGAGAAAAGCTGCGGAGGTTGAAAAACAGGCCTGCGCCATCCCCTAGATGAATTAGCGCTTGGGGCGATATTTTACGCTCCCAGCTTGAACGGTTTGCGCATCGTCGCAACACGGAAACGTTATTGTATCCGGGCCGGGGAACTTTCGGGGCTGTTTCCCTGGTTCATAGCAGGGGGTGTCGAGAAGCTGAAATTCTCCACCGCACTTCGGGCATGTCACGGTCGCAATAAGCAATTCCATTTCGTCTGCCACGCGCTCCTCCTGTCTGGGATTTTATCCTAGCGCAAAGTCATGCGCCGCAACGCCTCTCTTGCGACGGGTGGGGTCCGAAGAGCGGAACGTCCGTCCTTGCCACGCGCTGTTCGTCACTGATTCCCTTGCTGCAACAGCCGCTCGTAATTCTGCTTATGGTCCGCGTTCCTGGGGTCAAGCATGTATGCCGCGCGGTATTCCTTGAGAGCACCCTGCAGGTCGCCATTCTGCTCCAGTGCGAGGCCGAGGCCCAAGTGCACCTCGCCATCATTGGGGTTCAAGCGTAATGCTTCGCGAAACTCCGCGATCGCACCTTCCCGGTCGCCCTTGTGTCCGAGCGCCTCGCCGACTGCGGCGTGCGCCGCTGCGAGATTAGGATCCGAGCGCAGCGCCTCTCGTTCTTCAGCAATCATTCCATCCCAGTCGCCCTTGCTTCCAAGCGCAAAGCCGAGGTTGATATGCGCCGCATCATTATCGGGATTTAGTCGCAGCGCTTGGCGTTCTTCAGCGATTTCTCCATCCCGGTCGCCCTTGCCCGCGAGGACGTAGCCGAGGCTGACATGCGCCCAATCATTATTAGGGTTAAGTCGCAGTGCTTCGCGGGCTGCGAACGAGGCATCATCCCACTTCTTCTGGCAACCGAGGACATAGGTTAGGCTTACATAGAGGTCGACATTTTGAGAATCAAATAGCAACCCCGCGCGATATTCCTGCTCAGCCTCCGCGCAGTGCCCATTCTTTGCGAGTTCCGCTCCTCGCGCCACGTGCCGTCGAATTTCAGCTTGCCGAGCCTGCGCGGCGGGGTCAACGGTCGCGGGCTTCGTCACTTTGGCTGCCTTGAGTGCGCTAATTAGTTCGTCCTCACCACCGGCCAAGCGGACTTCCTGAAGGTAGTCATCCGTGGGCTCAAAGTCGATGCCCCGCTCTCTCACCAGCAACGCCACGCGGGTGCTCGTTACCTGCCCGGCGAGCAGCGCGAAAACCTGCACCTGGTTGAGCGGCTTCTTCGCGCTGGCTGGCTCGGGCCGCTTGGCCGCGCGCAGCGCTTTAAGAAATGCCTCGCTCGCGCCCGCGGCCTTTAGGCTTTGGAGAAAATCCTCCGCTGGCGCGAAATCAATTCCGCGCTGCTCGATCAGCTTCGCGCCCGACTCGTCTGCGAGTCCGTCCCGCACCAGGCCTTGCACCTGGTCTTGCGTGAAAGGCTTCTGTTGCGCCCAGGCAGACAGGGCAGAGACCAGCCCCATCGCCAGCATGAGAAGAGTCAGCGTTTTTCGGGATCTCATTCCACCCTCCCGAGCCTGTCGCGGACTGATACCCACCGTTCGTCATCCGCAGAGGAAAACGCCGCGGAGCATCTCGCCCTGCCGTTTGTGGGCGGAAAAATTCAGAGCGAGATTCTTCGCTCCGCTCCGCTGCGCTCAGAATGACAGCGGGTCGCGGGCGGCGGACCCATGCCGCCTTTTGGCGTATATGCGGTCATGGCAAACCCTTGCGCTACATCCTCAAGCCTTGGGCGGCGTCCTCGTCGGCATAAGCCGCCGCGATCTCGTGTGTCATCCCCGCCGCTTACTTCGCGTCTTCCGAGAGTCCAGCCATTTCTTTAGAGATTGAGGGCTTTCTCCCGATCGTTGCCCCGCCAACAAACCCGCAACGGTCAGATCTTCGTCCAGATCGGGCCAGTGGATGTAGGCGCCGTCTCCGAAGATTTCGAAATGATTGCGTTCCTGCGGCGTCCCATGCCAAAGACGGGGGAACCAGGCCAGAGGCACCATAATGGTCCGCCCATCCACCAGATCAATCGTTAGCTCTTCGTCGCTCACCTTTACCGATTTACCCCGGGGCTCCTGGACTTCAACGGCCAAAGAACTCATACCAGCTCCTCATTAGTCGTTCGCGATGCTCATCAACGAGCTTCAGAATTACATTCAGTTCCGCCCGGCTGAAGCCCCCGGCACGTTCAAGCGCCACGGGTTCAAGCCAGAATTTCGCCACCTTGTTCTCGCGTCGCACGTGGCTGTGCGGCGGTTCGCTCCTATCCAAAGAGACAAAGAAAAACCGATAGGAACGCATTCTGAGAACCGTCGGCATTGCTCTCTAATTCTATCCCTATGACTGTGATTTGCGCGAGCGAAAGCTAGCGTCCTGAGTTAGAAGTTCGCTAACGAAGTGTTGCAGTTTCGGGTAGCCGTTCCACAGCCCCGGCAGGGGTCCTGCAAGGCGGGATCGGCCCTTCGGGCCTTTGCCCCGTGTTACCTCAATGCTTCCTCGGCGGCCTTGGCTTTTTCCGCGCGGGCGAGACCTTCGCGCGCCGCGCTGTTATTCGCCGGCTGGCGCAGAGCGAGATTCTTCGCTTCGCTCAGAATGACAGCAAGGAGGCGTTTTCGCGCAGCCTGTGAAGCCCCCGGCACGTTCAAGCGCCACGGGTTCAAGCCAGAATTTCGCCACCTTGTTCTCGCGTCGCACGTGGCTGTGCAGTGGTTCCTGCCGGATTCCTACGTCAACCTTGGGATTGTTCGTCCAGCTTGGGCAGGAGCCTCTCGTCCTCAGGCTTCTCTCGCAGATGCAAGATGGCCTCCGCGGCGATGCGCGCGGCATCCGGAAAAGCATGCCGGAGCGCGTTGCTGCGTAGTTGCTCAAGTTCTTCCGTCCGTCGAAGCAGGTGGTCGATCCGAGTTGCGAGCTCACCGGGCCGCTTTACCCAGTAACCTGTATGCCAACATTCTTCAATCAATTGGCAGAATCGGCGTTCGTTGCCGGGGAGGGCGTCGAACACCACGATCGGTAATCCGCAGTTCAGAGACTCAGCCACGATGGCGCCCCCGGCACGGCTGACAAGCAAGTGAGCCGCCGCCATCCATTGGTGCATGTTGTCCACCCAGCTTAGAACCCGCGCGTGGGCCATCCCCGCGGTAAGTCGCAGAAGTTCTTTTCGAAGGCTTTCGTCACGCCGGGAGATGAAAACTACCTGGAAGGGTTGCTGAACCTTCTGGAGTTCGGATACAACCTCCCGCGGTTTTCCTTTTCCCGACCCACCGAAATTGACCAGGAGCAGAGGAAGATTCTGTTGAAGTCCGAGGCGCGCGCGCAGCGCTGGCCGATTGGAACACGAGCCGAATGCCGGGTCCACGGGGACTCCGCATTCGAGGATCCTTTCCGGCGGCACGCCCAGGCTTCTGATCTGGGCAGCAACTTCCCCGGGATAGGATACGAACAGATCAACCTCCGGCTGTGCCCATGGCCGCTCATAGGCGAAGGTCTGCATGGCGACCAGAGAATACTGGGCCCCGGTTTCGCGCTTGTGTATGACGGCGATCTCCCCGAGGCCGACTTCGGTGGCAGCGACCACGTCGGGCGCAAAAGCTTCGATGTATCGGAACAACGGGCGGGCGCCCAACCGATAAAGCCACCATGGCCCGCTGGTTTCACCCCCAAACTGGTGGCTCTCGATGTAATCCCAAAGTCCTGGCCAGTATTTCAGTGGGATCTCGTACAAGTTGTAATAGGCCCGAAACCACGGTGCGCAATGCGCCAGCGCATCCACAACCTCCACTTTGAGGTTCGGCCGCAAATGGAGAAGGCCCTTTTCGAGTGCGCGCGAGATCTGCACGTGAGTTAACCCATGGTGCAGAGTGAGAATGAGAACCCGAGGGCGCTGACCGTCGGTAGGTTTAAGCATTTGAGTTCTTAAGGAGTCCCGGCAACCTGCAATGCTGTTCACTCAGGCTTTGTCAACCATGGTCAGGTTCGCTCCCGCGCATCTTGCATCGGCTGCTTCTCGGCGTCGGCAGATTCAGCCGAAGGCAACCCGGCGGTGTGGTAAGAGGATGGATTGCGAGTGCTCCGCCAATTGACTCGTGGCAGCAAAGTGTCTCCTCTCACCCTGTCCCGGTATCGAATTACAACATCCATGATTGAATCGAGCAGAACATCGGAGAGATTATGGGGGACCAAGCCCAGATCAAGCAGCTTGCTATGCTTGGCATTGTAATAGTGAATCTCTGCCTCGACCCGCGGGTCAGGCAGATGGTCGATAGTGACTTGAAGCCCTTTGCGACTGCCGGTCCGTTGCACCAAGTTGGCCAGATCAAGGACGCTGAACTGCTCGGTGAATTGGTTGAAGACCCGATACTCACCGGGTTGAGGCGGTTTCAGGATGGCGAGCTCGATACACCGAAGCGTGTCGCGAATATCCAGGAAGCCGCGGGTTTGCCCGCCTCGGCCATATACGGTGAGCGGCCTTCCTGTCGCGGCCTCCACACAGTACCGGTTCAGGACGGTGCCCCAGATACCGTCGTAATCAAAGCGCGTGGCCAAGCCGTCATCGAGGACCGTTTCGTCCGTTTTCACACCGTACACGACACCTTGGTTAAGGTCCGTCGAGCTAATCCCCCAGATCTTGCAGGCGAAAATGATGTTGTGAGAATCATGAGCCTTTGACAAGTGATAGAAGGAACCCGGTTGCTTCGGGTAGGGAAGGACATCCTTCCGGCCGTTGTGCGTAATCTCGATGAATCCCTCTTCGATGTCGATGTTGGGGGTTCCGTATTCCCCCATGGTGCCGAGCTTGACGAGGTGCGCCTTGGGGCTGAACTCCTTCAGGGCATAAAGCAGGTTCAGGGTGCCGACGACGTTGTTGGTTTGGGTGAATACGGCATGCTCGCGATCGATCATGGAATACGGGGCGCTGCGCTGCTCGCCAAAATGCACCACTGCGTCGGGGGAGAACCGGGGCATGATTTCAGCGAGGAAATCGTAATCCTGGACGTCCCCGATGTAAGTCTCGATTTGGCGACCGGTTAACTTCTTCCACAGAGCAACACGCTCGGGCAAAATCTGGATCGGCGTCAAACTATGGGTTCCACAGTCCAGGTCCCAGGCGCGCCGGGCAAGATTGTCGACAATACCAACACGATGGCCCTGCCTCGACAGGTACATTGACTGCGGCCAACCCAGATACCCGTCCCCACCCACTACGAGAATATTCATTGATCGCGGCTCCTCAATGCAGACGTTTGGCACCAACTCTTAGTGCAACCAGCGCTTTTCCCAACAAAAACACCCTCCCCGTTCGAGGCCAGGATTGGGGGGAGACTAGAATTTTCTTGGCTTCGCGCCCCCTGGGATTTTGCTGAACTCTGCCTCATGAGGGGTTCCCCCAGCGCATTCTCTCCCCGAAACGGTCCGGACTACCGTCAACTTTAATCATTGACGTTTCAAAGGGCGGCCTTGGTTACATGATCTCCCGGCCCGTGGGACTCTACCGCGTTCTCGGGAGCTTCGCAATGGAATTGCTTAATTGGAATTGCTTAATTGGTAGTGGGTCAGTCTGATTTCCACAGCGGTTCTAATCAGCGGGGGTTTGGATTCTTCGGGGTCTTAGACTTGTCCGTTGGCCAGGTCAGTTGCACCGCGACTGTGGCAATGAGGGTAAGGAAAACGCCTGCAAGCTGAGGATGTGAGGGCCAGACCATTCTTGTCAAGCCAAGTTTCCAGGCCCAAAAGCCTACCGCCGTTCCGATCAAACTCGCCATTAGTGTAATCTTCCAAGTTGTCATGAACTCCCCTTCAGATCTCCATACTTTTTATCTGGCTGCTTGCGCTTTTCCATTCGCCCTGAATCATATCAGAACCGGAGAGGAGCGGCGAAGGTCCTCCAAGTTAAAAAACCTACTGCCCAAACTTACCCTTGTCAGTTCAGGCAATTCCATGTTCCAGATTCTGTGCCGCCGAACTGGCACTCGCGGCGCTTTACATTCTCTGTCCGACCGCATAACATCGCCGGTCGCTCTTATGGACCTACTTATCCTCGGCGCTGGCATGGGAATGGTGGGAGGGATGCTTCCCAACCCTCTGCAGATGATTGCCCTGACGCAGGTGGGATTGGGCCGCTGGGCGCGCGCCATCTTCGTCCTGATCGTGCCGCCCCTCGTGGTCGATGCCGCCTTTCTCTTCGTGACTTTGTTGTTCTTCCGGTTCATCCCCTTTGGCATCGTCCACTATGTTGCGTATGTGGGGGGCTTGGTGTTGATAGGCTTTGCCAGCCACGCACTCTGGGGATTGCGCCGCAAAACGCAGGAAGAAATGGCGAGTTCTGCAGGGTATACGATCGCGGGTGTTTCCGCTGCCACGCTGGCGGAGGTGGCCGCACCAGGCACCTGGATCTATTGGGGCACCATTGCCGGGCCCATCCTGGCGGAAGGTCGGGTTCGTGGCTACGGGCACGTGGTCCCTTTTTTTGTCGGGGGCTTGGTGGGATTTTATGGGGCCGCGGTGTTTTCCACGTTCCTCCTGGCCTGGGGCGCTGGTCTGCACAAGGCTTTCAAACAACACATCTTCCTGACTGCGAATGTCCTGCTATTGTTGATAGGAATCTCCTATCTCGTGCGCGCCTACCTGGGGTAGCCCTCGTGGTCCGATTTGTAACTGGTGGCCATGTTGTTTCGAGCGCCTTGATAAGCCAAATTGTAACAGATTCCCACCCGCAGCGAAGGACCGGGATTTGCGATGCTCTCCGCCCAAGCGGGCAGGCGCCTATCAATACACGACGTCGAGAGATAGGTCGTAGAAGCGATGCTGGAAGCCGGCGTAGCTGCCGAAGTAGGGTGACGTTACGGTGTTGTATACATCGCGGTAGTTACCGTGGTTTGTGACATTGAAGATGCGGACCGAGCCCCGCAGGGCGTGTGTACGCACCCAGGGAATGAAAGGAATCTGGAAATCTTTGGAGACCTGCACATCAAGAGAAACGAAGGCGGGGAAGCGGAGGCTGTTGGGGGGGCCCACGTAATTCTGCAAAGCGCTGTAAAGGGAATAAGGGAAGCCCGAGTGCCAATCGAGCAGCGGGCTGACGATGAACTTCTGCGGAAGCTTGAAGCGCCCCCAGGCCACCAGGCGGTCGGTGACGTTGGTGGGGAGCGTGCCGAACAGATTCGGTTGGATAACCGGCTGCTCGTAGGGAACGTAGACGGAGGCCATGGTGTTCAGGTCGCCGCGCGCCTGGCTATTGACGTAGGAAATATTGAAGTCCGCCTTATCGGAAGGCCGCAGGCGCAGCGTGGCTTCAAACTCGTGGTAGCGCGACGCGCCCAGGTTCGAAAGCAGTAACAAGCCACTGGTCGGCGAAAGGGCTACGGGATTGACAGTGAACTCATTATAGGTGCGGCTGGTCAGGAAGCTGACGCGCGCGATGATGTCACGGCGTATTTCCTGATCGAATTCCGCATTCCATGTGAAGTTGTAGGGTGTGCTTCCAAGGTGCGCTTCGGAGGGAACAACCTCACTGCCACCTTCCTTAAACTCCTCGTAAAAGGGGCGGTAGACGATGGGAGGACCAAGCGCCACTCCGTTCGTGTCGAAAAGGGTAACTTGCCGGGTGGGGTTCTGGGTGTAATCTCCGGCGAGAAGTGGCAAGCGGTCATAGAAGATGCCGGCGCCGCCCCGGAAAATCGTCTTGCCCTTCTTGCGTGGCGAGAACACGAAGCCCCCGCGCGGCGAAATGGCCGCGGGTTCACCGAGTGTCTGGCCGGAAAACCGCAGTCCGTAATCGATGGAAAGGTAGTCGTTAAAAGTCCAGTGGTCCTGGGCAAAGGCGGCGAGTTCCGTGTCGGAGGTGGTGAGTTGGCCGGCGGGCCCAAAATCAATTTCCTCGGCCAAGGAGTTGTCGGCCCGCAGCAGTTGCACGGGGTGGTAAATACTGGTTCCCTGATAGGCGCGGTGGACGACGCCGCCCCCCACTGTGAAATCGTGCTGGCCGAGCCAGTGTTTGCGAGGGAGTAGGTAGCTTTCCTGTGCCTCCTGCTGAGCGCTACTGCGTGTCCAAGCGTTGAAGAAGTTGCCCTCCCAGCCCGTGGGAGTTATCAGCAAGTCCTGCGCGCCTTGGCCGTGCGAGTAGCTGTCAAAATCCGTGAATTGCGCCAGGGTGGTCAATATCCCGCCGCCTTTGAACAGATAGTGATCGTGCGCCCCGATCGAGTAACCGCTCTGGCCGTAGTCGGCGGAAGCCGTCTGCGGAATGAGGGAATCGATATTGTCAAACTGCCGCCGCACGGGGAAAAATTTGACGTCGACACTGGTCAAGTGCTGGGGCGAAAAGGTGTAATAGAAATCCGAGAAGGAAGTCCATCCCTGCTTACGGGTTTCGTTGTTCGGCCAAGCCAAGCCCCGGACGGGCTGATCGGAGTAGTCGTAGGTGAAGGCTTCGGAAAAGGTGAACTTATCCCCCATCAATGGCCCCGAGAAGTAAAGGCGCGGGGTGTCGCTCTCAATTCCCACCCAGTGTCCGGAACGGAAACGCGGTGTGGGCACAAAATCATTCAGCTCATACTCCCATTTGCTCGCGGGTGCTTTGGTTTGGACGGTCGTAAGCCCGCCGGAAAAACGCCCGTACTCGACCTGGTAGGCGCTCTTGAAAACGTCCACCGATTCCACCGCGTCGAGGGGAACGTCAATGGAAAAGCTGCCTGTCACCGGATCAACCGTTTCGGCGGAATCCACCAGCAGCGTTCCCTGGTTCTCAATGGCGCCCTTGATTGCGAGCCTGCCATCTGGGGTGCGAATTACACCCGGAATCATCGGCAACGCGGCTGTGAACTTCTGCACAACGAGGGGCAGGGATTTGATCTGCTGGTTGCTAAGGGTCGCGGGCGGAGCCGCCGCTTGCGCTGTGGCCTTGGGGGCTTGGGCAGTAACTTCCACCTTCTGGTGGACCACAACCTCGTAAGGAAGCTCGATCTGGAGGGTTATGAGTTCTTCGTTTTCGGTAACTTGGATGTCCGTCTTGGCGACCGGTTCGTAACCCACCGAGGCACAGGTCACCCCGTAGGTTCCTGGAATTAGCCCGCTAAACTCGAAAATCCCTTTATCACCAGTAGTTACACGACGCCCCTGCTCGGGCAGAGTTCGCCCCCGCAAGGTGCAGACCGCGCCCGCAATGGGTGCGCTGTTCTGGTCTACAACTTCTCCTCGAAGTTTCTGGGTGCCAGGAAGGGCCCCTTGAGCAGTGAATGGGACGCCCAAGATAAGCAGCAGGGCCAAGCCGACACGCTGTAAGCGTAGCCAATTGTGAAACATCAATTACTTCGGATGCGCAGAATTCGCCCGCGTCTACTATGAATTATACTTTGAATTGTCGCAGCAACGCCACCCCGAATCTCAAGCGAGTCGCGGGGCATTGCGGTTTTTCTGCCTACATAACGTCTCCAAATTATCAGATGCGCATTTTTCGGCCGAGGTAACAGAATTTCGCCGCCTTAGGATATAGGGGCTGGTTGGCGGGCTGTCTTCCACTGGTCGGGAAGCAACTCGGCCGGGCGGCTTTGAGGATGGCGGCTGATACGTCGAAGAGGTCGGGTAGGTAGGCGAAGGGGTCGGGCGTGAGGCGCTTGCAGGTGGCGGTGAGACTGGTGAGTATGGCGGAAGGAGTCAGAATAAAGGGCATCAGGTCCGTACTTCGGGGTTCAGGCGAACCCATGGCCTTTCATGCTATATTGAGAGCTTGTCTGGCGCGAGAAACCGGAAACAGGCGTGCATGGCCGCGCGAGGGCTCCTGTCACCGGACTCCCAAAGGATGCCGCGCAGGCTGGCGTCCCATGGAAGCTTTGTGCCGCACTTGTCCGCCTATTCAATAACCATTAGCCTCGAGCGGGAGCGGAAGTCTTAATGGAACAGAAGTGTCAGGAAGCGAGCGGCGAGGATCGCCGTCAGTACGTCAACTTCGCCTTCTACAAGGTCGACCCGGTGTGGCGGCGGCTGCCGGCAGAAGAGCGCAAGAAGGGGAAGAGTGAGTTTGTTGAGGTTGTGAAGAGCTACGAACAAGATATGCTCGTGGTCGCGTATTCGCTGGTGGGCATCCGCGGCGATTGTGACTTCATGCTCTGGCGCATTGGCAACGACCCGCTGAAGCTTCAGGAAATGAGCGCACAACTTCTGGCCACGGAGCTCGGCAAGTACCTGACCACCCCCTATTCCTACTTGTCGATGACCAAGCGCTCCGTTTACGTGGATAAGCACACGCACCAGGGCCAGGAGGGAACTCGCCTACGACTGGTCCCCGGCCAGTTCAAGTACCTGTTCGTTTACCCGTTCGTCAAAAGCAAGGCTTGGTACCGGCTAACTAAACATGCCCGCCAAGGTATGATGGACGAACATATCGAAATCGGCCACAAGTATCCGACGGTGAGGCTGAACACCACTTATTCGTTCGGGCTCGACGACCAGGAGTTTGTCGTGGCGTTTGAAAGTGACAAGCCCGAGCACTTTGTGGATCTGGTGATGGAACTTCGCCACAGCGAGGCTACCAGTTATACCCTGCGTGACACGCCCACGTTCACCTGCATCCATCGTGAACTGGCGGAAGTCTTGGACCTCCTTGGAGGGTAGGCGGAGCGACCATGCCCAGCAAAGCCAAGTCGATCAAAAACCAAGCGAGAGCCAAGCCGAAGACGGACTATGCTTCGCCCGAACGCCTCGAGAAGATCTTTTCGGCGCTGGACCAACTCTTTCCTCAAGCCCAGTGCGCCCTGCGGCATGAGAATGCCTTCCAACTCCTCGTGGCCACCATACTCTCCGCCCAGTGCACCGACGAGAGGGTGAACAAGGTCACGCCCGGACTGTTCCAGAAATACCCCACCCCGCAAGACTTTGCCGCATTGCCGCAGCCGGTTCTGGAAGAGGAAATCCGCTCCACGGGGTTCTTCCGCAACAAGGCCAAGAACATTATTGGAACGGCCAAGAAGCTGGTGACCGATTTTGGCGCCAAGGTCCCCAGGACAATGGAGGAAATGCTGACCCTGCCGGGCGTGGCGCGAAAGACAGCCAACGTGGTGCTGGGCACTGCCTATGGCATACCCACGGGCGTGGTCGTGGACACCCACGTTTTCCGCATCGCAAATCGGCTGAAGCTCTCAACCCAGAACACTCCGGAGAAAGTCGAGCAGGATCTGATCAAGCTTGTGCCGCGTGAACGATGGATATCCTTTGGCCACCAGGTGATTTGGTTTGGAAGAAAGGTCTGCCAGGCGCGCAAGCCTCGGTGCGCGGAGTGCCCGCTCGAGTCCATCTGCGACTCACGTGAGAAAACAGTCTGATTAACTTGCCGTCCCGCGCTTCGCCATGGCGCGGGCAAGTTCGGGTGGAGGATTGAACGTCACTTTTTCTTCCACCGGCTCAATTTCCTCGACCTGTTCCACTCCCAAACCCTTGAAGTAGGCAACCACGTCCTGAACGAGGTGCTCAGGAGCCGAGGCGCCGGCGGTGATGCCGACGCATTGAACCTTTTCGAGCCAGGCAGGGTCAATCTTCGACGCGTCTTCGATAAGGTAAGCGCGTGCTCCCGACATCTCGGCGACTTCTCGAAGACGCCTGGAATTAGAACTATTGTCGGAGCCGAGAACCAGGATCACCTCCGCTTCCTTGGCCAGAAGCTTGACCGCCCATTGCCGGTTCTGAGTGGCGTAACAGATGTCGTCACTGGGAGGGCTGACCAGTTTGGGGAAGCGCCGCCGGAGAACCTCAATGATCTCGCGGGTGTCGTCAACCCCGAGCGTCGTTTGCGTGGTGACGGCGACACGATCGGGATCCGAAACCTGAACTTTTTCTGCCTCTTCCACGCTGCCGACTAACTGGGTGTGCTCCGGAGCTTCACCCATGGTCCCAACAATCTCCTCATGCCCCGCGTGCCCCACGAGAACAATGGAGCGGCCCTCTCTTGCAAATCGGAGAGCCTCCGTATGAACTTTGGTAACCAGAGGGCAGGTGGCATCAATTACTCGCAGATGTCTTGCCTCAGCCCGGGCTCGGACCGCCGGCGAAACACCGTGGGCGCTGAAAATGACCACTGCCCCTGCCGGGACCTGGTCAATCTCATCCACAAAGACGGCTCCCTTGGCGGCGAGAGACTGGATCACGTGCTTGTTATGGACAATCTCCCTGCGCACATAAACGGGGGCTTGGAAAAGCTCGAGGGCCATGTGAACCACGTCAATAGCCCGATCCACACCAGCGCAGAATCCGCGCGGCTTGGCGAGCAAGACCTTCTTGAGTTTCATACCAACTCGCTTTTGTGCCCTCTTACGGGGGAGCAATCCTTCACCACTTGTAATGCTAGCAGATTCCCTATAGCGCGTCAAAAGCGCCACGCATGGTAGTTGTAGCGGCGAGTTCACCTCGCCAAATGGCGGCGTAAAGCCGCCTCTACATCGAACTGACCTGCTATCCGATGCACGGCTGTCATTATCAGGTCACAATATCCTCGCCGCCATCTACACGGATGACATTACCCGTAATCCAATGGGTGCGGTCGTCCATCAAGGCGACGATGGCGGAGGCCACATCTTCGGGTGTAGTCAGGCGCCCTCCAGGGTTCCGCATTCGGGCAAACTCTGCCAGCTTATCGATTCCAGGGATCTTGCTCGAACCAGGGGTAAGAGTCACGCCCGCCTGGATGGCGTTGGCGGTGATACCGTGAGGCATCAGTTCGTAGGCCAGTTGGCGGATGTGGGACTCGAGGACCGCCTTGGCCGCTGAGACAGGGCCATAACTCGGAATCACGCTGTGCCCGCCCGCGCTCGTCATGGCGTAAATGCGGCTGCCGCGCCCCAGCATCTTCCGGCGAAACATATCCTGGACCCAGTAGACAAGATTGTTCCCCATGACATCCACCGTCATGTCCATTTGCATCTGGGTCATTTCATCTTCGGGAGAATCCGCGAGGTAGGCTTTCAGCGACCCGAAGGCGACGGAATGAAGAAAGACTTTGATGAAGTTGCCGCCGCCTTTCTTGCTCCAGTATTCTTGCATCCGGTTCAAAGCTTCCGTGCGCTTGGCAGGGTCCGCAGCATTTATATTGAAGAACAGGACGTCCCGGCCAGCGTCCCGAATGCTCTCCATAACCTGCTCAACCTGAGGCATATTGGAGCGCCGATCAAAATGCACACCGAAAATGTTCAGCCCGGCGCGCGCGAGCTCGAGGCTTGTAGCAGCGCCGAAACCGCTCGATGAACCGACAATCAGCCCCCAGGGCGTGGGTCCTGTTTCCGTCATATTTGTTTTTCTCCGTTACTGAGATTGCCCTTAACTGGAATTTCTCATCACGAACGGGGAAGGGCGGGGTTTTAACCCCGCCGTTACCAACGCCTGTGATTATTTCCCTATCTCGCGCCCCGCGCAGTGCCGCAGGCGCGGGACTGCGCGGGGCGCGAGACGTACAGAAGATTCGGAGCTGGCTTGCGGCGGGGTTAAAACCCCGCCCTTCCGGTCGCCCGACTCAAAACGGCAGAGCGTGGTGCGAGACGCGGGCTACCCTTCCAGGCGCTCGACCGTGATTCGACGTTCATCGCGCCCCAGGTGTTCCAAGCGGATTCGGATGCAGGGTCGCGGAATATCCTCACCGAACTTCTCCCCCCACTCAATGAGGACTGTCGTGTCCGGGCCCTGCAAATCGTCCAGCCCCAGCGTAGCCAGGTCACGCCCCCCCTCAATGCGGTAAAGGTCCACGTGGTAAATCTTGCCTTCAGGACCGTACTCATGCACCAGCGTGAATGAGGGGCTTGTCACTTCTTCCTCAGGGATGGAAGCCAGGCTGGCCAAGATCCCCTTCGCCAGCGTCGTCTTGCCGCTTCCCAATTCTCCTTCCAACAATACCATGCAAGGTGGCTGGACTTCCTTAGCCAACTCGCGTCCGAAATTCACTGTCTCCTCGGGCGAATGGGTGACCCGTTGGGCAAGAGCTCTCGCAGGGAGTAGCATTGACCGAACCTTAGTGACGAGTGATGAGTGACAAGTGACGAGCAAGAACAATTCGCGAGCGTTGGTTGTTGGCTCGTTACTCGTTACTTCCTACAAGTGAAAAGCAAAAGCAGTTGAGGTGGGTTGGTGGCTTGTCACTTGTCACTCATCACTCGTCACTGCCCTGTACGCCCGCGGCAACGCACCGAGCAAATCACCTGCGATAAGTGAAGCCTGCCCCAGTTCTTTCGCCACCAAGTCTCCCGCCAAGCCGTGCAGGTATACGGCCGCCGCTGCAACCTCGCTCATCGGCCGATCATGATATTGTGCCACAAGCCCCGCAATCAGGCCCGTTAGAACGTCACCTGTCCCACCGGTGGCCATCCCGGGATTGCCCGTCGGGTTCACCCAAACCGTCCCGTCAGGCGCGGCCGTAAGGGTGCGAAAGCCCTTCAACACGAGGTTCACCTGGTGCTTCTGGGCGAACTCACGCGCGCTCTCGACACGGTGCGCTTGGATTTCCGTAGTTCTTAAGCCCGCAAGGCGGCTCATTTCGCCGGGGTGGGGCGTCAATACAGCGTCCGGTAAATCACCCCCGGTGTGGAAGGTATGCATGCAGCCCGCGAAGGCGTTCAAACCATCGGCGTCCAAGACTACGGGGATGCGACGACGGTTTACCAGGGTGCGGACCAATTCCGCCGTTTCGGGGACACTGCCCATCCCCGGACCGAGGGCCAGAACGGACTTACCTTCCAGCAACTTGTCCAACCGCCCCTGCTCGAGCGCGCGCAGCGCAATCGTGCCCGCCTCTGTTTCCGGAAGCGGCTCCGTCATGTATTCCATTCCCAGCGACGCGACAATGGGCAAAGCGCTTGCGGCGGTGGCCACGGTCACAAGCCCCGCCCCAGCCCGCAAAGCGGCCATGGCAGCCAGCGCGGCTGCCCCGGTCTTCCCTACCGACCCGGCCAGAATCAGGACGTGGCCAAAATTGCCTTTGTGAGCGCCGGGCTTTCGAGGCCGCGCGATCCAGGCAAAGTCTTCGCGGCAGGCCAAGCTCAAGAAGAGTTCCGAATCGCTTTCGAGTGCCTCGGGCGGTGTTCCAATTTGCCCGAGGACCCATTCCCCTACACGTTCACACGCCGGTGGAAAGACATGTGCAATTTTCGGCGCGGTGAAGGTGACGGAAAAGCCGGCACGCATGTGCTCGCCGATCAACTCCCCCGTGTCGGCTGAGATGCCGGAAGGCAAATCCACCGCCACCACCTGCGCGGCGGCCAATTCCGTGTTGACCTCGCGAACTACTTCCAGGAGCAGGCCTCCCAGCGGCTTGGAGAGCCCCGTTCCCAGAAGCGCGTCAACCAACAACGTCGTGCCTTTCAGGCTCAGCTTGATGCGTTGCCAAGCTTCGGGACTTTCGACGACCTCGGGCATCGCCGAAATCGCCAGCCGCTCGAGGTTGACGGCCGCGTCGCCTTGCACCTTCTGGGGGTCCGCGAACAGGACCACCCTTGGCTTCAGCCCTTTATCGCGCAGCAATCGGGCCACCACGAGGCCGTCGCCGCCGTTATTTCCCTGCCCGCACAGAATGACGATCCGTTGCTGCTCCAGTGGGGCAAAGCGCTCCTCAAGATACTCCACCACACCTCGTCCGGCGTTTTCCATTAGCGTTAGGCTCGGAACAGCGTAGCGCTCGGTGGTCAGCCGGTCGATGCGTTGCATCTGTGCAGCAGTAAGGATTTTCATCGTAAGAAACTATTGTTGTCAGTTTTCAGTTATCAGTTCTCAGTCGTCAGTCGTCCCGCCGCAGCGGGTCCGTTGCCCCCTTTCGGCCCCCTGGAGCACTAATTCTCATTTCCCTCTCAGGCCGCGAACATTTCTCTGTGTGCTCCTTGATCAGAGGAGCCTCAACACAGAGACCACTGAGATCCTCCGTGTTCTCTGTGTTATAGCTTGAAAGGTACAGAGGACACTGAGAATCTCGTCTTGGTCGCAGCCACCGGCCGCGTCGTGCCGTCCGGCTTGCAATCAACCACGGACCACGGACAGCCCCTAAAGCATCCAGCCACCGCTCACGCTAAGAACCTGACCGGTAATGAAGGAGGCTTCCTCGGAAGCGAAGAACTTGACAGCCTCCGCGATGTCGCGGCCGGTGGCGGGACGGCCCACCGGGAACCTGGCGTCTATCAACTTCTCTGCTTCCTCCAGGGATAATGCCTTTTCGTCGATTACCGGCGGGTTTACAACGTTCACGGTAATTCCGTTGCGTGCCTCTTCCAGCGCCACGGAGCGCGAAAAGGCCACCAGCCCAGCTTTGGCTGCCGAGTAGGCTGAGATCTTGGCTTGTCCGAAGGCCCGCTCCGCTCCCACAGCCCCCAGGTTGATAATTCGTCCCCAATGCTTCTGCCGCATTACGGGCACGGAAAACTTGGTCGTGTAAAACACACTGAAGAGGTTTGAGGCGACCACGGAGTGCCATTCCTCTGGGGTCGACTCCACAACCGGTTTCCAATCGAACACACCCACACTGTTGACCAGAATATCCAGATGCCCAAATCGGTTGACGATCGCCTCAATCAATTCCGCCACGCGCGCGGAGTTTGTAACGTCAGTCGGGAAAACTACCCCTTCGGCTCCCACGCGGCGCAATTCGTCGACAACTTTTTGAGCGCCCAATTTATTAGTTCGGTAGCTGATGGCTACACGAACCCCCGCCCGGCCCAAAGCGAAGGCAATCTCCCTCCCGATGCCTCGCGAGGCGCCGGTTACCAAGGCCACACGGTTCCGCAGAGACAACCTACAACTCCTTGAATCAAAGGTAGGGCCGACCCCGCGAGGCGGGGTCGGCCTTTGGCCGGGGCGAGCCCCGGCCCTACTCCGGATGCCAGGCGCGGAGCTCTTGGCTAGCTGCCCCAGTCTATCGAACTTCCACGGGTTGGGCAATGTGCCGTGACCCGGGCTCACTCCGAAGCCTTCGCGACAACCAGCGTCATATCATCCTGGAGTTCAGGGCTTCCGGTCCAATCACTCACACTGCGATAGATTTCTTCCACAAGGATCTGGGGCGAAGCGTTCCGGGCGCGGCGCACCACCTCCAGCATGCGGTCTTCCCCGAACTCCTCGCCGTAAATGTTCTCGGGTTCAGTAATCCCATCGGTGAAGGCCAGAAGCAGGTCCCCCGGCTGAATTTGAATTTCCGCCTGCTCGTAGGCAAGCGGAGAGAAAAGGCCGACCACCGTACCGCCCTCCCTAAGCCGCTCGACCTTCCCGCGGCGGAGCAATACAGGAGGCAGGTGACCTGCATTCGTGTATGTCAAGGTGCGGGTTGAAGCGTCGTACACACCAAAAAAGAAGGTCACATATTTTTCCCGGGGAGTGTTCTCATAAAATTGGAGATTCAGCCTGCTGACCACCGCTGCGGTCGAAAGAGCCAATGTGTGAGAACCGCTCGTGGGCCCGAAGCCATCGTAGAACTGCGCGCGAAGAGCAGACTGGATGGCTGCCATGAGCAGGGCTGCCGAAATCCCTTTCCCACTGACATCCCCGAGCACCAAACAAACCCTGTTTTCGCCCAGCTTGAGGAAGTCGTAATAATCGCCGCTGACCGAGCGCGCCGCCTTGCAGACTCCATAAAGCGCCAGGCCTGGAACTTCCGGCGCAGACCGGGGAAACAACTGTGCCTGGACCTCGCGCGCAATCTCGAGCTCGCTTTCAAGACGAAGTTTCTCCTCGGATTCCCGCAGCAGGCGCTCCACCGAGGCTGTCATGCTGTCAAAGGCTTCCCCCAGCGCGCTGATCTGGTCATTTGAAGGAACCAGGATGCGATACGAGAAATCACCCTTCTTCACTCGCTCCGTAGCGTTATAAAGCTTGTCTACCGTATGAGTGATCGAACGTGTCAAGCGGACTCCAATGAAGAGCGCGACGCCTTCGATAACGAGGAAGACAACGGCGATTGCTTTGAACACGAATACATAGACTTCGGAAAACTCTCCCAGCGTCTCAAGAGGGCGTCGACTCAGGGCTATGACTCTCGAGCTGACATAAACGAATGCCGGCGCGGTCAACTTCTGTTGCGTCCCGCCCTCCCAGGAAACCGGGTCCAGTGACGAAGCCCCCCTCACAATGAAGTCAAACCGACTTACAGGTTCCGGAAGCTTCAGATTCTTCGAGTATATGCTCCCTGAGAGGGCGAAGTCTCCCTCAGAGGTGCTCAAAACCAAGGGTGGTTTCGAGCTTGGCAGACCCGATTCCGTTTGCACAGGCCGCCCCGTTACCACCCCGACCGGTCCGATGCCCTCTCCCACCATATCCAGCAGTTCCGGCGTGATGGGTTGGGACAGGATAGCAACCAGACTGCCCGCTGCCGTAGGGCCGCGCTCGATGGAACGCAACGCGAGATGACCCCTGTCCATTACAATCCCTGCGAACTCCTCCTGCTTGAACCAAGCGGGAATCGTCAGAGGGGATTGGATTTTGGTTCCGTCCAAGCGAAACGCTCGAACTTGCGATCCAACCCGAAGGGTTATCTCCAGACCCGGATAACTTGCGGCGTGCTGATGCAACTCCTTGACGTAGAAGTTCCGCAGCCCGTCCAGCGTCTCCGCCGCCCTGGAAGTACTATTCAGTTGGTCTTCGTGAGCCACAGCACGATTAACTTGCAGTAGCTCATCGAAGTGCTCGCCCAAGTTCGAAGCGACAAGAAACGCAGCGAATTGACCGCTAACAATGTAAATGCCCAGCCACACCAGAAACACAATCAAGACGATGGGGACAATAGCGATAAATACATAAGTAACAACCAGCCGCCGGCGGAGCCGCCAGAGCAAGCGGCGCCGGATGAATATCACGAGCCGCCCCAGATAGTAAACGCCGCAGGGTATAGCCGCGAGCCAGAACAAAGCCCAAAGCGCTGCCGGAGCACCGCTGGAGAGCCGATCCACACTCCACAAGGCAGCCCCGTAAGCCAACACCCACACGGTGAAACGCGCCATGCGGTGCGTGCGGTATTCCCGAAGAAGAGCTTTGGCTAACGCAGTGAACATAAGCAGAAACCCTGCGCTGTTCGTAGCGCCCGTCCCGCCGAGGCGGGACGGGCAAACCTTTGAAACCTAAACTGCCGGGCTAAAGCCCGCCTCTACGAACTACTTGGACGCGGCAGCTTGCTCGAGCTCGCGCCGCCTTTCCCGGTTTTGCAGGACACTGCGCCGGCGACCGTAACCAAAGTAAACACAAAGACCAATCGCCATCCAAATGAACAAACGCAACCAAGTGTCGCCGGGAAGTCCCGCCATTTGTGCCAAGCAAACAATCATCCCCATGGGTCCGACGAACCACACGAAGGGTGTGCGGAAAGGCCGGCGAATCTCGGGGTGCATTCTGCGCATTCCCATCACCGATCCCGACACAATGACAAAAGCCAGCAGCGTCCCAATGCTGACCAACTCGCCCACAATTCTCAGGGGCAAGAGCCCCCCTGCCAAGGCGACGCATACTCCCGTCAATGCTGTGCTGATGTAAGGGGTACGAAACCGGGGGTGGATCTTGCCGAATGGCCTTGGCAGCAAGCCATCGTGAGCCATCGAATAGAAAACGCGTGTCTGGCCCAGCATCATCACCAGGATTACGGCCGTTGTTCCCAGCAATGCACCGATCTTCACGATGGGCGAAAGCCACCAACGCGCCGCTGTGGAATCTATCGCCAGCGCCAATGGATCCGGGACGTTGAGCTGGCGAAAAGGCGTGATCCCCGTGAGCACCAGGACCACGGCAATGTAGAGCAGCGTGCAAATCGCCAGCGATCCAAGAATGCCAATCGGCATGTCCCTTTCCGGATTGCGAGCCTCCTGGGCTGCCGTGGATACAGCGTCAAAACCGATGTAAGCGAAGAAAATGATGCCCGCCCCACGCAGCACACCGGTAAGGCCAAATTCCCCGAACGTCCCCTGGTTTGCGGGGAGAAACGGATGCCAGTTGGCCCGATGGACATACAGCGCTCCGAAGAAAATGAAGAGCAAAACCACCCCAACCTTGACCATAACAATAAGGCTGTTGAAGTTGGCGGACTCACGTATCCCGATAATAAGCAAAGTGGTGATGAGGATAACGATAAAAGCGGCGGGGAGGTTAAAGATCGGATGAACGACCGTTCCGTCCGCCAGCCTCAAAGTCTCCCACGGGCTCTTGCTCAGTTCGGCGGGAAAAGGCCAATGAAGCGTCTTCTGCAAGAAGGAAACGAGGTAACCTGACCATCCGATCGAGACGGTCGTGGCCCCCACGGCATACTCGAGGATCAGGTCCCAGCCAATGATCCAGGCCAGGAATTCCCCCACTGTCGCATAAGCGTAAGTATAGGCGCTGCCAGCCACCGGAATCATGGATGAGAACTCCGCGTAGCACAGGCCCGCAAAAGCGCAACCCACGCCCGAGAGGATCACTGAACCCACTAGCGCCGGACCGGTGTGCTGGGCCGCAACCCCGCTAAGCACGAAAATCCCCGCGCCCACAATCGCCCCGATACCCAGAGACATCAGGGCGAGCGGCCCCAGCGTGCGCCGCAAGCCGTGCTCAGAGTCGCTCGCATCCTTTTTCAACTCGTCGATGCTCTTCTTTGTCCAGATACTCGGCATTGCATCTCCCCTAAGTGTCAGCAGTCAGCTTTCAAAAAACAGTGACGAGTGACAAGTGACGAGTGACGAGCACAAGCCAGACTGGTGGGGGTTTCACTTCCCCGACCCCTAGCCCCCGGTGGCCCCGGACCTGGCCCGGAAAGCGAACTCTCCGTCCACAATTCACAATCTACTATTCACCATTCACTTTTCATAATGCCGCTTGTCACCCGTCGCAGCTTCCCTGACCCCTGGAACCTGACACCTGGAACCTTGTTCCTCCGCGTCGACGCCAAAGGAAAAAAACCGGCACCCCAACGGCAACAATACTAAGCCCGGCCAGGCTGCGTCCAGTTTTGTGCGTAAGCAGCGCCCACTCCACAAACAAGGCAAAGGCGATATAGATTGCCGGCAACACTGGATAGCCCCAGGCCCGGTAAGGCCTCGGCGCTTCGGGACGTGTCCGCCTAAGCTGAAACATCCCCGCGATAGTCAGAGCATAGAACAATACCACCGCGAAGACCACGTATTCCAACAATTCGCTGTAAGTCCCGGTCAAGGTCAACAGCCCGGCCCACGCTGCTTGGACTAAGAGGGAAATTGCTGGGGTGTGATGTTTGGAATCCACTCTGCCCACGGCATGAAAGAACAGACCATCCTTGGCCATGGCGTAGTAAACGCGGGCGCCCGCCAGGATCAGCCCATTCATACAGCCGAAGGTTGAAATCATGATTGCCGCCGCCATCAGAGTCGCGCCTTTACCCCCCAGCATGACCTGTACCGCCGCGGTCGCAACCCTATCTTCTGCAGCGTATTGGATGCCGCGTCCTAACGCTCCCGAAGCCAGCGGACTTCCCAAGAATGGCAGGACGCGGAGATAGATCCAGTTGCACGCCACGTACAGAGAGCACACGGTGGCTGTACCCACAAACAGTGCCAGCGGCAGGTCGCGCTTGGGGTTGACGATCTCGCTGCCTGTAAAGGTGACGTTATTCCAGGCATCGGAGGAGAACAGCGGCCCGACCAAGGCCACGGAGAGAACGGTCAACGTAGTCAGGTCCCAATGCACACCAGCCCATAGGCTTTGCTTCTGGACAGCCGCCGCGGGGTGAACATGCGACCACCATAGCCCAAAAGCCACCAGCCCTAACAGCGTGGCCACTTTGAGGGTGGTAAAGACATTCTGCACCCAGGCCCCGAGGCGCAACCCGAAGATGTTTAGAACGCTAAGGAAGAGCAGAGAAAGAACCGCCACCAGTTGCTGCGAAGAAAGGGTCGCGGCAACCGAATGGTGAAAAACCTCAATGCGTCCAAGATCAATTAGAAGATTCTGCGTCGAAACCCAGGGTACCAGAACGCCCAGGAACTTCCCGAAAGCCACCGCCACCGCGGCCAGCGTCCCGGTCTGGATCACCAGGAAAAGGGTCCAGCCGTAAAGGAATCCAAAAAGCGGTCCGAAGGCCTCTCGCAAGTAAACGTATTGCCCGCCGGCGGTGGGCATCATTCCGGCCAATTCACCGTAAGTTACCGCTGCCGCGACGGTCATAACTCCGCTGACGACCCAACAGAGCAGCAGAAGGCCCGGGGACCGCACTTCGCGAGCAATTTCAGCGGCTACAATGAAAATCCCCGAGCCGATCATCGAGCCCATGACAATCGTCGTGCAATCGTACAGGCGGAGGCCCTTGACCAACTCAGAGGAAGGCGTCTGGGAAGTCGCGCTCAGGGAAGCGGAAGTTGCCATGTTGGGCCGGGGTTCGGGCATCGCGCTTGAAAACATCTATCTTGAGGAGTCCGTCGTCAGGCATCAGCGCTCAGCTATCAGCCATCAGCTTTCAGCCTCTATCCATCGTGAATCCAGCAGAGTGATACCTGCGCCACGCTTGCTTCTATCTCCTGAATCCTGATTCCCTGCTCATCGGTTAGTCGCTCAAGACCCCCAAGATCTCTCGCGCCCGTCCTCGGATGTCAGGTCCATTCAGAAGGTCACCAATCACAGCCACCGAATCCGCGCCCGCCGCAAGAACCTCACGGGCGTTGTGCAGAGTTATCCCACCGATCGCGACTAACGGCTTCCGAGTAACCCGCCGCGCCTCCCGCAAGCCCTCCAACCCAACCACCGGGTCGGGGTTTTCTTTGCTGGCCGTAGGGAAGATGGGACCAAAGGCAATGTAATCGGCCGTCGAGCGGTCCGCCTCAACGACCTGGCCCACCGAGTGAGTGGAACACCCAATCAATCTGTCCGGTGCAAGAACGCGGCGTGCCATCTCGACTGGCAGGTCATCCTGGCCCAAGTGAACCCCGTCGGCATCGGTCGCCCGTGCCACGTCAGCCCGATCGTTCACAATCAGGCTGCAACCAGAGTCCCGAAGGAGTTCCTTCAGTTCTGCGCAAGTCTCGTAGAGTTGCCGGGACGACGCATGCTTGTCACGAAATTGTATCAACCGGACGCCTGCCGAAAGGAGTTCCCTCGCTACCACGGCTGGCAGACGGCCGCCCGCCCTGGCGGGGTCGACTATGGCGTAGAGGCGTGGGATCGAAAAACCCATGGGCGCTATCGGAAAGAACTCTAAATGATATCATCACTGTTCTTGATGAAACGCCTGAGGAAGTGCGTGTCAAACTTCCCTGCCCGAAAATCCGGATCAGCCATGACTTTCTGGTGTACGGGGATGCTGGTGGATATACCCTCAATGATGAACATCTCCAGGGCCCGGGCCATACGGGTTATCGCCTCCGCGCGGTCGTTGCCGCACACCACCAGCTTGGCAATAAGAGAATCGTAATAGGGGGGAATCACGGATTCGGCGTAGGCGGCAGTATCCACTCGGACGCCTGTCCCGCCGGGAGGGTGAAAGGCCGTCACCTTGCCTGCTGAAGGAGCAAAGCTTGCCGGGTTTTCGGCACAAATCCGACACTCGATAGCATGTCCGGTCAATCCAATCGTCTTCCCCTCAAAGTCCAGATGGCTGCCTGCCGCGATGTGAATCTGCATCTTCACGAGATCGACCCCCGTCACCATTTCGGTCACCGCGTGTTCGACCTGGATGCGGGTGTTCATCTCCAGGAAGTAAAGGTTGCGATTCTCGTCCATCAGGAACTCGACCGTCCCCGCATTGGTGTAACCAATTTTTTGTAAGGCCTGAACGACCTGGGCACCCACGCGCTCCCTGGCCTGCTGGTCAAGTTGGGTAGAAGGAGATTCTTCCACCAGCTTCTGGTGGCGGCGCTGAATCGTACACTCCCGCTCGCCGAAATGCAGCACCTTGCCGTGCTGGTCGCCCATCACCTGGAACTCGATGTGGCGAGGCGATTCGATGTACTTCTCCAAGTAAACATCCGGAGTACCGAACGAGGCCGCGGCCTCATTCTGGGCAGCTTGAATGGCATGCGGCAGCTCACTGGGCGTCCGGACAATGCGCATCCCGCGTCCTCCCCCGCCCGCCGCAGCCTTCACCATGACCGGATACCCTGCGCGCTCGGCCTCTTCCAGCGCCATCGCTTCCGATCGAATGACTTCGGAGCCGGGAATGACAGGCAGGCCCAGCTCCGCCATCGTCCGGCGCGCCTGGTTCTTATCCCCCATCATCCGCATGGCCTCTGGACGGGGACCTATGAAGGTCAGGTTGGAGGCCTGGCAAACCTCGGCGAAGTAAGCGCTTTCCGCCAGGAACCCGTATCCAGGATGAATCGCCTCGGCGCCGGTGATTTCTGCAGCGGAAATGATGCTCGCCACGTTGAGGTAACTGTCCGCGCTGCGGGGGGGGCCGATGCACACGGCCTCGTCCGCAAAGCGCACGTGAAGCGAGTACCGGTCGGCTTCGGAATAGACCGCTACCGTCTCAATCCCCAGCTCCTTGCAGGCGCAGATTACCCGCAGGGCGATTTCACCGCGATTGGCAATCAGGATCTTCCTAAACATTGTGCACAGCAGAAACTGGAAAATCGAAAATGGAAATTGGAAACTGGAAAACGGAAACTGGAAACTGGAAAATCGAAACTAGTGCGTCTTTTGGTTAGCTCTTAGTAGGCCCTTGAATATGGGACTGTGAAGACCGAAACCAGCCACCAAGAAGCTTCGCAGGTTTCCATCTTTCAGTTTCCAGTTTCTATTTTCCAGTTTCCGTTTTCCAGTTTCCCATTGCTCGTTTCGATTCACTTCTTCCGTGAGGGCTTGATAGCAAACAGGGATTGCCCGTACTCCACCGGCTGGCCACTTTCCACATAGATGCGAACAATTTCTCCTGCCACTTCAGATTCCAATTCGTTCATAAGCTTCATAGCTTCAATGATACAGAGCACTTGGCCCAACTGCACGACATCACCTGGCTTAGCGAATGGCGGAGCGTTGGGCGCCGGGGCCGCGTAAAAGGTCCCGACGATGGGCGACTTCATGACGTACAAATCTTCAGTGGATTCTGCAGGTGTATCGGCTGTTAGGGATTCTGCGACTGGTAGTGGTTCTGGGGCCGGAGGGGAAGGCGAAGCGGGCACAGGCGACAGCGTAGGAGCACCAGGAATAGACAGGTAAGCTTCGGGGGGCACCGGATTCGAAACTGGGTGGTTTCCGCGCTTGACGCGAATCTTCGCGCCGTTCTGTTCCATCTCGAATTCAGTCACCTGACGATCGATCAGGACGTCGATGAGCTGTTCGATTTCCTTGAGTCCCCAGACCTTCTCGGTTCCTTCGACGCTACGGGATGGTTTCTTTCCGGCCATCTGCTTCACTCTCCGACTGCTATTCCACGGCCCACTGATCTTTGCGGGCTGGGGTCAGCACTTCCGGGCCAGCAGGCCCCACTAAGATGGTATCCTCGACGCGGATTCCTCCCAAGCCTTGCAAGTAAACCCCAGGCTCAACTGTCACCACATGGCCGGTTTGAAGCCGGGCCTTTTCGCCACGGGCCAGCCGGGGCATCTCGTGAGTATCCATTCCTACGCCGTGTCCCGTGCTGTGGGTAAAGAAGCGGGCCAAGCCACGGCCCGCCAAAGCACGCCGCGCGACTGCATCGACATCCCCGGCTCGGACTCCAGGGAGCGCAGACCTAACCGCTTTCTCCTGAGCTTCTACGACGGCGTTATAGAGACTGCGGACACGCCGGGACGGCTCCCCGAGGTACACAGTACGAGTCATGTCAGCAGCGTAACTTGCAAGTATAGCACCAAGGTCGAAGATAACAAATTCATTTTCTTTCAGTAACTTGCAAGAGGCGCGCGCGTGGGGCAGCGCGGCGCGCGGCCCGGAGGCAACAATGGTCTCGAACGCCACACCCTCCGCACCCTTCTTCCGCATCAGATACTCGATTTCAGCGCCTAGCTCGGACTCACTCACTCCTGGCCTGACGTCCCCTAACACTTTCTCAAAGACCTCCACCGTAATTCTCCCCGCACCACGAATCTTCGCGATCTCTTCCTCGTCTTTCACGGCCCGGAGCTGCTCCACCAAGCCTGCCACCGGGACGAACCTGACTCGCCAGCCTGCGCCCTGCTCGAGCCGTGAAAAATCGGCGCAAGTAAGGTGCGCATCCTCATAGCCAACACGCCGATTCTTGTTCCTCTTAAGCCGCTCCGCAACCACCTTGAGAAGTCCTTTCCTTTCCTCAATCACCTCTACACCTCGAGCTTGTTCCTGAGCCTGGAGTGCGTAACGCGGGTCCACCCAGAGGACCCCTTCACGAGAGGTGAAAAGTGCGACACCCGCGCTCCCTCGAAAGCCGGTCAAATAGGCGATGTTCGTCAGGTTCGTGACCAGTAAGCAAGGAAGCCTCTGCTCCTCCATCTCTGCCCGGAGAGAGTTTTGCCTCTTAGCCTGTGGGTTGAGCGACGAATCTGATTTCATGGCTTAGATCCGAACTCGGGAGTCGGGATTCTGCGGACGCGGCGCCTAGCCCAGGTAGTGTCATCCTGAGGAGTCCCGATCTGATCGGGACGGCGAAGGATCTCCGCAGTTCGCAGGGAACATTCACTATCTGGCCGTTCAAAGAAACCACAGGGATTCTTCGGCCCCCAAAGAACGGGGGCCTCAGAATGACAGTGTTCACAAACGTTTTTCAGCATCCTGCTAAACGAAGCGCGGACCCACAAAACAGGTCCGCGCTAGGTCCTCTTATATTTCCAAACGGTTGCGGAATCCCCTTCCACCTTCTAGGTGGTCAGCACCCTGGGGGAAACAAAGAAGAGCAACTCCTGGTCGGAGTCCTGGACGTTAGTCGACTTAAAGAGATGCCCGAGAAGCGGGATGTTTCCAAGCAAGGGAATCGCGGTGACGGAGTTCGTGCGTTGCGTTACAGTCACCCCGCCGAACACTACGGTCCCCCCATCCGGAACAAGCACCTGAGTTGTCGCTTGTTGAATATTGATGCTCACGGCGGCACCGGTTACGATGGTGCCTGGACTAGCGTTTTGGACGGCAATCTTCAGGAAGATGTGGCCGTCGTCCGTGACCTGCGGGGTGACGGTGAGCTGCAGGGTAGCGTTCTCATATTGCACCGAAATTGTGTTGTTGATGCTGGTCTGAACGGGAATCTGCGTGCCTTGTTGGACCATCCCCTCAACGTTATTCTGCGTGATGATGCTCGGGCGTGAGATGGTCTTCGCTTCGCTGCGAATCTCTGCCGCCGAGATCGCCGCATCAATCATGTAACGCTGCGAGAAGTTGGTAATCGCAACTGTCCCAAAGCCGGTAACGGGGTTCGCAGGAATAGTGAAGGTTGGGGGTGAGGTCCCAGGCGTGCTCGGGGTCACGCTGGCTCCGGACCCCGTCTGCCCGGCGCCACTCGTAGAACCCGAACGATTCGAGAGCGCTCCTACCAAGGCGGCCGACAGGGTTCTCTGAAAAGATGAGTTGGCTAGAACAATCCGAGTCTCGATGGCCACCTGCTTGGTCTTGGTATCCAGTCTGGCAAGAATCCCCTCGATAATCGGGATCTGCGATGCGATATCCCTAACGATGAGCGTGTTGGTGCGGTCATCCACCAGGACGGACCCACGCCCGCTCAGTGCCCCGATGCCTCCTTCGCTTCCTGTTCCCCGCCCTCTCAAGAGAGTAGCAATGGCGGAAGCCTTGGCATAATTCACCGGCCGAAAAACCGTCACCAGCGGGGCCGCCTCAAGGCGTGCTTTAGACATCTTGTTCGCAGTCTCATCCTCCGCCATGAGAGTCTCAAGCCTGGCGATGCGCAGAACGTTGCCCTCCAGGACCTTGCCCAGGCCATTGTCCTTGAGAACGACCTCCAGCGCCTGATCCCAGGGCACGCTGTCCAGAACCGTGGTGACGGAGCCCGTCACATTCGGGTCCACGAGAATGTTTAAACCGCTGATCTCGTGGATGAGGCGGAAGAAATCTTTCAGATCGACGTCTTTCAGGTTCAGTGAAATCGGTTCACCCGTGTAGGCCGGCTTTTGCTCATTGGGGGACGCTGAAGCTGCCGGGACTGTGCCCTGGGCTGCCGACAGGTTTGATGCGGTCTCAACGTTCAGGACTTGGGCAGCCCTTTCAGCCCGAAGAGCCTCCGGTGTGGCAGCGTGGGGTGTTTGCCGAGGAGCCGCGGCCACTTCCCTGTTGCCTTCCGAGGCAAGCAGGGTGCCGTTGTAGTCGGGTTTCGGAGTTTTTTCGATTATTGCCGAGGATGAAACGACCGCACTCGGTCGCTTTGGAATCACCTCGGTCTGCGGCTCGGGGGCGGCGCTCGCGGCCACGTACGCGGGCGGGGCAGGAACCTGGTGCGCAGGGACTACGGCCGCTTGTTGAATAGGCTTCCTTTCATCGCGCTTTGCAGCAGTTTCGAGTTTTGGCGCTGGCGCCGGTGCAACTGCCCGGGGGGCGGCCATGGAACGCGGCTTCACCTCAATGCGCACCCCGCCCGCGTAGGCATGAGCGTCAAACACTGGGTTGCCCGACAGATCGGCCACAACCCGAACCACTTCAGGATTCTTCTCTCGGAACTGGCCCACTCTCACGCCCTGCACCACTGGGGAGGAAACGGGAATCGATTTCCGGCGAGACCGATTTCTCGCCCCCTCCAAGTCCACCACAAGACGATTGGGGTGGTCAAGTTGGAGGACATGGAATGTTGTGGGCTTTGTCGTGGCCACATCAATCGTGACTCCCCCTGCAGACCCGGGTCCTATCAAGATGTCCGAAACTAACGCTGGCCCCTCTGTTGTCTCGCCGGGAGACGACTCCGCTCCCTTGGCAGGCGGGGTGGGAGTGCCGGGGGCTGGCTTGCCGGGAGACGACTCCGCCCCCTTGGCAGGCGGCGTGGGAGTGCCGGAGGCTGGCTTGCCGGGAGACGACTCCGCCCCCTTGGCAGGCGGCGTGGGAGTGCCGGAGGCTGGCGCGCTCTGGGCCAACAGAAGCCGCAGGCCGGAGCTTTCCTGCACGGCGATGAGCGACTCCGGGCCTCGGGTCTGAAACTCCACCCGCACCACAGGCTCGCCGCTTGCGTCCGTGTATTCTATTAACTGATAACCTGCAAGAAGTCCGCTCGCCCAATGCGCCGACGGGGAGATACCGCCAATCCTGGCGCCTTGCAATTCAACGTAAAGTGCGCCCTCAGGGGTATGAATAGTCTTGAAAGAGTAATCACCGTCAATTTGCAGCAGGACTTCTCTGCCGACGGACGGGTCGACGACCGTAATAGAGTTTAGCGTAGCGCGCCCCGGAATCGCCGATGGGTGGCCCGCAAGTGCATGCGGCATCCCTGCCACCAGCCATGTCATCGCCAGCCAAATGGTGGATAATCGTCTCATCTTCCTTCTCCAGGAGCCGGACCCAATTTTATTGCCACTTCGTGGGTAGCTACCCTACCGCTCGGGTCGAGTGTGTTCGCCTTGAAATAGACGGCCTCGGGCGTGATCTTGCTGACGACGCCGTTGTACACCGTGTCGTTTACTCTCAGGAAGTAAGCTCGTTTGGTGTAGTTGGTTACCACCGCGATCATGTTGTTCGCTGATTCCAGGCCTACGATCCCCTCGACTCGCAGTTCGGAGATTACTAATCCTCTTATGCCTGCCGGTAGAGACCCGGATACCGCACTTGCCGCCGCGTGGCCACTCGTGACAGTCGCCATCCACGGCTTGAAAGGATCTCGCCGCCCAGCGGCAGTAGACAGGATGCTTGTCATACTCGTCCGCGGCGACTCGGCGCCCTCGGCTTTGGCCGGCGCTTCTATTGAGGACTTGCCTGACGTACGGACCAGGGCCTGATTGAGCATGACCTTGGGGGACAGGGAAGGAGTTTGGGTCTTCACTGTGTTGGTCGAGGGCGGCGTGGTAGCTGGGGTTTGTCCAGCCCGCCCTGCTCCCGCCGCCCAGCCGAGAGCGACGACCCACATGAAAAGCCCACTGACCGCAAGGACCGTGCGTTCGGGCTGAAGCCTGCCGTTAAACATGGTCTTCGTCCTGCCCTATCTCTTAGGTGTAGACGGGGCCGCTGTCGAAACCCGACTGAAGTAGGTTGTCAACAGGCAATTCGCCCCCACCGTTTCGCCGGGATGAAGCTTGAACGCTCCCATGCCTCCCCCTTCAGGGGGACCCAACGAAAGACCGGAAACACTGACAATACGCTGTTCGTTAGCCAAGCGGGCGAAGAAGCCAAGCAACCCAAAGTAAGTGCCGTCGAGTCGCAGGCTGAATGGCATCTCCGTGTAAATATCCTTCGGCTCCAAGGCCTGCGGAACAAAAGTGCGGATATTCACCTCGCTGGCTCTCCCGTCTTCAAACACCATCCTCATGAAATCATCCGTTGCCTGCTCTTCCGGGACAATCGAACGCAGCGTGTCAAGCTGCTTCTCCAGTTGCGCAATTCGATTCAGGTATTGTTTTCGCTGCTGCTCGAAAATCTGGTTGAGCTTGTTTTCTGCCGTAAGCCTGTCTACTTCATTTCGCACGCTGTCCCGCTGTTCCTTGAGCGGAAGGACGTAGAAGTAGAAAACTGCGCCTCCCACAAGCACTGCGCTCAGCACAAAAATCGCAATCTGTACAGCCGCCGGAAGATCATTGAAGCTCTTGGGCATCGTGATTACACTCTCCGCCTACATTCCTGGCTGCCGCGGGGGAGTTGCTGCCCTCGCTCCCGCGCCAGCCTGCGTCAGGGAAGCTGCCGCCAAAGGCGACTTATATGCGCAGTCCATATTGAACTTGTAGCTTACTAGATCTTGCACATCATCTTCGTATAATTGCCTGAGTTGCACGTCATCGAAATACCCGGAAGTCTTCAAGGAAAAGAGCAAGGCGGCAACAGAATTCGCAGAAGCCGCTTGCCCATGAATCACCACACGCTCACCCTGGGGAGCCACGGAAAAGAGATAGAGGTCATTGGTGGTCTTGTTCACCACACTACCCAGGGCATTCATGAACTCTGTCGGTCCCACACGGCTGGCCTGGAGCACCTGGATGGTATTGATGCGCTGCTCGAGAAGCCGGCGCTCCTGTTCGTACTTCGCGTTTTCCTGCTTGATGGCAGCCAGGCGCGCCTGGTCGGCCTGCTGCTTTCTGAGTTCGACATTCAAGGTGTCAATCGACGCGCTCCAAATCATGTAGAACAGGCCCACGATCCCGAAGCACACGACGAGGGCGCCGATGAGAGCCCCCAACTGCACCGCCTTGCTCGCCGGCGCCGCAGCGGCTGCCCTAGGCTTCGGCGCGGCCACTCCCAGCAGGTTAATCTTGATCATGACTAATCAAAGCTCCGAAGCGCCAGCCCCACTGCCACGCACAGGCAGGGAGCAATATCTTGCAGGTAAGCCCGGTCAAACCTCTCGGGATCGATTTTCACCTTCCGCAAAGGATCGATGATTTCCACCGGAACACGAAATTCCTCTTTCAACTGCTCCACCAACCCTTCAATCTTCGCCGTTCCCCCAGCCAGGTAAATCTGCTGGGTGTTCTCCGCCGAAGTCGTCTGGCGGAAGAAGTCGAAGGTCTTCTGAACCTCCAGCATCAGGATTTCCGAGCCGGAGCGAAGGTGGGGAGCTCTCTGCTCCCGTGTTATGCTGCCCACTGCCTGCCCCTGCTTCAGTTTCTCCGCATCCTCGTAACTCAGGTCGAGTTCTTTCTGGAGGGTGTCCGTGTACTGATTGCCACCTACGGGAACGTCCCGTGCAAACAACGGGGTTCCTCCCCGTCCCACTACAATATTGGTGATGCTGGCACCGATGTTGAGGAGCGCCACAATGGTATCCGGCGAGACCTCGCAGTTGGCCTCGAAGGCATTAAACATCGCGAAGCCGTCGTAATCCACCACCCAGGGCGTTTTGTTTGCCTGGCTCAGGACATTCGTATGGTTGATAATCTTTTCGCGCTTTACCGCCACCAGCATAACGTCCATGCCTTGTCCGGAGGAAGATTCCCCCAGCGGCTGGTAGCTCAGGTTTACGTCTGCGATGTCAAACGGGATGTGCTGCTGGGCCTCGTAGGGTATGGCCGAGTCCAGTTCCTCGTTGTTCGCCACGCTGACCGTAATTCTCTTCACGATCACGGAGTGGCCGGAAACGGAAGTGGCGACATTCCGAGTCTTGATCTTGTTCTCGGTGAAAATTCTCTCGATGGCGGCGGAAACCGAGAGGGCATCCATGATCGCGCCGTCGACCACAGTGTCCTGTCCCAGAAGCTCCACCCCGAAGTGGACCAGTTCGTAAGAATCTCCCCGCTTCTTCAGCTCGACGGCTTTGACGGCGCTTGATCCGAGATCCAGCCCTACCAAGCCCTTCGCTTTCCCCATTCCAAACATCGGCTTTGCTCCCTATCGAGCGGTCAGGCGTTACTTCCGCGTGGAACCATGATCAGATTGCGTGCTTTGCATCTCCATCCAACGGTCCAGGAGCGTTTTCTTGAACTTCCACCGGTTACCTAACTTGAAAGCAGGAATCTTCTCCTCATAGGCATACTTGTAAAGCGTTTCGCGGGATACTCCCAAGTACTCCGACGCTTCCCGTATGTCCATGACCTCTCTGGTTTCTGCCATGCGTTCAACCCCGCGACTGAATTCTTCCCCCCAATGGCTTCTAAAGACCAGCACTAACCAAAAAAGCGACTACATACTGTCTCTTGTTACGCATATACCCTTGGGGCTGGGGGTTGTCAAGCGGTTTTCCAAAGTTGTGGGGGTTTCTTAGAAAGTTCTTAGGCTTTTTCAGAGGTTTCGCCCCGGTTTGTACATTATCTTGCGTTTTTGTAGGGATAACACCACAACATAAACCACCCTCGGGAATTTTCGGTCTTTGTAGCACTTTCGTACTGTTTTGGGGGCTGGGAGATGAAGTCATGTGGAAGTTCGCCCCTAAGGAACCTGTGAGGATGTGTTTTTGCCCATCTGAACGCCTGAGGAACCGCCCGACTGGATAGGGTAGCCAAACCCAGTAATGGTAAGTAGCAAAAGGATGAGACCCTAACGAGGGCTCATGAAGTCCTCCCGTAGAGGTTAAAGAGGACGCGGCGAAGGCGCGCACCTCAGCCCCTCTACCATGGGGAGGAGGGAGGGGCCAGTGTACGGCAGGGCTAAAGGCCTGACCTTCGACCGCCGGGAACCGCCCGCTTAATTCGCCGTTCCCGCAGCTCCGCTGGCGAGCTCCAGCTCCGAATACCCCGTGGTGAGCTTCAGAGAAACCTGGTTGCTTTCTAGTCCTACATCCATCGCCTGGTAAGGATTCGGCTTGCCCGGATTTTGGCTGTCCCACGCGATTTTCTGAACCAATTTCAATCCCTCCAGGACCTGCCGCAAGCTGGCGGCAGACTCCGAAGACTTGCAGTCCATCTTCAAGCCCAGGGTGACGTCGTCACCGGCTGCCACACTGTAGGTAAGGGAGTTGACGTCTCCGAAAACCTTACTCCAGTCCATTTTGATGTTCCCCTGGTTGGGCATCCAACCTCGGAACCAATCCGCCACCGCAGAACCCACGGCCACGCCCCAGATCGGCGCGTCCTTGTTCGCGCCGGCCACGAGACTTGGAAAGCGGTTGTCAGAGCTAAGACTGGGAACCTGGCCCTCGCGCGCTTCCAGCATGGAAGTAAGCGCCGTCAGGGAACCAAACGCTCCGAGGGAATCCTGGAGCACCACGACGCATGTCCCCGCCAACCCCGCCTCGAGGCAGTAGGCTGGCTTCCCTGCCACCGGCGTGGCCGCCATGTTCCGCTGCTCAGCGCTTTGCGTTATCGCTTGGGCGCTAAAGCGGCCGGTGGCAAAGCCGTACAATCCCATTTCTGCGCTTCCGGGCTGCCAGCCGAGAACCAGACCTGAGATGTCCTCTTCGCGGATGCCGAGTTGCCCAAGCTCATCAACAAGCTTGCGCAGTCTCGGCCCCACGTACCTTGTGCGGAGACTCGCGTAATTGGGAAGGCCCCGCAGCTTCGCGGGGCTTGAGAATTCCAGCCGAATCGTCTGAGTCGGAAATCCGCTTAGGGCTTCCTTTACCAGGTCTTGTGCCGGGGCCGCCCCAGGCAACGCCACAAGCGTCACAGCTAGAATGCCGAGCAAATAGGTCATTTTCATGGTTAGCCTCATGTTCATTTCTCGAATCCTCCCAAAAGCCCTTAGACCTTTCGATGCTTGCGGGCAAGGAAAAGTCTAGTTCGTCTCCAAGGGTTAACGCTTGCAGGTTTCCAGCCTCACGTCAAGCCCTTTGCCGGTCCGCCCACAGAAAGCAGCGGTCAGCTATCAGCTATCAGCTCTCAGCTATGAGTTCTCAGTTCTCAGTTCCTGGAATCACTCCATTCGCTTCCTGCTGATTGCTGATGGCTGACCGCTGATGGCTGACGGCTGCTTTTCTAGGGGCGGGAAGGGGGAAACCGCTCTACCACCAGGCCTAGCGCCTCGGCGGGGGTGTGTATCTTGCCGTCCAATTGCGCATCTTCGACCGCCTGAAGGATTTCCTTAAAAATCGGCCCTGGCGAGTACCCTTGGGCAATCAGGTCGTCGCCCCGCAGGAGCGGCGCCGGTCGGATTTCCTCGGCGGGTATCTCCTCCAGCAGACGCTTCGCCATTTCATAAGTGCTTAAATCGCCATGGCTCGCCAGGCAGTCCAGCCGGTGCAACTCGAGGTGTTCCTCAAATCCAGGCAGGCGCAGGAAACGAACCTGGGTGGAGCGCCGCATGCGTGGAAAATCCTTGAAGCGCAGGTGGTGCCTCACCAGTTCGACCACTTGTTCCGTCTGGCGCGAGGAAAGCCGCAGGCGACTGCAAATCTCCTCCGCCATCTTTGCTCCTACTTCCACGTGGTTATCGAACCGGATGCGTTCGCGGACGGAAAATGTAGGCGGCTTGCCCACGTCGTGGAGGAGCACTCCCAAAGCCAGCGTCGGGGTGGGCGAGCGCAGGCCCTCCAGCATCATCATCGTATGCACCCACACATCCCCCTCGGGATGGAACTCCGCGGGCTGGGCCACCCCTTGCAGGCGCTTGATTTCCGGCAGCACCTCCTGAAGCAAACCCGTCACATCCAGGAGTTCGAAACCCTGCCGGGCCTGCCCCTCGGTGAGGATCTTCAGGATTTCGTCCCGCACCCGCTCGGCGCTCACCTGGCGGATCTCCGCCGCCTGTTTCCGTATAGCTTCCTCCGTCGCAGCATCCAGGGTGAATTTCAGCCGCGCCGCAAAACGCACCGCGCGCAGCATTCGCAGGCGGTCTTCACTGAAGCGCTCATAAGGGTCGCCGATGGTGCGGAGACGACGCGCGCGGATATCCGCCTGCCCGCTCACGTAATCGAGTACCTCCTCCTTCAGCGGATCGTAAAGAAGGCCGTTAACGGTGAAGTCGCGTCGCAAGACGTCTTGCTGCGGAGTTTTTGCGTACCGGACTTGACTCGGATGCCGCCCGTCGGTGTAGCGTCCATCACTGCGGAAAGTCGCCACTTCCACGTTGCCTTCTTCGCGCGGCACAATCACCACGCCGAATTGAGCCCCTACCGTCAGGCTTTCCGGAAAAAGCTGCACCACCTGCCCCGGAGCAGCGTCGGTCGAGATGTCATAGTCCTTGGGAACGAAGCCCATCACCAGGTCGCGCACACAGCCGCCCACCAGGAACGCTTGAAAACCCTCCCCGCGTAACCTTTTCAGAATTTCAATGGCGGCTTGCCCCTTCGCGTCCATGCAGTCTATTACACCTTATGTAAAGCCCCCCTGCAAGCGTAGACCTCAATCTTAACCTGTCTCAAGGAAGGCCATCCCCAATACCACGAAAAGGGGATGCCTCTCCCGCAAAGCGGGATCAGCACGACAGTAGGCAGATTGTGGGTTTCCAGTTTCCACTTTCCATTTTCCACTTTCGAGTTTCCGCTTTCCGGCTCAGTGGGAGTACCGCGCCACGTAAAGCAGCAAACCAAAAATGATCACCGGAATCAGCGCCAGCATCACATAAAAGAAGATTCTTCTCGGCCACGGCGAGCGCCGCCGTTTCCAGTCCCTCAGCTCCGGGCGGTCAGCCACTCCGACCTGGTCTTGATGCTCGAGGTCCCAGGCAAATTCGCGGGCTGTGGCGTAGCGGTTCTTGGGGTCGCGTTCCAGGGCGCGATAGATGATTTCCTGCAACTGGGGGGAGACGGTGGGATCGATTTCGCGCGGCGGGATGGGGTTGTTCAGCAGCCGGTCGTTCATGATGATGAAGGCATTGGGCCCGGTGAACGGCACCTTCCCGGTGAGCATTTCGTAAAGCATGACTCCCAAAGCGTAGATGTCGCTGCGCGCATCGCCGCGTTTGCCTTTGACCTGTTCGGGGGAGATGTAGTCGGGCGTTCCCATAGTCTGTGTGAACTTGGCGAAAGTCAGCCGCCGCGCTCCAATGTGGGCCGCGATGCCGAAGTCAATGAGCTTGATGTTGTCTTCCGCGTCGATCATGATGTTTTCCGGCTTCAGATCGCGGTGTACGACCCCCTGGCTGTGAATGTACTCCAGCGCCTCGCAAATCTTGCGTGTGATCCGCACCACGCGCTCGGATGGAAGCTGCCGCTGCTCATTGAGGATTTGACGCAACAGCCGCCCCTCCACCCACTCCATGACCATGTAGACGCGGCTACGGCCATCCTCACTTAGCACCTTCATTACGCCGGGGTGATCCAGCTTCTTGCCAACTTCTTGCTCGCGATTAAAGCGGTCGAAGAAAACCGGGTCGCACTCCATCTCGGGATGCGGGACCTTGATAGCGACCGGGCGTCCGGTGCGCAAATCCGTGCCGCGAAAGATCGAGGCCATGCCGCTGCGTGCAGCGACGCTTTCAATGCGGTAGTGATCGAGTTGATCGCCAGGATGGAGTGGAGTCATTGGCAGCGCGGCTGAGCGGCGCAAGGCCGGCGGCGAGCCCTGAATCAGCGAAGCCTGTAAGGTCGCCCCCGGTACATGCCCACGCGTTCGACGCTCCGAACGCGGATGAGCAGCACGCTTATATTATCGCTGCCGTCCCGTTGATTGGCAAGAGCCACCAGCTTCTGCCCCGCCGCGTCCAAGTCCCCGCCATGGCCGACGAGGTGGGCCATTTCCGATGCGCGAACGGCGCCATGCAGCCCGTCGGAGCAAAGCAAAAGCACATCGCCAGCCAGCACTTGGTTATCGCTGGTCTCCGCGCCCACGAACAGTTCGGTTCCCAAGGACCGGGTGAGCAGGTGGCGGGTCGGCGCTTCAGCGGCTTCCCGTGCTGAAAGCAATCCCAGGCGCGCGTGCTCGCTGGCGACCGTGTGATCGCGTGTAAGCACCTTGGCCTGACCGCGCCGGATGAGATAACAGCGCGAATCGCCCACATGAGCTACCACGACGCGATCGAACCGCAGACCGCAAGCCACGAGGGTGGTTGCCATGGGGACGCCACCCGCGCTCGCAGCCCTTCCCGTCTCGTAGACAAGCAGGTTGGCTTCCTGCACCAGACGCGGTAGTAACGCAGTGTGCGCTTCTCCTCCGGCGGCTGCACGGAAGCCGGCGAGCAGCCTCTCCACGGCGGTACGAGAAGCAACCTCGCCCCGCTCCTGTCCGCCGACTCCGTCGGCCAGGGCAAACAGCCAGCCATGAGTCCTCACCTGCGCCGGTGTCGCGGGGATCACGTAGCCAAGATAATCCTCGTTGTGTCCACGAACTCGCCCGCAATCGGATAGATGCGCGAACTCCACATCCAGCATGGAAGTTTCCAGGGGGCCGCGCCTCTCGGCAATACTGCCGCTGTCCTCGGCGGTCAGTCCCCGATGTGCTTGGATCATTGTACCTTACCCCCGTGAAGAAAAACGGGCTGGCATGCGCCCGGCGGGTAATGGCCAGCAAGATAACCTTACGAGACTAAGTATAAGAGGTCAAACAATAAGATTTTGTAGGCCGCATAAAAATCCCTTGGCCAAGCAGGATTTTTCGCGGCCATAAACAAAGGTTGGCGAACGAATCGTCGTTCCTACGCAGAAGGGTGAGGGAATATCCTGCCCATGGTGAGGTTATGGGTCAAAAGCTTGGATACGGGTTTTCCCGGTGAAGAAAGTTTCCTCTTTTGTGGCGGCCGATTACATTTCGGTTCTCATACGGATTGTCCGTCATTCGTAGAGGAAAACGCCACCGCCTGTCATTCTGAGTCCGCCGCGGCGGACGAAGAATCCCCGCATTTGTAAGCTCAAACAGTGCGGAAAAATGCCGCGATGCTTCTCCCGCAGGGCGGGATCAGCATGACAGACCTGAAAGTAGTATCAGCACCATAGAAAAAAATGATTGGACGCTCTCCGCCGCGAGCACTACGCTGAAGGTCGAGTTAGCGGTCGAGCCGGGCGCCCGCTCGGGGTTCCTCCTCGTGTTCCCGTCGAGGGCACGGACTCTACGGTGTCAACCGAAGCAAAGACAATAGCCAGGGCTGATCAGACCCACCCTGGCCCGAGGATTATCGCATGAAACTCGCAGGATTCCTGTTACTGCCGGCGGGATGGGGGATTGTCCTGAGCGCGGTGGTGCTTCTTGCGTCAGCACTGCCCCGAGGCTGCTTCGTTCTGGCCGGCATGGGCGTGGAGGTGATGGGGCTGGTCCTGGTCGTCCGCTCCCACCTGCTGCTGCGGGGAGAAAGGGGGTGACGGCTCTGTCTGTTCCTGCGCTCTCTGAAACAGCGATGGCACTCTGCATTCTCTGCATTCTTCTGGTGCCTTTTGCCGGGGCCGGGCTTTCGTTTGTCAATACCGGGTTGGGCCGCTCGCGCAGCGCGGCTCACTCGATGCTGGCTTCGCTGTGTGTCATGGCGGTCGCAGCCCTAGTGTATGTCATCTGCGGGTTCGCCTGGCAAGGGTTCATCGGACGGCCGGCGCACGTGTTCACCGTGGCCGGCAAGGAATGGAATTGGATCGCGGCCGAACCACTTTTTTTACGCGGGTTGCCACTCGACGGCTCCCCCGCCTCGCTGGCGGCATGGCTGCAAATGCTCAGCGTTGGGCTGGCGGCGCTGATCCCGCTGGGCGCCGGAGCCGACCGCTGGCGATTGCGTGCCTGCTGTCTTTCCACGGCCCTCCTGGCCGGCTTGACCTATCCATTATTCGCGCACTGGGTCTGGGGCGGAGGTTGGCTGGCGCAACTCGGCGTCAACTACGGGCTTGGCCGCGGCTTTGTGGATGCCGGGGGAGCTAGCTCGATTCAAGTGGTGGGTGGCCTGACCGCCTTGGCCATTTCCTGGATCTTAGGCCCTCGCCGGGGCAAGTACTCGCTCGAAGGCATGCCGACTGCCATCCCCGGCCACAACGCCGTCCTCGTTCTGTTCGCCTGTCTGCTCGCCTTGCTGGGCTGGTTGGGGCTGAATTGCGCCGGCGCCATGCTATTCACCGGCGCCGAACCCGGACGCACCGTCCTTATTGCAGTCAATACCACGCTTGCCGCTGCCTCGTCTGCCTTAATGGCTGCGGTGATCACGGGCATCCGCTTCGGCAAACCGGATGCCTCGCTCAGCGCCAATGGCTGGATTGGCGGGTTGGTGGCCAGCAGCGCTGCTTGTGCCTTCATCACGCCGACGGCGGCGATCGTGATCGGTCTGGTTGCTGGCACTCTGGTCATCTTCGCGGTGGAATGGTTCGAATTGCGGATGGCAGTGGACGACCCCGGAGGGGCGATTTCGGTGCACGCAGTAGCCGGCATTTGGGGGATCCTGGCACTGGGCTTTTTCGCTCACCTCCCCAGCCGTGTGCTGAATGTGGTCAGCGGCCCTTCGAGTTGGTCGGGAAGCAGCGATTCAAACCAGCTCGTAGCGCAGCTTGTGGGCGTCGCCACACTGCTCGGCTTTGTATTGCCGCTGACCTACTGCCTGAACTGGCTTCTGAACCGGTTTTACCCGCAACGCGTGCCAGCAGAGGGCGAGCGGCAAGGCATGGACTTGTATGAGTTGGGCGCCGGCGCCTATCCGGAATTCGCCACCTACACAGACGACTTTACGCAACGATAATGAACTCAAGTTTTGACGCACCTTGCCGATAACAAGAACAAGGGATAATCCCTGCCGGCGACGCAATTCGTCTCACCTTACTGCGCCGCTGAGACCTTGGCGGGTAGCGGGCCGAAAGACAGGAAATATCGGACACTCCCAAGGGGCACCGCTGGCCGCCAAGGCACCCGCCAGAGAGCGAAATCCGGGCAGCCGCACTCGGAAGCCGCTTTCTCCCAAACCCGCTAGCAGGAGTGGTGTGCTGCGGGGCAGAGATTCTGGCAGACCGGATAGCCACCGATAATACGTCATAACGCTCGCAACCAGACGAGCATGGTTCAGACGTGAGCAGCGACGCCCGCCGAGATGTCAGTACCGCCCGTGCGCTGTGATGGGTCCATGCACCCGGTGCCGGTCAGGCAGTGGGAGTGGCACTGTCGGCTTCTGGACGAGGTTCGGGCTCGCACGGTTAAGACCGGATCGAAGAGCAGGCATGGCGTAGGGAGGTGTTCGTTGAAACGCTCGGAAAAGGCAGGACGTCGCGGTTTTGGGTTCTGTCAAACGGGCGAAACCACCGTCCCGGACGCAGTCTGGGGGTGGCGACAAGGTAAACTCGCAACGGAAAAGGATCGACGAGAAACAGCCGGGTGTATACTCGTATACCGATTGGCAATTGGGAGCAAAACGGAAATCCCAGGGGAAGTCGTCTTGAGAAAACAAAAGGGAGTGGCACTCGTGAGGCAATTAAATTGGAGCGTGATCTTTGCCGCCCTGTGGATCGGTTTGTTTGTGTGCAGTCCGGTAGCGGCCGGACAGGCAGCGTCTCATAGCAAAGCAGGGACGGCCAACAGCGGATTAACGGTTGAAGATGTCATCAAGCTCACCAAGGCAGGCCTGAGTGAGGACATCATCATCCAGCAGATCAGGAAGAACCGCCAAGCCTTCGATTTGTCAACGGAACAGCTTATTGCTCTGAAGGCGGCTAACGTGAGCGACCGGATTGTCGAGGTCATGTTGGATCCTTCGAAAGCGGAAACGCCCGCTCATATCGCGCCTGCGCCCGTCGCCGCCGAGCCCGAGGCGGCTGAAGCGGCGCTGCCGACCGAAGTGGGTGTGTACGCCAAGAAGCAAGGCCAGTGGGCTGAGGTTTCACCTGAGATTGTGTACTGGAAAACTGGAGGGGCGCTGAAGGCCATCGCGACGGCAGGCATCCGGCATGGCGATGTGAACGGTCACGTGCAGGGGGCGAACAGCCACACCAGCCTTGGGACTCCGCTGGAGTTCTTGATCGTGGCGCCGGAGGGCACCGACTTGGCTGAGTACCAGTTGGTGCGCCTGCATCCCAACAAAGATAACCGCGAATTCCGCACGATCACGGGCGGCTTCCTGCATTCTCAGAGCGGATCGCAGCGCGACCAGGTACCGTTTGATGGGAAAAAAATAGCGAGCCGGGTGTATGAACTGACCTTTCCGGCGAGCGCCGGGCCGGGAGAATACGGGTTCTTGCCGCCCGGTTCCACCAGCGGATCGGGGAAGATCTATTCCTTCCGAATAATCGAATAATGCAAGACAGCACTCATCCAGGGAGTGAGTCATGAAAAGACGGAATTTCAGGAATTTCATCACGTTTCTCATTGCCCTTGGGGCGGCTGCTTGCCTGGGATGTGCGCAGACTGACGCAAGAGTTTCACCGGCAGGCCAGGCCAAAAAACGCTCCCCGATGACGGTAGAAGATGTCGTTACCCTGGCCAAAGCCGGAGTGAGCGAGCAGGTCATTCTCGCGCAGATCCGCGCCAAGCACGCGTCCTTTGATCTGACGGCGGATCAGCTCATTCAACTGAAATCCGCGCCGGTCAGCGAGCGCGTTATCCGGGCGATGATGAAGTTGCCCGCGCCGCAGAATGCACCGAAAGAAACCGCGGCTTCGGCGCCCGTGCCCGGCGCCCGTGCCACCGCTCCTTCGAAAAAACTGAAAGCTCAGCCCGCGACGCCGGCTCCCGCCACCGTTGCGGCGCGCACGGCCGTTCCGCTGAAATCTGTTTCACCGCCCGCGCCGGTGCAGTGGATTGCGCATAACGATCCTATGGGCTTTTCGGTGAATGTACCGGTGGGCTGGCAGTTGCACACCGACCGGCAACCAGGACGAATCAACATCCAAAGTCCACAAGGCCAGCAGGCCGTCATCTGGCCGATGTTCATTCCGCAGCAGCAGTTGGACGCCCGCGGAGCCGGAACGGTAGTGCAACAACTCGCGCGCCGCGTGGACGCCAAGATGACTTGGGAGGCGCCAAAGTTGGCCGGCAATACGGCTCGTGTGTTTGCGCGCGGCCAGACCAGCGCCGCCGCCTTGATGCGATGGAGTTCTTCGCCGGAAGGCACCACCATTGTTCTGTTCTGCGTGAGCGCGCCGTCCTCTCTCTATCCAGCTTCGGTGGACACCTTCGCCGGCATTCTAAAAAGTTTCCAAGTCGTACCGGGTCCGAAAGCTGACAGCGGGGCGCCCGTGAAAAGCGTCGCGGCCGCCGAGCAGGTGTCATGGGTCCAATGGAGCGATCCGCGCGAAGGCGCTTTCAACGCGTCGGTGCCGCAGGGATGGAACGTCTCGGGCGGAGCTTTTCGCCAGAGCGCAACCGATATCCGAGAGAGTCTGGTTCTGCTCTCGCCCGACCGCCAGATCCGCATCGCGGTAGGCGACGCGAACATCGGCACTTACACCATGCCGAGTCGCATGTACGCGCGCGCCGGCATGCGCGAAGGCGGGTATACGTCTTTGGGCGACGGTACCAAGCTGCAAATTCGTAGCTTTCTAACGGCGCAGCAATTCATACGCGAATATGTCACAACTTCGGTCAGGCGGGACTGCGGTGATGTGCAGGTTCTCTCCGAGAACGAACGCCAGGACCTGGCTGCTTCCGCCGCCCAGCAGGCACAAGCTCAAGGTGCGCCGAATCCGCGCGTGACCGCGGCTGGCGTTTTCTTCTCTTGCACCTGGAATGGCCGCGAAGCGCGCGGCTACTATGCGGCGGCGACGGTTCTCCCCTTTCCGGGCCGCAACGGCATCTGGTATGTTGCGGCCCTGTACGGTTACATTGCCAGCGTCGAGCGCCAGCAGGAGGCCGACGATATCAGCCGGCACGTCCTCAATTCCATGGGGATCAACGCCCAATGGAAACAACGGGAGGATCAGATCGCAGGCAACGCGGTGCAGCAGGATAATGCCCGTTCGCAGGAAATCCAGGCGCGCGCGCGCCAGCAGATTGCCGAGGACCAGCAGAAAACCTCGGACATGATCGTCAAAGGCTACGAGGCAAGATCAAAAGTTTACGATGAAAACGGCCGCAAAGAGGAAAACGTGATTCTGGGCACCGTGGACGTGGTGGACCCAAGCACCGGTAAGCAGTACAAGATCGACAATGTTTCCGACTATCACTGGATGAACAATCAGGGCGTGATCGCGGGCACGAAGACCTACACATCCCCCGGCGCCGACTGGCATGAGATGATTACGCTGCCCTAAAGCTGGATTCTTCGAAAGCGCCGCGCCTATTGAGTGCTGGACTTGCGCACCAATCTGAATCGCAACAACCCAGCCAAACTCTCACTTCCCATCTTGCTCCCAATGACTTAGCATGGTGAGTTGCCACGGTCGAGTTCGCGCGCGCCTGTAGGACGCCTGCGCGGGCTCACCGGTTGCATCCGCCATGTCCAAGATTCGAGTTCGTTTTGCACCCTCCCCGACGGGATATCTGCACGTGGGCGGAGCGCGCACCGCTCTCTACAACTGGCTCTTCGCCCGCCATCACGGCGGCGTGTTCCTGCTGCGCATTGAAGACACGGACGCCGACCGTTCCAAGCCTGAACTCACCACCGCAATTCTCGAGAGCATGGAATGGCTGGGACTCAACTGGGATGAAGGGCCGTTCTACCAGTCCCAGCGCCTGGAGCGCTACCGCGAGATGGCAAGCGAGCTGGAAAACTCTGCTCACGCCTATCCGTGTTTTTGCCTGCCGGAAGAACTGCAGGCCAAGCGCGCACAAGCGGAAGCGCAAAAGAGGCCCTGGAGATATGACGGCGTTTGTCGCCATCTTTCTAAGCATGAGCGGCAACAGCGGCGAAGTACAGGCCGTCCATTCGCACTCCGGTTTCGTGTCCCGGCCACCGGTCAGACCAGTTTTGACGATCAGGTCTTCGGCCACCTCGAGCTCGAAAACCAGGAAATTGAAGATTTCGTTCTCCTCCGCTCGGACGGTCATCCCACTTACCACTTGGGCGTCGTGGCCGACGACATCGACATGCGCATTTCCCACGTGGTGCGCGGCGCCGATCACATTTCTAACACCCCCAAGCAGATCTTGATGTACCGCGCACTGGGAGCGCCGGAGCCGCGGTTTGCGCATTTGCCATTGATCCTCGGACCGGACAAGCAACGGCTGAGCAAACGCCATGGCGCGACTTCCGTGGGCGCTTATCGCGAGATGGGGATCCTGCCGGAAGCATTGGTGAATTTCCTCGTACTTCTGGGCTGGACGCCGCCCGCTCAGAAGGAGATCGTCACCCGTGAAGAGATGGTGCGGGAGTTCGAGCTCACGGCCGTTTCCAAATCGAATGCTGTCTTCGATCCGGAAAAGCTCGCCTGGATGAACAGCGAGTACCTCCGGCATCTCCGCGCGGAGAGCCTTCTGGCGCGGGTTGAACGGGAATTGAGGGCTGCCGGTCTTTGGCAGGATGCCTTCAGCAAGGAGGAAAAGCAGCGCTTCGAAGTTTCCGCCCGTCTGCTCCAAACTCGCGCGCGGAGCATTAAAGATTTTTCGCGTTCCGGTCGCGCTTTTTTCAGTGAAGAGTTCGAATACGACCCCGAGGCGCAGAAGAAGTTTTGGAAGGATGCAAAATTACCCGAGTTGCTCGATGAACTCGGCGCGCGGCTTGCTCGTGCCCAACCCTTCGACCTCACCGCAACGGAAGCTTGCCTGCGTGCGTTGGCAGAGGAGAAAGGGGTCAAGGCAGGTCTACTGATTAATGCCACGCGTGTGGCGCTCACGGGCCAAGCGGTGGCCCCGGGCCTGTTTGAAGTAATGGCCGCTCTGGGGCAAAGGCGCGTGGTGGAGCGCCTTCACCGGGCAGCAGCTCATTTGCGCGCAGACTCGTCAGGCCGCTAGTACTTGCTGACGGAGATTCGCGTCAGAAGAAGCATTCGCTGTGGCGGGGATTTCGCCGCCTCAGCCCCGTCAGGGGCGGCAGAATTTAGCCCAGGGCGCAAGCCCTGGGTTGCGAGCGGGTCAAGGGAGCTAGCCCCGGAAGGGGCGAAAGAAGGTTCGAAAGCGGAGACTCTTACGCCCCGACGGGGCTACCGGTCTCTTTAAGGCGCGGCCGTTCCCAGGGCTTGCGCCCTGGGCTATCCCGCAGGGCAGGAGCGGCCCTCCGGGCCTCAAACGCAGGGGGCGTTCTTGCGCGGATTTGGGTCACGAAAAACTAGGAACTGCCGGCAGCGTCAATCTTCTTTCTCAGCGCCTGGTAGGTCTCGACCACGACGATTGCTGCGGCCAGCACCGCCCCCGCCGTGATGAGGACTTCCCTCGTATTTCTCAAGAATTTCAGGAACTTCCACATCGGTGCTAACCTCCGACACGTAACCACACTTTCTCAGGCAATTTCCTATTATACCGTTCCAGGCTGAATATTGTCGCCTCCACCCCCACGGGCGACACCTCCAACAAGTTTCCACAAACTCGGCCTCATGGCTGCTGCCTGTCGCGTTCTTCTGCGATGATTTTTTGCGCCAACTCCTTACACTTCTCGCAGCGCGCATGGCTGAGGAGGCAGTATGCAATGCTCGTGTTGCAGCCGCACGGGCAGGGCTCCATGTTGAGTCGCAGGAGCACATGGTTCCGACGCACTTTGCTGAGGGAATCAAGTTCCAGGCCGGGCAGTTCCGTGATATTCGTGGGCGTGAATTCGCCGTCCAGTTGAGGGCAAGCGGCGTCTTGAGGGCGCAGTGGGGCGGGCTTGACGTTCGGCCGGTTCGGCCTCAGCGCCCAAACAAACGCGGCAAGCACCGCCATCGCGACAAAAAGATAAATCACCGCCCCGCGCGACGAGACCGGCGGGCTGGCCGGCCCTGGCTCATTCAGGCTCGTTTTGTCTGGCGGCATTCTACTGCGAGCCCCTTGCGGGCGCCCCACGGCCTACCACTTTGAAGGAGAATAATAGTGGCACGCTCGCCGGCGGCAGGCAGGCGTGATCGTTGCAGGCCTGATAGGCGAGCTGTCCCTTGACCTCGTAATTCCCGGGCGGCGTTTTGCGCTCAAGTTGGAGCGCCACGTCAACCCGGACCGTCCCTTCGTACACGGACAGGGGAGCATCGGAGAAGGCAAACTTCTTCGGCTCACCCTTCGGGTAAGTAATGTCCTTCACCGTCACTTGCGGGTTCGGCTCCAGTTTGACTTCCGTGGGGATCAGATATTCGAGGCTAGGATGATGGTCATTGATGTGGTAGCCGGGGACGACCTCCACCACCACCGCCGCCCTGACGATGGAATTGGGACGCGCCACTGGCGACGCCATCGCGACCTTCGCCTTTACCACCTGCCCCGGCGTCTGTGCCCAAGCCACCGGCGCGGCCAGGCAAACAAAAATACAAGTGAAAAAAAACGTTTTCATATTCAGCTTTGGCCTCTTCATCATTGTCCCTTTGAATTTGACATCCCGACAGGCCCTCACGACCGGGATCATGGGGCTTCAGACTCCCGATTTCAGAACCTTCTCCATCTCCGCCTGCGCCATCTTCAAGCTGACTCTGCAAGCGCGGTCCACTTGGCGGCATTTCAGCACCGGCAAATTGCAACCGCACGGACACTTCAGCTCGCCGAGCTGCTTCTTCAGAGACTCCTTCTGCGTGGCGGTCAGCTTGGTCAGGTTCAGGCCGGGAATTTCCGAATCGATGGCGGCGGGATCGCCAAGTTCAATCTTGGTTGAAGTGCCCGCCGCCATGCCCGGCCTGAAGCCCATGTTCTCGGCGGTTGGACTCATGGCCAGCAATTGCTGAACCTCATCCTCGATTACTGCGGGACTTGTCGCGCCGGTGTGCTTGGCGTAAATGCGTCCGTCGCGGCCGATCAGAAACGTCGTCGGCAGCCCAAAGATTCCCCCATAGAGTTCCCCTACACGTTGATTGCCGACCGCCACCGGATAGTTCATCTTGAATTCCTTGTAGAATTCCACTACAGGGCCAGGCTCATCATCGAGAGAGATGCCGATAACCGAAAAGCCCTGTTTGGCGTATTTGTCCTGCATTTCCACGAGTCCCGGAATCTCAATCCGGCACGGCTCGCACCAGGTAGCCCAGAAATCCAGCACCACCACCTTGCCCTTGTAGTCAGCCAGGTCCAGCTTTTTCCCGCCGATGTCCGTCAGTGAAACGGGCGGCGCACCAGGATGATCCCCGCCGCTCATGGCCTGCGTCCGCAGGGCGGGGGCGATCCAGTACCGGTTGACAAGATAGAGACCCGACACCACGGTCACCGCCAGCACCGCACCGATCAGCACTTTGCCTCGGCTCGCGAACTTCCTCACCTTGCCGCCGGCTTCCGGTTGTTCGGTCTTCCCGCCGCCCGCAGCTCTTTCGGGTTCATTCAAATCCATATCATCTCCCTTAATGCCGAGCCCTTTTCGGCGCCTGAGGCAGGGGTGCAGCCTTGACCCTTGCCGATGGGGCCACGTCCTCACACACTTTCTTATCCCGGGGTTTCCCGCGCGCTACGCCCCCAGTGGTTTCGACACCCCCTGCCCCCTGCCGCGCAGGTTTGCGGCGGAGGATTAGAGCCATCCACACTGCCGTCGCGAAGGCCAGAATCGCAATAAACTGCGATGTAGACAGGAGATGATGAAAGACGAACCCGCGGTCCTCGTCGCCTCGCAGGAATTCGATGAAAAATCGGGCCACCGCATAAAGAGCAAGATAAAGCACGAAAATCTCGCCATCGCGGGATTTCCTCGAGTATCTCCACATAAGAATTGCAAAGATCGAAAGCGAGGTCAACGACATGATAGGCTGAGTGGGGTACAACGGAACTCCCAGCGGCACTCCGGATATCTCGTGGCTGAAAGGGTTTGTAAAGACCACGCCCCAGGCGGAGGTGGTGGGCTTCCCGTAACAACATCCTGCGGCAAAACAACCGATACGGCCCACACCGAGTCCCAGGGCAATGGCCGGAGAGTAAATGTCCACGACCTTCCAGAACGGTAGGTGCTGAAGCCGAATATACCAAACCGCAAAGAGGACCCCAGCGATAAGGCCACCGTAAAAAACCCCGCCAGCCAGAAAGGTGCTCCAACTGAAGATCTCTCCCGGATACTGCCGGTAGTAATGCCAATCGGAAAGCACCATCAGCACCTTCGCGCCGAGGAGCGACACGAGCAGCAACCAGGTGCTGAAGTCAAGCAACTGGCCTGAGTCCAATCCTTCCCGCCGTCCTAGCCGGAGGATAACGCAGACCGCGCCCGAAACACCAAGCACCATCAATGCCCCGTAAGTGGTGAATCGCAGCGAACCCACAGTGAACAGTATGGGATGCAAATTCTCTCCATAATAAGCCGTCAGCGGTCAGCCATCAGCCATCAGCCCTCAAAGCTCATCGCTGAAAGCTGATTGCTGAAGGCTGACAGCTTTCTTACAGCGTGAAACGGCTCAGAAACGAAAAATATCTCGAAATCACTGTAAACTTGTTGGTCGCCATTAAGACGCCAAGCGCAATCAGCAGCACGCCTGAAGCTACTTCGACGGCATGCAAGTGCCTCCGGAAACCACCGTAGATCTTCAGGAACTGGCCCAAACCGACGCTGGTCAGAAGGAACGGAATCGCCAGGCCCGCCGAATAAACGGCCAGCAGGAACATCCCCTGGAACACCGTGTGCCGCTGCGCGGCCAGCGCCAGGATGGCGGTTAGAATGGGACCAATGCAAGGCGTCCAGCCGAATGCGAACGCAAACCCCAGCATAAAAGCGCCCACAAGTCCGCGGCGCGGCGCGCCCGTTTCAATCCGGACCTGGCGATAAAGCAGCGGAATCTTCACCAAGCCGGTTAGATGCAATCCGAACACGATAACGACAATGCCTGCGACAAGGTTGAAGGTGGCTCGCTGCGCCAGCAGGAACTTCCCCACCGCCGTCGCCGAAGCGCCGAGGGTCACAAAAACGAGGGAGAAACCCACCACAAAGGAGACGGAATTGCGCAAAATACGTCCCATCAGCGCCGGGCTCGTCCCGAATTTCAATTCCTCAATCGTGGCCCCGGATAACATTGAAATATAGCCCGGCACAAGTGGGAGCACGCAAGGTGAGAGAAAAGACACCACCCCTGCCACAAACGCAATCGGGATGCTCAATTCATGGCCCATGGTTTCAGCCCACAATGTTATCCAGCCCCAACTTAATGGATGCGCGCGGGCTGGCCTTCGTCACTGCCTATGGGAAACTGTACGCCCATCGGTCGATTCCGTCGCTTGCCGCCTTTTTCTAATCAAGTGTATCATGACGACCGTCCGTAGAGTCACCATTAGGGAATCCGGATTTCCCGGGAGACCAACATTCTTGCTACGCGCCATCATCTTCGATTTTGACGGCATCCTCGTTGACAGCGAACCGCTCATCATGAATCTCTTCCAAGAGATGGCGGCTCGAGAGGGCTGGGCCCTCTCCGAAGAAGAATATTACCGGGATTATCTCGCTCTCGATGACCGCGCCGTTATCGAGCACCTCTACCGCACGCACGGGCGCTCCCTCAGCATCGCCCGGCGCGATGAACTCCTGGCCTGGAAGGCGCACGCCTACGAGAAGATCATCCACGACGGCCTGCCACCCATCCCGGGCGCTGCGGAGTTTATCCTTAGCGCCGCCCGGCACTTCCCGCTGGCCATCGCCAGCGGTAGCCTGCGAGCGGAGATCGAACATCTTCTGGAAAAGTTGGGTCTGCGCGAAGAATTCGCGGTTATGGCGACAGCAGACGACTGCGAGCGCTCGAAGCCTGACCCCGAGATATATCTCAAAGCCCTCACCCGCCTCCAGGAGCTTCCCCAACTGCATGAACCACTGCTCGGAGCCGGCGAATGCTTGGCCATCGAGGACGCGCCCCTCGGCGTTGTGGCCGCGCAAGCCGCCGGCATGAAATGCCTGGCCCTTGCCCACAGTCGTCCTCAGGCCGAACTCCAGCACGCCGATTGGGTCGCGCACCAATTCGCAGATGTAGACTTGGAAATCATCAGTGCCGCGTTCGCCTGATGCGCTAGTCTTCATCTTCTTGTCGTGCGGCGAAGATCTTCTACGATCATCGCTTGGCCCAGGATGGCTGGAATTGTCGATTGCCGATTGCTGATTTCTGACGAACATTGGAACGAGTTGCCACACCACTTTTTCAATCGTCAATCGTCAATCAGCAATCGGCAATGATCGGCGGCTCGAGCGGATCCCCATTCCAAATCACACCGGCACCCCCCGCCCGAAAATCCCTTGACAAAACGTCTCGTTGGAGGTAATTTTAAGGCGAAGAAAAGGCGAATATGAACGGAGCTCCCTCAAACCCCGCCATCTTGGTTGGACCTGCCGGTTGGTCGTACACCGACTGGGAGGGAATCGTTTACCCTCGCCACAAGCCGCGCGGTTTCCACGAGGCCGCTTACCTGGCTCAATTCTTTGACACCATCGAGATCAACACTTCCTTTTATTCTCCCCCACGGGCGCAGGTCGTGAAAGCGTGGGCAGCAAGAATCGCCTTTAACCCCAACTTCAAGTTTACCGCCAAGCTCTGGAAGCGGTTCACGCACGAACGCAATGCCAACCTCCAGGACGAAAAGCTTTTCAAGCAGGGATTGGCGCCACTGGTGACCGAGGGACGGCTTGGCGCGTTGCTGTTGCAGTTTCCCTGGTCGTTCAGGAACACACCCGAGAACCATGAGTACTTGAGCGGACTCATCATGCAGTTCATGGAATACCCGCTGGTGCTCGAAGTGCGGCACAATTCATGGAACAAGCCGGAGGTCTTTGAATGGCTCGCCGGGCTGCGCGTGGGCTTCTGCAATATCGACCAGCCGGTGATCGGGCAGTCGATTGCTCCCAGCGCGCGCGCTACGGCCCCGGTGGGATACGTCCGCCTGCACGGGCGCAACTACGAGCACTGGTTCACTTCCAACGAGCACCCGGAGGAACGTTACAACTACCTTTACAGCCAAGCTGAGCTGGAACCTTGGGCGGCGCGCATTCAAAATATTGCCCAGCGCACTGAAGTCACCTTCGTCATCACCAATAACCATTTTCAGGGCAAAGCCATCGCCAACGCGCTGCAGTTAGTCAGTCTGCTCAGGAACCAGCCCGTGCGCGTTCCCGAAACCTTGCAGGAGTTTTACCCGGAATTGGAAAAGATTGCCGGCCCAGAAACATCAGCCGCCCTACCTAGGCAGTCCGACCTACTTTTTGCGACGCGCAGCACCGAAGAATAATTGACAGCTTTAAAGCCCCACTGATAGCATAATAAGGGTTGTGGCCGCGCACGATTTTCTGCCTAATGCGGGTAGCGCCCCGACCCGCGGGGGTAGCTTTTGCTGGGCAATACGAGCGAACCGCCGACTTGCAAATCAGGTCCGCGCTACCCTTCGCCCAGGCTGACCGCCAACACCTGTTGTTAAGCTGTTGTCAGGGTGTTGCTCTCAGGTTCATGCGTTTTGCTTGCTGATTTCTGCCTTCTGACTTTCTTTCGAGGCTCCCGTCCCCGTCGTCTAGCCCGGCCTAGGACATCGCCCTTTCACGGCGGTAACGCGGGTTCAAATCCCGCCGGGGACGCCAACATTCTAAAGTAGTTATTGAGATTGCCCCTTTCACCCGAGGGTTCGAAAGGGTTCGATAAGGAAGGAACACCGCATTCAGCCCACCTTTTGGACGCTCTTTCCCGGCAGAATCATTCTTACGACTTTGGCCTGCGCTTCGCGCTTCGTGGTGGTCATCGCCTGCGTGTAAACATCGGCGGTCACACGGTAATTGGCGTGGCGCAGCAACTCCTGGATAGTCTTGATATCTTCGCCGTTTGCCTTCATAAGTGTTCCGAAGCTATGTCGCAGAGTATGCCAACCCACCTTGCCGCTGATCTCGGCGGCTCGCAGTGCAGGTTGTACATGCACTCGAAAAAGTGACCCAGGCCAGTACGGCTGCTTGCCGCGCTTGTGTGGGCTGGCGAACACCCAGTCTTCCGGCCTGTTGTAGGGAGACTTCAGCCTCCAGTTCAAAACTTGTTCTCCCAATTCTGCATCGAGCGGGATGGGCTTCTGTGAGGCTTCTGTCTTGCAGGGCCCGATCCTTTGCTTGACCACAGACCTGGTTACATTGATCTCGAGCTTCTCGAAATCTACGTCCGCCCATTTGAGACCAAGCAATTCTCCGACTCTTAACCCAGTGGCCGCATCCAGTAGAACCATGGTGCGACATGGCTCCTCTAAGTGCTCCAACAGAGCCTGAATCTGCTCGATTGAAAGCACGGTTGGAACCTTCGATCGTTTCGCGCTCTGACGAACAGACGTGATGGGATTGTGCCGAACCCACTCCCAGCGGATCGCGTGACTGTACAAGGCGCTCATGATGTTTCGGATTTTGGCCTTGCTGCCGGCCGCTAGCGGTAGCGAGCGTAACCACTCCTCCACCTGGACGGCTTTCACATCGGCAATACCATATGAACGCCATCGCGGTAGAATCCACTTTTTCAGGTAACCCTCGTAGGTCGCCTGTGTTGCATAGGATTTGCGGCCCTCTGCTTCCACGCGGATCTTCCCCGGCTGTCTCTTGTTGAAAACATCCGGCATTTCGTGTTCCCGGTAGTGCTGAACCAGGGTTCCGAAACCGATGGGCTGGAGCTGCTGACGAGGGGTTTGTTGGTTGATAGTCAAACGCAAAGCGTCTACCGCTTGTTCGGCACTGGCTTCGGTTTTGAACTCTTCGGCCGAACCAACCACCACCTTGCGATATTTCTTGCTGCCGTCGATTTCGGTTTCGTACCACCTGAAAACCCATACAGTCTCACCAGACTTGCGTCTTACGCGCTTCAGACTTCCTCTTTGGTGTCGTGCTCGCCTCAACATTTTCTCTCCTTTCAGTTAGGCGGCACGGATGGCTTTGCACAGACTATCGCATTCGCCAGCCGTAAGTCGAGCCTCCGCCAAAAACCCTGGCATCAGCTCGACGCTTTGCTTTCAAGCCACTCATTCAATGCCGAAGCTCGGAAAGCCCAAAGCTTTCCAATCCGGAAGCCAGGAATGTCGCCATTCCGAGCCAATCTCTGAAGGGTCTTTGGATGAATGTGCAGAAGCTCAGCTGCTTCCTCACTGTCAAGAACAGGTTCGAAAAACGGTTGCTCGCTCCTAGGTAGGCCCGAAGCAGCAGGCACCGGCTGCACTTTTACCGAAAGGACACTTTCTGCTAACTCACCTCCTCCATTTCCTTCGTCTCTTCCATTACTCTCCCAGTGAGCGCTCTCAGGAGCCCGTGTCTGTTCTTCAATCATGCTTCCTCCAACAGCGGCCTTCCAGTACAGGATTCTGGTTCGTGAAACAAATCTGCCCAGGACGTGTGGGACCTTGCGCCCCGTAACGCTCCCTTTGAATATGCGATCTGCGGCCGCAGGCAAATCGGGAGGGTTAGTCAACCCCGGATGCTAGTTCTGTTCATCGGTCGGGTTGGTGGAGCCGCGGAGGTGTTTATGTAGGAATCCCAATGCCATATGTAAGATGAATTGGTCTTCGTGTCAAACGGGCGTAACGGGAGGCCCTGTCGCGTCATGGAAACGCCTGAAAAATCAGCGCTTAGAAAGTGCATGGTGAGGCGTGCATGAGCTTGCCCTAGCAAAGCCCACGCAGAGACGCTTATAGCTATCTGCGCCCATAACTAACTCAGAGCTTTCGTGGGTGATCTTGACCAGACCGCGACCACGCGTTCTCGGACTGGAGCGTCGCATCAAGCCTTCATGGAAACAAGGCCAGCATATGCAAGCAAATCAATCGGATGGCCCTAACTGCGGCATTGCCCTTCTCAGCAGCGTAAGTGTGATGCGCACTCAGCGGAGGCCTTCGTCCCCGATAGAACGGAGATTGTCAGGCTGCGCCCAACCGATGCCCTGCCTCGTTTGCCCCTTGCGCTACCTTTGGTTCTCACAAGAGTCGACCGGTTAAAAAAACTTGGCCAGCAACATGCCCCCATTGGGTATGGACGCTGGGCCCGTCGACCGTTGCTCTGCACAGTCGAATCTGTAATGCTGGGGCACACCGATGAACATGCGTTAGGCCAGAGCGCGCGCCGCGATCGGCAGAGTGCCGGTTTCTGAGGTTTCAGCCTGGGCTGGGCGTAATAAAGAATCCACATTGGCCTTTAATTGGACCATGGCCGCCGCGTGGAGCTGCGAAATGCGCGATTCATCAACTCTCATAAGCTCGGCAACCTGTATCATGGTTAGGCCCTGCTTATGGTAGAGCGTGACGATTTGGCGTCGACGCTCCTGCAGCCGCGAAACGGCACGATCAAGGATTTCCAGTTGTTCGTTCCGGTAGCAGAGGTCGAAGGGATTGGGATCATCACCGGCCAGGAATGCTGGCTCGATGGACGCCTGTGCGGAGGTTGGCGCCGCTGAGAGGGTGCGCGCACCACAATCAAGCCCCGCACTCTGAAGCTCATTTAGCTCACGGTGCCACTGGGCTAGATTCATTCCCTGCACGGCGGCCATCTCCTCGTCCGTGACGGGGCGACCGAGCTTGACCTCCAGTTCGTGATAGAGCTTTTGGACTTCTTTGCTCTTGCGCCTTATATCACGGGAGGCTGAATCGGCTCCTCGGAGGCCATCTAATGAGCGTTACATAATATAGTGACACCTAGAACAATTCGGCCTGTTTCCAGAACGCAGCGACAAGAGTGGGCCGGCGGCGCATCCGCCGCAAGGCCCCGCGGGCAGCGGCACCCAGTAGCCACA
>Ga0208937_1000161_pt1 | contig 62091 bp, 51 predicted proteins | sample June2015DPH_11_5_FD_184705 | JGI IMG/M metagenome (GOLD analysis project Ga0208937, IMG submission 184705) | Peatland microbial communities from SPRUCE experiment site at the Marcell Experimental Forest, Minnesota, USA - June2015DPH_11_40... | ecosystem: Environmental > Terrestrial > Soil >... | reverse complement strand
GCCAAAAAGTGACCGGCTTGAAATCGGAATCCGCGCCCGGCTTCATCCCGGAATCGTGCCCGAGTTCATTTCGGAATGCTGCCCGGGATGATTTCGGAATCGTGCCCACCTTGCCCCGGAATCCGCACATTCAAGGCGGGCCAGTTTCTCGAAATGACTTTGCTTGATCCTTCAGTGTGGCCGACGACGGTCCTATTAAGACGTGCCCCTTGAGAGGCATCAAGGACTCCCAGCCCTGTCTGCATGACGGGTGGTGCTTCACCCTTGAGGAGACGGTCGAATACTTCAACCTCATTCAACAGCTCCACTTGACCGCCCAGGAAAAGGAGGACATGGTTGCTTTCTTGCGCTGTCTATAGGAATTATCTCCACTGAAAGACAACAACGAAGAATTCGTCGCTCCGAAGGACATGCTGGCGGGGCTTAGTTCTGACAACTAGCAGCTGACACGGTTCTTTCGGTCCACCCATCAGGGCTGCGATCAGCACAACGATGTCGCTACCGCCAGCATGATTGAGAACTGGATTGGTCAGACTGAGCGCCGGACATGTTTTTTAACGGAAATCAACGTAGCCTCTGAGCCTCTAAAGCACCCAGAGACCGGCGGTGAAACGCTAGAGGCCCGATCCTTAGTCCGGTCTATGACTTGTTCCTCGCCCCCATGACCAGCAAGACGACCCCTCCAGCCAATCCCAACCCTCCAAGTATTGGGGGAAGGGGAATTCGCTCGTGAGTTTCTGTGGTGAGATGCACCGATCCCACATCGAGGACTTTTTTCCGACGTGTGTAGTTGATGCCTTGATAGGCGAGGACCAATGCGCCCAGAACGAGTAACAAAATCCCAACCCAACTGATCGGTTTCATGTTTACGTCACCTCAATTAGATGACTCTTCGGCCTTGAATGAGCCTAATTACAAGAACAACGATGGCCAAAACCAACAGAATGTGGATGAACCCACCTAAGGTGTAGGAAGTGATCAGTCCCAATAGCCACAGCACGAGCAAAATCACGAAAATTGTCCAAAGCACGGTTTTCTCCTCTCACACCCGATTCAAGCTACATTGTCCTCTGTCCCAACAACTAAGCCGGAATTTCCGATTTCAACTGTATCTCTGCGCAAAACCATACGCCTGCCGCCCTCTCGTGTCAAGTTCAGCTCGACACATCCCGCCCTCGGGTTCCAGATCGTCTCACCCGGGTCTTCGTCAACGACAACCGTGACAGATTGCCCAATTCAGGTTCGTTACGTGCGGCTGCCAGAAGGGTGTCGGGCGTGACGCATTTGAAAAGTCCACGGCCGGAAAAGTGCGGTAGAATCGCCCCATAGACTCTTCTCAGTCCACGACAGGCTTGGGAGGGTGGAATGAGATTCCGGACAACGCTGACTCTTCTCATGCTAGCGATGGGGCTGGTCTTTGCCCTGCCTGCCTGGGCGCAGCAGAAGCCTTTCACGCGGGACCAAGTGCAGGGCCTGGTGCGGGACGGACTCGGAGACGAGTCGGGCGCAAAGCTGATCGAGCAGCGGGGGATTGATTTTGCGCCAGCGGGGGGTTTTCTCCAAAGCCTCAAGGCCGCAGGCGCGAGCGAGGCGTTTCTTACGGCGCTGCGCGCGGCCAAGCGGCCCGAGCCAGCGAGCGCCAAGAGGACGAAGCGCGCGACCGTTCATCCTGCGGCGCAGGCGCGGCAGGATGAAATTCGCCAGCACGTGGCGCGGGGGGCGGAACTCAAGCAGAAAGGGCAGTATGCGGAGGCCGAGCAGGAATATCGCGCGGCCTTGCTGCTCGACCCAGAGAATGCCGACCTTTATGCGAACCTTGCCTATGTCCTGGTTCGGCAGAAGAAGTGGGACGATGCCGTGTCCGCAGCACGTGAAGCCCTGCGCTTCTGGACCCGAAGTTGGAGAAGGGCGGTTGGCTTGTAAATAAAGGCGAGTGGGATGGGGCGATCGCAGAGGTCCGCGAGGCGGTGCTCTGGGACCCCAAGGACGAGCTGGCACATAGCAGGCTCGGCTACCCTGCCCGTCGGACCAAATCGAAGCGATCAAGACAGACCACCAGAATCTCAGCCTGCATCATTCACGGAGAAGACGGTCGTGGGTCACTCTGCGTGCAACCGGCACGCACATATGGCTCCAAGCTGTGGTCGAGGTGCAACCGGATCCGCGCCACGCTTGCCTCCGGCAGGATAGCGATACGGTGGCAGCAGAAGAATCGATTCAGGGCCACCATAAACGGTACGATGTCTGACAAAACCGCATGGGAATCGTCGGGCAACAAGCAGACCCTCTAGGGCGAGTCAGGTCTTGCACAAGCTGTGCCTTTCCTGGCGCGGGGGCCAAGAGTCCTGGCATCAGTAAGAAGAGTAGCCACACATGGGGTTTCATCGTGTCCTCCGGACGTGAGTTCATTCTGGACGCAAGGTTTCGAGGTTCACACGAAGGGACCGACGGCGGCTCGAATCCTCTCTAGTACCTCCGCTGCGCCGCGTTGGTTGCGATGCCAGTGAACCAATGTGATAGCGCCACAAGATTACCAAGGCAAGCAGGCGACGCGTTAAACCCGGCTATCGTGTCATCGGGGCCGCCGGATCCGGTCGGGATGGAAAGGACAAGGGAAACGACTTCAACGGGGGCGGTTGGATGTACAATCGATGGTGGCGCGTTCCGAAGGAATCAGTTTGGCGGCACCCTGCGTGGCCCGATCAAGAAGGACAGGACCTTTGATGATGCGTTCTTAAATCAGTTTTGCGGAGATAGGGCGAAATGAGATGTCTAAATTGTGGCACCGAGATGATGAACAATCAGGTGAGCACGAAAAATGATCTCATCTCTTACGACATGTGTGAGAAGTGCGGAAGCCTCTGGTTAGATAAAGGCCAGTTGGACAAGATGGCTTTTCAAGTGGAAGGAAGCATTGAATACTGCTCACAAGGCCCGGTCGAGGAGCCCGCGGAGCAGATACGGAAGTGCCCTCGATGTGACAGCTCCAATTTGTATCGAGTACGATTTCTGAACTCTACGGATATTATCCTCCACCATTGTAGGGACTGCGGTGGTTTTTGGCTTGATGGTGGCGAGCTCGACTTAATTGACAAAGAACTGGCGAAAATCATGCCTGTAAGCGGAAAGGGATTTTCTGATTTCGTGAACAATGTGCATGTCCCCTATTGGTATAAGCGGATCAAGAGAAAAAGCAGCGAGACTGATTCGCAAGTGCAAGTGCAAGTGCAAGTGCAAGTGCAAGTGCAAGTGCAAGTGCAAGTGCTCCCGATCAAGGGCGCTAAGCTGGAGAGGACCACGGCTGACCAGTGCCCCGGATGCGGGAAGCCCCTTGATGAGTACACCGTGTTCTCGATGAGATTTGAAGGCTGTCCGGCCTGCAAGGGAATTTGGTTGTTCAAGGATGAATTGCGAAGACTGAAAAATAAAGTCGAGCACGGGTCAATGCGCTGGCTCAATGATGAAATCAACAACATCGAGAAAACAAGCGCAGTGGTAACTAAGCGTGTATGCCCTAAGTGCAAAAACCTCAGGATGGTTTCTGCCCTTTTTGGGAATTCGTCGACTGTTATTGATTGGTGTCCCCAATGTCACGGAATGTGGCTTGACCAGGACGAATTCGGCTCTGTCACCGAGTATTTGAAGCACGAGTTGTACAGCATGCATTCGAAGGAAATGGAAAAGAAAGCTCTTGATGAGGTGAAGCTCCTCTGGAGTGGGGGACCTGAAAGCAGGTATGAAGAGCTTTTAGACGTCAAGGCCACGATCTCAGCTCTCATCAACGCCACCATCTTTGAGCATCCGACCCTAGCGAGGCTCTGCTTGGGTGCTCCGCGTCTTTGAAGCGCATTTCGCACCACTCAAATCACAAGACCGTGCGAGACTGCAGTAACTGCGCAGACGAGCCAGATAGCTGCGGACCTTTGCTCGGTAAACAGGGGAGGTGCTCTTCCCTCTCCCCATTGCAGTTGTGCCCCGTTGAGGCACTAGGAAACTATGCTGAGTGGCTACTGGGCTGGATTTGGAATGAAAAACGCCCTTCCACGCCGGAATCCGGCTGGCACAGCGCAGCGGGCCGATCGACGGCTAGGCGACTTCCCAGGCCGAATCCCCAGAACCGGCCGAACTGCCTGATCGGCAGCTACTCGCAGGGAGGCGAGCGAAAGAACTCCTTGGAGAATGACCGGAAATTAACTTCCGTGTCCGCGATAATGCGGGGGTTTCTGCGATTCCGGAAAGCCCCCGCACTCCCGGGAGGAACGTTTCCTCTTGGATCTTAAATGTCTACTCGTAGCGCAGCGCCACCAGGGGATCGACCTTCGTCGCCCGGCGCGCGGGAATGTAGCAAGCCAAGAGCGCGGTCGAGATGAGCGTCAGCGACACCAGCACAATCGTGAGTGGGTCAGTCGGGCGCACGCCATAGAGCATGCCGGAGATCAGGCGGGCGAGCAGGAACGCTGCCCCAAGTCCAATCGCCATGCCCAGCACGACGTGACGGAGCCCCTCGTATATCGTGTGCTTCAAGACGTCACTTCGTTGTGCCCCCATGGCCAGTCGGATACCTATTTCGCGCGTGGCCTGGCTTACCGAATAGGCCACCACCCCGTAGATTCCTACGGCCACCAGCACCAGTGCTAATCCTCCAAAAAGGCCGAACAGGAGCGCGTTGAAGCGCTCGCGAGACATCGAGGCGGAGGCCAGTTCGTCCATGCTCGCCACCTCGTACAGTGGGATGTTTTTGTCCATCGAAGCCATGAGACTGCGCGCCATGGGCGCGGCGGTGAGGGGGGCAGCTTGTGTTCTTACCAGGACGGCCGGCTGCGGGCCGGGGAGCTGAGCGTAGGGGATGTAATACTGGGGCTGGAAGTCCTCGGCCAAGCCTGCTTCTTTGGTGTTGTTCACCACGCCCACGATTTCACGCCAGGGCGGCTGATCCGTCATCGTGAGGCTCGGTTGGATGCGCTTGCCGACCGCTTCCTCGTTGGGAAAAAACGTATGCGCGAAGGCTTCATCGACGATCACCACCGGAAGGGTCGCCATATCATCTCGGGCGGTGAAATCGCGGCCCTGCTTGAGGCTCATGCCGAAAGTATGAAAGTAGCCTGGGCTCACCACATGGACTCGCGCCGCGGGCGAGTTGCCGGGCGGAAACGAACGCCCGGCGATTTCAAAACCTGAGGTTGCGTCTCCCCCCGCCAAAGGCAGCGGCCAGGCGGCGGCAGCAGATTTGACCCCTGGCGCCCCCTGAAGTCGGGAGAGCAGTTCCTTATAGAAATTTACCTGCTGATCGGTGGTGTAGGGTGGTGAGGGAAGATCAAAGGCAAATGTGAGTAGGTGGTGCACATCAAAGCCAGGATCAACGCGCGATAGCCGGAGGTAGCTGGCGATCAGCAGACTGGCGCCGGCCAATAACACCAGAGCTAAAGCCGTTTCCGCCGTAACCAGCGCGCCGCGCAGCCGCTGGTGGCGCACCCCTTCCGAGGCGGTCCGTCCGGCGCCCTTCAGCGACGCCACGAGATCGGTTTGCGAGACTCGCAGGGCTGGCACCAGCCCGAAAATCAGACCGGTGACCATCGAGAGCAGGACGGCGAAGACCAGTACGTGGAGGTCGACCCCCACTTCGGCGGTTCGGGGTACGGCATCCGGGACAATACTCAGCAGGGCCTGCGTGCCCCAGGCCGCCAATACTACTCCACATAGGCCTCCGAGCAGGGAAAGCAGGATGCTTTCGGTGAGCATTTGGCCCACCAGCCGCCGGCGACCGGCACCCAGCGCCGCCCGCACCGCGATTTCCTTCTGGCGGGCGAGATTGCGCGCCAGCGACAGGTTCGCCAGATTCACGCAGCCGATCAGCAGCACGCCGGCTACCACCCCGAGCAGAATGAGCAGGGGCAGGCGGGAGCCGCCCACGATCCGGTCGAGTTCCGGCACGAGTCTGACCGACGTGCGTTGCGCGTTGCTCTGCGGGTACTGTTGAGCTAATCGGCGGGCGATGACATCCATGTCCGACTGCGCTTTGGTAGCGGCAACGCCCGATTTGAGGCGCGCAATCACGCTCAGCCAACTGTATCCCCGCTCCTGTTTGGGTGCGCCGGTGTCAACCGCGGACGTGGTCCATACCTCGCCCGGAAAGGTGGGAGGAAATCGAAACCCGGCCGGCATGACGCCGACCACCGCGAAGTTTTGCCCATCCAGCGTGATGCCGCGACCGACAATGTCCGGGTCGGAGTGGAACTTCTCACGCCAAAAGGCATGGCTGAGCAGGACAACGTGTGCTCCCGTTTCGTCGTCCTGAGGCGCAAAGCCCCGCCCGAACAATGGCCGCACCTCAAGTACAGACAGCAGCTCCGAGGAGACCACCACGCCGCGCAGGTGCATGGGCCCACCGTTGCCGGTAAGGGTGAATTCCGTCGCGTGATAGCTGGCCATGTCGCTGAAGGTGTGGTTTTGGGCGCGCCAATCGGCAACCTCCGGGTACGAAGTTGGACTTCCGAATCCCTGACCGCGCTCCTGCACGGAAAACAGGCGGTCGGGTTCGGGATATGGCAACGGCCGCAATAAGACGCCGTTGACGACACTGAACATCGCCGTGTTGGCCCCGATGCCCAGCGCTAGCGTCAGCACCGCCACCGCCGTGAACCCCGGGTTCCTGCGCAACTGCCGTGCCCCATAGCGAAGGTCCGCGCCGAGCCCATCCCACCAGCGCAAGCCCAGGGAGGCGCGCATGGCATCCTTATGGGACTCGATCCCGCCGAACTCGATCCGTGCGCGGCGCATCGCTTCCGGCCTGGGAACGCCGCTCCGCACCAGGTCTTCCGCATAGCTCTCGAGGTGAAAGCGCACCTCCGCCTCCATGCCGCTTTCGAGCTGCCGCCGATTCACGATCCACTTCAGCCATGACCGGAATTGCGCGAAGAGTCTCATATCTCCTCCGGGGTCGTGCCCAGAATGCCGGCGATCACCGACGCCATGCGGTTCCACTTCTCGGTCTCCGTTTGGAGCCGGCGCCGGCCGGTCGCCGTCAGACGGTAGAACTTCGCCTTACGCTTGTTGTCCGATTCGCCCCACGCGCTGGAGATCAAACCCTGGTGCTCCAGCCGGTAGAGAGCCGGGTACAGCGATCCTTGCTGGATCTCCAGACGTTCATCGGAAATCTGCTGAATGCGCAGCAGAACGCCGTAGCCATGCAAGGGGCCGAGCGACACGGCTTTGAGGATCAGCATGTCCAGAGTGCCCTGCAACAGATCTATCTGTTTATCCATGTTCTCTCCTCGAATATCTAGGAGAGACGGTAACATAGCTCTCCTAGTCCGTCAAGGAGAGAATTGTTTCGCAGGATGGAGCCCGAATCGCGCTCGACCGGGAAAGCACTCCCCGATTCTGGCGCACGGGGTTCAGCCGCGGTTCGGATTTCAGCCTCTCGGCTGCGTTGGAGAGCCGGGGTGGGGGAAGGCAATTTGTGCGCTTGCAGAAAGCGAAAACAGCGCCGGACAGCCCAAGCGCGGATTGGGCCCGAGAAACGCCCTCCACACCTGAATCCAGCCCAAGAGGTGACCCAGTCGATGGGAAGCCGACTTTTCATTCCCAATCCATCCTGTCTGCCCGGTGCCCATGATGTGGACTGGAGCCCTTGGGTAAATCTTGGCCCGCTGCCGGGACCACTTCGCACTTGATCCAGCACCGTGAGATTTTGCTGCACAGCACTCTTGGGAACTGTTCCGCTGCTTGAACTGTCCCGGATTGTCCTATTGCGTTGACTACGCTGCAACCGTGGCCTAAGATGGCGTGCAGCGGCTGGTTCCTCGCATGACTGGCAAGAGCGTTTCCCACTATCGCGTTCTGGAGAAGCTCGGTGGCGGCGGCATGGGCGTAGTCTACGAGGCCAAGGACACCAGGCTCGGCCGCTTGGTGGCGCTCAAGTTCCTGCCCGAGGAATTGGCAAAGGATTATGAGGCCCTGGAGAGGCTCAAGCGCGAAGCGCGCGCGGCTTCTGCCCTCAATCATCCCAACATCTGCACGATCTACGACATTGATGAGCACGAGGGCCAGCCTTTCATCGCTATGGAGTTGCTGGAGGGGCAGACCCTGAAGCATTTGGTGGATGTAGGGGCGCGCGGCGCGCGCCCAACCGAGCAGGGCGAACGCCGTTCGCCCCTACAAATCGATACCCTGCTCGACCTGGCCATTCAGATTGCCGATGCGCTGGACACTGCCCACTCGAAGGGCATCATCCATCGGGACATCAAGCCGGCGAATATTTTCGTCACCACGCGTGGGCAGGCGAAGATTCTGGATTTCGGACTGGCCAAGCTGGCGCCAAAGCCCAGGCGGGCAGCGGAAGCCGTGGGAGCCTCTGCCCTGCCCACCGCCTCCCTCGAACCCGAGCATCTCACCAGCCCCGGCGTGGTTCTGGGCACGGTCGCCTACATGTCGCCGGAGCAGGCGCGAGGCGAAGAACTCGACGCACGTACCGACCTGTTCAGCTTCGGCGCGGTGCTGTACGAGATGGCGACGGGCAAGCAGCCCTTCACGGGCAACACATCCGCGATGATTTTCACGGCCATCCTCACCCAGGCTCCGACCCCACCGGTGCGGCTGAACCCTGAACTTTCACCCAAGCTGGAAGAAATCATCAACAAGACGCTGGAGAAAGACCGCAGGCTTCGCTACCAGACCGCGGCCGACCTACGGGCAGACTTGCAACGCCTGAAGCGTGATACGGATTCGGGGCGTAGCGCCGCCGTCCCGGCGGTTGGGCGCAACATAGGGACAGGCCTTGTGCCTGCCCTTGGGCCGGGCGGCGAGAGAGCGAGCCGGCAAGATGCCGACGCTACGAGCGAGAGCTCCGATTCCCAGGTTATCGCGGGCTTGGTCAAGCGCCACAAGAAAGCCATCAGCGCATTGATGGCTGCCGGGATGGTGATCGCCGCCGCCCTCATCTATGGCCTCTATCGCGCCGCCAGCCATGCTCCGGCTCCGCCCGCCGGCTTGGAATTTACGCGTGTAACAGGCAGTGGCGACGTCCAGGGGGCGGACATCTCACCGGACGGGAAGTATGTGGCCTATGTGCGGGAGACGGCAGGAAAGCAAAGCCTCTGGCTGAAGCAACTGGCCACGGACAGTGACGTCCAGATTGCCACCCTGGGCGAAGATATTTGCGCCGGTGTGGCGTTCTCTCCCGATGGCAGCTACGTCTACTTCGTCCGCCAGGACCGCCTAAAGTCTAGCGGCGATCTTTACCAAGTGCCGTCCCTGGGCGGAAGTCCCAGAAAGATGCTGGCGGGGATCACCGACCCGCCGGCATTTTCACCCGATGGCCAGCGGGTCGCCTTTGTGCGGACCACCATTATTGGTGAGGACAGCTTGTTGACCGCCTCGCCGGATGGCTCTGACGAGCGAGTAATGGCATCCTACAAATGGCCCGAGCGGATTTACCACGTCGCGTGGTCTCCGGACGGCAAGACCCTCGCCTTCGATCACTATAGCCGGCAGTCGGTTTTGACCACCATCGCGGCGGAAGGCGGTCCGGCCCAGCCGGTGGCTGGCGCACATTGGAACGCCATCTTGGATCTCACCTGGCTCCCTGGAGGCCCTCACCTGCTCGTTGCGGGCAGGCCGCAAGGGGCGTCGGGGTCCACCGCGACATCACAGCTTTACGAAGTCCCGGTAGAGGGAGGCGAAGCCCGCCAGATCACTCACGACCTGTCGAGGTACATAGGAGTTCGGGCGAGCGCGGACGGAAAGACACTGCTGGCCCTGCAGGGCCAGGTTCTTACTACCATCCAGGTCACCACACCTGGCAAGGAGTCCGAGGCCCGCTCGTTGAGCGCCGAGAACCAGAGCCACGACGGCCAGGGGGGTCTGGCCTGGACGCCGGACGGGAAAATCGTCTATTCCTCGGTTCATAACGGACGCTATGATCTTTGGAAGATGGGCGCGGACGGCTCGAACTCCCAGCGGCTCACCAACAACGACGCATCCGCAGCTTCCGCCTTGCCCGCCGTCCCCCTCCGTGGCGGCTTCATTGCCTTCTACCAGGAAGACCGAAATGGCCAGGGCAACATCTGGCGTATGGATATGGACGGTAGTAATCTGAAACAGCTCACCCGTGGAGCGTTTCCCGCCATATCGCCGGATGGGCGGTGGGTAGTTTTCAGCCGGACCGAGAGCGGCAAGGTTGTTCTGATGAAGGTTCCGAGTGGAGGCGGCCCAGCGTCCCAGTTGACGGACTACGCATCAAACACGCCATCCGTCTCCCCGGACGGCAAGTGGATTGCCTGCCTGTACGCTCCCAGCCAGGATCAGCGATTCAGCTTGGCGATGGTTCCTTTCGCGGGCGGCCAACCCGCCAAGGTTTTCCCGCTGCCGGGTGCTGGTCACGGGTACTTTTCTTGGACCCCCGATGGCCACGCCATCTCTTACCTCTACGACGTGAATGGCGTGGAGAACGTCTGGGAACAACCGGTGGCGGGCGGCCCGCCGAAGCCGGTGACGCATTTCACTTCAGACAAGGTTTTCTGGTTCGACTGGTCCCGCGATGGCCGCCTGGCCCTCTCGCGCGGCACTGAGCAGACCGACGCGGTGTTGATCAAGAATTTCCGATGATTGGCAAGACCATTTCTCACTATCGCATCCTCGAGAAGTTGGGTGGCGGCGGAAGGGGGATGGTCTATCGGGCCAAGCAGATTCTGCGCTCGCAGAAAGCGAAAACAGCCCCGGACAGCCCAAGTCCGGATTCTGCCCGAAAAACGCCCTTCAATGACACTGAGCCAGTATCCAGAGTTGTGAGAGGGGTGTGGATTCAGGACTTTAAAGGACTAGCAATAAGGTCGCGCCTATGCTAAGTTAGGCGCAAATGCGAAAGGCCCGCTGCCAGGCGGGCCTTCAAGAACTCTTGGGTGCACTTCAAAGGTAACACAGGAGTGTGCCCGATGCAAAGAAAAAGCGAAGGCCAATCCCCCTGGCAACCTGGATTTCCTCGGCCAATAACCGACAATCCCACTCGCATCCTGGGCGCTGGGCTGACTGCGATGATCCAGACGGACTCTTCAGCGAGCAGCCGTCGAAGTGGGACGGCAAGCCGAGTCAAGGCACGCAATCGCTGAGGCTGTTTTGAACGGCGGTCGTCTAAGAGTTAGGACGCTGGCCCCTGTGGTCAGAAAAGCAGTTCCATCCCCTGCCCGCCGGACCAAATCCGGCCAGAGCCTTGCGTAGCGTCGGGATGGCGGGTGAGCGTTGAAGAATTGCCCCGCATAGTTGGAACAGCGCCAGAACGAGGATTAAAGACCTACGACGTAATCGGCGGCGGTTAGGTTGGCGAAGCGGACGCTGTCCACACGCTGGCCCACCACATTGGCGAAGTACTGGAGAATCGCCGTCAGCTTCAGGATGGCCGGTTGTTCATGCACTTGGAGCCAATGCCGGGCAATAAGGGAGGCGAAGACCAGGCGGAAGTAGAACATCAATAACCGCTCTTTACCCGAATAGCGCTGTTTCACGTTGACGGCATTCTTGAGCAGGTAAGTAAGTGCCAAGTAATCGCACTTGAGCGTCATGCGCAGCCGGGGGTAGTCGACGGGCGCGTTGAATTCTCCCAACGTCCGGCGCACCGCAGGGAACTCCAGGCCGCTGGCATTGACAATGGCTAGGAAGTACTCTCGCTCGAATTGTTGGCGCAGGATGCGTTGGCAAGTGGCCTGCATATAGAAAAAGAAGAACGCGGTGGAGAGGATCAGGATCAGGGCGGCCAGGACCATCGTTCACCTCACTCAAGTTTTTACTTCTGCCGGAACCATTTCGGCCCCGGATGATGCCGTCTCAACCTTCAGCATGTTCTCCAGCTTAAAGGGAAGTTCCAAGATGAGATATAGTACGCGAGTACCAGCCTGCCGCTATCGAGGCGGGGCTCGAAGCGATCCTCGTGGAAGCGCGTATCCTCTGAGGGGCACCTGGCTCTGGCTTGGGAAGTCGCAGTTCCGCAACGTGCAGCGCGGCGAACTGCAAGGTGAGGAGGAGATGGGCTTGGAAGCGGAGTACCTACCCTTGGGGTTCGCCCGAGCAGGTTTGGAGATGCTACAGGTTGGTGCAAAGAGTTAGAAGCTCTTCCAATCCTTAACCTTTCTGTAACCTTGAGCCGCCTTTTCCACAAGGTTTTCAACCAACCTGTTGAAAAATAACTTCGCTGACAGAGGTGATGGATGTCAGACGCGAGCGAATGGAGTGTCAAACCGCTCGGCAATATCCAGGGTAATGTTTCAATCTAAAGCGAGCGGTTGAATTCTCGAGTTGTCAAAGACCTTTAGCATTGGAGAATAGAAGCAATGACCGGGATGTGAAAGTCCGCTCGCAACCCATAAGGCTGCCTGTCTTGCTGGTGTTAGTCCGGTCGCGGGAATTGGCTGTTTGCCCGCGCAGTTTTATTCGACGCCTCGATGAGGTGACTCTCCAGGACGGCGGCGCGTAAATCCTTTGCTTTCGACGGATGGGTTGCGCTGCTCAGCGTGACATCCGTGCACTCGTCTGCCATGCTCTCATTCTGAGGGACTTAGGCCATAGGCTCCAGCATCCTGGCACTCACGCCTGTGCACCGCTGCCTGAGATTTTGGCGAAACCGGCCGAAGTAGGAGTCGAGTTGGCCTTGGACTGATTTGCTACTGCAAACAACGCGCCTGTAAACGGCAAGGCGAAGGTCGGACAAGGACGCGCGTTTTGATTTACTGGCAGACTTGCGATTCTCGGGACTTGGTCAGTTGCCAGAGGCTGAAGATCACCCACCGGGCCTTTTCCCTGCCTCAGAGCGGCAGGAAAAAAAGCAGCCTTAGCAGGATGCTGAGAAGCCCGCCTTCGAGTGCCGTTCCCGATCAAAAGCCTCCCCATCAAAGGCATCCCGATCAAAGACATCGGGACAGGTCGGGACAGGTCGGGCCAGGTTGTGAAGGCCGACTACCCGATGCAGGGCGGGATAGGTTCCGATCACGGACATGGGGACAAGCCAGTTCGGCGCCAGACATTCCAGGATTTTCCCCCGGCGAGCCGGGGCCACGACGAAGAGCCGAAGAGGGGTACGCAACATCCTGCTAATATCACTCTGTCACGTTCAGGTTGGAGTACTGACAAATGGAGCTTTCCGTCGAATCAGTTTTCACGAACTTCTGGCAAGCACCAAACCGCGCTCCAAAGCCCATTCTCATTGGTCTTTGCATCATTCCGCGTTCATGGAATGCAACCGTGTAATACTAATGGGCAGGATTCGCGCGAGCCCCAGCCTGAGGCGGTTGTACGGGGGGAAGTAGCATTTTCTGATGGATGGCGTAAAGCACCAACTCCAGACGGTCCGAAACCCCAACTTTATCGTAGATTGACCTTAGGTGATTCTTCACCGTTTGTTCGGTAATGGACAGATGCTGGGCGACTTCCCGATTTCGCCATCCCTGCATCAGGTAGCTGATTATTGTCTTCTCTCTCTGCGTCAACGTATCTACGGGTCTTAGTGGTCGGGAAGCACTCGTTTCCGCAATCTTCGCTATGCGGGCAACCTGCTGATGTGGCAACCAGACTTCGTTCTCCCAAACTACCTTGCGAGCACACTTAACGAACAGCGACGGTTCCACTGACTTAAGAATGATGCCCGAAGCCCCCAACTGGATGAATCGCATGGCCTCGTCTTCTTCAGCTATTGAGGAGGACGTGACCACGATTTTACACTTAGGCGCCTCTCGACGAATGTCCTCGAGCAGATTGCCGCCCGCTTCCGTTATGATTTCCGCCTGAATAAAATACAGATGAGGCCGCAGGGATTTCGTCAGTTCGATCAACTGCGCGGCGGACTGGGCTTGCGCGACGACGCGCAGGTCATCCTCCACCGCGAAGAGCTTTTGCAGTCCAAACCTGAAGATGCCTTCACGGTCGGCTATGAGAACCCGGATCTTTTTCTTCCCGCCATTGCGGAGGCTCATCCAGAACCACGTCCCAATGCCACCTGTTTGCAAGGGCGATCTGCCTCCACGACGCGCCGCCCCTGGAGCTCTTGATTGGTCTTTGGGAATGCACTACCACCGCGCCGTGCATGATGGCTGAATCGCCAGGAATCTTGCATCCTCTGTTTGGAGAGCGTCAAATAGCTTGCGTGCGCGTGGGCCGGATTTCGTACTCGTCAATCGTGGCGCCCATCCCCCTCGACTCGCCGGGGCAGCTCCAACGGATGACCCGGCCATTACTGTCCCGGAAGCTCCAACCCGAAGTTGACCAGTTCGTAAGAATCTCCCCGCTTCTTTAGCTCGACGGCTTTGACGGCGCTTGATCCGACATCCAGCCCTACCAAGCCCTTCGCTTTCCCCATTCCAAACATGGGCCTTGCTCCCTATCGAGCGGTCAGCGTTGCTTCCGCGTGGAACCATGATCAGATTGCGTGCTTTGCGTCTCCATCCAACGGTCCAGGAGCGTTTTCTTGAACTTCCACCGGTTACCTAACTTGAAAGCAGGAATCTTCTCCTCATAGGCATACTTGTAAAGCGTTTCGCGGGATACTCCCAAGTACTCCGACGCTTCCCGGATGTCCATGACCTCTCTGGTTTCTGCCATGCGTTCAACCCCGCGAGTGAATTCTTCCCCCCCAATGCCTTCTAAAGACCAGCACTTGAACCAAAAGAGCGATTACATATTCTCTATTGTTACGCATATACCCTTGGGGTTGGGGGTTGTCAACTGATTTTCGCAAGTTGTGGGGGTTTCTTAGAAAATTCATAGGCTTTTTCAGAGGTTTTACCCCGGTTTATACATTATCTTGCGTTTTTGTGGGGACAACACCACAACATCAACCACCCTCGGAGTTTTCGGTCTTTGTCGTACTTTCGCACTGGTTTTGGCGGCGTGGAGATGAAGTTTTGTGGAAATGAACCCGTGCGGACTTGTTTTTGCCCGTCAGAACGCCTGGGGGAGTGCCGAACTGGGGTGGCATAGCCTAACCCAGTAATGGCAAGAAGCAAAAGGATGAGGCCCTTGCAAGGCTTTGCTTCGCCAGGGGCGACGCGAGAGCCACGCGCTATTGAGTCGCGGGACGCGGCCTGCTTTCACGCTGGGCACTGCGCAGAAAAATTGATGAAGGCCCTGTTGATTCATTTCAATCTCATGTCGCCCGACGATCTAGCCACCTTGGACGGGCCCCTCTGGCCGAGCAACGCACTCGGAAACAACTCACTTGGCGTATGACGCCCTTCTAGGACACAGAGCCAGTGTCCAGAGTTGCGAGACTGGTGTGGATTCGAGGCTTTGGTAGTGTCCTAAATGTGTGTTGCTAGGAAGATGGTATTGAAACGGATGTTAAATTAGACGCAAGCAATTGGCGGGCAGCATCTTTGAGATAGGGTGTAGGGTCATTTGTTACGGGCATTTCGAAAACGCAATTAATGAACTGCACGCGGCTCATTTTTACGGGATTCTGCGTGAATCTGATGCGGCAATTCTCGAAACGAGAAGCTCGAATGTCTCCGCCATCAAGGAGTATATTGCTGTGGGCAGCCTCTATGCAATGCACAGTGTTGCCGCATAGAACGTTACTCGTTTTCGAGTAGCGCGAACCGGGAGGTGGTACATCGGTTGGCAGTGTCAAGGCAGAACTAGCGAACTGAATGAATTGAAGAACTGTGGGCCAGTAATCGGGGGCGGATTCATTGGTTTGCCGCAATCTATTGGCTATTATTGTTAAAGTTTCTCGATCCGCCACGGGTTTAGGGTTTGATTGCTCGATTACTTGCCGCAATTGTGGAAGCGAACGTTCGAATGTTTTTTGGTCAAAATAGCTAATTTGTTTCAGGGCGAAGGGTTGCACGTTTGTTTCGACCCTCGCCATCCTCTCTCCCAAATCGACCATCGTGACCCCAACCCATCCCCAATAGCCTATAATCGCAACGCAAGCCACGATGACAGCAGCGGTAGAGTATGGATGGGTAGTTTTTGGGGTAGGTGGAGGAGTACCAAGTTGCACCGAACAGCCTTTGATTACCAATATCTTTCCGCCAGCATCTTACGCCAGTAGTGTTTCAATTGTCCAGACGTGACCAGTTACGCCAGCCTCCATCGCCGGAGTAACTCTAAGAGTTTGGTGCACGCGGCAGAAATTGTAGAACGCCATGTAATAGGCGATGTTTGCCTTTCTTGCTCAACGCACAATCCATTCTCACCCGAACTGTCTCTTGCTGGCCCGCAGTTTTGAGAATTGCAACTCGGTCCGTTTCCACTAAGCCGCCCGCCCCACGCTGAACAACGGAAAGTCGAAAGAGCCTAAGACGAAGTGACAGCCAAACTCAGAGACTCCGGGAAGACTAGTGCGCCCTCGCTCGCATGACACGGAATGAAAATGGCTCACCACTGTATCCTCCAGCGATGAGCCAACTTTCAACAGGAGATATCCTAACTGATTTCCATTATACCCTGAATAACGCCCATGTGGGAGATTTCTGAAGCCGCCGCAATTGCTCATGGACGCCCTTCTTGAATTCCACACCGGTCTATCCCCGTTTGACAGGAAGCTCCTCACGTATTACACGCTCGCCACCTAGTGAAAAGTAATCAATCGGGGATACCGCAAGCGCCTTGATTCGCTGGACACAAAGCAGGTTGCCGAGTACCTCGGCCCCAATGCCATCATTCTGTGTTGGGAGCCGTTCAATGTGCGTTGCCATCGGCGCTGGGTAGCAGAATGGCTGGAAGAGAAGCTCGGGATTGTCGTGCCTGAGCTGGAGCATGAGCGGGCAGAATCACTTCCCTTCAGTCAGCAGCCGTCGAAGTGGAACGGCAAGCCCAGCGCGGCGCAAGTGCCGATGTTGTTTTGAACGGCGGTCGTCTAAATGCAGGACGCTCGACCCTGTGTCGGGAAACGCAGGCTCACACTCTGCCCGCCGGACCAATCGAAACGATCAAGCCAAGCCGAAGCTCCAAACTCGAACCCTTCCAAGAACACTTGGTAGTGCTCAGCTTCCGTGAAAGCCGACTTTTCATTACCAATCCATTCTGTGTGCCCAGCGCCCGTGAGTTTCACTGCGACCTTTAGGGAAGTTCTGGTCTGCAGCCGGGACCACTTCATGGTCGACCCAGCACGGAGAGGTGTTGCCGCAGACAGCACTCCTGGGAACTGTTCCGCTACTTGAACTGTCCCGGATAGTCCGGTAGTGACTCATTTTGAATTTTCGGAGCCATAGAACTGGAAGGCCACGAACTGCACAGGTAGATAGCCCTCTTCTTCGTACCAAACGCCATCCCGCTGAACGAAGAACCGACCTCCCTCGCTGCGCACTTTGAGATATTCGGCTACTACTTGATCTAGCATTGCGCAAACTCCGCCCAACTCTTCTCTTTCTTCGATTGGCACAGGACCAAACCGCGTCGAAGGCCATATCTCTTCCCTGTAATTTGTACTGAAGGCGAGCCGTTTCCAGCCACGCTTGATCTGGAGTTGCCTTAGCTTGTCAAAGTCGTCGCTAGTCAGTCTGAGCGTTTTCATATTGATCAACCTCCAAAGGGGTGGAGGAGTCATTCTAATCCTTACCCCAAAAGTGCCGCAATCTCTTCGATCTCCCAAACGTGGTCCGCGATTCCCGCTTCCATCGCGGGAGTCACGCGCGAGGTTTGATGCACTCGGCAGAAACTGTAGAACACGAACCTCTGCGGGTATGGGGATCTCCATGAGATGACCAACACTGACTGGTCCCTTCTTTTCCTGTTTAATGAAATCTGCGCTAGATACGTTTTGCGCTCCGCCAGTTTGATCTGCCTTGGCAGTGTTCGTGTGGCCGTGGCGCGCCGCGCCGGGGTTTTTGCCCGCGCCGATTCTGCTTGCCTTATGGAATCGGTGTGCCCGAAGCTTGGACCGGCTTATTCTCGCTCCAGGCGCGTTTTGCTCGGCACCTTCAACGGGCAGGGGGGAATCCATAAAGTGCCTTCGCCCTGCTGTCTTTCGGGGTCAGACGCAAAGAGGCAAGGCGAACACGGCGGGGGCGTCAGGGCTGCCGGTGCTTTCGGCGCGTTGGTGCGCGGTTATGCACAACGAGGGGGATCGGGGCAGGGAAAAGCCGAACATAAAGGACGGTATGTTTGGCTATTTCTCCGAAACGTGGTAGGGTCGGTTCATGCGGGAGTCCGCCACTTATCAGGAAATCCAGAAGTGGGTGCAGCTGGAGTTCGGGTTCAAGCCGAAAACCTGCTGGATCGCCCACTGCAAAGAGATTTACGGATTGCCGCTCGGCGCTGCTCCCAACCGACAGGGCGAGGAGCGCGTCGAGCCGTGTCCACCTGAGAAGCGGCCAGCCATCAAAAAGGCATTCCAGCATTTCGGGATGCTCTCATGAACATGGAAATCATCCCGCATCCCGCCGGGCCTGCGCTTCCTGCGTTGATCGCCGGGCAGGGTACGTGCGCCGGCCCGAAGGAGACCTACAGCCCCTGTGATCGGAAATGCAGGTTCATAGCCTGCCCGCCGGACCAAATCGAAACGATCAAGCCAAGCCGAAGCTCCAAACTCGAACTCTTCCAAAAACATTTGGTAGTGCTCAGCTTCCGTGAAGCCGACTTATCATTCCCAATCCATTCTGTGTCCCTTCGGCACCCATGATGCGCATAGGAGCCCTTCGGGAAACCTTGGTTTGCAGCCGGGACCGCTTCGCGGTCGACCCAGCACGGAGAGGTGTTGCTGCAGACAGCACTCCTGGGAACTGTTCCGCCACTTGAACTGTCCCGGATAGTCCTATCGCGTTGACTTAGCTGTGAGCGCAGCCTAAGATGGTTACCAAAGGCGGGACCCTCGCCATGGTAGGCAAGAGCGTTTCCCACTATCGCATCCTGGAGAAGCTGGGCGGCGGCGGCATGGGTGTCGTCTACAAGGCCAAGGACACCAAGCTCGGCCGCTTCGTGGCGCTCAAGTTCCTGCCCGAGGAATTGGGGAAGGATCATGAGGCTTTGGAGAGGCTCAAGCGCGAAGCGCGCGCTGCTTCTGCCCTCAATCATCCCAGCATCTGCACGATCTACGACATTGATGAGCACGAGGGCCAGCCTTTCATCGCCATGGAGTTGCTGGAGGGGCAGACCCTGAAGCAGCGCCTTGCCGGGAAACTGCTCAAGACGGACGAACTGCTGGACCTGGCCATCCAGATTGCCGATGCGCTGGACACTGCCCACGCCAAGGGCATCATCCATCGGGACATCAAGCCAGCGAATATTTTCGTCACGACACGTGCCCAGGCGAAGGTCCTGGACTTCGGCTTGGCCAAGCTAGCACCAAAGCCCAGGGGGGTGGCGGAAACGGTGGGATTCTCTGCGCTGCCCACCGCCTCCATCGAGCCCGAGCATCTCACCAGCCCCGGCGAAGTGATGGGAACGGTCGCCTACATGTCGCCCGAGCAGGCGCGGGGGGAAGAAGTCGATGCCCGCACCGACCTGTTCAGCTTCGGCGCCGTACTTTACGAGATGGCGACGGGCCATCCGGCGTTCCCCGGAGCGAGTTCCGTCCTCATCCTTGACGCGATACTCCACAAAGCCCCGACCTCGCCGGTGCGTTTGAATCCGGAAGTGCCGCCGAAGCTGGAAGAGATTATCAGCAAGGCGCTGGAGAAAGACCGCGACCTGCGTTACCAGAGCGCCTCCGAAATGCGCACCGACCTGAAGCGGCTAAGACGCGATACCGCTTCAGGTCGGCAAACCGCTACGGCTGACCGCACGCCAGCCGCCGCAGGGGCTGTCAGCGAGCCGACCGCCGGCCCACCTTCAAGCGCGGCCATCCTTCTCAGCGAAGCTAAGCGGCACAAGCTTACGCTGGGCCTGTTCATTGCCGGCATGGTGCTCCTGCTAGGCGGGCTGGGTGTTGCCATCTACAAGTTGAGCGTGCGCAGGAGCGAATTGAACCTCCAGAACATGAAGATCGCCCAGATCACACAAAGCGGCAAGGCCACGGATGTAGCTATTTCTCCAGATGGGCAATACGTGGTTTATGTGCTCCGGGAAGGTGAAGAATACAGTCTCAACGTGCGCCAGGTGGCTACCGGCAGTGACGTGCAGGTCCTGCCGCCGGACGAAGTGCACTTTCGTGGCCTGGCCTACTCGCCGGACGGGAACTATATCTATTTCACCCGCTCCGACAAGAGCAATCCCATTTACAGCTACCTCTGGCAGATGCCGGCATTGGGAGGCACGCCACACCAGTTGGTGCGCGATATCGATTCCTCCGTTGCTTTTTCTCCCGACGGCAGGGAATTCGCCTTTCTCAGGGGAGTTCCCGACAAGGGTGAGGTCCACGTCCAGGTGGCAGGCGTGGAGGGAGGCAGCGAACGTATACTCGCTAGCCTCCCTGCGGCCGGGTTTTACGGGCCCGACTGGTCACCGGATGGGAAAACAGTTGCGATCACGACCATCGGGGGCACGAAGGTCACGCGCCGAGTGATTTCAGCCATATCGGTCTCCGACGGGACGGTGCGTGAGATCTACTCAACCCCGAACTGGCTGGGGCCGCCTCGCTGGCTCGCGGATGGGAGTGGCCTGCTCGTGACAGTATGGGATCCTGCCCTGGGGTGGCGGGCCCAGCTTTGGCAAATCTCCTTTCCCGGCGGAGAAGCGCACCGATTTACCAACGACCTGACAGATTACCGGACTTCTGACGGCGCGGATCACGGGTCTTCCCTCGACATGACGCGGGATCGGAAGACCCTGGCTACTATTGAGAGCACGACGGCCGCCGATCTCTGGGTGGCGCCCGCCGGCGATGCCGCGCGCGCCTGCCAGATCACCAACGGGGCGCGGGCGAACAACGGTCTCGCCTGGCTCGCCAGCGGCGCGCTTGTTTATGCCGATTTCGACGACGAATTGCTCAGCGTACAGGAGGATGGCAGCAAGCGGATGTTGTTGGCGCCGGGCCAGAACGACAATGAGCAACCCGCAACTTGCGGAGATGGGCGCTTCATTGTCTTTCAGGCCTACCGGAACGAAAAGGTGAACGTGTGGCGAATGGAGGCCGATGGTTCCAATCCGGTCCAGTTGACTGATGAACCATTTGCCTACAACCCTGAGTGTTCACCCGATGGCAAGGCAGTGCTGTATACCCGCATCAATGGCATGACCGCGTGGCAAGTGCCTATTCAAGGCGGGACGCCCACCCAGGTGGTCGTGCCGAACTGGGCCGGCCGAACACCCCAAATCTCGCCGGACGGTAAGCTGCTCGCCTATCTCGCCATGCCCGCGACGATGTCGAGCCCTGCGGTCCTTACCGTGGTTCGTTTCGGTGGCGGGTCGCCATTGTATAGGTTCGATGTGCCCATGGGCGCGTTTGAGGTCCACTGGGCTCCCGATGGCCAGGCGCTCGACTACGCATTGACTCGCGGCGGGGCAACCAATATCTGGCGGCAGGTGCTCGCCGGTGGTGCGCCAAAGCAGATCACCAATTTCAAATCCGACCTGATCTTCTTCTTTGCCTGGTCGCGCGACGGTAAGCAACTCGCCCTCGAGCGCGGCAATACGCCCAGCGACGTCGTCCTCATCAGCAATTTCCAATAGCCCATCCCCTGCCCCCGCCCGCCACAAGGCCAACCCGTAGAGGAGGGCCCCATTACCCGCGATCAACGGCCCAGTGTTTGGCAACGGACTTTCACTTTGTCGTGCAGTTACCACAGCACCATTTTGATTTGGAGCTCGACGGCGACAGACCAAAAGCTTGGGTAGCCCTTTTACCAGGCCCGGTGCGATTAGCTCTCCGCGGGTAATTTCGAGGACCTCGGTGATGCAGTATAAAGGCACCAAGAAGTCGATGCCCGAGATCGCGCGGGAGCTGAAGGTGGATGGGGTGATCGAAGGCTCGGTGCTGCGCTCGGGCGATCAGGTGCGGATTACAGCGCAATTGATCCAAGCGGCTACCGACACGCACCTCTGGGCCCGGAGCTACGAGCGCGACCTACGTAATGTCCTGGCCTTGCAGAGCGAGGTGGCGGGTGCGATTGCGAACGAGATCAAGATCAAGCTGACGCCCCAGGAGCAGGCGCGCCTGGCCAGCGCCCCCCCCTGTCAACCCCGACGCCCATGAGGCCTATCTCAAAGGCCGCTACTACTGGAACTTGCGCACTGAACAAGGTCTGAAAAAGGGGATCGAGTATTTCCAACAAGCGATTGAAATGGACCCCGGCTACGCGCAGCCCTACGCCGGGTTGGCTGACTCCTATCTTCTCTTGACGGCCTGGGCGCTGATTGCGCCCAGAGAAGCCTATCCCCGTGCGAAGGCAGCAGCCTTCAAAGCCTTGGAGATAGACGAAACCTTGGCTGAGGCCCACACCTCGCTCGGCACCGCCGTACTCACGTATGAGTGGGACTGGGCGGGTGCGGAGAAGGAATACAAGCGTGCCATTGAGCTCAATCCGAGCTATTCAACCGCCCACAATTTCTACGCCCAGTATCTATCGTTCACGGGGCGACATAATGAGGCCATTGCAGAGATAAAACGAGCGCAGGAGTTGGATCCCCTGTCGCCCATTATCAACGCCATGGGGGGCTTTGTTTTCTTTTTCGCGCGTCGGTACGACGAGGCCATTGCGCAGTGCCGGCGGACGCTTGAGCTAAATGCAGTATTTCATCCGGCACACCTCTATATGGGCTGGGCATATGAACAAAAGAAGCTATACGACGAAGCCATCTCAGAATATCAGAAGGCAATGGCCCTTGAACAAGGCAGCCCAAGACTGGCAGCGGGCCTCGCGGGCGCCTATGCGGCAGCGGGGAAGAGAACCGAAGCGCTGAAGATTATCTCCAATTTGAGTGAGCTCTCAAAGCGAAGGTATGTCCCACCCTACGATGTAGCTCAAATCTATACCGCTCTGGGTGATTTCGACCAGGCATGCGCATGGTTGGAAAAGGCCTACGAGGAGCGCACGTACATCCTCATTATGCTCAAAGTAGATCCAAGAAACGACCCCCTGCGCTCCGACCCACGCTTCCAGAACCTCCTGCGCCGCATGAATTTCCCGCCATAAAGGAGCAGGTGGTCGACGGTAGGTGGCATGTAGGGAAAGAGCAGAAGCGCACACCTCGCTGTTAGCCCCCTCGGCCTTTGGCCCCCCCATTTCTTGCGTGCGCCTCCGATGCGATTCCGTTCCGGACATACGCAGTTGCGGAATGGACTGGCATTCATGACAGCAAGGGAGAACAGCCCTTCTGAGTAGCCAAGCCGGATTGTGCCTGTGAAACGCCCTTCCCACGCCGGAATTCAGCCAAGCGCCGGGCCAGTTGATGGGTAAGCGACTCTTGAGGCCGAATCCTGTGTTGGACCCGCACCTGCGCCGCCAGCAGCAATAAATCAAGCTACGCAGCTGGGTTCCGGCGCGCGTTGGAATTGGGCGTCAGCGAGAGTCAGTTGAAACGGCGTGGCTGAGTAATCGCATCGGCAAGAGGAACCGCCGTGTCCCCTTCTCCGGTTAGTCGTAGTCCAAAGTGATACAAGCAACGGTAACTTCCCAGATGCGGACTTCAGGGGAGTCAGGGGGGGGCACTTCAACAAGTAGCCCGTCGCACGACCAAGTGCCGCGCGCCCCGCTGACCGATCCCCGAAAATGTTGAGTTCGCGATTCATGATGGAAATCCTACCTTATCTGAATGAAAGCCTGGCCTCAAAAGTTGATAGCGTGCCATGGCGGTCGGTGCCCCGGCCATCTGCTGCCATGGCAGCATGATCCTTAGGCTGCTTGAGAGCTTCGCTAAGCTTTCCTAAGAAACTCCAGCAGTTCACCGTTAACCTGCTCTGCGTGTGTCCAAGTTATGCAGTGCGGCCCATCCTTTACCACCGACAGACGGGCTCCCTTGATCAGCTTGGCGGTCCGGAGTCCCGAGGCAGTGACCGTCCCGCCGTTTCATTAAACATGGGGCCTTCACCTCTTGCCTTTTCGCGCAGCGATCCCTGCTCGTCGGCTGGGCTAAGCTTCGACACGGTCAGTTGGCAAATGGTGGTCTCCGGCGATCAGACTTTATGCTTATACTCAAGGGCTTTCCCCATGGCAATCCAATACCGCTCACCGGTCTGGTCAAAAGTGCTCATCTTGATGTTTTACGTTGCCAGATGGGGATACAATCGGGCGCCAATGAGTACCAGAATGATCGTGGTCAGGAGGATGGCAGCGTAGTCGGTGCCGAGACCGAAGGTGCTGGTGCTGCCGGCCAGCATGAAAGTGCGCAGGGCATCGACGACGTAGGTCAGTGGATTGAGATGAGAAACGATCTTTAGCCAGCCGGGCATGATGCTGGTAGGGTAAATCGCGTTGCTGGCAAAGAACAGCGGCATGGTGAGCACCTGGCCGACTCCCATGAAGCGTTCGCGCGTCTTTACAATACACGCGATGATGAGCGAAAACGTGGAGAACAGCGTCGCGGCAAGGACCACGATGAGCACCACGTTGAGGAGCGCCAGGGGGCTCCAATCGAGCTTCACCCCGATCAGCAGCGAAAGACCGTAAATGATGACGGCCTGCGAGAGCGTGCGGATGCCCGCGGAAAAACCCTTGCCGAGCACCAGTGCCGCGCGCGGAGTTGGGCTGGCAAGGAATTTCTGCACAATGCCGAGGTCGCGCTCCCAGATGACGTTGATGCCGTAAAAAATGGCCACGAAGAGAACACTTTGCGCCAGGATGCCGGGAGCAATGAAGTCCAGATACGGAATGTTGCCGGTGTGCATCGCCCCGCTGCGTGAGAACACTTCCCCAAAGATCAGCAGCCAAAGCGCCGGCTGTAGGGCGCGAGTGATGAGTTCGGTGAAATCATGGCGCAGCTTGCGCAACTCAAACTCGGTGATGACAAATGTCTTGTCAATGAAAGCGGTAAAAGGGTGGATGAATGAGGTGGTCATAGGATTGGGGCTAGCCAAGGCGCTGCTCCGTGGTGCGTTCGGCGGACACGTCGCGGAAGCTTCCGCCGGATTCAAGGGCGCTGCCAGCATAGTGTACGAAGACGTCATTCAACGTATGGACGCCGCCGCCCAGTGAGGCCTCAAGTTCTTTGCAGGTGCCCAGCGCATCCACTTTGCCCTGGTGCATAATCGCAATGCGATCACAATGGCTCTCCGCCTCCTCCAGGTAATGGGTGGTGAAAAACAGGGTCGTGCCGTAGTTGGCGCGCAGATCAACGAGATGCTTCCAAACGGCATCGCGCGCAATCGGGTCCAGCCCGACGGTGGGCTCATCGAGGAAGAGCACCCGCGGCCGATGCAGCGTGGACTGGGCGATTTCCAGGCGGCGGACCATGCCGCCGGAGTATTGGCCCACCAGGCGACCGCCGTCGGCCGTCAGGCCCATGAACTCCAATGCCTCGCGGACGCGCGCCGGCTGCTCGCTGTGGGGCAGGTCGTAGAGTTTGGCGAAGATGAGCAGGTTCTCGTAACCGGTCAGCGAACCATCCACCGAGACCGACTGCGGCACATAACCGATGGCGCGGCGAACATCGACCGCCTGGGTGGTTATGGAGAAACCGCCCACGCGCGCATCTCCCGAGGAGGGCGGCAACAGCGTGGTGAGCATCTTGATGGTGGTTGTCTTGCCAGCCCCGTTGGAGCCGAGCAAGGCGAAGACCTCACCGGCATTGACCGAAAGGGTCAGACCATCGACCGCCGTAAATGTGCCGAAGCGGCGAGTAAGACTTTTGATTTCAAGAACGATATCGCTCATAAGGATTACGCAAGAGTGGCGAGAGCCTCTCTGCTGAAATTGGTCAGCTCGGAGGATCGCCCTTCGTGGATTTTCTGAGCCCAGCCCGCGTCGGCAAGCAGCGGGCGGCCTACGGCCACCAGGTCGAAATCCCCCCGGTCGAAACGCCGGAGGAGTTCATCCAAGGAGCGGGGCATGGAGGTTTCTCCCTGGAAGGCGGCCAGGAAATCACCGGAAAGCCCGATGGAGCCCACCGTGATGGTCGATTTACCCGTGAGCTTTTTGGCCCATCCGGCAAAGTTCAAATCGGAGCCGGGGAACTCGGGGTCCCAGAACCGCCGCTGCGAGCAATGGAAGAGGTCAACCCCCGCTTCTGCCAGGGGAAGCAGCCACGCCTCCATCTCCTGGGGTGTCGTCGCGAGCTTGGCGGCATAATCCTGAAGTTTCCATTGCGAGATGCGAAGACTGATGGGAAAGTCCGGGCCGACGGCCTTGCGAACGGCACGAATGATTTCCACGGCGAATCGGGTGCGCTCAGCCAGAGTTTGGCCTCCGTAACCATCGGTGCGCTGATTGGTGGGATGCCAAAAGAACTGGTCAATCAAATAGCCGTGCGCTCCATGAATCTCCACCGCGTTAAACCCCAGTGTTTTTGCATCCGCCGCCGCTTGCGCGAACGCCCGGACGGTTTCGGAGATGTCGTCTTCCGTCATCGCCACGCCGCCGATTTTCCCCGGCGCAACGTAGCCCGAGGGACCCTCAAAAGGAGCGGGCGGCAGCCAACCGGAGGCTTTGGGAGCCACCACGCCCATGTGCCAGAGTTGCGGGGCCATGATGCCACCGACGGCATGGACTTTATCAATCACCGTCTTCCATCCGGCGAGCGGCTTTTCGCCATAAAAATGGGGAATGTTCGGATCGTTGGAAGAAGCCGGCCGATTGACCACGGTGCCCTCGGACACGATCAGGCCCACTTCCCCTTCCGCGCGGCGAGCATAGTAGTCCGCCACCTTTGAAGTCGGTACACCTTCAGGAGAAAACGAGCGAGTCATGGGAGCCATGACAATCCGGTTCCTGAGTTCGAGAGACTTTAGACGGAAAGGCTGAAAGAGTTGTTGAGCGGTCATAGGTTGTTTCCATTCTCAAACCTCGGGTTTTTAAAAACAAGCTTACACGTCGAGCCTTGAGGCATCTGGCCAAAATGGAACACACGGACAACTTTATTTTTGCCTGTTTCCGCTGAGCATTCCACGCCCGCGCTCATGGCATAAGAACTGCCGCACCTTCGAACCGGCCGGCGCGGAGATCGGCGAGGGCTTGATTGGCCCGATGGAGCGGATAGGTCGTGGTATGGGTGACGATGCCGATCTCCGGGGCCAGGCGCAGGAAATCCAATCCATCCTGTCGCGTTAGATTGGCAACCGACGCGAGTTGCCGCTCTTCCCAGAGCAAGCCGATAGGGAAAGCTGGGGATGTCGCTCATGTGGATCCCCGCGCAGACGACGCAACCGCCCTTGCGGATCGCCTGCAGGGCCAGGGGCACGAGATCGCCCACGACGGCAAAGATGATCGCAGCGTCGAGCGGCTCCGGCGGCATCTCATCTGATCCGCCCGCCCAGGCGGCTCCCAGGCCCCGGGCGAAGGTCTGAGTCCTAACATCCCCCGGCCGCGTGAAGGCAAACACGGATCGCCCCTGGTACTTCGCGACCTGAGCAATGATGTGGGCCGCCGCGCCAAAGCCGTAGAGCCCCAGTTTTTTGCCAGCGCCGGCAATCACGAGTGATCGCCAGCCGATCAGGCCAGCGCAGAGCAGAGGGGCGAGAGCAACGTCATCGCCAACTTCGCCGAGTGGGAACGCATAGCGCGCATCGACGATCGTCGCCGTTGCGAAACCGCCGTCGCGGGTAAACCCGGTGAAGAGAGGGCGATCGCAGAGATTTTCCTGGCCGCCAAGACAGTACGGGCAGACGCCACAGTTGTGGCCGAGCCACGGAATGCCGACGCGCTCACCCACGCGCAACCCTGCGACGCCCGCCCCGATCACATCGATGCGGCCGACGATTTCGTGGCCTGGGATGATCGGCACTTGCGGATTGGGCAGTTCGCCATCCACAACATGCAGGTCCGTGCGGCAGACGCCGCAGGCGGAAACCTTGACTCGAATCTCGCCCGGCCCAGGTTGCCGATCAGCGAGATCGGTGAATTCCAGAAGATCCCCAACCTTCTTTAGCACCATCGCCTGCATAGCGCTCTCCGGTTCTGCGGAATGCCAACGGTCAGTGTGAAACGAATGCGCGCCAAGCCGCGGCGTGGATGAGGTTCATTGGTGTTCTCCCGCAACGGAAAGGCGCAGCCTTTCCGCACAGTACGCCGCGAAGCCGCAGGTCGCTTCTCGGTGACCACATCGTAATTTGGACAAACGTGGTTCGCTGCCCCGGCAGGGAACCGCTCCATTCCCTGTGTGGTGAGGCCGGGCACGATTTCGGTCAGAACCGTGCCCCATGCCGCATGACCAGCCCGTGAAATGGCCTGGCGCCTCATTGGGTTACATCCAGTTCAAGCCACCTTGGCGTGCTTTTCCTTCGGGAAATCGGCCCCGCGAGCAACCGCTTCCCCGGCGGAGAACTCCTTGCGCAGCTCTTCGAGCTTTGCCATGGCGCCTTCATAAGCGTCATTGCCAAGAAGAAGATGGTGTGGCGGGTTCGCGGACTCGACCGCCTTGAGGATGGCCTGTGCGGCGCGAACCGGGTCACCCGGCTGCTTACCGGAGGTTTCGCGCGCTTGCTTGCGCCACGCGCCCGCTGTCGCCGCGTAATCCTCAATGTGCCGCTTGCTTTCGTTCGCCGAACGTCCGGCCCAATCGGTGCGGAAGCCACTCGGCTCAACGATGATCACCTTGATGCCCAGAGGTTCCACCTCCTGGCAGAGTGCCCCGGACAGACCTTCCACCGCAAATTTCGTCGCGTTGTAATAGCCGAGCGCGGGAAATGAATGAAGTCCCGCCAGGGAAGAGAAATTGACGATGATTCCTTTGCGGCGTTGGCGCATTCCCGGCAGAACCGCATGAATCATTCGGCTCATACCGAACACGTTGATCTCAAACATTCGGCGCACTTGATCTTCTTCACTCTCTTCCACGGCCCCGAAATAGCCGATGCCCGCGTTGTTCACCAGCACGTCGATGCCACCGAATTTATCCTCGGCCGCCTTGATGGCGGCGTCGATCTGGCCCTGATCGGTCACGTCGAGTTTAAGAACCAAAGCCTCTCCCCGGGCGGCCAGGGCGTTCACCTCATCCGGCTGGCGCGCGGTCACAACCGTGCGGTAGCCGCTCTCAAGCGCCTGTTTGGCCAGTTCGTGTCCGAAGCCGGTGGAGCAGCCCGTAATAAACCAAACGGGCTTTCCGGTGGTTGCCGTTTTCTTGTTTTCTGTTGCCATGGTCGTTTCTCCTTGGATGGTATTGCGAATATCGCCGTTATGCCGGAGCGTCGATGGAAGTGACGCGAACCAGCTTTTTGTTCACAAACTCCTGAATGCCCATGCTGGAGAGCTCGCGACCGTAGCCGGAGTTCTTGATGCCACCGAACGGCAAATCCGGTGTTGTCCAGGTGGGGTGATTGACGAACATCATGCCGGTGTCGACACGGCTGGCCACGCGCTTGCCGCGCGCCACATTCTGGGTGAAGACCGAGCCTCCCAAACTAAACTCAGAATCATTGGCGAGCGCCACCGCCTCGTCCTCGTTCTTGACGCGGAAGAAAAGCGCCACCGGCCCGAAGAATTCCTCCCGAAAGGCGGGATTGCCGGGCTTGATATCCGCTAGGATCGTCGGCTGCATGAAGGAGCCCGGTCGATCAATCCGTTTGCCGCCCATCACCACAGTGGCGCCCCTGGCAACCGCCCGATTGACCTGGTCCAGCAGTTGAACCAGAGCTGCTTCCGTGGACAGCGGTCCAAGCGTTGTTGCCTTGTCCATGGGGTCTCCGGGCTCGAGTTCCGCCAGCGCTTTCTGGAACTGGTCGAGAAAACGGTCAGCCAGTTCTTCGACGACGATGAATCGCTTTGCCGCCACACAGCACTGGCCCGTGTTGTTCATTTTAGCCCAGACGGCCCACTGGACCGTCTTGTCAAGGTCGGCGTCCTCGAGCACGATGAAGGCATCGCTGCCGCCCAGCTCCATCGTGGACTTCTTGAGGTTTTGCCCCGCTCTGGCGGCGATGCTTCTTGCCGCTTCCACGCCACCGGTCAACGCCACACCCTTGATGCGGGGATCATCGATCACGCGGTTCACCTGATCGTGCGAGATCAGCAGGTTGGTATAGGCGCCTGCGGGCGCGCCTGCCTCCAGCCACAGCTTCTCAAAGGCGATGGCGCATTGCGGAACGCAGCCCGCGTGCTTCACCATCGCCACATTGCCCGCCATCAGGTTGGGCGCGGCAAAGCGCGCGAGCTGATAGTAGGGAAAATTCCAGGGCTGGACGCCGAAGAGCACGCCCAACGGGGTGCTTTCCACCACTGCTTTGCCTAAGCTCGGCTTGAGGTGCCGGGGGGCGAGGAAACGCTTGGCGTTCTTGGCGTAGTAGTCGATGATGTCCGCGCTGAGCGCCACTTCGCCGCGGGCCTCTTCGATGAGCTTGCCCATCTCGAGCGTCACCGGGCGAGCGAACTCATCCACATTCGCGCGCATGATTGTAGCGGCTTTTGCCACCACCACCGCGCGTTTCGCGAAGGTCGTGTGCCGCCAGGTCTCGAAGCACGCCGCCGCAGTCTGAATCGCCGTCTCAAGTTGCTGGTCGGTGAATTCTTCGAACGTCTTTAGAGTCTTGCCATCGCAAGGGTTGACGCTTTGGTAGCTCATGATTTTATCCTTTGATCGTTCCTTTTTGTGTTCGGCATTCTACCCCTATACCCCAAGCTCGGTTGGGGTGAACAAATCTCTGCCGCCTTGAGGTATGTCGCCGGCAATTTACCTGCTGGCGGAAGACCCGGGGTTTGCCGATCTGAAGCTCGACCCAATGATCAAAACATCCCCGGCGGTGGTTTGTCTGGTCTAAAGTGCTCAGTTTAGCGGGATATCACTTCGCAAGCCTCTTCGAAACACCGTTGCCGATGCCTGTTCCACGGCTCGCCACAGCCGCAACTTTTCCCTGCAGTCTCATAGCACACACTCCTCCAGGCACACATTAATTGGATTTCGCTTTGCGGATGCTTTCTTACTTGGTCTTGCACCCTTGACCCGGTTTACCGAGGTCCCGCGCACTCCATCTCGGCGCGGTATAAAGGTTTCCAGGAGAGCACTGATCTCCGCTGCGCCCAATGGTCCCTCAAGATAATCCAAGGCTCCCGACTGCATTGCTTGCAGGTAGCAGCCCCGGTCATAAGATCGCGCCAGTACCAACACCCGCAACTCCACATTGACTTCCATGGCCTGCACGAGCACCGCCTGTCCTTCGAACCTACCGCTCCCCTGGTCCAAAATGATCAAGTCAAACGCCTCGTGCCCAAGGCATTGCACTCCCTCAGCGAAGGACGAACTGGCTCGCACCTGGCACCCCAGTTTTTGGAGTATGCCTCGGTAGTGAAAGAGATCCTGTGGATCTTTGTTAACCAGAAGGATTCTGGCCTGGTCTCCCGACAGCAGTTCATCTGCCAACCTGCGGCCCACCGTTAATGATCCCATTTTTAGCCTCGCAACATGTCCATCTATATCAGTCGCAATTCACGTGTCAGCTCGATGGCGCCTTGCTTTTGTCGTATGCTCGCACCAAGCCATAGGTGTGGCTTGACTACCGGCCAGACTCCTGACAGGCCCATCCAGTCCTCACTCACGTTGAACTTGACGGGTTTGGACTTGGCTTTTCCCCCTTCGACGTGATCGGGATCATCTGGCCGCCGCATACTCCGCCGCGACCTGCTGGGCGTCGATCGAACTCGGCAATATAAAGCTGCGACTGAAGGCGCCGTGCGAGCGCACAACCCGAGTGTAGTTCTCTTGCTTCACGATGCGCCGGCGGAGACTTCACCCTTCCGTGGCTGGCAATGCGTCCTGACCAGGTGTTCGAACTCTGCCGGTGCTAGAGGTTTTTCGAGATAATCCGCTGCGCCCAATTGCATGGCCTCGAGCTAGCAGTTCATTTCGAGGCAACGCGTCAGCACCACCACCCGTGTGTGCCGGTCGCGTGCCAAAGTGAGCTGCACGAGGTCGTGCGATTCAAAGGCCGGGCTACCCTGGCTCACGATGACAAAGTCAAAGTGTTCGTGTTCCAGGCACCCCTCCGCCTCTCGGTAATTCATAAAAGCTCGGACCGAGTAACCCATGCGCCCCAATAGCGTGGTGAAATACTTCAAATCCTTTTCATCCTCATCAACCAGCAGGATCCTTCCACGGGGAAGCAAAGACTGCGTTGGATGGAGAGATGGCTTGTTATTACCTGGCATCATCGGATCCCTCCTTGCTTGCCTGAGCGGCGTTGTCCCGGAGCGGCAGGACAAATCGCTTTTTCGTGCCGCGCGAGAAAATGAACATTGACCAGCGCGAAGTTTCGCCGGGCGATCAACGCCTGTGCGGAAAACGTGCCTACTCGCGTTACCTTTGCGTCAACAGGAGAGAGTCCTTCTCCGCGAGCACCGGAGTTGTTGAGTTGGGTAAAGGAGAGGAGCGGCAACAAAAAACAACGTTGGCGTCATTGTCGTGGCTCTATTTAGTGACATGGCGTTTCCTTCTGTCTCAGTGGCCGTTGCGTATTAAGAATGACGTTGAGATCCCCCGAAACGGGGTTCTGGGATGTGTGAACCTACGCTCCTCTCTGCTTGGACGTATTACGGCCTAAGCGTACTTTGGGTCGCCGTCGCCAAACCCCACTTTACAAGGAAGGTAAGCCGACCAATTGACCAATGCTCGACTCGTCGAGCAGGCGCTCGTCAAGGTCGAGTTCAATGGCGTGTGCCACAGCTCGGTTGGCACGACATGCGCTGCGAAAAAACGCCAAGCTCCACGACGTGGACATTGCACTCGAAAGACGAAAGCAGAGCCCGGCGTGTTGGGTAGTGGGGTGTTCACTGAAGCATCCACTGAGCAAGCTGGTTCTCACAACTGTCGACCCGTGAAAAAAAGTTGGAATGCTACCTTCTGTTCCGAAACAAACGACCGAATTGCATCGCCTGCAGTTCGTGAGGCGATCGACTCAACCCTGGTTCTCACAATCGCCGACCCGCGAAAAATAATTCCCAAGGTTGACTAACCCCGCTGAAATGCGCGACTTGCTTGCCTTCCCTACTTCCTCATGATTGAGGTGGACGTTCCATGCAGGGTGAGCGCGCGATCCTCACGAAAGCGCTGATAGCTTGAGCAAACTTCTCTGTTTCCTGCCTGTCTTCCCCTCCTCGCAGTATTCCAGCCTGATTTGACGCAAAAACAATCTCTGATTATTTTTCGCAAGTGCGTACCGTTGTTCGGCAGTTTTCAGAAGGGGAACAACGGCAGGCCGGAAAGGAGGGTACCGATTCATGCGCATGAAGTGGGACAGGGCATTCAAGAAGCCACTCGCGGTGGGCGCGATTTGCCTCGTGCTGGCTGCGCAGTATGTCCTGGCTCAAAACCTGGGTCAAAACCCACAATTCAACGTCGCTGTTCAAGGGCAAACGGGGGCGCAACCGGAAGGTGCGTTCCTCAACTTCATTAACTGGGTAGGCAACGTGATCGCGCCGGTGGGCGCGGGCGGGGCGGTGCTGGGGGCCATCATAGCTTGGCTCACAGGCCGGGGCTTTGGCCGATGGCTTTTTGCGGCCGGGGCGTTGCTCGCGGTCTCAGGCGTTACGCGATTGATTGAGTACTGGATCACGAACGGAACAGGAGGTGTCACCTAGAAAAAAAAGAGCGGGAATCCCCGAAGTGAAAGGGGCAGGCAACCCTGCATCTTGAAGAAAGGGTTGCCTGCCACAAATCCAGCACTTGAATTCATTTCTTATGCGAAGAGTTAAAACTATGGCCGTGCCACAACTTTTGAACGATATCGTGAACGTTTTATTACTGCTAGCACCTTCCGCTGCTTTGCTGTGCTTAGTACTCGCAGGCATCAGCCTGCGGCGCGAAGGCGGTGGAACGACCTTCCTGATCGGCGGGAGTTTTACGAAGTGGATCTTCTGGGCAGTCGTGTTCCTCACCCTCCAGCCGCTGCTCAGTTGGTTCAGTTCGTTCGGGGTCCCGGTGCCGCTGCCAGGGGGCGGCGTCGCGAGCTCCTGGCTTTCGACTTTCCAGTCGAGTGTCGCGAGCTTTGTGACCAACTTTGTGGTCGCGCGGCTCGCAACGACTCTCGCCGCTTACTTCGTGCTCCGGGCGATTCTCGATTCGGCGGCGGGTGAGCATCCCTTGCCATCGATTCTGACCGCCATGTTCATGCTCGGCATCCAGACGACTTACAACCTTCTTCAAAGTTACAACTCCGGCACGCAGTACGCGGCGGCGGATGTACTGGACAGCCTTTGGACATACCTTGCCGGCACTATTATGCCGATCGCGGCGGGCCTGGCCATCATCGGGGCGATCATTAACGTGGCTACGCGACGGCCGGCGCTTCGTCTGGCGGGTGTCGCTCTAGGTTTGTTGTCGGTCACCGCCATCTGGAAGTTGGTGCTGGCCATGGCGGCATAGAGGTGGAGCGGATATGTCTTTCTATAACGGAATCCTGAACTTGACCAATTGGAGCGGCAACGTGATCCTGCCCACACTGGCGGGCTTGTTCATGGCCATCGGGATCATCCAGTTCTCCAAAGGCAAGGAGTACTCGTATGCGATGTACGGCGGGTTCATGTGCCTTATGGCCTCGGGACTCTTGCGTGCTTTCGAGACTTTCGCTTCGCAGCGCGCCTGGAACGACCCCAACCTGGTTTGGGCTTCGGTAGCCAGCATCGTGGACTGGATCTGCAACGTACTTCTGCCGATTTACGCGGCCTTGCAGGTGGCCGCAGGCGGATTACAACTGGCGGGAGTAACCAACCGACACCAGCCGATCTCATGGATGCGGCACTTCGCCGCCGCGGGATTGTGCCTGTTGGTGTCGGGATTGCTTCGGCTCGGCGAGTTCTTCGTAACCCGAGGAACGGGGGGAGTGACTTAATGGGAGGAAATCGTGCCGCTTGACGTGACACCTGTTTATCGCAACTTACGAACGCGAGTAACGTTCCTCGGACTCGAGGTCGAGGACCTGTTTGCCATCCTGGCGCTGGCCGTGGTCACTAACATCCTCGGCCGGTTCCTGAAACGGGAGATGTTTGGCCTGCCTATGAACATGATCATGCAACACCTGGTCCCTTTGCTGAGCATCCCCGCCTTGATGTTGTTCAAGTACGGAAAGCAACGCGGGTATCTGCTCGATTGGGTGATGTTCCATTCCAGGCCCCACGTGTATTCAGCGCTTGAACGCGACTCGCAATTGACCCGCGAATATCTCCAGCCTGAGGAGGAGATATGCCGGTAACCCTTCAACAATATGAGAAGTCGCTCGCCGCTCCGGCGCTCTGCGAGCAATTGCGCATCCGCGACCTCCTGGATAACGTCGCCATTCATGTTGATGGATCTTTCGTGGCCGGCTATGAGCTCGGCGGCGTGCACTCCTATTATGCGAGCGACGAGATGAGGAATCGGGACAAGAACGGGCTCGAAGCCTTAGTTAGGTCGCTGCCGGAGCGCTCCATGCGCATGCAGGTGCGATTTGAGATTGCCGAAGGCTATGGCGACTTGGTCAGCCGGTACAACCGGGAGCAACGTAACGAGAGCCCGGTGTTGCAAGCGGTCGACCGGGTACATGCCGACCTCTGGCGACAGCGGGACAGCGACGGGCTGTACCTCCGTCACATCCTCCACGCCTATTTCATCTGGAACCCTAGAATCCACCACCAGTCGCCGGACATCGAGTGGAAGAAAAAGATGCGGGGCTCAAGCGCCAGCCTTTCGGCTACCAAGTGCATCGAGCGGACGCGTCGCGAGCACGAGGACCTCCTCGCGGAGTTCAACAGTCTGATGTCAGGGGTCGAAGCAACACTTCAGGCGACCGGCATGGCGATTCGTCGAATGCCCCACGACAGTATCTTCCGCGAGGTGAAAAGGGCGCTTTACCCGGTAGGGGACGATACCGTCCCCTACCGTCCTCCTGAGAGATCGCTCGTTTACGACAGCGCGCGGAGGCAGATGGCCAACGTCAACATTGAGGACGAGACGGACGACTATCTCAAAATCGGCGGCTTACTCTACTCCTGGATCAGCCTGAAGGATCTGCCCGATGCCACCTTTCCGGGCATTTTACGTGAGCTCATGTTGATGGAGTTCCCTCTGGTCGTGAACGCGGAGGTGATTCTTCCCGACCAGGCCAAGATGGTGAAACACTACAAGAGCCGGCTGCGGAAGATGTCAGCGGCACAGAGGGATTTTCATGGCGGCTTCCGAGTCAATGTAGACGCCCAGGTGGCGGAAAAGCAGTTGATGAAAGTCTTGCAGGACCTGATTTCAAGCTCGCTCAAGAGTTGCCGGATGAGCCTGACTGTTGCGGTACGAACATCCAGGCCGGCGCGCAGCAGGCTGGAACACGTGGAGGCCGAGCGGACCCTGGCAGACCGCCGGCAACGGGTGCTGCATGCCGTTGCCCGCATGAACGGGAGCCGTGGAATTCCGGAGTCTTTGGCGCAGAAGCGCCTGTTTTTTGGAGGGCTTCCGGCGATGGCAGGGGAAAACAAGAGAGAGCTTGACGTGCTCACCCTTCATGCGGCTGACCTGCTGCCTGTCGAGATGCCATGGGAGGGGACACCGAACTCGCCTCTCATGCTTTTTGAGACTCCTCATCACCGGTTGATCCCATTTTCGCCGTTCGATTCGAGCTTGGGCGACGCCAACATGCTCATCATGGCGAAAAGCGGGGGTGGAAAGACCTTTATGGCCCAGCTTTTCCTGGTCATGATGGCGCGCGCCAACCCTCTTATTTCCATTTTGGAGCGTGGCGATTCCTACCGGCCGCTGGTGGAACTGATGGGCGGCCGGGTGATCGAAGTGGACCTTGAAGGCAGCGAAACACTAAACCCCTGGGACTTGCCGCCGGGTGAAACCTCTCCCGGCAAAGACAAGATCGCTTTCCTGAAGAACCTGACCCGGCACATGCTGGGTGACAGCCCCGGGTCGGACACGTCCCTTCTTGACAACCTCATCAGCGATGCCATCGCACGCACCTATAAGCGCTGCGCCATCCGGTATTCCAATCCGATCCCCACGTTCAATGACTTGCGGGAAGAGCTGGCGCAATGGCGGGATGAGGAGCGGATGCAGCGCACGATTGATGAGGCTAGGCTGGCCGCGATCAAGCTCCGTTCGTGGACGGGAGAAAAGGGTATTTACGCCAAGCTGTTCGACGCCCCGACTTCGCTCAAGATCGACAGCAATTGGCTGTTCTTCGATGTGGAGGGACTCAGTTCCGACCCGCGCCTCGAAACCGCCATGAGCATGCTGATCGCCAATGTGATGGCGACCAGGGCGGCGGGAAGGAAGGGACAACCCAGCATCACCGTGCTTGACGAGTGCTGGTCGCTGCTCGATTCACCCTCCCTGGCGCCGGAAGTCGTGCAACTGTTTCGCACCGCGCGCAAGCGGAATTCCAGTGTGTGGGGCATTTCGCAGACAGTGGAGGATTTTGTGGGTACCGAGCTCCAGCCTCGCGAGCATGGACCTGGCATCCTGAAGAACGCGACCACCAGGATCGTCGGCCAGCAGCCAGGCGACGTTGGGCCACTCGCGACTCACCTCTCCCTGAACCCGGTGGCGCTTAATGAGATCAAACTGTTCAACGCGCCACGCAAAGGACAATATGCCGAAGTCCTTTTGGTCCTCGGCGACAAGGCTGACACCACGCAGACCATACGGATCGTGCCCACCCCGATTGACTACTGGATCTGCACAACTTTTCCCAGGGAGCGCCGCTACCGCACCTGGTTCTTAAAGACTCGCCAGCATCAGCCGTTGCTCGACTCTTATCGGGAGCTGGGGCAGAAGTTTCCGCAAGGCCTGGCAGATGTACAACCTCTCGCCGAAGAGCTGTCCGGGGAGGTCAATGCAGTTTTTGCAGAAGCTGGAAGGTAATCATCGCGCGTGATTGAGGAGGTCACATGACGTTTTTGTTCTTCGTAATCTTTTCGTGGTTTGTGGTGAAAGCCAAAACGCAGCGGCAGGTGCTCGCGTTGGCGCTTGCAGCGACGACAACAGCAGTGCTTGTCGCCCCGCCGCGTGTTCAGGCGCAAAGCAGCTTGGTGGGGGCTATCCAGGCGGTTCTCAACGTGATCAACGGAATCATCCATACAGGCCTCACTTCCATAAATTCCGTTAGAACTGCCATCAACAGTCTTTACCAAAACGTCGTCTGGCCGGCTCAACTAATCACCCAGGCTCTGGAACAGATTACGCGAATGATTGGGCAATATCGGAATCTGATGTGGGGCATCCTCAGAATCAACGTGGCGAGCGCGACGCTTCCCCCAACCCAGCAGTTGGAGCGGGTCATAAGAGACCAGCAAACGGGCGACTTTGCCCTTTTGACGACAAGTTATGGGAATGCCTACGGCCCGGTACCGGTTTCGACCGCGGCGAGCCCCCCTGACCGCGCCATGACGGATATGGATGATGCCATGGCCCTCGACACTCTGAAGACCTTGAAGAAGACCGATGAAGCCGGAACCCTGGCGTTGCAGGCTGGGGACCAACTGGAGGGCGGAGCCGGCGTGGCGGCGCCCGGCTCGTCGCCCTTCCTAACCGCCACTGCGGTGGTAGCCAGCATCCAGTGCCAAGCCCTGACGCAGAAGATGCTTGCCGCCGACCTTCGGCAGGAGGCGGCCCGTCTAGCGCACGAGAGCGCTCTGCTCAAGCGGAGCACAACCTACACCGGCCAGGTCGGCGACCAGATTATCAATCTGCTAAAGCGCAACTAAGCGCTGATGGAGGGAAGAAACGTGAAAAAGGCTTTGAGCATAGGTTTTGAAAGGTGCAAGTGCGGTCTCCGTTGGGTTTGGGGACACAAGCTGCGGGTGGCAGTATTGGCCCTTGTCCTGGTGTTGCTCGCGCCACGGCAAGTCAAAAGCCAGCTCCTGGATCCCTGTTGCGCCATCCTCGTGGTGGGACTCACCACAATTTCAAGCACCATGAGCAATGTGATCGGCGGGGGGTTGAACAGTATCCTCACTGTGGACCGGGCCATCCAGAACTTCGAGCAGACGGTCGTCTGGCCGCTAGCGCAAATCACCCAAGCGCACAAACTGGTCAATAGCACGCAGAGTACTTTCAACACGATCCAGACTGTCACGCGGATACCCGTGAACAGCGCGACACTGCCCGGGCCGCAACAATTGGAACAAATCCTGTTATCAGCCGACGCGAACCAGATCGGCCGGACGAGCGCGAGTTACTCGGTCGTGTACGGTCCGGTGCCGAACGCTACGGCGGCTTCCCAGGACGTCCGCAACAGGATTGACATGGCCGACGCCGCTGCCCAGGCGGCGATGAAGCGCTCCATCGCCATCGACAACCTTGCGAACCTGGAGATCCAAGCAGCCAACCAGATTAACCAGAGTCTCCAGATTGCGGCGCCGGGCACCGCCCCGATTATTGAGGCACAGGCCGACGCGTGGCTCGTGCGCGCCAATGCCTATACGCAAGCTGCCATTGCGGATTTAATGCGGGTACGGGCGATTGACCTTGCGGACGCGGGCGCCAACATCAAGTCCGGAGCTACCAGCACGACGAACCTGGGGCAGGAATTAATCAACCTTCTTAAGAGGCGGTAAATGGGCCAGTTCTATTTTGAACAACTTCTCGGGACTGCGCTGCAGGGCATTGACGGCTACAACATCACCTCCACGGTGCTGGGAGTGGCCGGTACAATCCTTCTGCTCAGCTTCCTGTACAGCGTTTACCAGGCTTTCAGCATGGGCGGGGACGTGCGCATGCTGGCCATCGGGGGCATTGCGTATTTCATTCTCGGGCTCGTGTTCGTCAACTATGCCAGGGTGTTCCGGGACGTTCTTAGCATGTTCAACTCCGTGGCGGATTTCATTTACAGCAGCGTGGGAGTTGGGGACCTCTTCAATAACTGGCTGAACGACTTGAGCAATTACATGACCCAGAATGGCTGGTCCAGCATTTGGGGGCTTATTGCTGGCGGCATCTCGGGATTGCTGGGCGCGCTGCTGATCCTGGTTGCCTTCGTCATCTTTCCGCTGTCTTACACCCTCTTCACGCTTTTCTATGCGCTTTACGGGACGGTTCTTTACGTGGTTGGCCCCTTTGTACTGGCGCTGCTGCCGGCGCGTGGCTTTGGCCAGCTTGCGCGGACCTATCTCGTGAATCTTATGGTCTTTGGGGCATGGGGGTTGATCTATGCGATTATTCAAGCCCTCATGACCGCCGTGAACATGGGCAGCCTCAATGCCGTATTGAACGCGAACGGCATACTGAACAGCTTTTTGGGCTCGGGCCAAGTAATTCTCCTGGCTCTTGCGAGCATTGTGTTCTCGATCGCCATAGCCTTCATTCCGTTTATCGCCAGCCGGATTGTGCGAGGAGAGGTAGGCAGCACAATGCTGGTGGCAGTGGGGACGGTCGTGACCGCAGCGAAGTTGGCGGCGAGGAGCTATGGTGCAAGTGGTGGTGGGGGTGGTGGAGGTGCCGGAGGCGGGGGTGGCAGCAGTGGTGGCGCGTAGGTACAGGCTTGCTGTGGGGCCGAGCAGCGTTCGGCCCAAGACGGTTCGTATGCCCCCGCCGCTATGGACCAATGCCTTTGGAAGTGGAGGATGTGACGGATGAAGGGCAACATTCAGGCAAATAGGCCGGAGGCCGCGTGGTACACAAAGTACTACGAGCACGACGGCATGCTCCGCGCTTATGCCAATCGCTCCATGGTGCTGGCAATGGTTTTTGGCGCGCTGGCCTTGATTTCTTTGGCCTTCGCCATCTATGTCCGTTTGCAGCCGCCGACGGTGATCCGGGTCGACAAGGATGGCAACGCCACCGTAGTAGGCGCTGCAGCTCATCCCGCGGGGAAGTCAGGCTTTTCGTTTGGGTTGTCAGCGGAGGCGGCGGCCGAAGCGGCTCCCACGGACCTCGAAGGCAGAGCGGCCGTCCGACGCTTCCTCGATCACTACCTGTCTTACACGCCCGATTCCGTGGACCGGAACTTGTCCGAGTCACTCAACATGATGACCGCTAACCTGCGGCAGTACACGCTGGACCGGCTCCGGGACGAAGATACGGTGGGAAAAATCAAGGATGAACACATCATCTCCGACTTTCGCATCCGCACGATTGAGGCGGTGAAAGGAACTGCCTGGGCGTACGTGGCCTTCGGAGTGAAAGAAGTCCACAGAGTTCACAACGGGACTGAGAGTAGCGACCGAATCGTGGCGCGCTATAACGTGCGGCTGGTGGAGGAACGACGGTCAGAAACAAATCCCACCGGCCTGTTGGTGGCTCAGTACTCCGAGCAACAGATGGTCGGCGACCGTGAAAACGGGCTGTTGCAAAACAGCCCGCTCGAGTCCGAGGGAGCCGACAAGTAAACGCTGTCATTGGGGCAGCAGCCGGCCAGGGGCCATCTGGCATGCAAGAAAACCGGCGGCTCGCTTGCGAGAGCGAGCCGCCAGGAAGGAGGTTTGAGTATGGCAACAGGCGGTGCGGTTGAGGAGGCGAAGAGTCCTCAGCCTGTAGCTCGGACTCCTCGTCGGCGATCTGCCCCCCAGGACCAACAAAGTCCGGTGGGGAGCGTCCGTTTCTTTCTGGCCAAAGCCGGCGCCAATGGCACAATCCCGTCGCTCGATCGGGAGATTGCGAGTGAGGGGGAAGCGAAAATCGAGTCACTCAAGAGCGGCTTGAATTATTACAGTCTCATCGAGTGGCACGCCACGGCGGACTTTACGGGGAAGAATCCCCAGGTAAGGAGTGAGCCTGTTAAGAGATAACCGCGGCATTTTTCTAATACGGCTTCATTTACAGACGAAGTTAGACCCGTCAAAGCCTTCCGCAAGCTTCATTGCGGTTCAGTGCTGGGCTTGGTCCGGTGGTTGAAACTTACTGGGATATCGTCTTCCAGTTTGTGTAAAGCGAAAGGACCCTTTCCAGCAACCTCTCTTCTGTTCTGCATCTGCGGACAGAAAGTGAGGCATCAGGGTGATGCCAAGCAGTTCGCTCGTTTAGCTTGTCGTCAACCGATCCAGCTACGACTTGCAGCTTTGGCTCTTGGAATTCTGCCAAAGCGTGCATGTCGCTAACAACCGAATAGGCCGGCTCTTCGAGTCCGGCCGTAAACCTCGTTTGCGGCACAGGACAGTGAAGAGACCGGCAGCGTCGGTCTCCTTTTCTGCCTGTGACCCACCAGAAAAGGAGAAAAGCCATGTCAAGGACAAGAGATAACAGCGCGACGCCGGTTGTCGCGCTCGAAATCAACAAAGAGGGTCGTTTGTCAAGGAAGCTCATGGAACTGGATCGCCAAGCCACACTCGAGAACACTTTGTTGCAGTCGCTCTATCCGGGGATTCGTGTGGCAACGGTTGATGTGCCACGGGAGCCTCTGGACTCGTTCGAACAAGCTCTCGTCGAGCAGGCGCTCGTCAGGATCGAGTTCGACAGCGTGCGCTATAGTCTGGTCGGCGCAACAGGCTCTGCGAAAAACGGCAAGTTCTACGCCGTGGATACCGCACATGAAAAGAAGATAGCAGAGCGCTTCCGTAGCTCGCCCCAGGCGGCAATTACCTACTTTGGCATTCTCGTCTCTTCGTGCAAGGTACGCATCGAGGAGCCGGATTGCCGAGTCCTGGTGGTTGAGGATCACGAACTGGGCACGAACGATTGCCGAGGGTGGATTTCGCAATCTCTGTTTCTCAAGCTCAACCTTCCTACCCACCGTTTCTACCAGTTTCGTTTGGCCTTTGACAAAACCCAGGCCAAAGGATCGTTCAAGGTGATGGGTGATGATGTGGCGCAGAAGTTGGAAACTGACATCATCCTGCCCAAGTCCGCGGTCAAGCCCGATTACCGGGGTGGCTTAGTACGTTCCTTTCGGTCGCTACTCGGGGACCGGCAGGCGCACGCTTACCGCGGTCACATCGTTCTCGGCATCCGCGACGTCTCCCGCGACCTTCAGTTCAGGTCAAGTTACACGCTCGTAGAACACGCACCCGCAGACTCGATTGAGCTCGAGATCAAAGCCTATGCCCTCCAGGAAATCGAGAAGTTGGAGGCAGCGGTGAAAGAAGGGGACTTCACGGAACTCTTCCGTATCCTGGGAACTGAGGAGGCCCAGCGTTCGATCGAATCTGAGGAAGGGACCGCACCGGAGTACACGAGCGTTGAAAACACCATTGTCGAGGCTGTGCTCAAGGCGGACCCGACCGGCTACATCGTGCGACACCCGTTCATCAACCGCCAGTTGCAGCGGCTGCTCGCGAAGTGGGCGTTCAAGCTGTGTACCTCGGGAGGCTTCCTGATGCCGGGATTCACGCTCGCGGATGATGGTTACCTCTTTCTACACAATGGGGAAGTCTTTTCGGGTTCGGATTGGATTCCGCAGGACCAAGCCATTACACCACTGCGGTGCCGCCAGGGCCTTCTGGTACGCTACCCGATCCGGATGAAAGAAGATTTGCTTCCCTTCCAGAATCTTTCCACAGAAGAGGCGGTCAGTCTGTTGGGCGCCAATTTGAAGAATGGCGGGTGCACGCTGAGCGAGCCGCAGGTCCTCGATCTATTCGACCAGCAACTTCGTTTGAAGGGGACCTTCACGCTGCATTCGGAAACCGCAAAAAGAAACGGAGGCGATTACGACTTCGACCAGGTCTGCGTGGTCGAGGGTGACCGCTTCCCACGCTTCGTCCAGGACCGCTTTGCTTATCAGGAGCAGAAGTTCAATCCCAAGAATAAGCTACAAAAGAAGCAGAGCCCTTGGTGGAACCTCCCGCAGGTGGCGATGATGGCGCGAGGCAATCGCATCGGTTCTATCACCGACCTCAAGACCTCGTGCATCGCCGCCGGCCAAACGCACTTCGCAAACCAGCTCGTTGACCAGCTTCAAAACGCCATTGACCAGTTGAAGTGGGGAACGGAGCCCGACCAGAGGCTGATCAGCGAGGTGCGCAAACAAGTCACCCCCGCACCTTGGCTGAAGCTCAAGAACAAGCGCAGTGTTTCCGAGCTGCCGGAACACCTCGACGTCCCTGAAACCGACAAGATCGGGAAGATGTACGTATTTCTCCGTAAGCACATCAATCGGTTCTTCTCGGAGGCCGCACCGCTCAGTGACTTTCGTGGGCTAATTGCGGGTGAACCCTTCACCCGTGAGATTTACCGGGAGTGCGGCATTGTCTCGACTTTCTACGCCGTCAACATCGCGCTCGTGGTCGAGCGGCGGAAGAAGCTCGAGAAGGCGCTCGAGGAAGCCGAAGCCGAGTTCCAGGCTAAGAAATCAGACCCCGCAACTCGGAAGGAAGCCAACTTCAAGCGCAACCAGGCCCAGGCGGCACTCCACTTCTTCGAGGAGCGAAGCCGCCAGGACATCAAAAACCTGATCCACATGGTCCGCAAGTGGGCCGAGCAAAAGAATGGGAATCGCTTGTCTTATCTGGCCGCCCTGCACGCCATCGCCTGCAAAACTGCTGCAGCGTGCCAGAACAAGGACCGGCAGGGCACCGGATCGATCGTGTTCTACGCCTTCCCCCAGGAAATCGTGAACAAAATGGTGGAACGGACCGGCGGCCGGCCAATCACGGTAGCGGTTCCCGAACTCTGCGATGGTGAAGTAGAGATCGACGCCGAAGGGCGTGTTTTCTTGGTTGCTGCCTTCCGGAACGGCGACGGCAGCGTTCATGAACGCCGTATCTTCCACATGCAAGTGACGCACAAAGGTGAGGTGTTTATGGACCGCGACGGAGGCGGGAACCCGGTGATGGTCGACAGGGTTCATCCGTTCTCTATCGAACCAGGGAGGAGCGAAGTGCGCGACGGGAAGGTGATCTTTCCGGGCACGCAACAACGCCCCTTTGTGCCGCGCAGAAAGAAGGCGGATTGAGCAAAAGGTTCGCGCAGCCCGCCTATAACACAGCAACCTACCCTCGGAGGCTCCGGTCGACGGAGCCTCCGAGCCTTTTCAAATATCTTTGGGAAAGAATGAAATGAAGGAGAAACAGCAGATGAAAGGATTAATCATCACGATCGTGACATTGGCGGCGCTTGCGCAGCCGGCTTGGGCACAGAAGAGCGAAGTCCAGAAACCCGATCCTAACCGGATTGTGCGCGTTCAAACTGCCCTGAACCATCTGACGGTAATCGAAGTTCGTGAGCCGGTCATAACGGTGGCCGCTGGTAGCCCGGCCTTCAAGATCGAGTGGCGGGAAAACAAGGTCTTCATCCAGCCAACGGAAGCCGACGTAGCAACGAACCTTTTCATTTGGACCGCGTCAGGGCGAACGAGTTACGAACTGGAGCCCGCCGGCGCCGTCGACGAGATGCACTTTGCCATCGACGAGCCCGCGCCGCCTCCAGCGCCTGCGCCAACGACAGCACTAAAGCCTCCTTCGCCAGGTGCAACTGACGTGAGTGCTCCGGAGGTTCTGCTCAACAGTAGACCGATCCGAACGGATGGTTTGAAGACACCAAAGAATCGGGTCATCGTGCTGCTCAAGGACACCTTCCAGGATGATGCCAACGAACTGTTTATCCGCTACGCGGTACGGAACGGCACGCGGGAAGCCTACACGTTGAGTACGCCACAGGTCGTTGCAATCAACGTGAACGGGTCTTCCCACGCTCTGGATCAGTTGCCAAACACCCAGTTGGCGGAGTCTGTGGCCGCTCGTCTCCAGGCCGCCAGCCAAAGCCCGGTCGAAGTAATTGGCGGGAAGCTGCGCGCTGCCCGTGTCGAACCTGGACAAGAGACGGTGGGCGTTGTCGGTGTGAAGCTTCCGACGAAAGGAAATGCCCAAACGGTCCTGCGCCTTATTTTCCCTCGGGACGCGCAAGGCCAACCAACCGCCACGATGGTCCTTTAATCATGACAAAAGCATTGACGCAATTAGAGGTTCGTTCATTGTTGAAGGAATATCTCAACGACCGTCCGGACCTCGGACTGGGAAAAGCCGTATCGGCTTTAGCTCTCGAGCCTGCCAATCCCTTTGAACCCCAAGTGCCACGACGTCCCAGGAAGGCTTTTGTGTTCGCTGTGTTCTGCCTCTTGGCACTTTTGGGGGTGTTCGTTCACTTCAACTTGTGGTCATGACGGTGAGACCTCCCAATTACGACCGGCGCGAATACCCACCACTTCTCGAAAGCCTTGAAATTCTCATCGCTGTAGTGATCCTGGCGGTTAGCTGGTTCACCTGGTATGTCGCCCGCAACCGCTACCACTTTACGAGTCCCCAGGTCGAGGAGATAGCCCTGTACATGGTCATCACTGGGGTGGGTACCGGCGGCGGCATATGGCTTCTGGCCACGCGACGCTCGCGGCGCGAGAAGCAATGGCCCAGCCCTCCGCTGGTGATGTCGCCGAAACGCGATGAAGCTTTCACACGCAAGGCATGGGCTCACACCGCGGTTGTGCTGGGCTACGATGTTCACGGCGAACCCTGGTTTTGGCCCGACAAGGTCCGCGTCATGCAGGGGATCGTGCTGGGCATGACCGGTTCCGGCAAGACCACCCTTCTCCGCAACATTATCAGCCAGGACCTGGCGCGAACTGTTGGCCCGCCTGAAGATCCGCGTCACATCCCCATGGTCATCTTCGACGGCAAAGGTGACCTGGAATTCTTTTACGACCTGCTGCCCCATATCCACCGCGCCGGCCGCCTGCACCAACTGCGGGTGTTGAATCCCGCTCGGCCTGACATCTCCGTCCTCTACAACCCGTTCCATTGTGCCGATGACGACTACATGCCGGTCGTGAACATGGTCTTCGGCTCGTTCAACTTGCACGACGAGTTCTTTGCCAAGCACCAGCTCAACTACCTTGCCGATATCGTCCGGGTGCTGGTGTACACCGGGCTGAAGTTCAACTTCTATGACGTGCTGGTGATGGCTATCGACCAGGAAGTGTTGCGTGAGCAGGTGGATAAGGCGACACGACGCATCGAGCGCGATCCGTCAATCACCACCCAACGCCGCCTGAACTTCGAGATGTCGGTCAAGAATCTCTACCAGTCGTTTCAGGACCGTGAGCGTGTGCCCAAGATCCAGGGACTGCTGAACGAGTGCATGACGTTCCTGGATGACGAGTTGTCGGTGATCACTGGGCCTTACGAAGACTTGCTTTCCATTGACGAGGTGATCGAGCAGGGGCTGATCCTCTTTGTGACGTTGAACGTGAACAAGAACACCGAACCCGTGCGCGCTCTCGGGAAGATGTTGCTCCAGAACTTGCAGCTCGAGGTTGGCAAGCGCTATGAGAGCGAGGAGCAAAGGCGCCGCAGCAATCGGCCGATGTTCAGCGTTGTGCTGGATGAATTCGCTCCCTTCGGTTACCGGAACTTCGCCCAAATTCTGCAAACGGCACGCGGCACGCACACCGCGTTCCTGTTCTCCATGCAGTCATTGCCGCAACTCATGCAGGTCGGCCGTGGGTTTAAGGAAGATGTCACCTCAGCCCCCAACACGACCATGACGCTCCGCACCCGGGATGAGGAAACAGCGCGCTACTTTCTGCGAGCGTCGGCTGAGCACGAGGTTACTCGCCGCAGCCGCTCCATGCTGCGTTGGAAGGTATTTGGGTATGAGAAATACGAGGCGACCGGCCAGGCCGTGGAGCGAGAAGAGCGCGAGACGCGCGCCCTCGACGAGCACATCAAGAACTTGCCCAAGGGACAGATGGAAATATTGATGACCGACGACACTCGCGGGACGCTGCACAGACACTTGCACGTCCGGCCGCCGGCTGACGTCAGCTTCCCTAGCTTCGAGCCGGAGATCTACCCCCGCTTGCGCCATTCCCGTGCGGATTCGGTCGGAGCCAACCTGCGGTTCAAGAGTTCCGATCTTGCAGCGGCGGCGCGCCTGCAGAAGCGTGCCCCGGGAGGACCACGAACATGAGAACACCTGCCAATCTCCCGGCAGTGATAGCTTGGCTGTCGTTGGCGGTTTGTTCGAGCTTCGCACAGAACCGGCCACCGAGATCCTCCGTTCCTCGCAGCCGGTACAGCCCAATGGCCGCTGCGCAAGCACAAGGACGCTCGCAGCAACCGCCCGACACCTGGTACGAATTCCTGCTGAAACAATTCAACCCGAGTGACATTGACTACGGCAGGTGGATGGAGGAACGTCGCCTGGTTTTGCTCCAGGCCAGCGCAAAGAACCCCTATTTCCCATACAGCTTGGGTGTAACCATCTGGTCGCTGTTGGTGATGATTGCTTACGCCAAGCTGCGGTTCGATCGCCGCCGTGAGCGCTATTTGACCGAGGAGATGCTGACTGACCTGTACAACCAGGACCTTTACTCGCGTCGAGCTGCGAAGGAAGCCATCGCGAAATACAACAATCACATTGAAACCTGCAACCGTGCAATCGAGGCAGGGTCGGCCCAGGCAGTCTCCGGCAGCACATCTGAGAACGACGACCTCAAGGCAAAATTGAAGAAAGCAGCGGACGACCTGCGGGCCGTGACCAGTGAAAAGGAGCAACTGAGTGAGGAGCTGCAACGAAGATCGGCGGTCGTAACAGACCTGAGCCTGCAACTACAAGCGCTATCGGAAAAGATCGACGGCAAAGGCGGCGCTCATGCGGTTGGCCAAGCGGGCTTGCCATTGCCCGCTTCGAACGCCGAATACATGAAGCTCGTTAACTCGCTACAGGAGCAGCTCTTTGCAGAACGCGAAAAGAACAAACGCCTCAAGGGTGCATAACGACCATGGTAGTGTCGATTACAGGGTTTGGTAGTGTGTGGCGCCGGCGATTCGGCAAGAACCCAGACGACCCCAGACGGTTTGCGCGAGCCGCCTATTACAACACCACGGGCGTGCCAGTAGACGGAACGATCCGTCCGCGTTCGAAGGTTGCCGGCTACACGCGTTTCAACTCTGTCGGTGGTTTCAACCCGAACTATCCGCAACGAATAATCAACCGCGTGTTCGAGTGCGATGAGCCGTGCGTCTGGCAGGGACAGAACAAGATTTTCTTTAAGTACATACTGACGGCGCCGCGGGAGCCTGACTTCTTCTTGGTTGTAGCCAGACAAAGTGCAATCGGACGACTGCACATTGGAGACAGTCGATGGAAGTCTGACGACGGACTGCTCATTTCATTTAGCGAATGCGGTGACGAGCAGGAATGCATGTTGCTATTGCCCGCAGACGGCTGGATACGGAGCGACGTCGGGACGTTTGCCCTTCAGCCATTGCGTGCGCGTCCATGGATTGCACGCTTGCAGTTAGTGTCATAAGTTCGCGTGCTGTCTCGACGCCTTATGGTTTTCCCTTCGCTGTCATTCTGGCTCTGAGCGAAGCTAAAGGAAAGAATCTGGATCCATAACTCTTTTGGGAGGTCAAGAATGCGTTACATTAAGGACTGCATTAGCTTGAATTCCGAGCACGACTACCCACTGCTTTGCCAGGTCTTGCGTTCCGGCTTCGTGGCCCACGACCAATTGTTTGAGTTCATGCGGATTGGCAAGCACGAGTCGTGCCGCTCAACTTTCAACTGGAGAGCCCGGCGGCTCACCAAGTATGGCATGATCGCGCGGCATACGGTTCCATTTGTCGGCAGAAACTTCGTGTACTCTATTACGCCCACTGGAGCGCTCGAACTCGCGAGTGTCGGCGAACGATTCCTGGTCACGCCGGGCGAGGAGAGCCAGCACGCGAGACAGCCTCAGGTTGCCCACTCGCTCGAACTCAATAACATTCACCTCAGCCTTTTGCGCGCAGGTTTGCTTGTGCGATGGGTACCGGAGATCCAAGTACGCTCGAGGAATAGCATGATGAATTTCGCCAGCGCAAAGGACTACGACGCAATTGTAACCCTTCGACTGGCGGACCGAGACGTTACATTCGCGCTCGAATACGAGCGGAGTGCAAAGAGTGAGAGGCAGTATGCTGGCATTCGCGATAAGATCGAATCTGAAACAGACATTGACAGGTTCCTTTATCTCACCTCCAGTGAGGAAGTCCTGAGGTGTGTTTCCTGGCAGTTCCGGAACAGCAAGCGGCACATTTACTTCGGTCTGTTAGGAGACTGGTATCGTCACATGCTCGACACAGAAGTCTTCGACTGGAACCATCACCAATACCTGGCGCTCCGCACCGCCCTAAGTAGCGATTCCTGCCCTGCACAGGCCCCGCCACCATCACTCTCTTAGGCGTTTTCCTTATTCTTTGATTGTTTGTTGCTTCCTAGATCGCCGCTCGGAGGTATCTCTAACCAACTGAGGAGTAAAGGGTTGTTTTCTGACTATATACTGACATCAGCCGTTTTTGTGCCGCAAACGACAGGCGCTGTAATGGTAGGTAGGAAGAAGTTGTTTCGTGCCTTGTGCGTTCGCGACCGAACGGTTTTTTTGGAGCAGCGTAGCCCCTGTCGCTATGGTGCGGTGATCGGTTTGCCATGTTCTGGTTTCTCGTGCGCATTGGACGGTAAGACGCGCAGTGTTGTGTGGATTGTCCGCTGCGCACAAGCGCTCGTTGGGAACGGAGCGTGCGCACATGCTGTGTAGGAACCATACTAGTTGGTGCACGTGTACACGCTGTTGGCGTATGAAACGATTTGAAGTGATGCTTGGAAGTCCAGGCTCTGGTCCATATGTCGTCACACAGGCCTTTCAATATATTTTCAGGTGCCTTATGAAGCTCCGCTTCCTTATCTCGATTTTGTGTTGCTGGCTGTCGTTGCACAGCCTGCTGGCCTGGAGCAGCCGCAGGAACTCCTGACCAAAGGCCAAGTGATGGACTGCGTGAAGGCAGAGATGAAACTCCCGGAGTGGGTCAAGCTGAACCATGATCGTAGAATCAACTTTGTGTTGAGCGACGAATACGTCCTGGCCCTGCGCACGGCAGGCGTGCAGGAGGGTCATTCAGGCATTGCGCGCCACCCGGCCCAAGCCGCTGAGCAACGAGCAAGTATTGTATTGTGTCGGCGTCATTAGGTTGGTGGCGTTTACGACTGCGCATGTCTACAAAGCCTTAAGAACCTCCGCTCCTGCGTTTCTTCATAACTCAATCAAAGTCCGCTTGAAATGCATTTCGCTACGATCCTTCGGAGAGTGGAGTATCAAAAGCTAGTCTCAGGAGGAGTTAGGGCTGCTCTTCGTCACGGTCTGGGACCCATTCGGTAACGCACCCTGCGTGAAACGGATGATGTCCGAAAAGATCGTGGAGCATTGTTAACGTCTGTCGTCACAGCTTCGAACAACAAGGAATGTCCTTCTGACTGTAAGCAAGTTGAAACCACACCCAATAGGAGGTGAACATGAGACTCTTCGAATTGTTGCCTCATCTGGATCTGCCCGGTCAGCACAGCCTGACCGGCGCTCTACCCATTGATCTGATGGTGAAGCACGCGCTGGCACGCCTGGAACAGCAACCCAGTAGTCGGTGGCGCGATGCCATCCGAGACCTGGAGTCTGGCCGCCCGGTTCGTCTGGAAGTGAGCTTGGAAGAGTTGGCCCTACTCCTTGAAAGAGTTGACTTCTCAAGCGGCCGACTCGAAGACATAAAGGCGATGAAGTTCTGGGACCACCTGCAAGCCTCGAGCGAGTTCCTTGAGGCGCTTGGCTACGAGTGGACAAACCAACTCGGGTTCGACTGCCATGAGTCGTTCACCCTTGGCTGGCATGTTCCTGAAGGCTTGGTTGGGTACCTCGCGTGGCTGGCTCGATTCTCGCGGTCAGTGGCCTGGCTCCCTCAAGAGCTACGCTACCTCGACCCTAGGCGCAAGCTCGTTGATGTGGCCACCCGCCTAATGAGCGAGTTGGCGGCGCACGTGGACCAAACGGCCTAACGTCAATGATTGCTCGCTCAGCATCCACAGCATCACCCGCCTTACCTATCCGAAACTTTCACATCTCTTTTCGCCAAACTGGAGCCCGATGTCGCAGATCACCACCCGTGTGTTGGTTAGGATCGAAGCCAGGTCTGCATTCGGAGAGCAGGCTCGGTGGAAGAGTTCCGACTTGGTATCACCCTGCCATCACTCCCGACCTGCGACGCGGTGTGCCGACTAAACCATACTTGAAAAGGAGGAGTACATATGATCATTGGTGTCACGCACGACAATGACGGCCGTGTTGTCCAGCGGCTGTCCGTATCCACAAAGGTCTCTATCGGGCTGCCACCCAATGGAGATCGCAACCACCCTACGAAGCTCGACCACTTCGTCTTCCTGCGCAAGAAGAAGACCGCCAACCGGGTCGAGTGGGAGATTGACCCGGACCTGACCAAGCACTACGGGGAGCAGTGCCGGAATCTTCACATTATGTTGATCGACGACGACATCGAGAACGTCTTCCCCAGCTCATACGCCTGGTGGACGGCCACCGAGCGGAAGTGCTGGGGTGACGGTGTCACTGCTACTCGGCGCACGGCTGAGAAGCCAGGTGGACAGCCTTGGACCCAGTGCGGCAGCGGTTGTCCGGAGCTTTCGAGTGGGCAGTGCAAACCGGGCGGGGATCTTCGCTTTGTGTTGGCGGACTTCCCGCGCCTGGGGAGCGTCTGTCGCATCCACACGTGCTCTTACCGATCCATTCGCCAGATCCACTCCGCCTTGCAGGAGATCCAAACCTTCACGGGTGGTCGGTTGGCCGGGATCACGGCCAAGCTGACGGTTCGCCCGGAGGAGGCCACGTACTTCGACCGCAAGGAGAAGAGGAAGAAGACCACGTCAATCTGGGCCCTGAGTCTTGAAGTCGAAGGCGAGGACATGCAGAAGCTGATCGCCAATCTAACCGAGAATGCCCGGCTGTTCGCCGAGACTCGGAAGCTGCTCGGGTCGGGTGGCAAGGTCTTTGAGGTCGTTGAGGACGAGCAAGAGCAGGCGCCGGAGGTCGCAACGGAGTTCTATCCGGCGTCGGCAAATGGCACTTCGGCCGGGGAAGGCGCCATGGCAGGGTCTCCTTCCGATACGATTCCCGCCGTAACCGCGCCGCAGCCGACGACGAAGCCTTTGCCTCCCGAAAGCAGCTCTGCCCGGAATGGAGGAAACGGAGCTGTCAAGCCACCGGTGGAAGGGGGCACCGCGTCAAAGCTGATGGCGAAGCCTTCGTTCCCTGCAAACAACGCGACCCCGAATGGTGGGAATAGATCTACCACGCCACCCGCCGACGCTGCCGCCTCACCTCCCATGCACAACAATGGCAACGGGCCGGCAGCAGCTTCCGGATTCAACCAGCTCCGCAATGAGTTCCTGACAGTGGCACGCCGCGTGGCCACAACCAAGAAGCAAGCCATCGCTGTAGTGGTCGAATGGGCGAGCGGCGGCGCATTTAAGTACGGTGACGTCGGGCGTATGACCGAAGCGGATGCCCCGAAGCTACGGGCGGCCACTGAATTCATCGCGTCCGCCCTCCACGGCACCGCCCGCTGACGGAAAGCTCCCTTCCTCCGCGCACGCCAACCTTCCTTTTTAGCTCCGCCCCAATTACCACCCCACGCTGGAGTGCCGGCATGTGACTGCATTGGTGCCGGCGCTCCAACCCTCATCCATGCTCCGCCCTCGTGGTACTTGCGGGTGCGCATCAGAACCGTCCGGACCGAATCGATCAGTAAATGCTGGGCGACTTATAGAGAGAGGTTCAGGACTTCAGCCTCAGAAGGTCATTCGCGCGCTGAACTGGGCTTCGCGGCCGGGGTGCATGGCCATGGTGATGGTTCCAAACTGCGGCTCGTTCACGAAGCGATTGGGCGTGCCGTAGTTGGTGTGGTTGAGCGCGTTAATCCCTTCCGCGCGGATCTGCAGGTGCAGTGATTCCAGCAGGTGAAACTCGCGCGACAAGGCAATATCCGCAACTTGCATTCCCGGCCCTTCCACGGTATTGCGCCCCACGTTGCCGAAGGTGTAGGCGGGCGGGGAGACGAAGGCGGCGGTGTTGAACCACTCCTCCGAAGTGTGGGTGCCGGCAGGGAACACCGGCTGGCCGGTGTAATTGGCGCGGATGGGATTCTCACCCAATGTGGTCCCGGCATTCGCCGTGTCGCCATACACCGAAATGGTGAAAGGCATTCCCGTCTCCCCCTGATAGACCGTCGCCAGCTCCCAGTGGGAGGTGAGCCGGCTCATCCATGCCTGCCGATTTAGCCCCGGTAAATGGTAGACGAAGGTGGCGACGTAGCGAAGGCGAACATCGCAGGCCAGTCCTTTCTCGGCATCGAGGTCGGAATCATTTTGCGGGATGGCGGATTCATCCATGGGGGAGCGAAAGTCCGGCGCGTTGGTAATGACCTTGGCCCACGTGACGTTGGTAAGAAAAGTGAGTCCGTGAGAGAAGCGGCGGCGAACGTCGACCCAGCCCGCGTTGTACCAACTGCGCGCGGAGTTTTCCAGCATATTGATAGTGGAGACAGGCTGATCCAGGCTTGCGACGGTGAGGCCGGCGGGAATAACGTTTCCGCTGGGAATAACGGTTCCGGGAAGAAAATTGATGGACTTGTAAGGCCGGCGCGGCTGGAGGAGCCCCGGTCCGGGAGGCGGATTGTTGATCAAGTGGGCGCGCTGGAGGTGATATCCGCCGTTGCCCTGGTAACCGATCTCAACCACAGTATTGGGTGAAATTGATTTTTGCAGCGAAAAGCTCCATTGCTCGATGTATTGCGACGGGCTATGCGGGGGAAAGCCCGTGAAGCTGGTCACGGTCGAGCCCAGAACCGGTGCGGCAAAGCTGAATCCCGTCAGGCTGGGAGTGTAATTGTCACTCTGCTGGGTTTGCGGGAAGACAAAGGGCACATTGTGGCGCTCATTGCACCAGGTGTTCATATCCACGGGAGTGAAGAAAATGCCGTAACCCGCGCGCATGACGAAGGGGAACTTTCCCTGGAAGGCATGGGTCAAGCCTAACCGCGGCGCGAACTTGAGCTTCGGGGTGTAGAACAACCCGGCGGGCGTGCCTTCCTGGCCTCCGATGAAGATATAAGGGACGCCATCCTGCCAAGTCAGGTTGCTGCCGCGCTTGTCGGCCTGAATTTCGGTGAGCGCGCTCATGTATTCGTACCGCACACCCACGTTGAAGGTGGTGTTCTGGGTAACGCGCCAGTTGTCCTGAACGAAGCCGTCGCCATACCACTGGCGCAGATTCATTTCAGGAATTCCGGCCTGCCGCTGCTTGACCACGGGCAGGCCCAGCAGGAAGCTTGCCAGCGCGGCGCCGGTGCCGTCATTGGTGGCCGTTTCGGTGGTGAAGCCATTGGTGAACTGGTAGTAGCCGCGGTTTTGGAAGAAACCCCACATGGGCCAGTCAAAATTCCGGACGTCGCCACCCACCTTGAGGGAGTGCCGCCCCCACTGCTTGTTCCAGATGTCACCCGCTTGCAGGACGGTGTCCCAATCATGCACCGGCGTCGCGGCATAGGAATCGCCAAAGGCGTTGTAACCCTGCACCGTTACATAGGGCATGCCCCAAGCGCCCTGCCCGCCGAATCCCACTCCCTGGATGCCCAGTTCGGCGACGTAGTTGGTGGTGAAGTTGTCCTGTGAGTAGCGGTGCATGGAAAGGCGCGACATCCCCAGCCAGAACACGTTCACCGACGTGGACGAGATGAGGTGCGTGTACTGGAGGGTCGCGTTCTGCGCCAGGTTGTTGTCAAAGGATCCGAAGCCGGGCAAATTCTCCGGCGTAAAATCCCGCTCGGCAAGGAATGAATAGCGCCCGAACAGCGCGTCGCCATGGGGCAAATTCTGGTCGAGGCGGAGGGTTGCCTGATTGGAAAAATTGCGGTTGGTGCGCAGGTCAAGATAGTTGTTGGAGTCCGGTCCCACGCCGATGGGCGTCGACCCCATGCCCCCCATCCCCATCATGCCTGAAGCCATATTGGGAAGCGGCACCACCGCCAACTCGCCCAAGGCGACGGAGCTGATTCGGCCGCTGGGGACCGTGTCGTCTGGGAAGGGGTCGCGGAGGACGGCGGGATTGGAAGGGCTGGTGGGAAGCGACGGATTGTAATTGGGATTCGCATAGGTCGTGGAGGGATCGTAAATGGTCACACCAGTCGCGCTGAAGTTTCCCTCGTGCTCCATCGCGGTGGGAACCGTCTCAATTTGCGCCAGGCCGTTGCTCAAACGGAAGCCCTCCCAGTTGGCGAAGAAGAACGTGGAATTCTTGCGGATAGGGCCACCCAGGGAAGCGCCGAATTCATTCTGGGCGAGATGCGGGATGTTGCTGGGGTCCGTGAAGGTGCGGGCATCAAAAGTGTTGCTGCGGACAAACTCATAGGCGTCCCCGTGCAGCCCATTGCCGCCGGACTTGGTCACGATGTTGATTTGTGCGCCACCCGCGCCGCCGAATTCCGCGGAGTAACTCCCCGTCTGCACCTTGAACTCGCGAATGGCGTCGGGCGATGGGCTGTAGGAGAGCGTGTTAAACGTGGGGTCGGTATCCGTCGAGCCATCCAGCAGGAAGTAGTTGGCGTTCGGCCGCCCGCCGCCAACGCTCAAAGCCGAGTTCTGGTTGGGCCGCCAGTAGAGCGGATTGGCGTTCCCCATTTGCGCCCCAAATCCCGCGTGAGCGGCCGGGGCCAGCAGCGCCAGGTCGAGGACATGCCCGCCATTCAGCGGTAGTTCCTTTGTCAGTGTGGGTTCGATAACTTCACCCAGGCTGGCATCTGCCGTGCGCAATAGCGCCGCCGAGCCAACCACCTCGACCGCCTGCTTCAGCGGGCCTACCTGCATCACGAGGTCGAGGCGAAGATACTGGTTCACTTCCAGAGTCAGCGTCCGCTCCGGCGAGTCGAATCCCTGCAAGACAGCAGAGAGCCGGTATTGTCCCGGGTTGAGGCTCACAAACTGGTAGGCGCCCTCTGGCGTGGTTTCCACGGTGCGCGCCAGCTCCGTTTGTCTCTCCGTGAGTGCGACTTTTACGTTAGGAAGCGGCAGCCCTTGAGCGTCATGTATGATGCCGTCGATGTGCGCACCGCTGGCCTGCGCACGAACATAAGGTGTTTCGAAACTAACGATCAGCAGTGCGGCTAAAATCCACATCCATTTCCGCATAAATTGACTCCCCCTTGTAGAGAGGAGCGGATTGAAACCGCTCCTCTGCACAGTATTGTCATCTCCGGATCTTGCTAGACCCTTTGAGAACCCAAGAAAAAACCGACGCAAGGGGGAGACTAACAGGAGATAAAGAGGTCCACAATAATCGCAACCTGTTAGGGTATATGGAATTAAGCGATTACCGGCTTGAATAATAGATGTGGACACCGTGACCGGATTAGGGAGAGGCGTTCAGCGCCATCGTCCGGGAAATCCATTTGTCAGGCGCGACGGGGAAACGATAACGTGGCCTCGCGGAGAATGGCTCTTTGCCAAAGTAGATCCCGCGAAACGCCACAGTGTAGACCGGCGCAGTCCAACGCCAGGACCGTCGCTCACTTCCCATGCATGATGATGTGAACCACACCCCTGCAGGAACCTGAGCGATTGCCACGATAGGGTCTTTCCATTAGCCGTGGAAGGTATTTTCAACAACTATGGCAAGAGATTTCAGTAACTGTGACAACCTACAGTCTGGTTGACGGAACAATCAAAACGACGAAAGGAGGCGTAACCAAAATGTTCGGCCAAATGCAAGTCACAACAACATTGCAACTGAGCAAACTGCAAACATTGGACGAAGCGGTTGCCCAACTGTTGCAGTTTGCTGACTACCCCAAGATCGTTCGTTGGTTCCAGTTCCCAACGGCCCTGGTCGTCTTTCTTGCCCCTGATGACGCGCCCGATTGCGGGGCCATCTACGTGTATGATCGGAAGCGGAGTACCTGGCTGTGGGTAGATTTCGATGATCGGAACTACGGGGGGTATAGCCCGTCACAATTCGATGTTCTGATCAACCAATGCCACTTTTTCGGGCTCGCGGAATCCCCGGCATTGCTTGAATCGCCCGTCCAATGGCTGGTTACACCAGGTCAGAGACCCACCGTTCTGGGAAGACTCCCAGCTTGAGGACTGGTCTCCCTGCAAAGATCACAGTGCGGCCTTCGGCCGCAATGCAAATTCCAGATTGCAAATCGCAGAGTCAGAGCCTCCACCGAATCCCACACCTGTAAGTAATTGAAAACACACAACCGTCCCGACTGGCAGCCACCCCATTTGACAGAAAATATTTCTCGTTTTATTTCCAATCAATATGGACTTGTGGCGGCCACCGGGTTTCACGGAGGAGAAGATGCAGCGGCTTCGTCTGAAAGCGCCGGCTGACGTGGTGGAGGACTACTTCCACCTCTTCGTGAACCGGCGGGCGTACACCCTCCAGTCCGACCGGCCGCACGCGGAAAGCGGCCGGCATTACTACTACCGGCCCACGGACAAGACGACTGGCCAAGGGCTCAGCCTGACATCAGAGACGGTCCGGCGCCACATCGAGGGCGAAATCACGATCGGCCTCTACGCCATCAACCCAACCACGCAGCGGTGCAAGTGGGTCGCGATCGACGCGGACTACAAGGGCGCCATGGAGGACCTGGTGAAGCTCCAGTACTACCTGAGTGAAGACCAAGTCCAGGCGGCCTTGGAGATGAGCCAGCGGGGCGGGCATTTATGGATCTTCTTGGAAACACCACTCCTGGCCCGAGACTGCCGTATCTACATCCACAACCTGGCGTCGCGGCTTGGCGTGCCGGTAAAGGGAAACGGATTGGCCGAAGGGATCGAAATCTTCCCAAAACACGATGAACTCGGGCCGGGGGAGTTCGGGAACGCCATCCGAGGGCCGTTCGGGATTCATCGCGGGGCCAGTCGCCGGTTCTGGTTCTACGGGGCTGAATACGACCCGGAAAAGCAAATGGCCTATCTGAAGCAGTTGAGAAAGGTCAGTGAAGAGGAGATGAGGCGCTTCGTTGCGGGAAAAACTCTGCCTGAGGAGGCGGTCCGCCGCACGCGCAGCCCTGAACTCGCGGTACCGCGCGCGAGCTCTGGTGGGCCGGAATTTCGCATTCTCGAGCACGTAGGCAAGGTTCGCAAGGTCGGCCGGAATTACGTCACTCGCTGCCCCTCCTGCGCGCAGGCAGGACATGACCGTAGCGGTGACAACCTGGCGATCCAAATCGACAATCCGCGGTTTTACAAGTGCTGGGCAGGTTGCACCAAGGAGATGATCCGCGAGGCGGTTGGTTGCCCGATCCGCGTGCGGCAGGAGGCCTAAGACGTTGTGACGCGGACGGGACTTGATACGGAGGCCAAGAGATGAAAGGCGGAGGTCGGAGCTCGTCGCACCAGGGTCTCAACATGCCCGGGCAAGTCCGCAGGCAGTTACGGCAGGTTGGAATTCTCGCTCGGGCGGAAGTGGGATTGGAACACCAACATCTCGCGCAGCGCTACGTGATCCGGGGAGTGGAATCGGGCGGCGCTATTCGCGAGATGGGTCACTACGTAACCTTCTGCGGAGAAGATGGCGAGCCCTTGGCTTACCTCCATCCCATTGATGCCGTCGGGGTGAATGGAGTTCATGCCGTGGTGGTCGCTCCTGTCCTGGTGCGAGTGGAAATGCTGCGGACGGGGCGCACGTACGAGCTCCTCATCACCGGTTACCGCATTGGCGAAGCTGAAAACGGCCGTCGCCCGCCCCTGGAGAGCCAGACCTTGTTCCGCGGAGTGCATGGCTACCTGGAGCTTGAGCTCTGGGGGAAGGACAAGGAGCACGCCGGTTCAGTCGCGCCAGCCTTCTACTCGCGCGGAGGAGAACGGCTGGAGGTGCCCGCGAAATTCCAAGCGGTCACACAAGCCATTACAAATGCCGTGAATTGCTGTCCATGTTCGCATTGTCATTACCTGATCGCCGCACCCGCTATCCCTTCAGTCAAGGTACTCCCGGAGGGGCAGGCGTGACACCCATCGGAGATATCGAAATTGAAATCGTTTTCCAGATTGCCGTACGCGGGCGAACGGGTGATCTTGCGCGCCTACTGAAGGCAATCAGTAACGCAGAAGCGGTTGCAATCGGAATCGTCGAGAAGCTTACCGCTACGGAAGAGCAGTGCCAAAAGGGTGTAACAACAACGGTGGGAGGTTTTTCTGAATGAGAGTCGGGACTAAGAGTGTGATTTTTGGGGTGCATGCGATCCTGGTCCACCCGTTCTTCGTTGCCTACGCCTGGTCCAGGCTATTTGGATTCCCTCTAGATCCCAGGCTGTGGTTGGCCTTCGTTGTCCACGACGTAGGCTACCTTGGAAAATCCAACATGGAGGGCCCGGAGGGGCAGCAGCACGTTGTCCTGGGAGGCCGGATCATGGGCTGGCTTTTCGGTCCGAAGTGGCAAGACTTCACCTTATGCCATTCACGGCATTGGGCGGAGAGGGTTGGCAAAAGCTACTCGAAGCTATGCCTGGCGGACAAGCTTGCCTTTGTTCTGACTCCCGCATGGCTTTATCTCCCCATGGCACGATTGAGTGGCGAGCTTCGTGAATACATGCGTGTGTCGAGCGAACGGCAGTTGGGTGGTAGGGTCGGTAATTTTGAGCTGAGCCTGCTCAAATCTGGTAATCCGCAGGTATGGTTGGAGGGGCTCAAGCTCTATACGCGGCGCTGGATCGAGCAGCATCGAAATGGCTTTCAAGACCGCTCGGCCTCAACAAGCCCGCTACGCTTTCGAGAGCAGGTCGTTGGAAGCCGGGGCTGAAAATGGAAATCCGGGCCACAGCAGGCGCTTCGCCAAAATTGCAGGCGTAGTGAGCTTCCATAACGAGAGGGCGCCAGTATTAGCGCAACTTGGAGTAGGTTGAGAGGCCTCTATGCCTGAGATCGAGGAAGTTGTGGCAGCGCAGCCCGTCCGAAGGCGCCTGCCGGACGAGCGTAAAGCGATAGTCCATCACTTCAACGTAGGCGGATACGAAGGGTATTTGACGATCGGGTTTTACGAGGACGGGAGGCCCGGGGAAATTTTCATCACCACAGCGAAAGAAGGGTCAACCGTATCCGGCCTTATGGATTGTTTTGCGACCGCCGTGTCGCTCGCTTTGCAATACGGCGTGCCGCTCAAAGTGCTTTGCGACAAGTTCAGCCACACGCGGTTCGAGCCAAGCGGATGGTCAGGGAACCCGGAAATTGGATACGCCAAGTCCTTTATGGACTACATATTCAGATATTTAAGGCTCAGGTTTCTCCCGCCTAATTCTCCTCCCCCAACGGGTGCCGAAGCCCAAGCTACGACTTCGGCGCCCGCCTACCTTTTGGCGGAGAGAGCTGGCAAGGATCAGGCGGATGCGCCGGTCTGTAAGGGATGCGGAGCCATTATGAGCCCTAGCGGACTATGCTACCGCTGCCCGAACTGCGGGAGCACGAGTGGCGCTTAGTGGCCTCGATTCCGGTGCCCCGCGTATCGGATTTGAGATGAAAGCCGATCACTAACTGGGCGCAAAACTGCATGAAGAAGACCACCAAAGTCGCGACGGCGCTGATTCTAATCGGCATTTCAGCCGTCGCTGCGGTTGAGATCGAGCGCTACAGTGCTCGCGCAGAGGTTCACGCCGCGGTAACGGGATTCAATGGGGAACGAGCTTTCAATGACCTGCACCAACTCGTGCAATTGGGGCCACGACCTGCGGGCTCGGAGAACTTGGAGCGCGCACGGGCATACATAGAGCGCCAGCTATCCGTAGCCGGTGCGGAGATTCGGGAAGATCCCTTTGTGGCCACGACGCCAATGGGCAAGATCCCCATGACCAACGTGATAGGTGTAATTCATGGAGAGAACCCGACCGTTGTCATTCTCGCCGGCCACTACGACACCGCCACGATTGCTGGCGTACGGTTCGTGGGAGCGAACGATGGCGGGTCTAGTGCCGCGTTCCTTTTGGAAACGGCCCGAGTTCTGAGTAACCGGAAGAACAAGTTCACCTACTGGATCGTGTTTTTCGACGGCGAGGAAGCTCTCAAGCAGTGGTCAGCCAGCGACAGTCTATACGGCAGCCGGCACCTGGCCAAAAAACTCTTGTGCGAAGGGAAGTTGGGTCAAATCAAGGTTTTGATTCTTGTGGACATGGTAGCGGACCGGCATTTGAACATCCTGCGCGAGTCGAACTCGACGGCATGGTTGAGCGACCTGGTGTTCAAGACTGCGCGAACATTGGGTTACTCAAAGGTCTTCAGCGGGGGCACGTTTCCTGTCGAGGATGACCATTTGCCGTTCGGTGCGTACTGTGAAGTCATGTTCAAACCAGCAGGTGCGAGACCTGCCCCAGCAATTGACCAGTTCGGCTGGGTAGCTATGGCGTACGTATGCGGAGTAATCCAAATGCGGAAGCAACGCCGACTAAC
>Ga0208937_1000158_pt1 | contig 63296 bp, 51 predicted proteins | sample June2015DPH_11_5_FD_184705 | JGI IMG/M metagenome (GOLD analysis project Ga0208937, IMG submission 184705) | Peatland microbial communities from SPRUCE experiment site at the Marcell Experimental Forest, Minnesota, USA - June2015DPH_11_40... | ecosystem: Environmental > Terrestrial > Soil >... | reverse complement strand
ACCCCTGTTTACGCTTCGCTAGGCACCTCGCGGTATCCAGCGCAAAACTCGGGGCCGAGCGGGTCGCTAGCCCTTTCTCGTGAGACTCTTGCATTCTCTGCTTCATGCCGGTTTATCCCGGCGCACGAATTTCCGATTTGGATTTCCGACTCGCGCACGTCGTAAGCTTCTCCTGCCTTGGGCACAACCAATCTACACGGAATTTGCTCTTTGGGGCTCCAGCGCCAGAGTATACACCCGGTTGTCTCCAGCCTCGCGCGGTCTTGTGATTCGAGTCGTGCGAAATGCGCTTCAAAGACGGGGGGCGCCCATGCAGAGCCTCACTAGGGTCGGATGCTCAAAGATGGTGGCGTTGATTAGAGCTGAGATCGTAGCCCTGACGTCTAAAAGCTCTTCATACCTGCTTTCAGGTCCCCCACTCCAGACGAGCTTCACCTCATCAAGGGCTTTCTTTTCCATTTCCTTCGAATGCATGCTGTACAACTCGTGCTTCAAATACTCGGTCACAGAGTCGAATCCGTCCTGGTCAAGCCACATTCCTTGACATTGCGGACACCAATCAATAACAATCGACGATTTCCCAAAAAGGACAGAAACCATCTTGACGTTTTTGCACTTAGGGCATACACGCTTAGTTGCCACCGTGCTTGTTTTCTCGATGTTGTTGATTTCATCATTGAGCCATCGCATTGACCCGTGCTCGACTTTATTTTTCAGTCTTCGCAATTCATCCTTGAACAACCAAATTCCCTTGCAGGCCGGACAGCCTTCAAATCTCATCGAGAACACGGTGTACTCATCAAGGGGCTTCCCGCATCCGGGGCACTGGTCAGCCGTGGTCCTCTCCAGCTTAGCGCCCTTGATCGGGAGCACTTGCACCTGCGTATCAGTCTCGCTGCTTTTTCTTTTGATCCGCTTATACCAATAGGGGACATGCACATTGTTCACGAAATCAGAAAATCCCTTTCCGCTTACCGGCATAATTTTCGCCAGTTCTTTGTCAATTAAGTCGAGCTCGCCACCATCAAGCCAAAAACCGCCGCAGTCCCTACAATGGTAGAGGATAATATCCGTAGAGTTCAGAAATCGTACTCGATACAAATTGGAGTTGTCGCATCGAGGGCACTTCCGTTTCTGTTTCTCGAGCTCCTCGACCGCGTCCTGTGAGCAGTATTCGATGCTTCCTTCCACTTGAAAAGCCATCCTGTCCAGCTCGCCTTTATCTAACCAGAGGCTTCCGCACTTCTCACACATGTCGTAAGAGACGAGATCGTTTTTCGTGCTCACCTGATTGTTCATCATCTCGGTGCCACAATTTAGACATCTCATTTCGCCCTATCTCCGCAAAACTGATTTAAGAACGCATCAACGTCGGAGTCCTCAGACGCTCAGGACCGGGATGTGCGACTCGCGAATGATCGCATAGCCACCGCCGTTGGCCCCCAAATGACCGCCGGAGGGAAGGTGGCCGATGACCAGGACGTCAGCCTTCGTTTGCTCTGCCGCGCGGTTCAACAGCTCAGGGACATTGCCGCTATCGATGATGACTTCGGCCTTCGTGCCCACGTCCTGCTGAAGCTTGGCGATCTCCTCGGCGGCCAAGCCGACGATTTTTTCCTTCCACGCCGTGTCGACGTAGGATCCGCCGGGGCCGTAGTCCTCCACCCCAGCGGTGATGTGAACGAGCGTGAGCCGCGCGCCAAACTCGGCGGCCATCTGCGCAGCCCGCGACACGGTATTGCGGCTGTGAGGGCTCAAGTCAACCGTGCAAAGAACGTTCTGGATGGCGAACTCGGGCCCTGGCGCTTCTTCCCTGAGGGTATCGGTCCAAATCGGACAAACGCTTTCGTGCAGCACTTTCGCTGCCACCGAACCCAGCAGAAACCGGTAGAATGCCCCATGGCTATGCCTGGACATCACGATCAAGCTTACTTTTTCATCGCGAGCTATCTGCACGATTTCGCGTGGCGGATCGCCTTTAAGTAACAAGCGTTTGACGGCAATCCCCTCAAGCTCCGCCCGCAGCGCTTGGTCCAGGTCTTTCTGAACTCGCTGAACGATGTGCGCGTGCAAATCCCGGACGGTGAGTTCGTCCCCACTCTCCAGGACACCGGCGGGAAAGCTCAGTGGCGTCACAACGTGCAGCAGGATGATCTCGGAATGGAAATGGCGAGCCAAAAACGCGGCCTGATGAACCACCCCCAGCGGGGCGATTGGGAAATCAACCGGCAGAAGAATCTTATCCATTAACATTTCCATACTGGATCCTAAGCATGTGGCACCCTACACGATTGGTCGTGCCTCGCCTCGGAGCGATTCCCCGGGCACTGGTTGTTCCTCGCAAACAGCGTCCAGAGCAGGGTCTTCGATTCGGGATGCCGCGAAGTCGAGAACTACGCGTGACGTCACGTCGTCATGCTCGAGCCGGTCGCCTTCCAGACTCAAGCCGCTTTGAGCGCCTTGCTCTTGGACGCGATGCACTCCAGCAGGTCGTTCCAGGACTTGACGAACGATCCGGCCCCTTCTTCCTGAAGTTGGGTGCCCAAGGCGTCAATGTCAATTCCGGCGCTTGCGAACTGGTCCAAAACTTTTTCGCAATCACCGCCGTCCGCCGCCATGACCGGACCGATTTCGCCGTGATCGGCGAGGGCTTCCAACGTTCCCTCAGGCATCGTGTTCACCGTGAACGGCGCGGCCAGCGTCTTAATGTAGAGGGTGTCGCACGCCTTGGGGTCCTTCGTGCCGGTGCTGGCCCAGAGCAGTCGTTGCGGTCGGGCACCGGCATTGTACGCACGCTGCCAGCGCGGATTGCTCAACAGATCGAGGTACGCTTTGTAGATGCGACTGGCAACGGCGATGCCAAGCTGGTTGCGCAGCGCCTCGGGTGCTTTGTCCACCACTGCGACGTCCCAGCGGCTGACGAAAACTGAAGCCACGGACCCGACATCCGGATTCAGGCCGGCAGTGATGCGTCGCTCGATGCCGCGCAGGTACGCCTCGGCGGCCGCGACATACTGTGCGCGGGAGAACAGGAGTGTCACGTTGATCGGCACGCCCGCGAAGATCGCCTCCTCGATGGCGGGGAGGCCCTCCTTGGTACCCGGAATCTTGATGAAGAGATTGGGCCGTCCTGCTCGGGCATGGAGAGCCTTGGCGGCGGCGAGGGTGGCGGACGTGTCGTGGGCCAGCAGGGGCGAGACCTCCAAGGAAACCCAGCCGTCTACGCCGTTCGTCAAGTCGTGGATCGGACGAAACAGATCGGCGGCCTGCCTGAGGTCCTCCAGTGCCAGCTCGAAGAACAGCGCTTCGCCCGACTTGCCTTCCTGCAATTTCTGGCGGATGGCGTCGTCGTAGTCGTGACTGTTCTTGATGGCGTGATCGAAGATCGTGGGGTTCGATGTAAGTCCCGTGACCGAAAACTCCTGGATGTAGCGGCGGAGCGTGCCACTGGTCAGTAGACCCCGGGTGATGTTGTCGAGCCAGAGGCTCTGGCCCATTTCGTGGAGTTTTTGGGTCGCTTTCATCATTCCTCTCCTGCCGTAGGTTCCGATGCGATTTGTTACTTCCGACCCCGCCTGGGCGGAGCAGGGCGGGCAGGTCGTACCGGAGCAGTCACCGGTGCGCTGGAGCCGCGAGTCTCCTCAAATCGATCAGGACGTCTCAAATGAACCCTTCATGGCCCAACTTCCTGGTTCTCCAGCGCCTGGACTTTAGCCAGGCGGCGTTGGTGGCGTAGAGCGCCGCTGAAGCGTGCGGTCAGAAAGGTCTCGATCAGTTCCCAGGCGAGCGCAGGCCCGATCACTTTCCCACCCAGACAAAAAACATTCATGTTGTCATCTTCGACGCCCTGATGGGCGGAAAAAACATCATGGATGAGCCCGGCACGCACACCGGGAATTTTGTTCGCGGCGATGGATGCTCCAACGCCGCTGCCGCAGATGGCTATTCCGCGGTCCACCTCTCCCGCGGCGACGGCCCTGGCGAGGGGGATGACGAAGTCGGGGTAGTCATCTTCGGGGTTCAATTGATGTGCGCCGAAGTCCACAACCTCGTATCCCGAGCCGCGCAGCGACTCCGCCAGCCGTCCTTTCAAAGTAAAGCCTCCATGGTCCGCGGCGATTCCCACGCGCATCATGGTTTCTCCTCGACCTGCCGGAGCAGGCTATGGGCCGTCCAAAGTGTCATCGAAGGTGCCATGGGTGCGCGGTGCCTCTTCGTGTTGTGATGGAATTACTTCGCTCTGGAGCACATTTGTCCTCGCACATCAGGCAGCATCGCACCAGCGGAAACAACATGCTGTCCCGTTTTGCTCATCATAGGCAAATATTGGGAATCTAGGCTGAATGGTGGCGCAACTTCTGCCTTAACGTTTCGTTCTTTCAGCGCGAGTTTGCGAGGCTTGACGCCGATGCCGATTGTGGCGAGAATTGACCCTTGCATCGAGGAGACGCCTGCGGAACGAATGATAGTCGGTGCCTAGTGAATAATCGTGTTGATGCCCGTAATCTGCTGAAAGACGGCGATTCCGATTCCGATAATGAGAGCCGGCCGAATTGCGGGAAGAAGTAAGTCAGAGAAGCTGCGGTGCTGCTCTCGCTTCTGCGCGGCGGTCTTGATCTCCTGGAACTCGGCGCTGACATCCGGTGTTCCCCGAATTTTGGTCAGCACACCACGGGCCAAATCGAGCTGTCCCTGCCGGGCAAGATACCGTGGGGTTTCTGGGAGATATAGCATCCCCCCACGAGCAAGATGCCGGGGACCACGGCAAGACCAAGCATCCACCTCCAGCTTCCGGATGCGCCGAAGAGGTAATCAGCGATATAGGCAAGCAGAATCCCGACCGTAAGAGCTAGCTGGAAAAGTGATACCTGCGAACCCCGTGCCTTTGCAGGGGCAACTTCGGAGATGTAAAGAGGCACAACGGAGCTAGCCAGTCCAATTCCCACTCCCAGGATCAAGCGTCCGGCCATAAGGATCATGATGGATGGTGCGACGGAGCATACAAGGGCGCCTGCTATGAAGACAAGAGACGTGATGAGCAACATCTTCCGGCGTCCAAAGCGGTCCGAGAGGGTGCCGCCGCTTATGGCTGTAACCGCCGCGCCGACCAACACCACGCTGACAACCAGCCCCTGCTCAAATGTCGAAAGGCCGAAACTCGTCCTAATAAAAATCAGCGCGCCGGCAATGACACCGGTGTTGTATCCGGCCAGCAATCCTCCCATCGCGACGAATATTGCAGCGATGCAGACGTATCGTTGGCTTGCGACCGGAATGCGAGACGTATGTTCTGGTATCGCAGGATCCAAACGATTTGATTCCACGGTGCACCTGCTCCCTCAAAGCGGGAGCAGAGTTTCGGGGTACAGTAAGGCGGCGTGGCGTAGACGAGCACATCATGGCGGAAAAGCCGTCGCAGGTTCTGCCCGTTCTTCTCGGCGGGGCAGGCTGTCATGGACCCGACACCTGTTTGGTTCCGGCTACACCGGGTTAGGACAAGTCTCGGGCCCTGGCCTGAGAACCAGGACGCCAAGGGGTTGGGTGTAAACAGCCAAGCCCTTGATGAGGGGCATGGTTAGTTCCTCGATCCAATCGAAGGTCTCCCTTCGCCTCCGAAGAGTAAAGGCCTTCAGGGCAGGCTTCGCATCCTGAAACACCCTGTAGACGGCTTGTCCGTCGAGACAGCCCCGGCGAGGGTCATAGTGGCGCCTCCCTGAGTTTCCGGTAGCGCCGAATCAGGGTGTTGGTTGAGCTATCGTGCTGGAGCTGGGACTCTTTCTGGCTCTCGATTTCGGGGATAATGCGCTGGGCAAGCACCTTCCCCAGCTCGACACCCCACTGGTCGAACGAGTCAACCTGCCAGATGGCACCCTGGGTGAAAACGCTTTGTTCGTACAGCGCGACGAGTTTCCCCAGCGCCGCCGGGGTTAGCCGCTCCAGCAAGATCGTGTTGGACGGACGGTTGCCCTCGAAGGTGCGGTGCGGAACCAGCCACGGCGGCGTGCCTTCGGCTTGGACTTCCTGAGACGTTTTGCCAAAGGCCAGCGCCTCCGCCTGGGCAAGAACGTTGGCCAGGAGTATGTCGTGGTGCCGGCCGAGCGGGTTAAGCGGCTGGGCAAACGCGATAAAGTCACAGGGGATGAGCTTGGTCCCCTGATGGATCAGTTGGTAGAAGGAATGCTGGCCATTGGTGCCCGGCTCCCCCCAGTAGATCGGCCCGGTCTGGTAGCCGACCTCCGTTCCATCAAGCGTGACGTGTTTGCCGTTGCTCTCCATCGTCAATTGCTGGAGGTAAGCGGGGAAGCGCTTCAGGTACTGCTCATACGGTAAGACCGCGATGGTCTGCGCGCCGAAGAAGTTGTTGTAATAGACGGCCAAGAGTCCCATGAGCACCGGCAGGTTGCGCGCGAAAGGGGCGGTGCGAAAATGCTCGTCCATCTGATGAAAGCCGTCGAGCATGGCGCGGAAATTTTCGGGGCCGATGGCGATCATCGTCGAGAGTCCGATCGCCGAGTCCATCGAGTAGCGCCCGCCAACCCAGTCCCAGAACTCAAACATGTTGCTGGTGTCGATGCCGAACTTCGCCACCTCTTCGGCGTTGGTCGAGACAGCAACGAAATGCTTGGCAATGGCGGCGGGATGTTTCAAGGTCGTGAGTGCCCAGTCGCGCGCCGTGTGCGCGTTGGTCATCGTCTCCAGAGTCGTGAAGGTCTTCGACGAGATGATGAACAGCGTCTCCTCGGCATCGAGGTCGCGCGTGGCCTCGGCAAAGTCGGTGCCGTCGATGTTGGAAACGAACCGGAAGGTCAGGTTGCGCTGACTATAGTGACGCAGGGCTTCGTGCGCCATCACCGGCCCCAGGTCAGACCCGCCGATGCCGACATTGATGACATTGCGGATCGGCTTGTCGGTGTGGCCCTTCCACTCGCCGCCGCGCACCCGGTTGGAGAAGTCGGCCATCTTGTCGAGAACGGCATGCACCTGGGGCACGACGTCCTCGCCGTCCACGACGATGGATTGACCTTTGGGGGCGCGCAGGGCCACGTGCAGGACGGCCCGCTTCTCGGTAACGTTGATCTTCTCTCCCCGAAACATGGCGTCGATACGGGACCGCAGGCCGGATTCCTCGGCCAGTTGCAGGAGGAGCCTCACTGTCTCGTCGGTGATGCGGTTCTTGGAGTAATCGAGGTAGATGCCGACGGCCTCGGCGGTCAGGCGCTCGCCGCGTTTGGGGTCTTCCGCGAAGAGCTTCCGAAGATGCAACTCCCGAGTCTTCGAGTAATGGGCCGCGAGGGCCTTCCATGCCGCGCGTTGACTGAGTGGTGCTATGGTTGTTGCCATGTTGGTTCCTCTTCCGATATCTGTTTGTCCTTCATCGGCCGCTTGCAACTTGGGGACTTGCACTCGCACACTACGAGAGCGTCGCATCAGCGGCAACAACAATCTGTTCCATTTTGCACACGATGAGCAGAGGGGTACAGCTAGCCCCGTGACCGCCGGGGCTGGGGACTAGGGATTGGGGGCTAGGGATTCGGGTGCAGGGATTCAGGGCTCGGATTCCAAGGGCACCGCTGGAAGTGTAGGGCCGAACTGCCTTCGGCCTCGGGGTGAGCATCGCCCGCCCTTGTCACTGGTCACTCGCCACTTGTCACTGCTCTTAGCAGCTCCCGCATGTGAGCGGGGGCCTCCGGGCGCATGTAATGCTCTGCCACAATGACCGGGGTGGCGGCATACCCATTCGTCAGTATTGCAAATACCAAGTCGTAGTGATGGGCATTCGCCTCTCCTCTGGCATCTCAACGAACGGACCAGCAATCCGGTGGTCTAAGCTGCCGTGATGTTGGCGAGGAAATTTGCAAAAGGGAGGGTACATGAACATAAGACAATTCAAAGGACGCTTCGGGGGAATAGCTCTCGCAACGGCTTTAGGACTGGTGGTTGCAGCCGGCTTCGGAGTCACTCGCCTTCGAGGCGACATGCATACAACCAATCAGCCTGCATCGCTGAAGCTTGCCGACCCGAACGAAGGTCCGAGCAAGAATAGTTTCGCACCGATCGTAAAGAAAGTGCTGCCGGAAGTTGTGAATATCTCTTCTTCTAAGGTGGTCAAAACTTCGGCTGACTCCTCGGGACAGATGCCCGAGGGGATGCCGATGGACCCATTCTTTCGGCAGTTTTTCGGAGGTCATTCCGGCCGCCAATTCAACGCTCCGCGGGAGGATCGCGAGCGGAGCCTCGGTTCTGGCGTGATCGTCAGCCCTGAAGGTTATATCCTTACCAACAACCACGTCGTGGCGGGAGCGACAGAAATCCTTGTCACCACGTCCGACAAGCACGAGTATAAAGCTCGCATCGTCGGCACGGACCCCAGGACCGATATTGCCGTCCTTAAAGTGGACGCAACGAACCTGCCATCAGCCACGATTGCTGACTCATCCAAGGTCCAAGTGGGTGACTACGCTTTGGCGATTGGCGACCCCTTTGGCGTCGGAGAAACGGTAACCATGGGGATCGTGAGCGCCACGGGCCGAGCCAATCTGGGTATCGAAGATTACGAAGATTTTATCCAAACCGATGCACCGATTAATCCCGGGAACTCCGGTGGAGCGCTGGTCAATGACCGCGGCGAGCTGATCGGCATCAACACTGCGATTCTCTCTCACGGGTCCGGCGGGAACCAGGGTGTTGGATTTGCAGTCCCTTCAAACTTGGCCCGAAATGTCATGGATCAGATCGTAAGAAATGGCAAGGTAATCCGAGCATACATGGGAGTCTCCATACAGGAAGTGAGTCCAGAATTAGCCAAGGCGTTCGGAGAAACTGAACCCCGCGGCGCTCTTGTGGGTGATGTCAGCTCCGGGAGCCCGGCGGAAAAGAGCGGCCTGCAAAAGGGAGACATCATTGTGGAATTGAACGGCAAACCGATAACCGACAGCAACCAATTGCGGATGAGCATTTCGATGATGGCACCGGACGCCACCGCGAACTTGAAGGTGTTGCGTAACGGGAGTGAGCGTGATATGGCGGTGAAGCTGGGCGTGCTGCCAACCGATAAAGAGCAGGCTAGCGTTGAGATAGCGAATCCCGAAGGGGCTCTGGAAGGGGTTTCAGTGGGGAACGTTACCGATGAGGCAGTTCAGCAGTTGGGTTTGCCTGCCAACACCAAGGGCGTCGTCGTGACGGACATCGATCCCTCAAGCCCAGTGGCCGACTCGGGGTTGCGGCAGGGTGATGTGATCCAGGAAGTCAATCACCAGCCTGTCACGAACGTCACCGACTTCGATCGAGCCGTTCGCAAGGCGGGAAAGGATCCTCTCTTGCTCGTGAATCGCCAGGGGAGCACTTTGTTCATAGCCGCGTAACTGGCGCAGTATAGGGAACAGGGAAGAGCGAGTTGCTCTTCCCTTCATTCCCCAGCTCCTTAGTTTAAGAGATGATCCCCTTGCGCACAGCATACAAAATCAGTTCGGGCACGCCTTTAAGATTCAGTTTCTGCATAATCTTTGCCCTGTGCGTTTCCACGGTGTATACGCTCAGGTTCAGGAGGCTGGCAACCTCCTTGTTGGACTTACCTTCCACGACCAACTGAAGTACCTCGCGCTCCCGCGGACTCAGCAGGTCATAGGAATCTTCCACACCGCTTCGTTGCAACTTCCTCATGTAATCCTGCAGCAGAATCTTGCTAACCGCGGGACTGAAAAATGACTTCCCCTCTACCACCGCATGAATGGCCTGTACAAGATCTGTCGCGGCGGAGTCCTTCAGCAAATAAGCGCGAGCCCCGGCACCAAGCGCCCGCAGCACGTAACCTTCATCGGAATGCATGCTCAGCATCACCACGGCAGCGTCCGGGTCAATCTCCCTAATCTGACGCGTGGCTTCGATTCCATTCAGGTTCGGCATTCCGATATCCATTACCACAACATTAGGCTTTAAGGACTTTGCCAATTCCACCGCTTGCCTTCCATCGTCAGCTTCGCCGACAACGCTTAAGTCAGCCTGTTGGTCAACCACCAGGCGGAGGCCGGCCCGGATCAGCTTGTGGTCATCTGCGAGCAAAACTCGAATCGAATTCATGGTCGTTGCTGATTAAGAGTGGGGTAGCGGAAACTCCGCCTTCAGCGTTGTGCCGTGCCCGGGCTTCGAGTCAATGGTGAGAATTCCTCCCAAGCGCCGCACCCGCTCTTCCATTCCCAAAATGCCAAGGCCGCGAACCCTGGACGGATCGAACCCGCGACCGTCATCCAATACACAGACCAGAATTTTGTCAGCCGTTTGTTCAACGGTGACTCTGGCATTCTTGGCCGAGCTGTGACGGGCGGCGTTGTTGAGCGCTTCCTGAACCAAGCGGTAGATGCAGATTCTGTATTCGTCTGGGATCTTTTCCGAAACGTCTTCGGATTGAACCTCCACTTCCATTTCACCGCGGCGCGAGACCTCGCGGCCTTGCCACTCCAGAGCGGCGATCAAGCCGAGATCATCCAGCATGGAAGGCCGCAGAAGCAGGGCTATATTGCGCACGGTTTGGACCGTAGTCTCGGCGACCGATTTGATTTTGTCGACATGGTCCTTGATCTGCGTGTTGTCAGAAGGGACCGACGCCGCTAATCTTCCGACCTCCACCAACAAGGCCCCCAGGGACTGGCCGACCTCATCATGAAGTTCACGGGAAATCGACCGCCGCTCTGTTTCCTGGGCATCGACGAGCCGTGCCGACAATTCTTCGAGCTCGGCGCGGCTACGAGCAAGTTCCTGATACCGCCGCTGAGCCTCCTCTCCGAGACGGAGAAGGTAAAGGATACTGGCGAGAGACAATACAATTCCGGCGGTAAGAGCTATCGCCAGCAATCTGGTTTGCCGTGCTTGTAAGCTGGCAAAACTTGCAAACATCTCCCGGTCTGCCGCCCCAAGTTGTTGATTGTTCCAAAGTGCGATTTTCTCCGATGTTTCCTGGATACGTGAGCGTTGCGGAAGAACCTCTTCGTTCAGGAAACGCCAAGCCTGCCTGTGGCGCTCTTCTCGACTCCACGACAAGACCGGATTTAACATGCCCTGTTGCTCGGTGAACAACTGTTGGAGGCTCTCCACCAACGCCCGTTCTTGTGCCTCGCGTCTTTCGGGATACTTTCTTAGCGTCGAATTAATCTCCGCAGTGAGCCGTGAGAATTTCTCAGCCGCGAGTCCGTCGGCTTGGGGGTCTTGGCTCATGAGATATTCCTGTATCCGATCGTTGTAAACATAGATTGACGATGATAGGACCAATAGCGGCTGGCTATGGGCCAGAAAGGTTTGGCGGATCTCTTCCTCTTGCGTGTGCAGTTGGCGTGCGAGACGAAGGGCATCCAGGCCCGCGATGACCATCAGGGCCAATAACCCGCCGAAACTGATCAGCAAGGTCAGCCGCAGCTTCCCAGACGGCCAACCGCCTTCACTCTTAAGTCCATCCTCCCTCACTTGCGAAAACACCTCCTTTGGGACTGCATCTCCTGAAGCTGAGAACTTAATAAGACCACTTTCTTATGCCCAAGGCAATTCACATTCTGCCCCTACGGAAAGCTCGATCGACCACCAAGGGCGGCTAATTCACAGGAGCGTCAAAGGATCGGGGGAGTCGCAGAGCGGGTGCGGGCTACAGATTTCGTGGCTGCGGGAGCTCGGGGGATGTCCTGTTCCCAACCTCCAATTTCCTCATCGCGTCAAGGAGGTTCTGATGCAAAACCTGCGCATATCTCGGAACAGTCTGTGTCGAAGAGTGCCCAAGTATTGGCGCGACGAAATCCTTGAACCCCCCGACTGCCGCGAATCCTTTCAGCCTCAGCTCTACGCTATGAATCGCCATGAGGCACTCCTCAGAAATTCGCGTTTAGGTGTTCAAAATAGTACAGACACCCCTTTCTCGCCGGTACACAATGAAAATGAAGAAACCTCCTAGCCGCTCATCGATATTACTAATTGACGGCGCCGATGATTCCCCGTACGGCCTCTATGTCAAGTCTGGCTCAGAACAAACTACAGCCTGATCATAGTGGGTGAAAGCTGCCACGTGAACGCCGCGTGGGAGGAACGATACAGTTTGAACGGCAACACATAAAATGACTGATCATATGAATGGCGCTCCCATGGCAGGCGCCTGACCCTGCGGAGAGGCAGCTCTGATGAAAACTTATTCGAATACGCCGGCCCCTGAAGGAGAAAAGTCACCCTGGATCGGAATTGGGAAATTCCTGTTTGTAGTCGTCTTGGCAGTCATCGTTTTTCTCCTTGTCCAAAGCATGGTGCGTCACCGCTTCTTTAGAGGCGGCTGGGTCAACCGGAACGGCTCCCTCGGACCATAGCAGGCACTGAAAAACTCTTGGTCGCAGCTGCGAATGATGCCAAGCTACGCGTTCCTTGACGTGAAAATCTTATGCGAACGGCTCACTCGCAAAGTCCAATGCTGCGCAGATGACGACGTTGTCTTTTGTACCTCTCCTATGGATTGGGTCGATCCGCCAGCGGAAGCTGCATGTTTATCCCGCGCCGTGAGTCGTTCAGGTGCAGGGCGATCGGTTCGCCGAAGCCCAAACGTTCATCCAACTCGCGCACCAGAACGAGGCCACCATCGGAGGTGATGCGTGATCTTTGAAATCCACTTTCAGCGAGGCGTCGAAGGAAAGCTGGAATGGCTCGTTTGGTTTTTCACCCACGGGTGTGGGCCTCCCGAGCGTCTCCATTGCCCTCAGGCCCGTGTAAATATTGATGACGCTAACGATTCGGAGATTCGTAGGTGGAGTTCAAAATAGACATGTGGATGTCTTAAAACAGACCCAGTTGGCTCGACGGCGTGGTCGCAGCCGTCGTGCGCCGTGAAGTTTTGCGCTTGAGAACGTTTTCGAGTGAATTACCGAACATCAGAAGCTGTGTCACCATTGCCGGGATCGGTGCTGGCGGCGGAATGATGACTTCTGGCACATCCCTCTCCGGAGGTTCTGCTTCCATTTCCGATGGTGATGTCTCCACGGCCCGAACTCCGAATACTTCCGCCTGCTTCTCCACGAGCCGCTTCCAAACCGCATCCGCACTCTCCCCAATGCCCTTCTCCGTCACCAGTTCCCGCGCCATCGCCATCAGGATGTCATCACCTTCATCGATCGCTTGCAGGCCGTCAGTTGCGAACTTCCCTTCCATCGCCAGCGAAACTAACAGCTTCTTCCCCATCAGCCGCAGACATGTTTCCTGCATGGTGCCGACGTAGTAGAAGAACTTGACGTTGACGTTCGACCACTGTCCAATCCTCCACGAGCGCCGGCTGGCCTGCCGCAGGGTGTAGATGGAATAGCCGGTCTCGTAGAAGAAGATGTCCGGGAAAGACCACAGGTCGAGTCCCGTCTGAACCAAACGCGGGTGCGCGATCACGACCTGAACGCCGGCCCGCAGTTGCCTCTCGTACCAGGACTCACGCTGCTCCGGGGCAACCTCCGTGGTCAGCACCGCAACCCTGATCCCTTCTTTAGCCAGGATCCGCTCCAGGCGCCGTGTCACGTCGCGCTTTTGCGTATAGACCGCGTAGACCTGCACCTTCCTCCCGCGCTCAAGGGAGGCTTTGACTTCCTCCACCAGGCGCCGCTCCTTGGCAAAGACAAAGTCCTCATCGAGGTCGCGTGTGGCCGCGATCAGGAAAGGCTCACGGCGCTGAGTTTCGGGATTGAACTCACGCCCTATCAAGTCCCCGAAACCGAAAGGCCGGTCAGGATAAGCGAGGAGAGCATTCAAGGCGACGCTTGCGACCGACTGGTTGCCTCGATGCTCGCGCAGGGCCTTCTTGATGTCCTGTTCCATGTCCTCGTAAGCCTTCTGCAAAGGCTGATCCATCTCCACGCTGACCACCTCCTCCCGGTAAGGAGGGAGGGCAGCGGAGATGTCCTCCAGCGACACGAACGCACCAAGACTCATCAGGAAGCGGCCGAACAGCAGGGGTGAGGCTCCTGGCCGATGGCGGAGCCGGGTGGTGACTCGCGCCTCAGAACAAGCGTTGTCGGCGGGCTCAATCACCGTGATCTTCTCCAGCAATCCATAAGTCTCGGTAAAGGCCCGAACACCCGCTTCCCCGTATTCAAAGCCCTCTTCCAGCATTCTGGAGGATTCAAGGCGAAACAGAATGTTGAAGAGTTCGTCTGCGTAGCCCCCGAGCAGCGTGCCGGTGAGCACGGCGATGTGGCGGGCGGACGAGGCCAGGGTACCAAGGGCGTTGCCCTGGGCCGTATCTCCTCCCTTCAGCTCGTGAACTTCGTCAGCTATGGCGTAATCGAAGAAGCCATCCATGTACCGGCCGATGAAGTCAACCGGCGCAAAGCGTCGAATCTTCGTCTCATCTGCCTGCCAAAGGGCGCTGTAGAGCGGACGGCGGGCATGATTTGTCCCTTCCGCCTGGCCCAGCATTTCGCTGAGCTTCACCTTCTTGAAGTCCATCGCCAACAGCCGTTCGCCTTCTTTCCCAAGGTAGACCGGAGCCCCGCTGTCCGGATTGACGACACTGCCCTGATAACGCCCGCAACGGGCGACTTGGTAAGCATGCCGCCAAAAGTATCCGAGCTTGGCGCGATCGCGGCCGACCACGAACAGTGCCGGAGAAGGACAAAGCGTGTCCCAACGCTTACGAGCCGAGGATGAAGTCCTGCGCAGGCGCAACTCGCTCAAGCTGGTCCGCAATCCCTCGCGTACGATGCGTTTGTTCCGTAGCTTGACTTCGTTCACGCCGTGGTGACTGTTGGAGTTGGTTGGCGTCCGTAGCCCGTCGACGATGAACACGCGAACACGCGGAAGCGTGAGGATCGCTTCTCGGCACCATTTCTCGACCAATTGCGGCGGAACCATCGCGAGAGCCGTAAACGGTCGGTCCTCAGCGTGGGTTTGAACGGCACCCAGTGAGATCAGCGTCTTGCCTGTACCGCACTCCGCGATCACTGCCCCCGCGCGGGCCTGCTGCCAGCGCCGGACCAGACCCATGATGGCGAGGGTCTGGGCCGGGTAGGGCTTCCGCAGGAGCTTGCTGATCAGGGGTGACGGTGGGTCGTCGATGGAATGCAACGGCGGGTATGACTCAACGATCCTCTCACCCAGTTCCGACGAGCACATCCTGAGGTAATCACCGATCGACTCCGGTATGGGCACAGTCTTCTCCTTTCGCTTTGAGTGCAACGAGTAAATGCGGTTCGCGTGGCGCCGGACCCGCGCCAACAGGTGGGTGATTGTTAGTGGATCAGACGTGAATGGTCGAAGCGCCGGTAACTGCGGCTTCGAGCATGGCGAGAGCGATTTCTACCGTCTGGACATGAAAGCTGGCATGTTTCGGGATGGCCGTGAACGCGATGCAATCTTCACGCACGATCATTTGCTCGCACTCCATGGCGGCGAACTGCCCGGAGGGCACCCGGAAGCTTTCAGGAACCGTAAGTACTTCGTTCACTTCGATCCGAAGCTCATCCAGCATATCCGCAACCTTGAGTGTGGCTGGTTCGACCTCTTCTTCAGTGCTGGCAAGACTTACCCAAGGGGAAAAGTACTGCACAACGTAAGCCCAGTAATACGTCTCGTCGACGTCGGGGTCGAGGCTCTTCTGTTCTCTGAGTGTGGCGATCCGTCCCAGGGCCAGCTCAGCGAGTTCCGGCGTCAAATCCACGAGGGCGAATTCACATCCCCCATTGCAATACTCGTTGTTGCTTGAAACCCTCAAGACGATTCGCATGACGGTACCTCCTCCGCCCAGATGGCGGAAGTCTCCTCGCTTATCTCCTGGCGGCTCCCCTCCTCCAGGTCATCCTGGTTGATTTGGAAGAAACTATTGTCCAGGCTCCAGCGGACCGGCCCATTGCAGGAAGGAACTTCAATTCGCTTCTGCCGCAGGGCGCGTCGAATCCATTTCAGGAACAACTTCTTCGTGCCGTTGACCAGCGCCGGAGAGCATCCCAGCCCGATAAGTGGTTTGATCGCTCCACGACGGCTGAGTTCCTCATTGAACCAGCCAGCCCACTCCGGCACGACCGGCAACCCAAACCGCTGCGCGATGCGGTACAGCACAAACGTCGGGTTGTTGTCACACAGGATGGTCCGCCTCCCTTGTGGATCTGCTCCCGGTCGCGTTTTGGCCAGTTCCGCCGAGATCGCCACCAAGTGGCGGATCGGTCTGCGGCCGGTTACAGTGATAGTCCCGCGGAAGCATTGGGCGTCTTCACCCAGAGTCGCTGCTAGCGGCTCGATCCCCGGAGCTTCCACGGTAAAGAGGTTCTGCTCGATGACGGCTGCCCAGATGGCGCCAACGTCGGAGTCGCCACCCAGAACCGAAATGAGGTGGACCTTGCGGTTCCGTGCGTCTTCGACCTCTCCGATAAATCGATCCAGCCGAAGCCGGATTCGCGTGGTGGTGTCCTTCATTCGCTTCGTGTATTCCAACACGCCGAAGCGCTCGTGGGCATTCTTCATGGTTGACCTCTTGCGAGTCGGGGATTTGACTTAATGGAAAGCCGAAGTGGGAGGACTACTTCAGAATGGCAACCTGGCCGGTGCTGTACACGACCGTCAATTCATTGGAGAAGCGTTCTTTTTCCCTTACCGTTATCACGCCCTGGTCATCTTCTTCTTCTGTTTTTTCCACCAACTTAACAGCCTGCCAGAAGGATATATGGCGCTGATCTCCGGACCCGAAGATGCCGTTCAGAAGTCCCGAACACGCTAGGAGGCCAACGTGGCCGGCGTGTAAGGGTGTGAGGGGCCGGCCTGTGGCAGACACGGGCTCAGCAAAGAGAATGTGCCCCGCCTGTCGATACGCCGCTGACTGCGGCAGAAGATCCTCGATCTCATCCAGTGGCAGTCCACGGTAAACCAGTTGGGCTGGTCCGCTCACAGGCACGTCGTACCGCATCTCGGACTCGGATGGCAGGACCGGGATTTGGGAGGGGTTCCTGGTCAGGGTGGCGTAGTAAAGCCGTGCTCGGGTGATGTCGCTGTCGGTGAGACGCTCTTTCTCACGTCGGCTTCGTCGTGCTCCGATCACCACCACCTGCTTATAGCGCACACACTCAGAGGCTTCGAGCCGGTAAACCCGGACGTCACGGAAATGCGTAGAGAGAATCTGACTACATTCGGCCAGCCGGTCGCCGGGGATAACGAATAGCAGTACGCCACCTGGTTTCAGCCAGCGATAGGTGTGGCTCAGGAACGACTGCTCTGTGCGACGACTGTCAGCCGGCCCGAGTGTCCAATCATAGGGTGGATTCAAATACAGGAGGCCAAAGCACTCGACCGCGCATTGCACTTCCAGCGTATTTCCCTGGACGATGTTGGGAATCCGCTGCCTGGCTTGATCGGCACGGTAGGCATCAAGCTCGATACCATAGCGAAGCACCTCAGCACCGCTGGTGATAACCTCGAAGGCCATGCCATCGCCAACACACGGGTCGATCGCGGACGATGGAGCATCTGGAAACCAGAGGAACCTGCGAATCTGCTGGCCCTCGGACAAGGGTAGCGGGTAGAAGCCGAGCCGACTTTTGCCCTGAAAGCGCACCGGGGACCTCCTTTCTCTGAAGAGCCTGTACTGAGATTTGAATCATAAGATGGCAGTAATGGAAGCATAAGGTGGCAGCAGTGGGGTTCCACTCTGCCCCAAAGCTGGGTATGCGCTATGATCGTGCGGTGTTGCTTGCGCTATCTCCTTCGAAATGAAGCCACTCTCGGTTGGAATCGTCGCAAGGCCAATTGGCACTTACTGCCACTTTATCCTTCCGTTTTGCACCTAGTGCCAACTTATGGTTCAAACCGGCCTTGGACGCCTGGTGTGGCTATATTGATCTGAAAAGGGTTACGAGAGAGCAACTGCCATTTTATGGTTCAAAACGCTGCCATATTATGGCTCAAGTCTCATGCACGATCATCATGGAGAAGATCGTTGGGACTCTTCCTTCTCAAATGGGGTTCAGGCAGCCAGATGGGGGAGAGGGTGTGATGGATATCCCTCGCGGCAGGATTAGATGCAGCCATTTCTCCCAGAGGAAGGGAGTTTTAGGCTGCTATTTCGATTGCCTGGTAGGCACCAACCCCGGCTTCCCGAACGATTCTGTGGCTCCAAACCCCCTTTCCTGTGGGGAGTCAAACAACGTAATGCGTGCTCCCGAGAGTTCGGGAGGATCGGGTTTTCACGCGGCTCACCCTCCCCATCCAGCCGGAGACTTCAGCCACTACATCATCGGCGGCTCTCCTCCACACACGCGAGCGTTACTTCACTGACACAGAATCAAACCAATTCCTTGGCGGGGATTCCCTGGCAAGGGCAAAACCAAAAGCAAAGCCCCCGTAGGTAAGTACGGGGGCTTGAGAATTCCAGTCTCAAATCTTATCCAGACTGGCTAAACTGGGAGCGAAGGTTACTGCGGGGGCGCAGGAGTGGTTTCAGTTTTCGTCTCAGTCTTCGTCGTGGTCGTCTGTGACGCTTTTATCATTCTCACCGACACGACGTGGATCTCACCCTTGTCCGCATGGACATGGGCCTTTATGCTGACGTGATGACCTTCATGACCCTTGAGCGCTTCCGGATTCTGAACCGTCCAAGCCTTCTGGTCCTTGTCATTGGTGAACGTTTTCCCGTCGTCGCTTACGGTGCCATGAAGCGGTATCAGCTTCGTGGTGGTGGTGGTGGTCGTCTCAGTCTTCGTCTGAGTCTCCTGTGCGAACGCCGGCATAGCCAGCGCGAACGCAACCGCGAACGTGAACAGCAATACCAAGAGTTTCTTCATGCTAGATCTGGACCTCCTCATGAATTTCTTTCTCTTCTGCTTCGGGCAAGGCGTGGGCCACTTTTGCGCAATTCCACTGGATAGCGCCAAACAACTCAAATACCAAAAGTTATGAGTACTCGGTGCAAGCCGGCGCGAGATGACGCGAGAGCCAAGTCCATCGTCATACACCAACTCGTATGTCCCGCGCACCAAATGGGGCAGAAAAAGCAAGCACAAGATGGCCGTGAGTGGTCTGGCTCTTGAACGGTTTTGCTCACGGGCAAGACTGCAAATGACTCAAGGCCAGTGGTGCTGTTCCCAATTAACATTCACGCGGCCGAAAGGTCATCTCAACTTTGGGCTCCGGCGAGCACAAACAAAAGCCAAGTCTGCTTGTCGTACCACGGCAGAAAGATGCAAGATTGCAGACTAGCTAGCCTTCTTGGCTGAAGTCGCAATAGAAGAGGCGGATTCGGTCCAGCTCAATTGAGCATCTAACCGTAACTGATGCCACGAAACGAAAGTGGGTACAGAAATCACTGGACAGGTACCGGTTATCGGAAAACCACTGATGATTGGATACTTCTATCCGGAGTGTGAAGCTGGGTCGTGCGGACCGACACCAAACGAATTCAGAACATCGCGCAGAGTTATGACCCCTTCGAGCTTGTGTATGTCACCGCGGCTAACGACGGGCAAGAGTTCGAGCCGGGCCGCGCCCATGCGCTCAAGCGCCAAATCAAGCGTCTGGTCCGGGTGGGCGTGGGGAAAAGAGCTTGCATCCACAAGCTCACCTAACCGCTTGGCAGCAGCGCCTTCTGCAAGCTCTCGCTCGAGCTTTGCCAGGCTGATAACACCTATCACTCCTCGCTGATCGGTCACCGGCCAAGCTCCGAATGCACTCGATCCAGCCCGTTCCAGGGCTTCCCCGACCGTCGCCTGCGCGGGCAGAACCTCCACCGCGGAATGCATCGCCTGCATTACCTGATGCTGATCATGGCGCTGGCGCGTCTCGGCCGTGGGCAGGTGGATGCCATCCTGAGACGCTAGGGCATTGTAGATGGGTTCCCGTTGCAACCGGGAGGAAATGAAGAAGCTCACCAGATTGGAAATCATCAGAGGGACGATGACTGTATAGTCCCGTGTCGTCTCAAAGATCATCAGCACGGAGGTCATGGGCGCACGCACGATACCCGCGAAGGCCGTGCCCATGCCGACTAGAGCGTAGGCCCCGGCTGTCGCGGTATGGGTTGGCAACAAGCGATGCGCTACGCTTCCTACCGTTCCTCCCAGCATGGCGCCGATAAAAAGGCTGGGTCCGAAAATCCCGCCAGCGTTGCCCGAAGCATAGCTGGTGGTGGTAGCCAAGAGTTTCAGAACCACCAGTAGGGCCATCAGTTTGAGCGCCATCCTCCCGTTCAGGGCGTCGCCGACGTACCCATAACCCACGCCGAGGACCTGTGGCACAAACCAGCCCATCAGGCCGACCATCAACCCGCCCACCACGGGTTGGAACCATACGGTCTTCTTCGGGAACCGCAGGAAGCGCTCCCGCATGCCCAGCAGGAGCTTGGTGAAGGCAACCGACACCAGACCGCCGACCACGCCGAGCACCGCATAAACCCCGAATTCCAGAGGATGGACCAGTCGATATTGCGGCACGTTGAAGAGGGGGTTATTGCCCAGAAGCAGGCGTAGCACGACCCAGGAAGTCCCTGAGGCCAGCACCACCGAGCCCAGCACCGGTGCGTGGAGATCGGACACGACTTCCTCCAGCGCGAACAGCACTGCCGCCAGCGGGGTATTAAACGCGGCCGCAATTGCTGCCGCAGCACCGACCGGTAGGAGGGCCTTTACCTTCTCGGGTCGCAGTCCCAGACGACGGCCCAGCACGGAGGCAATGCCACCGCCAATCTGGACGGCAGGTCCTTCGCGCCCCAGCGGGATTCCGCTGGCAAGTGTGGCTGAGGTGCAAAAGAATTTTCCGAGGACCGTGCGTAGGGTAATCACACCTTCGCGGGCGAACAGCGCAGCTTTGGTCTGCGGCACGCCGCTGCCTCGAGCGTACGGAAAGTAGCGGTACAGCAGATACCCGACGCCCAGCGAGCCCGCGACCGGGGTTAGCACCCGTCGCCAGGCAGCGCTACCCACAGGATAGAGCCGCGCTCCCAGTCGTTCAGTCAGCAAGATGAAAGCGACAACCGCCAGGCTCGTCAAGGCACCGATCGCCAGCGTTAGAACAAGGAATAGCTGATCCTCACGTTGCCCGAGGGAGGCTATCCGCTGTAACAGCGGGGTTCTCCGCCGACTCTTTTCTGTCTCCTTGCGGGTATCACTCATCCTGAGATGTTCCCCCTGCAATGGCTTGCGTGGAACAAGTTCTAAGCAAATCAATCCCGCACCGTCAAGACGGGGCACCGGGCGTGGCAAAGCACCTGGTGAGGCGTGACCCACGGCAGATGCGCGGATATCCCAGGGTGGGAAGTACGGTGAGGTCCCATCACAATCAAGTCTGCACCTTGGTCTTCAGCCACCTTCAGGATGTGTTCCGTCGGCGCCCCGATCTCCACGATGAATTCCGTTTCCACGGAAAGGGTCGTCTCGGGCGGAAGCAGTTCCACAAGGCGCTTCATTGCAGTGTCCCTCTCAGCCTCTGGGTATCCTGACGGAACATCGCTGGGCATCTTGAGAACATGAAGCAACGTCAGGTGGGCGTGCTCGTGCTCCACCAGCCGCAGCGCATACGTAAGCGCTCTGGCCGAACCGGGCAGCAAGTCGGTCGCGTACAGGATTCTCCTCAGCTTCAGTTCCGGCCCCAATTTCGAAGAGATGTGTGGCCCTACTGTGAGCACGGGGCAGTACGCAAAGTCAGCAATCTCTTCCGCTACCGAGCCGAGCACGAGCTTCTTGATTCCCCCACGGCCATGGGTGCCAAGCACGATCAAGTCAGTTTCAAGTCTACCGATCAGCTCCGAAAGCACTTCTGAGATGAAGCCGGAGCCTTCTTTGACCAATTCGTGATGCTTGATTCCCTGGAAGAGATCGGACTTTACAAGGTTTGCCATCTTGTTCTCAGCGGAATGCCGGAGGTAGAACGGGTCCGGCGGCTGAACATCATCGCTAATCTCCGCAGGGACTACACTCACCGTGTACAGCGTGGCGCCGTAACGCCGGGACATGCCGATGGCATACGATAGGGCCGTCTCCGAGCAAGAAGAAAAATCAGTGGCCACCAGGATGTTTTGGAGTGAGATGCGGATTGGGGTGACCAGCGAACACATCGAACACCTCCCTTGAGAAGGCAGTGCGAGAACTTGCTTCCGTTCTTTGTGGTTTCCTATAGGCTCATTCAGCCAAGGTTTCCGTCTTGCCATCCTGCCCGGCATCCATTCTACGCCCAACCGCCTCCGTTGGGGCCGTCTTTTTCGCCCTTTCCATCCCGAGCGACTCCGGCAGCCCAGGGAAGGAGGCCAGATCTGCCTCCTCTGGGCACGGAGACTCCCGAATCGCCTCTTTCCAATCGATTTCTCAGACACCGCTCCGTCGCCCCTCTTTCCTGTGACCTGTTTGCTTCCCCGGTGCGGGGCGCTATCGGGTTGGGAGCGCGGGAACAACTCTCCCGCATGATGCTCCACCTTTGCCACCACCCGCCGGGCCGTCTTGCAACTGGCCGCTTGATAGAGAAAGCCCTTGTACTCCGCCAACGGCTTCACACTGGGCCTTCCCACAGGACGCGGTAGCAGTTCGGCGACATCCCGTTCCAGGTTCTCGTTGGCAGGCATGCGGATGGCGCACTTTACGCCGCGCTCTTCCAGCGCCTCATAAATCTCTGGCCTGGCAAAGACCGCGTCACCCCGGAACGCGACCTCCTTTCCCATTCGTTGCTGTCGTTCGATCTCCGGCAACAAGAGCTCTTCCCAGCCTTCGGCGCTGTGCACGTTGCCGCTCCCGCACGTCGCACTTGATTAGGAGTCTGAGTAGGTGGGACTGGACACGAGGCCGTAGCGAGGGCCTCATGCCCTGCTCAGTTCACTCTTGCACCGCCGCCGGAGTCGCCTCCACAAAGAGGCATCAATCGGCAGACGACCGCTTACGCCCGTTGATAGGCTGATGAAACCGCCGTGATAACAAACCGTCCCGTACCGGAACAACCGCGCCAGCAATGCTAGGGCGTGTTGCGCGAGCGTCGAGTTAACAAATGGCTCCTGGCGCTCCAGTGCCTCAGCGGAGCTACAACTCGGTTCTCCGTCGTTGTCGAGATTCGGATCCACGATCTCAGGAAAGAGCTCTGCCGCAGACCTAAGGCGGAACTTTGCCCTGCGATTCCGCTCATTGAGCGGTTCGCCCAGGATGAACTGCCCGCTATCTGCGTTGTTGCCTAAGTCGAGCCAGTAGGAAACCGTGCTCCAATTCCCAACCGCATCGCGAATCGCAGCCCGTGCGGCCCTCGTATCCACGCACCCTACAACGATGTGAGCACGGAGGTCATCGCCAGAGTAACTGCGCGAGATAAAGGTTCCCGGGCGTAAGTGAACAGGGACCGCCTCCCACTTTAGTCCCCAGAACAAATTCAGCCTATTGACCAAAACTATCGCCTTGTTGAGGCCGACCTCCGACCGAGCAAAAGGTTGGCGAACACAATTGGTGACTGAGATCGTATCGCCGTCCACAACCGTTACATGCAATCCTCCAGGATGACCGCGAGCCACGAGCGATTGATGCAGATACGGCAGACCGGCAACAACAGCGCTGCCTGTTCCTCCACAGCCCACCACCAGCACGCGGACCTGCCGTTCAAGCAACTCCGGATGGATGCGGTGTGTCTCCATGACCAACTCCTCAACGTTCGTTTCCGGGAGCGACGAATTCTTGTAGGGTTTCTCCGGCATCGGTCAGGTACTGGACTGGGAACTGCTTCCTGCCGGCGAGACTTCTCCACAACCCAATGAAACCTCCAGGGTGATTGGTAAGGCGTACCGCGCCCGCCGCGTGTGTGAATTCGGATTGAAAGAATGCGTCTTCCCACTGTGGTATGGACGCGATGTCAGAAGTTTCGGGCACGCGCATGCTGCCGGGGCAGACTCGGGCATCTGTGTTCCAATAGGGAGCGGTCTTCATGCGCGTTTCGGGCTTGGGGCGTGCATTCGTAGTGACAGCTCGCACGAAGAGGTCCCTGCCTGCAACTTTGAAGATAAGAGCCGGATGCGGGAAGAGGAGACCGTTGAGCTTCCGTGCTTCTTCATCCGTCCCTCCGAAGAACATGACCCGCCGTCGCGGCCTTGACCACCAAACCAGCATGTCAGGAGTGCGTGCCAGGACGTTATCAGGAAGGATTTCCGGTTTGACCTGTGCTCCGAGGCCCTGGGCAAGAGTACGTAGGAAGGCCGTGGTCAGGGCTTCACCAGCCGTGAGATAAGGAATCCCATTCTCACCTTGCTTGACTTGGTGCAGGCTTGCGAAGGCGCCATCGCCTCCACCCCGATAAACAAGGACTGCTTCGGCGAGCCTGAATTCTATATTGGCTCCGATGTTGACGTAGGCTTGCATGGCTCTCACCTTGAAATGATCCATTGGTCGTTGCCTGGCATCAGGTCGATGACGCGGCTCGCCGCGGCAATCGTCTGGCAGGCCACCCCGAACACTTGGAAGGCGCCACGAACGCTCTCCGTATCCGTGGGATCAAATGGGATGATGATATTAGGCTCCGGCGTCACTTCCATCATTCCCTGGGCCTCTTCATCAAAGCAGGCTGCAATTGCGTCGGCTTCGGCAAACACGGCCAGCAGACAGGGCAGGGCCGGATTGCAATCCGAAAGCTGTTGGCCGATGTCGTCGTCAAGCTCGGGTCGCTCCGCTTGAGCGGACAGGTGATCGAGGGCGAGTGCGGCCTCCACCAGCTTCGTTGCAATTGGATCGTTGATCCTGTCCTTGAGGCGAGCAAGCTCACCCTCATCCAGTGCTGTCCGTCGCATGCAAGGTGGAATCGACCCCTCGACATCCGGGATTTCATACTGGTCAGCGTCGGGTTCCTGCGCAATCCATTCCCGCAGAGTCTCAGCCCGTTCTTCGGCATCACGATAGTCGTAGACCCTGAGCCAGCGATTGAGGGCTCCAAGGAAGAGGTGGAAGAATGTGGCTGGCAGTTGCGGGTGGATGTTCTCCAGCAACCGCAACGTTGGCCCAAAGGTCGCACAGCCGCAGGTTGCCTCGGAAGGCTCGACAATGAGGAACAATTGGTTGGGCCTGGTTTCATCACGCTCCGCCCATTCACAGGGAGTGTTGCTGATAACGGCGGAAAGCAGGAATCGGTGGCGAATAGCTGAGCCGCCGTGCGTGTCAATCCAACGCTCAAGCGTAAGCCTGATGAAGGATGTTGGGTCGTGGTCCGCCCCTTTCCAATCTCCGGGGACGGCAATGTCCAGCTCGACGAGAGACTTCGCCAAGATCACAGCCAGGCGGTCATCGGCAACCAAGCGGTGAACCAGCGGGACAGCGTCGAGTCGTGGTATTAGCAAACCCCTTCCCTGAGCCATCAACTGACCGGAGGTAGCCAGCCGGGAGGGGCGTCGAGTGGCGTGCGGTTGTAGGTGCGAGCGCTCACCTCGACTGCGGCAGCGCAGAGAGCGGCGGCAAGTTGCAGTTCCCGGCATCTCGCAAACCTCCCGAGGAGTGTCTGGTAACGGGCGTGGCGGCCCTGGCGAAGTCTTTCAAGTTCCGCCAGGACCGCACGCTTCGTCACCTCCTTGCTTGTTGGATTTCGGCTCATTGGGTTACCCCTTCGGGCCGATGGCTCGCGTGAACTGATAGCGCAGCTTGTCTCCGACAGCCTCCGGCCCAGTGATCGAGGCCGTGGCGATGTCTGGATACTGATGCGCATACAGGTTGCGAACTTCCTCCGGAGAAAGCTTTGGATCCGGGTCCGGAAGCCTCACACCGTTAAATTCGAAGATACGAGAAAGTACGTGGCTCTCCATTAGAGTGCGAGACCTCCTTTCGATTGAGTTGAGGCGGGTTCGGGCGTTGTAGGTAGGAACAGACCGAGTGTCCCTGTCGATGCCGAAGAGGACGTAGCCTCAGCAGCAGTTGGGGATGCAGAAGAAGACGCTGAGGTAGGCTCAGCCACCATTGCAGCGGTTCCCTTATCAGGTGGCTTCTGAGTTGCCTTCTTGCGCTCCTCCGTTTTGCGCTTCGCTTCCTCCTGTGCTGCCTTGGCGGCAGCCTCCATGGTGGCCTTGGCTTCGGCCAAGGTGCTGGCGGTTTGCTGGTGAATCTGGACGTAGCCGGCCAGATGCTTGCCGAGGTCGGCATCGAGTTCCTCGGGCGAGCCGGTATAGGTGAGTGGAGTGGTTAGAGCCGGGTTCTCGTCAGCCTTGGCCTGGGTGGGAATGACATTGACGCGAAGCGTCTTGTGATCCACCTTGGCCACCGTGATGAGCACAGTGCGGCCGGCAAGAAGCGGCATGAGTTCAACGAACATAGGACCTCCTTATCGTGGCGCGTGCGGGTTCTTTCTCTCGACCGCGCCGACTAGGTTGTTTGTTGGGAAGATGGGTTAACTAGATTGGGGACAGGCACCTGAAGATTTTCCAGTGGACAGCGCCTAAGAAGGTTTATCACGAGTTAGCAAGGATTATCGGACGAGGACCTCTGTTGGGTTCTCGGAATTTGTCAATGCGTTGAGGCATATCCCGCCGGGCGCGCTGTTTCCGTGTCCAGCACCGGGGACCGGTGCTCACCCTTCGGCGTCGCTCCGCCGAAAGCGGGCAATGGGTCACGTTTCCGATTAAGGCTAGCGACTATGCGACGAATTGGAGAAATTCGGCGGGCCAATTTCCTCGAACAGCGTTCGGGTCCTCGAAGGGAACTTCGGGGGAGTCAGGGGTTGGACTTCCACGAGTAGGCCGTTATAAGGGCGCGAAGCCTCCGGGAATCTGACCGACGGGCTAAAGAAAATATAAGAACCCCACAATGAACGATTCTCCGATGATCCAAAATGCCATAGATAGGCGCTGGCTTATTCGGATCGCCGCGCGCTTATGGGTTCGATACTCGCCGCCCGTTTGGCCAGCAGCAGGGTGGCTGCGTCGATAAGGGCGACGAGTACTGCACCGGTGATGAAGTAGGTTCGAGCATCGAGGGGGGTAATCCGAACAACATGCTCTGCATGGCCTGTGCAACCACAATAGCTCCGGCTATACCGAATGCGGCACCGGAACCGACTTGGTTGCTGCTGGCGGGCTATTGAGTTCCCTCTTCTTATGATTTGATCCTGCTGGTACAATCGCTGGGTGTCCGTTGGTGCACGCGCGAGGGAATGAGTGCCGGCGGGCGAAGCGCAATCCTGACGAGGAGCGTGCTGTGAGTGATCAGTCGGAAGACTTTGCCGCGATGTTCGAGGCTTCGGTCCAGGCCAAGCGCCTCGATCAAGGCGAACTCGTTGAGGGCAGGATCGTTGCCATCGGCCCGGAGGTGGCGTTAGTCGACGTTGGTCGCAAGGGAGAGGCGGTAATTGATATCGCTGAACTGAAGAACGCCGACGGCGAGTTCGAGGTGGCGCTGGGCGATCGCGTTCAGGCGATGGTGGTATCGACGTCAGGTGGGCTGACGCTCTCCCGAAGGCTGGCGGGAGCGGCCGCGAGCGATCGGCAGTTCGAAGCCGCCTTTCAAAGCGGCCTGCCGGTGGAAGGGAAGGTCGAACGGGAGGTAAAGGGCGGCTACGAGGTGCGCATCGGCCGGCGTCGCGCGTTCTGTCCGGTTTCCCAGATCGACGTCCGCGGCGCAGACCCGTCGGCGCACGAAGGGCATGTCTACCAATTCCGGATCATCGAGTACAAGGAAGGCGGCTCGGACCTCGTCGTCGCCCGGCGCCCGCTCCTCGAGGACGAGCAGCGGGCGAACGCCGCCAAGGTCCGCGACAAGATCGTCCCTGGTGCAGTCATGACCGGCCGTGTGACCTCCGTCCGCGAGTTCGGCGCGTTCGTCGATCTCGGCGCAGGTGTCCAGGGGCTGGTCCACGTGTCCGAGATGGCGTGGTCCCGTGTGTCGGACCCTTCGGAGATCGTCAAAGCGGGCGAGGAGATTACGGTCAAGGTCCTGCGCGTGGACGAGGAAAAGCAGAAGATATCGCTCGGGTTGAAGCAGCTCTCCGCCGACCCGTGGTCGAGAGTGCGCGACGTGTACGAAGTAGGCCAAGTGCGGCCTGGCCGCGTCACGCGCGTCGCGGAGTTCGGCGCGTTCGTGGAGCTCGAGCCGGGCATCGAAGCGCTGGCCCATGCTTCCACGTTCGCGCCGACCGGACGATCGGGAGGCTGGTCGGGTCAGGTCGCTCCAGGGATGACGGGCACATTCGAGATTCTCGCCATCGACCTCGAGCAGAAACGGATCGGCGTGGCGCTCGTTCAGGAAGGCTGGGCGCGGGCCGAGGGGGCTACGGGAGCCCGGCCTGGCATCGTTCCGGGCGCGCGCCTGACAGGAAAGGTCGAGCGATACGAGAAATTCGGCGTGTTCGTCTTCCTGGCCCCCGGGCGTACCGGTGTCATCCCATTGAGCGAAACCGGCGTCGCGAAGGAAGGCGATGTCCAGCGAGCCTTTCCGGTCGGCGCGGATGTCGAGGTCATCGTGCTGGAAGTCGATCCGTCAGGTCGGCGCATTCGCCTGAGCGCGAAGGCAGTCATGGAAGCGCGCGAGGCCGAGGAAGTGCGCGAGTGGGCGGAGCGCAATGCTCCTCCCGCCGAGGGCTTCGGGATACTCGCCGACAAGCTGCGCTCGGCGCTCAAGTCGCAAGAGAAGTGACACTCTCACCGTCCCGCCTCTTGGTGCTTCCGCCATCCAGTGTTGGTACGCCGCCCTTGGAAGGCGCATATTCTCAATCCTGGCCAAAATGGCCGAGTCGAATAATGCTATTGTGACCACGATCCGGTTCTCACTGGACGTGTCGTCGCACTCGGAAAGTAAGCTGTGAGTGGCCCGTTGGGCGCATCGTTGTCCTGAAACGGGGTTCTGGGATGTCGGCAAGGCAACGTACCGGTGTCACTCGGATGCATAAACGCGACTCTTGTCGCAATGGCCCCGCTGCGTAGGGGGCACGTTTATTGTCCAATTTCATCGATGACGAGCCCATAGCACGCTGTCCATCCAGCGGTCTCCAACGCGGGTTTTGAAGTTCCCCAAATCTGGACATATAGAACGAAACACGCACCTCTTCCGCATCGAAGGAGGTAAAGCCGCTGCGCGGAAGCAAGAAGTTGGAATCCCGGAGAAGATAAGGGTGGGTCGTTCGAATGTAGGCACCGAAGAGGGAGCCCGTTAAAACGGTATGTCCTCCTCAGTGCCCTCGCTTCCCGGCCCGTTGAAGGGATTCTCGCTTTCGTCCACCGGCTCCGAGGCCTTCGAGGTTTCTGCCGCCTTGGCTCCGTGCCCGTTCTTTGACGGACCCAGGAACCGGAGCGTGATGACGACCACTTCCGTCACATTGCGCTTCTGCCCTTCGCGGTCCTCGTAACTGCGCAATTGGAGCCTTCCTTCCACGAACAGGAATTTCCCGCGGGTCACATGCTCGCCCACAATCTCGGCCCAGCGCCGCCAGGCAACACAGCGAATCCAGAGGGTGTTGGTCTTTTTCTCTCCGTCGCCGTTCTTGTAAGTCTCCTTCACCGCCAAGGAGAAGTTTGCCACCGGTATGCCGCCAGGAGTGAACTTCATCTCGCTGTCGGCCCCAACGTATCCAATGAGCATCACCTTGTTCAACATAATGTGTACCGTGGGACGCACAGGCTGGAACGGGCATGTTCGTCCCTCACGTTCCTCCTCTTGTTTTGCATGGTTCGAATCTGGTGCGCAGGCTGGCAAAGTCGGTCCGCATCGAACTGAAACTTGCGGTCTACCAGATTGCCAGCCAAAATATCCATTTGGGCAGCGACCTCAGCCGTGCCTTCGCGCACCCGGGCACGAACCATCGGCATGTTCCGCAAGGCACCCGCATTGACGCCCTCCAGCAGGGCTCGCGCTTTCCAGACCCGCTCCTTCAACTCCTGGTCTTCCATCCAGCTGCGCATATGAACCGCTGATCCCGAGACCTCAAATTTATCGGTGCCCTATATATCTGTGGAAGAGCGACTTAGGAGTACTGAGAGCTCATTTGACGGAAACAACATGGCTGGCTATCCTGCACTCCATATGGAAACAGGCACACAAGCGGCGAGTGCTGTCGCCAAAGTGATCCTCAGTCGCGTGGTCTCGGAGACTAATCGGGAAGGCGAAAAGACGGTCTGTCACTTCAACGATGATGGCAGTGTGCTCCTCTCCAACTTCCTGGCCGCCTTCATTCGCCCCGGCGACGAAATCACTCTTCCGCTAACGATCGATTCCGCCGGAGCAGGAACCGAAATCTACATCCGCACGGTCTCGTCCTCCGTGCGGAGTCGCGATCTCTACCAGGCTCCCATTAGTTACGCCGCGCAGCCCAAAGCCAATAGGTGCGAGCAACTTTACGTGCGGTCAGAGGTTCCAACGAGCCGGTTGGGCGTTTCCTCCATCTATCTGCCTTGCGACGTCGTGCGCGATTACTTCTACGTCGCCACACGGCGACAGCCCTGGGAGCACCAGAAGAGCTTTTATGACGTTCTGCGGATTACCCCCACCTCCTCGCTTGCTGAGCTGCGTGTAGCCTTCAAGCTCAGGCAATTGGAGCTCCGCGCTGCCGGCACTTCCAACCGCGACAGCGCTACGTTGGAGCGCGCCCTCAACATCCTGGCGCAACCTGAATTGAGGGCTTGTTACGACTCACTGCTCAAGGATTCCTCAGCGCCAGTACTCTTTCCGTATGGGGGCTTCGGTTCGATTTTGGTCGCCGGAGACCGCTCTCGTGATGGCCAGACGTTCTTCGCGACCCAAATCCTGTCTTTCCAGCCCGAGCACCGGGAGCGCCGGTTCCACGCACCGTTGCGGAATTTTGACTTCTACAATGATCGTGCCATCTACCGCGATGTCCGGCGGAAACTCGAAGTGACACTCGACCAATCAGCTATGCCGATGAGATGGGACTCCACCTGGAACCCGTGGAGACACCTATTGGGGGCCAAGGTCGAGTTGCAGGGAACGTTCGTCCAGATGGGTAAGTACCGTCATCGGAATGGTCAGTGGAACTTGGTTAAGTGGGAAACCGCCTTGCCGAGCCGCATCCACGTGAAGGTTCCTGCCAACATTACCGAGCAAATTGAGACAGCCCGCAGGAGCTACCATCGGTTTGGCGAGTTTTCCAACGCCCTGGGCCAAATTCGTGCCCGCATCGAGCGCGAGCCTTTGGAAAGGGAGCAACTGCGCAGCCTCTGCTGGGACCTCGGTATTCCCAGCGACTTTGACATCGTCCAGATCTCGTGGAAACCAGATTACGATTCGTTCTTCTACCAGCAGCTCTGCCGGCGGGCGAGACTGCTCTACCTTTTCCGCGACGAGTATATCCTTGACCTCCCGAGGGTGATCGCGGTCGAGACACCCCAACTGGGTCACGCGACGTACCTGTTTTCCAAGCCCCAGAGCATCGAAGCCTTCCTCGCTGCTTACGTCGCCACCACGAAAGAGGCTATCCGGCAGAATCGGGCTAATGTGGCGGAACGGCTGGGATTCCTAGGGCGCGTCGTTCACGGACCCAACCCACGCATCTGGCTTCGTACCCTAACCGCCCGCCTGGGAGAGGCAGCCGATCACGCTGAGGCAGCATCCGAAGGAGAGTGAATATGCAAGACGAATCGAACACGAAGTCTGAGATCATTGCCCTTCTCGAAGGCCGTACGCAGGTGGGCCTCGAGAACATCCGTCAGTTCATCCTCGACCTCGACGAACGGGATTACATGGAGTTCCTGTATCCTACCGACCCTGATTTCGCCGAAGAACTTGACGGTCGGGACGCTGAGGCGAAGGGAATGCTCGAAACCATGAGAGACATCGAAGGAACTCTTCGCGGCCTGGATCGAGGCAAGATCAAAGTCCAGTGATGTCGCTGGCGTGCTATAATAGCATTGGAAACGGTCATTTTCCGTGTGCCCTACACGTGCCCAACTGGGGCGCATTTCGCGTTTTTGGCGGTTTTGCGACCACGTAAAATCAATAACTTACACGTCGTCAACGGGCTGTTGGGGTTCAACTCCCCCCTCCAGCACCAGGCCTTGCAGGGTTTAAGCCCCCGATGGCGCCCCCTTCTTGCGTTGCCGAAAAAAGCCCTCCAGCAATCATCCTGATCCCGCCGCGGCGGATGCCCCTACGCCCGGCCCCGCACCATTTTGTTCCTCCGGTATCTGCGTTGAACGGGCACCGAAGCAAGTGATTCGGCTCGAACGGCGGCTGTCAACTTTTGAGCGCTTCTTCGAGCTTCTTGAATAAAAGGGGATGGGCTTTGCGAACTTTCTGGCGAAGCGCCTCGAATTCCGATTCACCCTGCCGCAAATAGGCGTCTATCTCAGATTGGTGAGCAAGGTAGAAAGGGATGGCTCCATAAACGTCCTCGAGGGTGATGAGGGGAAATGAATGGGCGATACTTTCCGGCGATGCTCCACGCAGAAAGGCGTAAACAATGGAATCGAGTGAGACCCGGCTGCCCGTGATCCAGTACCCACCGTCTCGCCCCTCGACATACTCTCGCTTCATCCGAGCCTCTGCTCCTGTCCTGTATATTACCGGACGGGACATTCGAGGCCGGAGAAAATTGGGTGCAGACTTGTCTTGCAGGTCTGCGGCTCTGCGGTGGAAACAGCAAGCCCAGCGCAGACCTGTTTTCCAAGGTCTGCGGCTCGAATCTTCCCGTCGCGTTCCGTTTTGCGTCAACCTCAGACAGGGTGTACTCTAAACCCGTGTCGCGCCTGCGCCGTCCTTTCCTCTGGGATCGATATCTCTTCCTGCATCAGCCGCCAGCTCTCAGCAAGAAAGTCCGGTTGTCTTGCATGGATCAGCCGTCAGCCGTCAGATCTCAGCAAGAAGGTCCGGTCGTCCAGCTGATAGCTGATGGCTGATACCAGATAGCCGATTGAGGTGAATCACGCCGCGCACTGCCATCCATCCCGGGGAACACTTGGCCGACGCCATCGGAGCCCTGGGAATCACGGCCGCGCAGTTGGCCCGTGACCTTCAGGTACCGCCCAACCGGGTAACGGGTATCCTGCATGGCGCCCGCGCGATTTCTGCTGACACGGCTTTGCGCCTCGCCCGCTACTTTGGGACGAGCGCCGAGTTCTGGATGAACTTGCAACAGCACTACGAGCTCCGCCTTGCCGAAAAGGAGATCGGCGCGGGAATCAAGTCCCTTCCCTGCCGCAAGGCGCGCGCGGGCCATGAGATTCATTCCCCGGCCGCGTAACCATCTTGCCGGCACGGCGCGGTTTCAATGCACCGCCATCCAGTCAAGCGCGGACTGTCGCCTCGCCCGTTACGGTCTGGTCGAGCTCCGTGCGGCGAGGTTTGGTGAAACATCCGGAAGAGTGGAAATGGTCGAGTGCCATTGAGGACGCGGGGGTGGATGCAGTGGAGCAAGAGAGGCAGTGCGGGTTGGTGGTCGATCGGGTACGGCTCTCAGCAGACGAGAATACGACGATTTGAGCCTGAGCAAAACGGGGACAACAACGACCAAGAAAGAACCGCAGACCCTGGAAAGCAGGTCTGCGCTACCCTTGCTGCTTGATCTTATGGGAGATCCGGCCGATACTTGCACTAGCCATGGCTCGCCGCCACGAATGAGGGCACTGCAGCCAACGCTGAAAGCCCGTTGATTGACCTATTACGATTAAGGCGAGGTGCTTTAGTTGAACTGCCCGTTATTGTTGATGCGAGCCACGGCCGCAAGCCGCGCAAATACGTAGCTCTCGGGATAGGCTTGGCCTGCGCTCAAGCCCAGGGCCTGATAGTCCCTGATTGGAATCAAAAAGAGATTTTTACCGCTGACTCGGCCCAGAAATTCGAGATTGAGTGCTGGTATCGAGATCTCGATGTAACTCGTCTCCGGCACGCCCGCCTTCGCCGCGTCCCTGCTTCGAGTACCAAATATACTTGCCGCGAACTTGGGCCGACCCGACGATACCGGCATCCATGTACCATTGACTTTGGCGACGGTCACCGAAGAACGCACCTGGTGATTGGACAGTACTGGATAGAGTAGTCTATTGCCGCCGACGAGCAAGCTACCGGGGTCTCCCCTGACGGGGAAGCTGCGCAACTTATCCAGGGGCACGTCGTAAAGGAGAATCGGCTCGCCAAGGCTAGACGACTTTGCTTCTTCGGTGGAGCTGAAGCCAAGGAGCCGGTAGTTTTCCGTACTCGCCGCTGCCGCCGCAAGCCGCTGGAGCGCGACGGGGGCGGCCGATTTGGCCGCGAGCGAGTTGCTCGCAATCGTCTTAGCAACGGACTCGGCGAAGCTCGGCGCTTCGTCGGCAGCGCTAGCCCCGCCTGCCCCCATCACAAACGCGAGCAGGCTGCTGGTCATAATTCCCAAGAGCAATCCGGGAAAGGCACTAGTCGTCATACTAAACCTATAGGATGTCATATTCGTCGCCCTGAAACGCATGGTTATAGATATCGCCTGCAGAACAGGTGCCATTGTTATTCGGATTGGTCGACCATTCATCATAGCTAACCAAGTAGGGTTCGGCACTCTCGGGATCCATCACCCATACTTGATTCCCTCCCGCAGTCGTGTAACCGAACGCGACCAAGACGTGCGCGCCGCCTCCACACCAGTTCCACGCAAAGGAAATTGGCTTGTTGTCGGTCGCGAACTGCACCTGCAGTTGGGCCCAAGTCAGCGCGGTGGCCGACGACGTCCCCGAATGACCATATGACCCATACGGTGGCGAACCACCGCAGTTGCATCCCTGGCAGTTCATTTTCTGATCCGTCAGATACTGCATGGCAAAATGGGGAAAGCCACAGCAGTTACTTAGGCCCTTCTCAGTCTTAACCTCGTCGCATTGCCGCACTTGAGTACCGAAATAACCCATCACCATTTCGCCGGTCGCGGCCCAACACCAGTTACTTTGCTCCTGGTCGTCTACGACAACACCCGCCACCACAAGAGAGGCCGGGAAGTTGGGGGCGCTGAATGTCGCGCATTGCAGTATCCCGTTGTTGTTCGAAATATCGCCAGTGCATTGATTGAATTGGCCGAGCGACGTGGCGAGCCAACTCCCGGACTTCGTTTTGCACACGGCGTACAGTACGTCTTCTAGTGACCATAGGTTTCGACAGGTCTGAGTGTACGAGCCGGACTTCGGCGAGCCCACATTGCAGGCCAATGTGCCGTCGAGATTTGTGATGCTGCCGCCCGGGCATTCACTGACGTCGCTGAGAGCGGTTGGTTGCCATGCGCCGGCGCTTGTCTTGCACTCGGCATTGAGTGTTGAACCATTCAGCCAGGCGTAACGGCAGCTCTGTGAATACGAGCCGGAAGGCGGTTGCCCACCAATGTTGCACGCCAAAACACCGTCGTAGTTGGCGATGTCGCCAATGCATTGATCGTAGTCGACCAGCTGCGCCGGTAGACTATTTCCCGCCGCCGTCTTGCACGCGGCATTGAGAGCGAGCGTGCTCCCGCTTCCGCTTACCCAGGGGACAGTGCATGATTGGGTGTAGGAACCATTCGGCGGCGTTTTGCTACTGCAGACCAGTGTTCCGTTGAAATTCGCTATCGGAAATGCGCATTGACTCACATCGATTTGGGATTGCACCCACCCTCCCAACATGGTTTGGCATTCCGCGTTGAGCGAGTTGCCAAACACCCATATGTTGCGGCAGCTACTGGTGTATGAACCGACCGGAACACCCGCGTGTACGCCCGGGGCTACAGTGCAAGCCAAGGTGCCATCCAGATTGGCAATATCACTGCCGGAACTGCATTGGTTCACGCCCACCAGCTGGCTCGAATTCCAGAGTCCTGACGTTGTCTGGCAGTTGGCATACAAGGTCGTCGTATTCGAGCTGTCGATCCAAGCCCAAGCGAAACGACAACTCTTTTGATAGGAGCCGGCCGGTATCGCAGTGTTACTGCAAGTCAGATTTCCCGCAAAATTGGCGATGTCGCCGACGCATTGAGTGTAGTTATTGAGCGTCGTATTATTTTGGCCATTCTGTAGATTCTGGCATGACGCGCTCAGCGTTGATCCGCTCACCTGGATGGAGCTGCAGCTTTGCGTATAGCTTCCCGGCGGGTTTCCCGTTTGCGCAGTGCCTAATGGCGCTAAGACGAGCAGCGCGGCGATAAAGAGGAAGCAATAGCCCCTTATGACGTTAGCAAGCAGTTGGATCATACGACATTGTGGACTGCGGTCGCGGAGCGTGTCAACCGGAATTTCCATTATCGACCTGCAGCCCGACCGATAACATACATCTGACCGCTGCCGAACACAATTATCAGTCGGGTTTGCACTGCAAAGTGCTTCCACGAGCCACGGAAGGGGCCATTGGTGCCTCTCGCGAGAACCCCAAAGACCCAACCGCCCCTCTTTCGACCCGTGTTGAGTCGTCCCAGCCCCGCGAAGTTCTCGTCCTCGGCCAGCATCTCGGTCTCGAAGGTCTGCAACCGGGAGGTCAGAGCGGCGCCTCGATCCCGGACCTTTTCGGAACTGATCAGTCCCGCCTCGCGGGATCGGGTCGTGGGAGAGCCTCTCCGCGTCGTTAAGGTCTTCGTAACCAGCCAGGCGGATATAATCGACTGCCGCAGCAGGTCCGCAAGCGGCAACTGGGTGTTCTTCCCACGCGAGTCCGTCAGATGTTGTTCGATCAATTCTCCGAACCCGAGGCGCTCGTCGAGTTCGCGCACCAGGATCAGGCCGCCGTCGGAAGTGACGCGGGAACCCTGGAAATCAACCTTGAGAGAGGCGCTGAAGGAGAGCTGAAAGGGCTGATCTTGTATCTCACCCATTGGGTACTGACCTCCGGAGCGTCTTCATCGCGTTCGAACCCGTATAAATATAGATGCTGACGGACATCCGCAGATTCGTAAGTGGAGTTCAAGATGGAAATGTGGGAGAAGTTGGAAACTAGCAGCTTGGTCTTCCAGTTCCCAATTTCCAGTTTCCGCCTTCTCCCGTCTCTACTGCGGAAACCCGCTCAGCGCCCGTCGGGCTTCATCCGCATCGGATTTCGCCAAAAGCCTTTGCGGCTGCCTCGAGGGTCAAAGTCACGTCAGCCTCACTATGGGCCGTGGAAACGAACGCGGCCTCGAACTGTGAAGGCGGGAAGTAGACGCCACGTTCGAGGAGCGAGCGGAAGAAGCAAGCGAATTTGACGGTGTCTGATCTCTTGGCGGAGGCATAATCGGTCACCATATCGCTGGTGAAGAAGCAAGTGAACATTGACCCCACACGGTTCACGGTGAGCGGCACCCCGGCCTTCGCAGCCGCAGCGGCCAAGCCCGAGGCAAGCTTTTCGGCGATCACCTCAAGCTGTTCGTAGGTACCCGGGCGGCGCAGAATTTCTAGCGTCTTGAGCCCCGCTGCGACAGCCAAGGGGTTTCCGGAGAGCGTTCCAGCCTGGTAAACAGGGCCAGCCGGCGCGACCCAATCCATCAGGGAGGCTTTCCCTCCATAGGCTCCCACCGGCAGCCCTCCGCCGATGATTTTTCCAAGTGTGGTGAGGTCCGGCTGAATCCCATATAGCTCCTGCGCGCCGCCGTAGGCCACGCGAAATCCCGTCATCACTTCATCAAGAATGAGCACAGTTCCCTGCTCTGCCGTCAGCTTGCGGAGCCTCTCAAGGAATCCGGCTTGCGGTGGTATGCAGCCGGAGTTCCCCACTACAGGCTCAATAATGACTGCGGCGAGCTGATTGCGGTGAACTCGGAACGCCTCCTCAAGGGCTCCCGGATCATTGAAGGGCAGCGTGACGGTCAGCTCCGCCAGTGCCCGAGGAACGCCTGGGCTGTCCGGCAAGCCGAGGGTGGCAACTCCTGAACCTGCTTTCACCAGCAAGCTGTCCCCATGACCGTGGTAGCACCCTTCGAACTTCAGAATCTTGTCCCGGCCCGTCGCCGCGCGCGCCACCCGCAGGGCCGAAAGTGTGGCTTCTGTCCCCGAGTTCACCAGCCGGACACGCTCGAGGGAGGGATAAGCCTCGCGAAGGCGCTCAGCAAGCTCAACCTCGGCCGCAGTACAGGCCCCGAAGCTCGTTCCGGTCTCGATAACCCTGGCCAAGGCTTCCACCACTTCCGGGTGGCAATGGCCGAGAATCAAAGGTCCCCACGATAAGACGTAGTCGATGTAGCTCCTGCCGTCCACGTCGACGATGGAAGAGCCTTTGCCGCCTGCAATAAACACAGGGTCGCCTCCCACGGCGCGAAAGGCGCGAACGGGCGAGTTCACTCCCCCGGGCATCAGGCTCAAAGCTTTCTGAAAGAGTTCCTGGGATCTAGTGGGCATGAGATTCTTTCCCGCCTGAAGGGATGTCCTCGCTTAGCAGGATGCTGAAAAACCCGCCTCGCCTGTCATTCCGAGGAGTCCCGATCTGATCGGGACGACGAGGAATCTCGCAAGTCCTCTGTCTCCAGGGAGAGATTCCTCGCGCAGTTTACCCTGAACGGGCAGTGCGAGATTCCTCGCTTCGCTCGGAATGACAGTGAAGGGCTCGGAATGAGTCGCCTTGGCGACTTCACAAAGGTTTTTCAGCATCCTGCTAGCCGATCGGGAGCGACGTGAAACATCTGGCGAAGAGGGTCTATACCAATGTCCCAAAGCGCCACGGCGAGGCCCAAATAGAGCTTTGTCGCCAGTCCCAAATAGGACTGAGATCCCTCGAGCAACTCCTGGATGACTTCCAGGAATCTCTGGCTTCGCGCCCCGAACTCGACCATGCGCGTGGGGACCGCTTCACCCATGAATTCTCCATAATAGAAAGTGCGGGCGAGCCGCGCCCCCAGCGCCAGCGCTTTGCCGAATTCCTCCTGGACGCGCGAAGGGTAAAGCTCGGGCAGTCCCTCCAGCAGCGACTCCGCGAGCAGTTCGCCGGAGCGCATCGCATAATAGATTCCCTCACCGGTGACGGGATCAACAAGCCCGCCGGCATCTCCCGCCAGCGCCCACGCCGGGCCGCCCAACCGGAGGCCGCTCCATGCATCCACACTGAGCGCAGGAAGCAAGTGGCTGTAGACCTGAGCGCGCTCAAAGGAATATCCGAAGCGGCGCATGAAGCCGTGAAGCCGGTCCCGCAAACCCGCCATGCTATCCTCGCCGATTTTTCCGCAGATGCCCACGGAGAGGTGAGTAGGGCGCGGAAACGCCCAGGCATAGCCTTCAAAATCCTCGAAGAACTGCACGCGCAGCAAATCGTCCCGACCAGGCACGTAATAGCCAAAGGTGAGCATGAAATCGTGGGGTCCAAAATCCTCCGTCAAAAGGCACCGAAGCCGAGTCCGCGCCCCTGCCGCCAGGATGAGATAATTCGCCCCGTAATGGCCCTTTTTGCCTTGCAATTCCCAGCCCGAGCCCGAGCGCCGGAAATCACGGATCCGATCTTCGACGACCTCCGCTCCCGCCACCACGGCGCGGCGAAGTAGCAATCCGTTCAGATTGCATCGGCAATAGATGGCGAGGGGCTGGCGTAGCTGGAACCGGAGCGAGGCATTATTGCCGGCCAGAAACTCAACTTCCCGGACGGGCTTCGCTTCGGCGGTCGCCGGCAACAAGAAGGGATAACGTAGCAAGGCCTTGTGAGTCACTCCGCCTCCACAAGGTTTTTCCCAGCCAAACTTTTCCTCCAAGACCGTAACGCGCCCTCCACCGCGGGCGATCATTTCCGCAGCCATCGCTCCGGCTGGCCCGCCTCCGATGATGACCGTGTGCCCCATTTTCATAATTGAATCTGCTTAAGCCTTCGAGAATAGCACGCCGTCTCATGGCGCGCAAAACCCCCCGCGTCTCGCCAATTCGCCGATAAGGTTGTCGAAAGCAGTAGACACTGGGTTCGGGGCACGTGGTGAGGGCCGGCCTGGTCAAGCGCGCCGAGGAGTGGCAGTGGTCGAGAGTGCACGATTACACGGGAGGCCTGAGCGCGACCTTTAGGCCGAATCGCACTCTGGCCATTGATCGTGTACTTCTGCCCGCCGATGAACGGAGACGAATTTGAAGGAGCGCTCCCCACCCACGCTCGAGGTCACGATTCAGAAGGGCGTGGAAGCTGGAACGATGCACTGGGAACTACTCTAAGCGGCCACCGGGAGAAGCGATTCGATAGCCTGAAAAAGTTCTTGGCTCCGCACTGGCTTAGAAACGTAGCCGTCCATCCCCGCCGCCAGGCAGCGCTCGCGATCCCCCTTCATGGCGTGCGCGGTCATGGCGATGATGGGTAGGTGCGACCCGCTTCCGGTCTCCTTGGCTCGGATCAGCGCCGCGGCCTCGAAGCCGTCCATCTCCGGCATCGAAACATCCATCACCACCAAGTCGAACGTCTGCTTCTGCAGGGTCTCCAGCGCCTCCCGCCCGTTCGCCACCACCACCACGCGGTGGCCCCGCTTTTCCATCAGCCGGGACTCCAGTTTCTGGTTCACGGCGTTGTCCTCCGCCAGCAGCACCCGCAGGCTGCGTTGCTGTTGCTCAAGCGAGTGGCGGGGGACCAAGCGCGTTTCCTCCCCCGCCTCTGCCTTCGTCCCCAGTACCCTGAGAATGGTGTCCAGCAACTGCGACTGACTCACCGGCTTGATCAGGTAGGCAGCAATCCCCAGTTCCCGGCAGCGCGCCGCATCCCCGCGCTGCCCTGCCGAGGTTAGCATCATGATCGTCGTCTTGCCCAAGTCCACTTGCTGGCGGATCTGTTCCACGAACGCGAAGCCATCCATCTCTGGCATGTTGGAGTCCGTCAGCAGCAGGGCAAACGAATCTCCCGACCGACGCGATTCCTGCAGCCTCGCCAGCGCCGCGCCGCCACTCGCCGCCAGCACCGGCTTCATCCCCCAACGCGCCAGCATCTCTCCCAGGATGCGCCGGTTGGTGAAGTTATCGTCCACGACCAGCACCCGCAATCCCGCCAGCTCGGCTCGTTCCATCGCCTGGGGCGAGGCGGCCGGCTTGGCTACCCGCACCGGAACCCGGAAGTGGAAACAACTCCCTTCTCCCAACTGGCTCTCCATCCCGATCTGTCCCCCCATCATCTCCACCAGGCGCGAGGAGATGGTCAGCCCCAACCCCGTGCCCCCGAAGGTGCGCGTGGTGGAACCATCGGCTTGCGCGAACGCCTCGAAAATGAGCCTCTGCTTTTCCGGCGCAATGCCGATGCCGGTGTCGCGCACGGCGAAATGCAACTGCAGTTGCTCCTCACCCGGCGATTCCACACCGACTTCCACCCCCACTTCTCCCCGTTCGGTAAACTTGATGGCGTTGCCCACCAGATTGATGAGGATCTGCCGCAGGCGGGTGGGGTCAGCAACGACTTCCTCCGGCGCCTCGGGGCGGATATCGCAGGTTAGCTCCAGCCCCTTCTGGTCGGCCCGCAAGGCCAGGGGTTTCATAGTCTGGGCCAGGTGCTCGTGCAGCTTGAAGGGGATCGGATCAAGATCCAGCTTGCCCGCCTCGATTTTGGAAAAGTCCAGGACGTCGTTGATCACCCCTAGCAAGTCATCGGCCGATGTCTTGGCCATTCCCAGGTACTCGCGCTGCTCCGGGGTCAGTTCGGTGTCGAGCGTCATCTCGACCATGCCCAAAACGCCGTTCATGGGAGTGCGAATCTCGTGGCTCATGTTGGCCAGAAACTGACTCTTCGCTTTGCTCGCCGCCTCCGCGGCGTCCTTGGCGCGCTGCAACTGAGTCGCAATCTGCCTCCGCTGAGTGATGTCGGTCACATGGGTAATGAAATGGAGGGGCCGGCCCAGTGAGTCGCGAACCAGAGATGGACTGATCTCAGCCCAAACCATGCTGCCGGACTTGTGCAAGTAGCGCTTTTCCATCCGTGGCGCTTCGACTTCGCCAGCGAGCATGCGCCGGCTCAACTCTTGGCTTGCCGCTCGATCCTCGGCGTGGATGATATCCACGAACTTGTGTTGCAGAAGTTCGGCCTCCGAATAGCCCACGATAGCGCAAAACGCCGAGTTGGCCTTCGTCAGAGTGCCGTCGATTGCGGTCACGAGCATTCCGGTCGCGGCCTGGTCGAAGGCGCCCCGAAACAGTTTCTCACTCTCCAGGCGTGCTTCCTCGGCCTGCTTCCGCTCGGTGATGTCCAAAATTGTACCCTCGATGGCGCTGGCGGAGCCATCTGCGTCCTGGACCAGATTCGCATTCGCGATGACCCAGAGGTCGTTGCCATCCCTGCGTCGAAAGCGCGTCTCACGGTTGCTGATCTCCTTTTCGGCCCTCAGTTGGGCGACTAACACTTCGTGGTCAGCCGGCGCAATGTGGGTTCCCACAACCTCCTGGCCGATAAAATCCTCGCGGCAGGCATAGCCGAACATTGTGGCCAGAGCGTGGTTGCAGTCCAGGATGCGGCCGCCGAGGGACACGCGGTAAATGCCAGCAAGGTTGCGCTGAAAGAGGCGGCGGTACACTGATTCCAGCTCCGCTTCGCGCTCCAGCCGCACGCGAATGGTGGCGGTTTGCTCCCTTACCCTTTGCCGCAGCAGCCAGATCCACACCAGGGAGCTGAGCACGAGCACAGCGACGCCGGCGACGAACAAAAGCGCATTCTTCGCCGTAAGCCAGCGGTTGCTCTCGATCAGTGCCAAGTCGGCTGGAGACGCGATTAGGATCAGGAGCGACCTCGGCCGCTCCGGTGTTGCGGCGCGGATCACGGGCACTCCGGTCAGTTCCAGAATCGACTCGCTGGGAAGGCTGACCACGCGCGCGGCGGCGCTCACCTTGGGCAAAAGTGCGCTAAACCACTGGTTGCCGTCCTCCAGCAGAAACACGTGCTCGGTCGGGTTTTCAGTGTGTCCGATCAGCCGCGCCCGGATCTTCACCAGCCTTCCATGAAGAGACGCCTTGAGCACCTCGGCCGCGGAGAGCCGAGGCGGCGTGGCCTTCCCCACTTCGGGCGCTTCGGGGACCCGCCGCACTCGTGAATCCCCCAAGGTAAGGCCGTATTCACCAAGAGTTGGGAAGCCCGCGACATCCAGTACCTCGCCCGTGTGAACCACGAGCTCCTTCTTCCCCTGCACGCAAATAGCGCCTGACATGTCGGCTACAAAGAACGTTCCCGCAATCTCCCACGTCACCTCGCCGCGAACGTGCAGCCAGTGAACCAGACGCGGCTTCGCGTCGGAGTTGCTCAGGGTTCCGATGGGGCGGGGGGATGTGGCAAATGGGTCGGGCAGCTCGCGTTCCTCGATTTCGATGTCCTTCATGCTGGGCACGAAGAGCTGCGTTCCGATGCGCTTCCCGTTGGAGTCGATGACCGAGCCGCATACGGCGCGAACTCTGGCGGTCGAGCCAATCAACCGCTGCGCGTCCGCATTATTAGGCTGCGGTATGACAACCACCGCCTCCACCGGGCCATCGACAAGCCGGAAGCTGATGCGGTCCCAGGCCTGGTTTGTGGGCCGTAGGACGCCGCGGGTCTCCACCCACTGGCTGTCGGCCGCCAAGGCATCGAGTTCCGGCAGAGTCAATTTTGCCGGCCGTGGCACTTGCCCCCGTCCCAGAACCTTAATCTTCGGGTGCAAGAGGACCGTCGACACGTCTCCCGCGCCCGTTACGGCGTCCACCCGAACCCGCGCGCCGACAGGAAAAGACTCGGCCATGCCGTGAACGTTAATATACACGGCTCCAGTCTCATCCTGAACAAATAGGAGACCCCATTCCATATCGGAATAGGTGACCACGGCTTGCAAGCGCACTGGGTAGCCGTTCCGCGCGTGGTTCTTGTCGAGCCGGAAAACCTCTTGAATGCTTCGCAACGTCGCCGGAACGGCGGGTGCTTTGCCCGTCGGTGCGGTCGAGGCAAAGGGCGTGAGCAACAACACGGCCATTTGACAAACCGCCACCCTGCCCCGCCGAATCGCCTCGTAACGGAATCGCATCAGGTTAGTCTCCTGCCTTGGTTATCGACCGTTCCGAAAGCGGACTTAAGCGGAAAGGGCGGTGAAGTCCTAGGGCTGTATCAGAAGCGCACCGGCTCACACAGCGACAGGAGTTGTGGACGGAGTCGCACCGGTGCGCTTTCGATACAGCCACTTGAACGAAGCCGCCCGTGCGGCGGACGCGGCGCCTATGGGACTTCAATTGCTTTCAGGGGCTCTGGGATAGGTTGAGGCAAGAGGCGCCATGGCGTTGGGAGGAGCAGGAATCGGCCTCGGGGTGGCATGGCCGTGCGGATTCGTTCGCCATCCAGCCGGAGGGGAACCGTGCCGAGAGGATCAACTGGTCGCTGGCACTCGAGCGGGCACACGAAGGGTGAGTCGCCGAGAAGCACGCGAGGTTGGAAAGAATCGGAAAGAGTTCATCTCGGAAATCTGGGTTAAGGAGAGCACCATGCGCCAATCGGTTGTTCAATACGATAAGTCGGTGCTCTTGCGGTATTTCACACCCTGCGGGCCTCGCCCGTCCATAGGCAAACCTCGACCCTACCCCTACCCCCTTCCAAAGACCAAAACGGGCACTCCGTCAGTTGACAAATGGAAGAAGATAGGCTAGGGTAGTGAGTTTAAGCTAGGGAGGCGGTCATGGCCTCCTGGGAACATTTGGCTGCGATGCTACGCCGATCCCCCAGTCCGCTCTCGAAAGTGTCCCAAGCGGGGCCAAGAGCCCGGAAAACTTCCATGTTTCAGGTGGACAACAAGTCCGCACACGGAAGCGAACGAGAAGAAGAATTGTTTAAATTTGAAGGAACGAAGCTGGAATTTCTATGAAAACAAAGGGTCGGCGTTCCACGGGACAGAGTTAAGCCGGAATGTTATAGAAAACAAAGGTAGTTACGCGTTTGGACCGGGAATATTGATGAAACTAAAGGTAGTTAGTGCCTCGTAGGTGGTAGGCAGAGAAGACGGGCTGCGCCGAGGTCACCCGACACACTAATGTTAAATGGCTATCCCAGCCGCCGGCGCCCTCAAGAACATCCCGCACCTTGCGTGTTAGAATACTCAGTGGAAACACGCCGATTGAGGCGGCTGATCTTTTTGGTAGGGGCTGGAGCTTGTTATGGGTGTTGAGAAAATCCTGACTTTGGAGCGGGCGTTTGAGGTCGTGGAAGACTTGAAGCGGCGCGGTAAACGCGTGGTTTTCACCAATGGGTGTTTTGACCTCCTTCATCCTGGTCACACGCGGCTCCTGGCTGAAGCCAGGAAACTCGGCGACGTGCTGATCGTGGCGATCAACAGCGACCGCAGCGCACGCGCGCTAAAGGGGCCGGCGCGCACCATTCAACCTGAAGCAGAGCGCGCTGAAATCCTGGCGGCGCTGCAAGCAGTCGATTATGTGACGATTTTTGACGACCTCACCCCGCAAGCCGTCATCGCCCGCATGCAGCCACAGGTACTTGTGAAAGGTGGTGATTGGGGGCCAAACGCCATTGTCGGCCGGGCCGAAGTGGAGGCGGCGGGTGGGCGTGTGGTTTCAATTCCCGTCGTCGAGGGCTTTTCGACATCGTCGCTTATCCAAGCAGCCGTGAGGGCAGTGACGAGTGACCCGCCCAGGCGGGACGAGTGACGAACAGAATTATGAATAGTGAATGGTGAATGGTCAATTGGGAACGCGGAACTGGTTTTGCGCGCTGCGCCCAAGGCGTCTGACTGCTGCACTTCCTCAATTCACAATTCAGAATTTACTATTCACTACCAGAATTGGCCCAGCACCTAGCCCCGATCTTTCAAAGGCTCAAAGCTGACGGCTGATAGCCGAGCGCCGAGATCTGACAACGGACAACTGACTGACAACTGACTACTGACGTCCTTCACATCAATGCCTAATTCGCAGTCGCTTCTGCATCCCATTCTCGAGCACGCTGCTTTTCGCAGCGCCTTACGAGCCCTGACTGCTGACTCATCCGCAGCACGGTCGCCGGTGACTATTTCCGGCTTGACAAGCTCCACCAAGGCGCTGGTGGTGGCGGGAGTTGCCCACAAACTGTCTCGCCCGGTGGTTGTCCTGACTTCGGATAACGAGACCGCAGCCCATCTCCAGCGCACAACCTCAACATTTTGTGCCTGGCTCGAACCACTCTCCAGCCCGGCCGTACTGACGCTCCCGGCACTGGACTGCTCTCCTTACGAAGGTCGTTCCCCACACGCCGAGATTCTCGAACAAAGGGCGGTGACCCTGTGGAACGTGGCGCGAGGGCGGACGCGCGTGTTGTACGTCCCGGTGGCAGCAGCGCCGGGGCGCTTCCGGGAGCGCGCCCTCTACTCTTCCCTTGCGCTGGAACTCAAAGTCGGCGATGAACTGGACCTCGACGATCTCATGGAGCACCTCGGCGGGGTGGGATACGAACGGGGAGAACCAGTCTCCGATGTGGGCCAATTCTCAGTGCGGGGAGGAATCGTGGATATTTTTCCTCCCGAGGCGGAATGGCCCTTCCGCCTTGAATTTTCCGGGGATCAGATTGAATCCCTGCGTGAGTTTGACCCCGATACGCAGCGCTCGCGAAAGCCCGTTCCGGCAGCCTTGCTTCTTCCGCTTTCGGAAATAAGACGCTCCCGCCAATTCTTCGAGAAGCTAATCCGCGCCCTTGAGAAACGGGCCATTCCACGGCGACTGGCGGGGGCCCAAACGAACCCTCCAGTTGAACTCGAACCCGAGTGGGCGAGCGAGTACGCAAATCCTTTCCCGGGATGGGAGTTTTTCGCCCCTCTGGTTGAACCCCACCCCAACAGCCTGTTCGCGTTATTTGACAACCCCATAGTGCTCTGGGACGAGCCCCTGGACCGCAACGCGCAATTGAAGCGATTCCTGGAAGGGTTGGCGTCGGGTTTTGACGAGGTCCGCGACGTCATTCCGCCTCGCCCTAGGCCCGAGGATATCTTCCTCACCGAGCAAGAGTTCCTACAGAGCATTCGGGCAGTGCCACAAATCTATCTCAAAGAACTCTCCTTCGAATTCACGCCAGGGGCAGCGATCGAAGGCCCCTCCAGCGATTCAGAAGCGCATGGAATCGAGCACCGCGAGGACACCCAGAAGACAGCGGCGAGCGCGGCCGGGCAGAGCCCTCCCCTACCTGATTACGGGGCGGCGGGGCAGAGCCCTCCCCTACCCAATCCCGAGCTGGTTCTTCTCACCCAACCCTCCCCGAAATTCCAAGCCGGAGTTAAGGGTTTAGTGGATAGCTTGCGAAGCAATTTAGGGCAAGGCATGTCCGTGGTCCTCGTTGTTCCTACCAGCGGAAAAGCGGAACGGCTGCGCGGAATTCTCACTGAATACGAGATCCCCTTCAGCACCGCGACTCAAGGGAGCATCTCCGCTGAGCCACGCCATGGTGGGGAACTCGGCAGGACTGCCGGTGTGGCACTCATGGCCCACGGCGATCTTTCCGAGGGGTTCGTCATCCCCGATTTGGAAGAAATGTGGCTGGCGGACAGCGACCTGTTCGGAGGATTCGACTGGGCTTCCCGTCGCCGCGAGCACTCCGGGACTCTAGCCTTCATTTCGGGCCTGGGCGATCTTAAGGTGGGCGACTACGTGGTGCATGTTGACCACGGGGTGGGGATCTATCAAGGGCTGCGCCAACTCAGTGTCAGCGGGTCTTTGCGCGACTTCATGCTGCTGACGTATCAGGATGAGGCCAAGCTGTACGTCCCCCTGGAGCGCTTGGATTTGGTGGAGAAGTACCGGTCCAGCGGCGACGGCGTCAAACCCGTTCTCGATCGGCTGGGAGGATCCGGTTGGGAGCGCACCAAGAAACGCGTCAAGCGGGCCTTGCGCGACATGGCGCAAGAACTCCTGCAGTTGTACGCCGAACGGAAGATGTGCGGCGGCACACCCACCAGCCCTGACACCCCCTGGCAGAAAGAGTTCGAAGACGCCTTTGAATTCGAGGAAACCCCCGACCAGTTGAAAGCCCTGGCAGACATCAAGCAAGACTTGGAAAGCCCCGAACCCATGGATCGGGTCCTCTGCGGGGACGTGGGCTATGGAAAAACCGAACTGGCCATGCGCGCTGCCTTTAAGGTCATCCAGGATGGGCGGCAAGTGGCGCTGCTGGCGCCCACCACCGTCCTCGCGTTCCAGCACTACACAACCTTTCAGCAGCGGCTCGCCGCCTTCCCCATGCGCGTGGAAATGCTCAGCCGTTTCCGGCTACCCGCCGAGCAGAAAAAGATCGTGGCCGAGGCCGAGGCCGGCAAGGTGGATGTCCTGATCGGAACTCACCGCCTGCTCTCGAAAGACGTGCACTTCCGCGACCTTGGGCTACTGATCGTCGATGAGGAGCAGCGGTTCGGAGTGGCGGCGAAGGAGAAGCTGAGGAAACTCAAGGCGGGGGTGGACGTGCTGGCGATGTCCGCCACACCCATCCCCCGCACCCTGCACATGTCGGTGGGCGGATTGCGCGACCTCTCCGTCATCGAGACTCCGCCGCGAGGCCGGCTGGCCATTCAAACCACGGTAGCGCCCTTCAACCAGAGCCTAATTCAGTCCGCCATCCTGCAAGAGATGCAACGGGAGGGCCAGGTCTTCTTGGTCCACAACCGTGTGGAGTCAATCTTCAGCATAGCCGCGATCGTGCAACGTCTGGCGCCCAGCGCGCGGATCGGTGTGGCGCACGGGCAAATGGAAGAGAAAGAGCTCGAAAGGGTCATGCTCAAGTTCATGCAGGCCGAGTACGACGTCCTGGTGGCGACGGCGCTGATTGAAAACGGCCTCGACATCCCCCGCGCCAACACCATCATTGTCAATCACGCGGAGCGCTTTGGCTTAGCCGATCTTTACCAGCTTCGCGGCCGGGTGGGGCGGTCGAGCCGCCGCGCCTATGCTTACTTCCTCGTGGCCGCCGAGGAAACATTGACCCCGACGGCTCGCCGGCGGCTGGCGGCGCTGAAAGAGTTCTCGGAGCTGGGCGCCGGCTTCCGCCTCGCGGCCTTGGACCTTGAATTGCGCGGTGCGGGCAACCTCCTGGGCGCCGAACAGCATGGACATTTGAATGCCATCGGCATCGACCTCTACCTGAAGATGCTCGAACAAACCGTCGAAGAACTGAAAGGCGCCCCACAGAAGATTGAGGTCCGCACCACACTTAACCTGGGACTTGATATCAAAATTCCCGACAGCTACGTCGCCGACGAGAGCCAGCGCCTGCGTCTGTATAAGCGGATTTCCAGCCTGGCAACGCCCGAAGCGCGTGCGGAACTCGAAGCCGAGCTCACCGACCGTTATGGGCCCATTCCTCCCTCAGTTTCAAACCTCCTCTCGTATGGACTTCTGAAATCCGCCGCCGAGCAACTTCTAGTGCAATCCATTGAAAGAAAGGCGGAAGATATTTGGATGCGGTTTCATGAGCAAACTCCCCTGGAGCCCAGAAGAATAACCACATTCGTGCGGCGACGCCGTGAAGCGAGCCTTCGACCTGACGGCGTCTTGCGTTTCAGGTTGCGCAACCTGGGGGAGAATACTTTGCAGGAAATCCAAAATGTCTTGCAGGAATTGCAAACCTAGCATTAAGATGACTAAGGCTCGATAGGGTCGAGTGTTTGGGGGAAACAACTCCGGCAGGCGAAACGATATCGAAGATTATAGGGACTTCGGGTTTCGCGAGGGGTTAAAGGAAATGACCAGACGAAGATGGGCTTTACTGGCAGGAGTGGCGCTGGCAACGGGCGTTGCTTGCCTGACCCTACAGGGCGCAAAAATAGTTGAGCGCATCATTGCGCGCGTCAACAGTGAGATCATCACCCAACGGGCGTACGAACAGGAGCAAGAGAAACTCCGCCAGCAACTCGCCCAGCAATACTCGGGCGCCGAACTCGAGGCCCAATATAAAGAACAAAGCAAGAACCTCTTACGCGACCTGATCGACGAATCGCTCATGGTCCAGAAGGCCAAAGATGATGATATCAACGTCGAGACGGACGTGGTCAAGGAGCTCGACGGCATTCGCAAGAAGAACAACTTGGCAACCCTCGAGGAACTGGAGACAGATGTCGAGAAGCAAGGATTGAATTACGAGGACTATAAAGACCAGATCCGCCGCAACCTGTTGATGCGAGAAGTCATCGGCCGCGAGGTAGGCTCCCGGATTCAGTTGTCGCGCGACGACGCGAGGAAATTCTACGAAGCCCACAAGAAGGAATTCGAATCTCCTGGCATGGTGCGCCTCGGACAGATTCTCATCTCCACTGAAAAACGAAAGCCGGAAGAAGCCGAGAAGAGCGCGAACGACGCCCTCGCCGAATTGAAGGCCGGACAACGTTTTGCGGAGGTTGCGAAAAAGTACTCCGACGGGCCAAGCGCTGAGCAAGGTGGCGACGTGGGATTCATGAAGGAAGCATCGCTAGCGCCGGATATCGCTGCGGTGGTTGCTAAGTTGGACGTCAATGAATTTAGCAACCCTATTCAGATTAAATACGGGTATATCATTCTCAAGGTCCAGGAACGATACAGCGCCGGTATTCCCAAATTTGAAGAAGTCGAACAACGCGTCAACGAAGTCCTTTACGACCAGAGAATGCAGCCGGATTTGCGGGAATACCTGAAACGACTCCGCAAAGAAAGCTATATCTACAAGGCCCCCGGATACGTTGACACGGGCGAAGAACGACCAAGCGAAACCCAACTGGCAAATAGAGGGCAATGAAGGAGCGCTTCGTAACCGACCTCAGCCCGGACGCCCAGGTTCGAACCACCTTCCTAGTTCAAGCCCGCGAACGGAAAATCGCCCGCACGGGAAGCGCGTACCTTGACTTGGACCTGCGCGACGCGAGCGGGGTTGTGCGCGCCAAACTGTGGGACTGTGATCGGCATGCGCTGGATTTCGAGGTTGAGGATATCGTGGCGGTGGACGGGGTTGTCGAGGACTACCAGGGGACTCTACAGATTCGGGTGCGCAAGATTTCCAGGTGCTCTCCCGACGACGTGGACCTTTTCGACTACCTTCCGCATTCACGCCGAGACCCTGAGGAAATGTACGTCACACTGCTAGACCGCCTGCGCCGGGTGCCCGAGGGACCTTTGCGAATGCTATTACTTACCATCATGGAAGACCCCTCGATCGCAGAGAAGTACAAGAGGGCCCCCGCCGCGATGAGTTATCACCATGCTTTTCTGGGTGGCCTTCTCGAGCATGTCTTGTCGCTGGTACAACTCGGCGACCAGGTTTGCGACCACTACGAGTTCCTGCGCCGCGACCTGCTGCTGGCCGGGCTGGTGCTGCATGACGTTGGAAAAATTGAGGAGCTGAGTTTCTCTCGTGGCTTCCGGTATTCCACACGGGGACAGTTGCTGGGCCACATTTCGATAGGCCTCGAAATGGTGCAGGAGAAAATGCGTCAGATCCCCGGCTTCCCCGCGGAGTTAAAGGGCCAGATCGAGCACATTATCCTTTCCCACCACGGTAAAGTGGAGTTCGGGTCGCCCAAAGAGCCTGTGTTTCCTGAAGCTCTCGTCGTCCACTTCCTCGACGAGATGGATTCCAAACTGGAAGCGATGCGCGCCCAGTATGCGACTGACCAGGACCGTCCCGGCGATTGGACAGCCCGCAACCCGGCGCTGCGAAGGGAACTCTTGAAGATCGAGAGAGGCTCGCCCGCCTCCTCGAATGGTCCCGATGCGGAAAAACCGTGAGCAACCTGGCGTCACCATCTGACATCCTCAGAATCCTTCCTCATCGTTACCCCTTTTTGTTCGTCGATCAAGTAACTGAATTCATTCCGGGCCAGCGAATCGCGGCCACCAAACGCTTTTCGGTGGACGACGCGGCCCCGCGCGGTTACCTTCCGGCTTCCCCGATCATTTCGGTCGGGATACTGTTGGAATTGGTCACCCAGCTTGGAGCAATCTTGGTTATGGAGCGACCCGAGATGGCCGGAAAAGTGGCCGTGATTCTGCAAATTCCCTCGGCACAACTTATGAAGCCAGTTGAGCCCGGCGATACCCTCCGTGTGGAGGCGGAGGTGATAAGAATCGGCGAGCGTCTGGGTGAACTCCACGGAGCCATCTACCACGCAAGGGAACTCGTGGCCGAGGGGAGAGTGCGGTTCGCGATTGCCGACGCAGCACAAATTGATTTTAGATTTTAGATTTTGGATTCTGCCTGAAGGCCGAATTCTGATTGTCCGGGATTTTAGATTTTAGATTCTAGATTTTGCCTGGGTCCTGATTCGTTATTGCCTGAATCCTGAATCCCGACTCCTGAGCTCCATGCTATTCGAAGAACTGCGAATTCGTGATGTGGTGATCCGGCCGGCCCATATCCTGGCGCCGATGGCCGGCATTACCGACACTGTGTTCCGCCGGTTCATCAAACGATTGGGCGGATGCGGACTGATTATGACGGAGTTCGTGTCCAGCGAAGGAATGCTTCGTCAAAACCTGCGCTCCAAGCGCTACTTGTATTACACCGAGGAAGAAAGGCCAATTTCCGCGCAGCTTTTTGGCGCCGATCCTGACCACCTGGCGGAGGCGGCTCGCGTGATCGAAGAGCTAGGCTTCAACCTGGTCGACCTGAACCTGGGCTGCCCCGCCAAGAAGGTCGTAAAGTGCGGCGGCTCAGGCTTGCTTCGCGACCTCCCGTTGCTCGAGAAGATCCTGCGAAAGATTCGCGCCGCGGTACGGATTCCCTTTACCATAAAGTTCCGCTCCGGCTGGAGTGAGGCGGAGATCGTGGCACTCCAAGTGGCACGCATGGCTGAGGAGTGCGGCGTTGAAGCGCTGAGCGTTCATCCTCGGACGCGCCTGCAAGGGTTCAGCGGGCGTGCCCGATGGCAGATTATCCAAGAGGTGAAGTCCCGGGTGCGCATCCCGGTAATCGGCAACGGCGACGTGGTGACTCCGCCGGACGCCCTTGCCCTTTACCAGCAGACGGGCTGCGATGCCGTGATGATCGGGCGCGCCGCCGCCTCCAATCCATGGATATTCCGCCAGCTTTCGGATTTCTTCCGAAACGGGACATTCACGCAGCCCACCGAGGCTGACCGCTACCAGTTGATCCGTTCCTATTATCAAATGTTGGTGACCGAAGAGGTTCCCGGCGCGGTAGGCAAGATGAAACAGTTCGCAAGCTGGTTCACACACGGAGTCCGCAAGGGGGCAGAACTCCGCAGGTCGATCCAGAGCGCGCGTGGCGCCCGCGAAGTCCTGGATCGAGTCGACCAGTTCTTCAGCCCCTGCGTTTCAGCAGTGACCGAGCCGGAGGAGGTCGCCTCTTGAACTCCAGGGAGGCTTGACTCGCCCATGGACAACTCAGAAAGACCGGCTGGAAGTGAACGACGGGCTCAGAGGCGGCTGAAAACCGCGATGCCCATCCGGGTCCGTGGGGTCGATGCACGGGGAACGGAATTTGAGGAGTCAACGGTGACCGTGGAAGTTAGCCGGCGAGGCCTTTCTTTCCTGACCGAGCTGGAATTGAAACCTCCTGCAACGGTGACGGTAGTAATCCCCGGCCGCGGACCAAGACACCCCGGAGAAGGGGCAACGGACTTCTTTTCGACGGCGGCTGTCGTCCGCATCCTTAAAGAGGCTGACTCGTACCGCGTTAGCCTCCGGTTCATCGGCGCCACCCTGACCACATACAGCGCCGAGACTCCTTAGCAGGACGCTCAAGAAAGGTATTAGTCCGGATTTCTCACCGGGCTAAACCACTTTCCTCGAGCCGCCGGAAGGGCGGGGCTTCAGCCCCGCCGAAAAAGCCAGCTCCAATTTTCTGTCCGTCTCGCGCCCCGCGGTCGCCGCGGCGACCAGCCGCAAGCTGCGCGGGTCGCGAGAGACTGGAATAATCAGGAAGGTCACGTAACGGCGGGGCTGAAGCCCCGCCCTTCCCTTCCGCGGTGAGAAATCCCCGTTAGTATGTCCTTGGGAGCGAAGGAGTCAGGAGTCAGAATAAAGGCTTCGAGGTATCGAGGGGCAGCGGGTTTGCGGTAAACGAACCCCCCGCCACGAGTCACCCGTCACTTCTCTTTTTCAGCGACCCGCTAGGTTCGCTTGGTCTTTTCCATTTGCAACAGGCGATACGCCTCACTGCGAGAGATGCCTCGGGCCTTGGCCGCCGCTTTGAGCGCCGCGCGCTCGTCGAGCCCGCGTTCGGCCATCAACTTCTCGATCTCCCGTTTAATAAGCGAATTCGCAGGACGAGTTTCCCCCGACGCGGAGGCGGTCCCAACCAGGAGGGTTATTTCCCCCCTCATCGTCTTGCCTTTCGCGCGGTCTAACAATCCGGACACCGTCCCACGCAAAAACTCTTCGTGGACCTTGGTCACTTCGCGCGCCAAGACCACTTCGCGGTCCCCCAGAATATCCCGCACATCCCTCAGCATCTCGAGGACGCGATGCGGCGCCTCATAGAAGACCAGGGTCTTGGTTGCTGTTTTTAGCTCTTCCAAGGCCTTCCTGCGCGCCCCTTTCTTGCTGGGCAGGAACCCGAGAAACCTGAAATTGTCCACGGGCATGCCCGACGCAGCCAGCGCCGCCACAAAAGCCGAGGCGCCGGGAACAGGAACCACGGGGATGTTGTGGCGGACTGCCAGATGCACCAAGCGGAATCCCGGATCGGACACCACGGGCATCCCCGCGTCGCTCACCAGAGCTATGTTGTTTCCCTCTTCCAACTTGATGACCAGTTCCGGCGCGCGGGTCATCTCATTGTGCTCATGGTAACTTATGGTAGGAGTTCGGATCTGATAGTGGTTGAGCAATTCCTGCGTCCGCCGCGTGTCCTCGCACGCAATCAAGTCCACTTCCTTCAGGATGCGGATCGCGCGCAGCGTAATGTCCTCCAGATTCCCAATGGGTGTCCCAACAACAAAGAGCCTGCCCTTAGAACCGTTCGTGGAATCCTCCAGAGGGTCCATAAGTCCTGGCTTGGTCGAAATAGATCGTCGCGGCATAGGCGTCAAGGGTCAATTACGACTTCAAGTGTATCAACTAGCTCAGGCAAAGACAACGGAGAGTTAGGACATGACCGCGAAATTCGCGTTTTGACGCCGGAGAAGCTGGCCTATATAATTACTAGTAGGGGTTTTTGCAAGGAGGTTAAATTGCCGCTTTACGAATACGCGTGTACGCAGTGTGGACAGCGCACCGAGAAAATCCGGAGGTTTTCCGATCCTCCACTGACCAAGTGTGAGAAATGTGGAGGCAAGCTAAAGCAGCTCGTGTCTCGGTCTGCCATCCGGTTCAAGGGGAAGGGCTGGTATGTGACGGATTATGCCAGGAAACCCTCCACCGCCACTGCGAACAGCGCCGCAAGCTCTGATAATGGGGGCAAAGAAAAAGGCCCTGAAGGCGCTAAGAAGGAAGTTCTCCCCGCCAAGACATCCAAAGATAAGCCCGTCGCTGAAAAGAGCCATTGACGAGCGGGATTCAGGATTCAGGAGTCAGTAGGCGGCCCGCGCGGATTGCGTTCTGTCCCCACCTACCACCTACTACCTACCCCCTCCTGACTCCTCTTTCAGAGTTTAAGTGACTTGAGGTATTTGCGGAAGGCGCTTCCAAGGTCTGGCCGCTCGAGCGCCAGCTCCACCGTGGCTTGAAGAAAGCCCAGCTTATCACCGGCATCGTACCGCTTTCCTTCAAACACATAGCCGTAGACCGGTTCCTTTTCGAGCAAGCGCCGCAGCCCATCCGTTAGTTGGATCTCGCCTCCCGCGCCAGGCGTCGTGGCCGCAAGCTCATGAAAAATGGTGGGGGTGAGGATGTATCGGCCTATGACCGCCAGATTCGAAGGCGCCTCGCGAGGACCCGGCTTTTCCACCATGTCCTCGATTCGGTAGAGCCGACCGTGCCATTGAGGGTCCGCTACAAGCTGGCCGCGAATGATGCCGTAACTGCCCACCGCTTTGCGCTCCACTTTCTGTATGGCGATGACGCTTCTGCCGTAGTGCTCGAAGACCTCCAACATTTGCTTCAGGCAAGGCACCGGGTTAACTATCACATCATCGGAGAGCAGGACAGCAAATGGCTCTTCGTCAACCACGTCGCACGCGGTGAGAATGGCATGGCCCAGGCCGCGTGGGATCTGCTGGCGAACATACACAAAGCGCAACAGCCCTGAAATCGAGCGCAACTGCTCCCGAAGTTCTTCCTTCCCTCTTCCGGCCAACTCCTGCTCGAGCTCCGCCGACAAGTCAAAGTGGTTCTCGATGGCCGTCTTTCCCCGCCCGGTTACGAATATCACCATCGGGATGCCGGAAGCGGCAACTTCTTCAACCGCATACTGCACCAGAGGCTTATCGACGATGGGGAGCATTTCCTTGGGCTGCGCTTTGGTGGCCGGCAGGAACCGCGTGCCAAGACCGGCAACAGGCAGAACCGCTTTACGAATCTTCATGAGCACCTCAGCCTCTCGCACGATGAGCAAGCTTCGCAATGGGCACAGTGTAGCGCCACAGTCCGAGTCGCGTCAACGCAAGGATTCGGGCAAGGATTCAGGATTCGGGATTCAGGATTCAGGAGTCAGTGGTCCGTCGTCCCGCCGCGGCGGGTCCGTGGCCAGCTCCCAGGCCTTGAAAAACCGGGCCTAGGTGCTGGGCCAATTCTGAATAGTGAATGTAAATTCTGAATTGTGATTTGAGGAAGTGCGGCAGTCAAACGCCTTGGGCGCAGCGCGCAAAGCCAGTTCCCCGTTCCCAATTCACCATTCACCATTCACTATTCATAACTTCTTCCCACTCTCGCGCCTATGCTAGCATCTAGGGTGAGGATTTCGAAATGTTAGTTCTTGGCATCGAATCCAGTTGCGACGAGACCGCGGCAGCCATCGTGGCGGATGGCGCGAAGATTCTCTCGAGTGTTGTCGCCTCGCAAATCCCCACTCACGAAAAGTATGGTGGGGTTGTCCCCGAGCTGGCTTCACGCGAGCATCTGCGCAAGATCGAGCCAGTCGTCGACGAGGCCTGCCAGCGCGCGCGAGTCGGAATACGGGATGTGGAAGGCGTCGCGGTAACGGAGGGACCAGGCTTGGTCGGGTCGCTCCTGGTCGGCCTGGTCTATGGCAAAGCCCTTGCCCTCGCGCTGGCGAAACCGCTGGTGGGCGTGAACCACCTGGAGGGTCACATCCACGCCGTTCTACTCGAAAACAAGATGGCACGCCTCACAGGGGACCCGGTCGAGGAGGCAAACCTCCCGTCCGTTTCCCTGGTCGTCTCCGGCGGTCACACGAGCTTGTTCCTGGTTGAGGATGGTGGCCATCCGGCCAATTCCCATCCTGTCTTCAATTACAAGCGGCTAGGACATACACGTGATGACGCCGCCGGTGAAGCTTTCGACAAAGTCGCGAAACTGCTGGCACTGGGCTATCCCGGCGGACCGGTCATTGACCAACTGGCTCCCTGGGGGGATGCGGAAGCGGTCGATTTCGGCCGCATCAAGATGAAGGGCAACCCGCTGGACTTCAGCTTCTCCGGGCTCAAGACCGCCGTCTTCTACCGCGTCCGCGGCACCCCGCTCGCCCTCGAGGCCGAGCAGCGACGCGCCTGGCGCAAAACCAGCGAAAGCGCCCGTGCAGACGAACTGCGCGCTCATTGCTCGCCCCAGACACTTGACCTCATCGCCAGCTTCCAAAACGCCGTGGTCCGCGACCTCCTCGAGCGCACCCTGGCTGCGGCGGACGCCTCGCGAGTTGACTCGGTTTTTGTTTCCGGGGGAGTTGCCTGCAATTCCCTTCTGCGCGCTCGCTTCCTCGAAACCTCCAGGGCACAAGGATTTCGACTCTTCTTCCCTTCCCCCGCCTTATCCACCGACAACGCCGCGATGATTGCCGCGGCGGGATACTACAAGCTGAAAGCCGGACAACGTGCGGATGCGACCCTTACAGCGCATGCCTCACTTCCACTCGGGACGTAGCAGGAGGATTCAGGAGTCAGGATTCAGGATTCAGGGGTCAGTAGGCAGCAATTGGAGATTGCATTCTGCCCCCACCTACCACAAACTGCCTACCCCTTACTGATAACTGGCCACTGCTGGCTGCCTTTGAAAAGCCGCAGGTTCAGAGAACGGGACCTACGCTACGGTTGGTGGAGCCATCGGTTTTTCTCCTGAATCCTGACTCCTGAATCCTGAATCCTGTAAAATGGTAATTCTTTTGCCAGCTTCTGCGGCTCAAGCTGACTCTTCTTATGCGCTTCGGTGTTGACACAGGCGGGACATTCACGGACTGCGTAGTCCTCGAGCAAGGCAAAGTTAAGATCCTCAAGGTCTTTTCCACGCCCGAGGACGCATCGCGTGGCATTCTGGAGGGCGTCCGCCGGCTGGCCGAGTCATTGCAACCCGCTGGCCCGCTTGAGATCATTCACGGCACGACAGTAGGCACGAACAGCTTGCTCGAGCGGCGCGGCGCACGCGTGGCGCTTGTCACCACCGCAGGGTTCGAGGACCTCATCGAGATCGGCCGGCAGGCGCGCCCGCGGCTTTACGACCTCGACGCCCGGCTGGCTCCGCCCCTTGTCTCGCGAGCTCTGAGGTTTGGCGTCAGGGAAAGAACGGCAGCGGACGGCACGATTCTTCAGAAGCCTTCAGCAGCCGCAATCGCAAGGCTGAAAAGTAAGCTCAAGGGTTTGCGTGCCGAGTCGATTGCTGTTTGTTTCCTCTTTTCGTATCTCAATCCCGCGAACGAAGGAATGGTGGCGCGAGCGCTGAAAGAGCTGCAATTGCCCATCTCCGTATCCCACGAGATTCTCCCCGAGTTCCGCGAATACGAACGGCTGGCCACGGTCGTAATAAACGCCTTCCTGGCCCCTAGAATGGGGGAATACCTCAAGCGGCTCGAACGCGGTGTGGGAGGCGATGTAGTAGGGCCGAACGGCGTTCGGCCCTGCGGCGAGCGCCGCTCGCCCCTACCTTACGGCGACGCGCCCGGCCGGGTCTACGTGATGCAATCGAGCGGGGGCATTACAACGGCGGCGCGAGCCGCCCGTGAGCCCGTGCGGACTATCCTCTCCGGACCCGCCGGGGGCGTTGTGGCGTCCACATGGCTTACCCGGCAGCTTGGGATTTCGCGCGCCATAAGCTTCGACATGGGTGGCACCTCCACTGATGTATGCCTGATCGACGGCCAGCCTCGCACCACCAACGAAATCGCCGTGGGCGGCTTGCCGGTGGCTGTTCCCGTCCTGGACGTTCATTCGGTGGGCGCCGGCGGCGGGTCGCTCGCGCGCCTGGACGCAGGCGGCGCCTTGCGCGTCGGCCCGCAGAGCGCCGGCGCAAAACCCGGCCCTATCTGCTACAGAGGCGGCGGCGCCCACCCCACCGTGACCGATGCCAACTTGTTGCTTGGCCGCCTTGACCCGGACCACTTCCTGGGTGGTGAGTTCCAGCTCGACCTCCGCGCCGCAGAACGGGGCTTTGCAGACTTCCTGCATCGCCATTCGCGCAGCACTGGCTTTAAGACTGTGCCGGAACTCGCCGCCGGCATCGTGGCAGTCTCCAACGCCACCATGGAAAAAGCTCTGCGGGTCATCTCTGTGGAACGCGGCCACGACCCAAGAGAGTTTGCTCTCATCTGCTTCGGCGGCGGTGGGGGACTGCACGCCGCGGACTTGGCGCGCTCGCTGCGGCTGCCCAAAGTGGTAGTGCCTCAGAACCCTGGCGCATTCTCTGCTCTTGGAATCCTGCTGTCTGACGTCATCAGGGATTCCGTCCGGTCTGTTCTCTTGTCTGTACCCGAGGAAGGGAGACATTCTTCGCAGCGCTGGGCGGAGTTCTGGCACGACCTCGGAAAGCGTTTCGCAATTCTCGAGCGCGTGTCGCGAGCGGAACTTCAGCACGAAGGATTTCCGGCCGAACTAGCACGCGCGGAGCGGCGACTGGATCTCCGCTATGCAGGCCAGTCCTACGAGCTCTCGGTGCCTTTTAGGACAGATTTTCGCCGGTTGTTCCACCAGGCACACGAAAAAGCCTATGGTTATGCGCATCCCGGCCGGACCATGGAGATCGTCAACCTGAGGTCAAGGCTCGTGATCAGAATGCCGAAGCCGCGCCTGCGTCCTTCCGCACGCAAGGCGCGCAGCCTCACGCAAGCTGCCCTACTCAAGACCAAAGCCGTCTGGTTCGGCGGAAAGCCGCTCCAGACCCCAATTTACGACCGAGAATATCTTGAGCCGGGGGCGAGACTCCAGGGGCCAGCCGTGATCGTCGAGTACAGTTCCACCACGGTGGTTCCCCCGGACTTCGAGTGTTACGTAGATGAGTATTTGAATCTGCTCCTGGAAAGGAACTAGTCTGCGCAGGATTTTGGCAGGATGCTGAAAGAGCTAAGGCGTCAGTGGTCCGTTGTCCGTTGTCCCGCCGCGGCGGGTCCGTGGTCCGTAGTCCATGGTGAGTTGTTGCGGATCCGTGGCGCGCTCCGCCCTGAAACCTGACACCTGGCACCTGAAACCGTTTTTTGGCTCGTCACTTGTCACTCGTCACTCGTCACTGCTCTTAGCGATGCGTATCGACCCGGCAGAACTCGAGATCTTCAAGAACCTCTTTCACTCGGTGGCGGAGGAGATGGGGGCCGCACTGCGCCGGTCCGCCTTTTCGCCGAATATCAAGGAACGCAGGGATTATTCCTGTGCTGTGTTTGACGGCAAGGGCCGCGTGGCGGCGATGGGCGACCACATGCCGGTTCATTTGGGCTCCATGCCCATGTCCGTTGCGGCAGCCCTGGAAGCCCTCGAGCTCGCGCCGGGCGACATCGCCATGCTCAACGATCCCTACGCCGGCGGCACTCATCTGCCGGACATAACCCTGGTGATGCCCGTCGTGCCACCCCACAAGACCACCGCCAATCCTGGGCGGAAGCGGCAGCCTGTCTTTTACGTCGCCAATCGCGCCCACCACTCCGATATCGGCGGCGCACAGCCAGCCTCGATGGGCTTGAGCGAGGACATTTACCAGGAAGGCTTGCGGATTCCGCCGGTGGCGCTGGTTCGGGAAGGAGTCGTTCAGAGCGATGTGCTGACTTTGCTGCTCGCCAATGTGCGCACACCTGCCGAGCGCGAGGGCGACCTGATGGCCCAGGTGGCAGCCTGCCGGCTGGGAGAGCGCCGCTTGATAGAATTGCTCGAAGCGTATGGCGTCCCCAAAATCCGCTTCTGCCTCGAGGCTCTACAAGCCTACTCGGCGCGACTGATGCGGCAAGCCCTCCGGCAAATCCCCGATGGGACATATGCCGCCGAGGATTTCCTGGACGACGACGGGTTCAGCGATAAACCTGTGCCTCTGCGCGTGTCGATCCGGGTAGGGCGCGGCCAAGCCACTGTAGATTTTGCCGGCAGCTCTCCCGCCTGCCGCGGAAGCGTCAACGCGGTCATGGCGATTACAATTTCCGCCGTCTTCTACGTTTTTCGCTGCCTGCTCGGAGAGGAGGTGCCCGCCTGCGCCGGCTTGATGGAACCCATCGAAGTACGCGCTCCCGTCGGAAGCGTGGTGAATGCGCAGCCTCCCGCGGCTGTGGCTGCGGGCAATGTTGAGACCTCGCAACGCATCGTGGACGTGCTGTTGCGGGCGCTGGCCAAAGCGCTTCCTCACAGGATTCCAGCCGCCAGCTCGGGGACGATGAACAACCTCTCTTTCGGCGGCGTCGACCCACGCACCGGCGAACCCTTTGCCTATTACGAGACGATTGGCGGGGGAATGGGCGCCCGTCCGACAGCGGATGGTTTGAGTGGAGTCCACACCCACATGACAAACTCACTCAATACCCCCATCGAGGCGCTCGAAGCCGCGTACCCGGTGCGCGTGCGGCATTACTCGCTGCGCCGCGGCTCAGGCGGCCAAGGGCGTTTCCGTGGGGGTGACGGAATCATCCGTGAAGTCGAGTTCCTTACGGACGTTCGCGGTAGTATTCTCTCTGAACGCCGCCGATTCCAACCTTACGGGCTGGCCGGTGGCAAGCCCGGCAAGGCAGGAAAGAATGAGCTCATCCTGCCGGGTCGTACTTTAAAGCTCTCTTCAAAGGCTGTCTTCAACGCACCGCAAGGTAGCGTCCTGAGAATTGCAACACCCGGAGGCGGAGGCTGGGGGAAGAGAAGGATTCGGGATTCAGGATTCAGGAGTCAGGGGCAAGCGTAGCGCAGGTCCCGTCCCGCCCTGCGGGAGACCTGCGGCTTCACCTGTCGTAGCGCAGGTCCCGCTTTCTGGACCTGCGGCTCTTCAAGGGCAGCCAGCAATAGTCAGTTATCAGCAGGGCGTAGGTTGCAGGGGGCAGGTCATAGGCAGTAGGTGGTAGGTGGGAACAGGGTGCAATCTCCAAATGCCGCCTACTCACTCCTGAATCCTGAATCCTGACTCCTGAATCCTGCTGAAATGAACCGGGAGCCCACAGGGTTCCCTCACCAAAGGGAGGAAAAATGGAAATAATTGATCGGCGAGACTTCATGAAAACCATGGCGGGAGCTGCGGCGCTAGCTGCCCTGGACACGAAAACGGCATCTGCGTCTGAGTCGGGACCGCTGCTTCTTTCTACCTGGGTCCACGGGAAACCGGCGAACGAACGCGCGGCAGAAGTCTTCAAGAGTGGTGGAAGCCTTCTGGATGCGGTCGAGAAAGGAATCAACGTTCCGGAGAACGATCCGAAGGTCATGAGCGTTGGCTACGGCGGCCTTCCCAACGAAGAAGGAGAAGTGGAGCTTGATGCCGCCATCATGGATGGGACGCGCCATCACGCCGGCGCGGTTTGCAGCCTCCGTCACATCAAGAATCCGATTTCTGTAGCGCGACTGGTGCTCGAAAAGACCCGGCACACCACGCTGGCGGGCGAGGGGGCTTTCCGCTTCGCGCTCAAAATGGGATTCGAACCGCAGTCGCTCCTCACCCCCGAGAGTCTCAAGAAATGGATGGATTGGAAATCCGACCCCCACAGAAAGACTTATTGGGTGACTTCCGAAACCCACGACACCATCGGCATGGTCGGGACCGACGGAAATGGCCACGTGGTCTCGGGGTGTTCGACTTCAGGGCTGGCGTGGAAACTCCCCGGCCGCGTGGGAGATTCTCCCCTGGTTGGTTGCGGTGTCTATGCCGACGACAACGTGGGAGCCGCCTCCGCCACCGGCGACGGAGACCTGATGACCAACTACTGCACCAGCATTTCGATTGTGCACTACATGGCGAGCGGCATGTCTCCCCAGGATGCCTGCCTCGAGTTGTTGCGCCACATGGTGAGGACGGACCCCAGGAATAAAGATGGAGACTGTTGTGTGATCGCCATCAACAATCGCGGCGAAATCGGAGCGGCTTCCATGAGGTCCCCGTATCGGCTGAAGTATGCGCTGTGGATGAACGGCGAGAGTAATCTGCTGGACGCCGTCGCCCTGTATTAACGGCTCGGAAAGTAGCGCAGACCTGTTTTTCAAGGTCTGCGGCTTTTCTCGCCGGTCGTGCCCAAGGGCCGCGGACCTACAAAACAGGTCCGCGCTTGTATCTTTGCTTCGCCGCTGATTTCGGGTGTAAAACAGTCCCTGGAGTTAGCGGTGTCCGGCGGCGGAGGCCGATCTGCGCTGAGGCCGGGAGGGAACTCCCGAGCCTGTCGGGTAGATAG
>Ga0208937_1000155_pt1 | contig 64667 bp, 52 predicted proteins | sample June2015DPH_11_5_FD_184705 | JGI IMG/M metagenome (GOLD analysis project Ga0208937, IMG submission 184705) | Peatland microbial communities from SPRUCE experiment site at the Marcell Experimental Forest, Minnesota, USA - June2015DPH_11_40... | ecosystem: Environmental > Terrestrial > Soil >... | reverse complement strand
CTTCATCGTCCGCTCCATCGCGGCCTGCGTGTAAGAAAACATGCCTTCCATGCTCTCCTACAACCGCCGCCTGCCAAGCGGACACTTCACTTGCTATCTCAACCGGACATATCATGTGCTAACGACACTTCTAAACCTCTTCGTTGACAAGGGCGTCGCGGCTGGGCTATTCTAAAGGCCTTTGGAAGTCCTGCGGCTGCCCGCCTGGAACACCTAGCGCGCGTTCTGCGTGGATAGATATTGCTTAGGGCACTCAGCGGTCTTCATAGCTTTTTAAAGTTCTGGGAGATTTCCGATGTCAACCTATTTCCCGAAAGAGGGAGATATTGCGCGTAAGTGGTTTGTGGTGGACGCAACCGGGCTACCGCTCGGCCGCCTCGCCTCGCGCGTAGCCCGCATTCTGATCGGCAAAGAGAACCCCAAGTACACGCCGTTTATCGACACCGGCGACCACGTAATCATCATCAACGCCGACAAGATCAAGATCACAGGCATGAAGGCCGATCGGAAGGTCTATCAACATTACACCGGGTATCCCGGCGGCCTGCGCTCGGAGGAATTGAAGAAGCGCATGGTCCGCAAGCCGGAGCTGGTGATTGAAGATGCCGTGTCGCGCATGCTCCCGAAGAACAAGCTGGGCAAGCAAATGTTTACGAAGTTGAAGGTTTACCGAGGCGACAAACACCCGCACGAGGCGCAGAAGCCGGAAGCGAAGGTGTTTGCGTAGAGCGGCTTTTGGCTCTTGGCTTTTGGCTTCGAGCAAGCGGGTCGCGGCAACAGGGAATTTTCGAAAGTTTTTTTGGAAAGGTTGATCGAGCCGACAGCGCTGTCTTCGCCCTCATGTGGCTAAGAGCCAGCAGCTAGAAGCCAGAAGCTCACAATGGCAGAATTAGTGCAATACTACGGAACCGGACGCCGCAAGGCGGCGATCGCGCGCGTTTTTCTTCGTCCTGGCAGCGGCGAGTTCAAGGTCAACGGGAAAGCGTTCGATGAATATTTTGTGACGCCATCGCAGCGCATCAGCGCGAAGTCACCGCTCGTTTCGACCGAAACCACGGCCAACTTCAACGTGCTGGCAAACGTGTGCGGCGGCGGAGTTGCTGGACAAGCCGATGCGGTGCGTCTGGGCATTACACGCGCGCTCATGGAATTCAATGCGGAACTGCGCAAGAAGCTCAAGGCCGAAGGCATGGTTACTCGCGACCCGCGCGCCAAAGAGCGCAAGAAGTACGGACAGAAGGGCGCACGCAAACGCTTCCAGTTCTCGAAGCGGTAGTGCAGCAGGTTTCAAGGTTTCAGGGTTTCAAAGTTTCAAGGTCGGCGACAACGCCGGCTTGAGTCTTTGAAACCTTGAAACTCTGAAACCTTGAAACCTTGTTTTATGTGTTCAATTCATCCCCCCACCTCCCCTGAGGCGGGGTGGACGGGAATGGCAATCCGGGGCTTGTTAGTGTCCGGATGCAGACCAACTGAGGAGGTTGATTGGCAAACATTACGATGAAGGAGTTGCTCGAAGCGGGCGTTCACTTCGGGCACCAGACCAAGCGGTGGAACCCCAAGATGAAGGAGTTCATCTTTGGTGAGCGCAATGGTATCTACATTATCGATCTGCAGAAGACGCTGAAGATGTTTAAAGAGGCGTCGAAATTTGTGCAGGACCTGGCCGCCGAGGGGAGAATCGTGCTCTTCGTTGGCACCAAGCGCCAGGCGCAGGACGCAATTGCCGAAGAGGCGCAGCGCTGCGGCATGTTCTACGTGAACCAGCGCTGGCTGGGTGGCCTGCTGACCAACTGGGTCACCGTACAGAAATCCGTGAAGCGGCTCAAGGAACTCGACGAAATGGCCGCCGATGGCCGTTACGATCTGCTTCCAAAGAAAGAAGTGATCAAGCTCGAACGCGAGCGCAAGCACCTCCAGGCCAATCTGGCCGGCATCAAGAACATGACGCGGTTGCCGGATGCGATCTTCGTCATTGACTCGAATAAAGAGCAGATTGCGGTGCGCGAGGCGCGCAAACTGGGCATCCCCGTGGTCGCTGTGGTGGACACGAATTGCGACCCGAGCGAAGTGGATTACGTGATACCGGGAAACGACGACGCCTTGCGGGCGATCCGGCTGTTTGCCTCGAAGATTTCGGAGTCGATTGCCGAGGGCGTCCATGCCAGGGACGACAAGCAGATGGCGGACATTCAGGCGGCGTCAGAACCCGAACCGGCGGTCGCAGCCGAGGGCGCTGAAGACCTGCTTGCCGAAGCCGCAGCCGAAGACGCAACTGCCGCTCCCGCTGCGGGACCTGAAGGCTCAGGCCCGGAAGGCGAAGAGATCCGCATGGAAGACGTGCTGGGCAAGGGCACGCGCAAGCGTCCCTCAGCCGCCACGGAAGACGTCGACGAGCTGCAGGCCGAGACGCGCCGGTTCTAGCAAGATGCAGGTTTCAAGGTTTCAAGGTTGCAAAGTTTCAAGGTTGCAACCTTGATTAGTCCTCTGATCGGCCCTCCGATGATAGGCCCTCCGGCTGATGCTCCTTGAAACCTTGAAACTCTGAAACCTTGAAACTTTGAAACTGAGGTCCTAATGAGTACGACTATGGCAAATATTTCTGCTGCACAAGTAAAAGAGCTCCGCGAGAAGACTGGAGCGCCGATGATGGACTGCAAGCAGGCCCTGACCGAAGCCAAAGGCGATTTGGAACAGGCGATCGTCCTGTTGCGCAAGAAGGGCGTTTCGGTCGCAGCCAAGAAAGCGACGCGTGTGACGAGCGAAGGCTCCATCGCCAGCTACATTCATGCCGGCGGTAAGATTGGCGTACTGGTTGAGGTCAACTGCGAAAGCGATTTCGTGGCGCGCACCGACGACTTCAAAGAGCTGGTGCACGACATCGCCATGCACATTGCGGCAAGCGATCCGAAGTTCGTCCGGAAAGAAGACGTCACGCCGGAGGCTTTCGAGCGCGAGAAAGATATTTATCGCGCGCAGGCTGCTGCTACCGGCAAGCCCGCTCCGGTAGTCGAAAAGATCGTGGCCGGCAAGATGGAAAAGTTTTACGAAGAGGTCTGCCTGCTCGAGCAGCCCTTCATCAAAGACCAGACCATCAGCATCTCGCAGCTGATCGCCGCCAAGGTGGGCAAGCTCGGCGAGAACATTGCGGTGCGGCGCTATGCGCGCTTCAAGGTCGGCGATGTGACTGCTACTGTCGCCTTCGTCAGCACCAAGCCGGACAACGAGGGTGGCGAGGCGTCGGCTCCGGCTGCCAAGTAGCAGCCGAATAATTCAGGGGCGCTGCGGCGCCCCTTTTTGCTAGGTTTCAGAGTTCCAGAGGTTTCAAGGTCTCAATGTTGGTAAAAGTCCGGGACGGGTTTACTGTGGAACCTTGAAACCATGAAACTTTGAACCGTGGAGACTCGATGCCGACTCCCATCTTCAAACGAATTCTTCTAAAACTCTCCGGCGAAGCCCTGGCCGCGGATCAAGGCTTCGGCGTCGACACCAAACGCATTCATGAAATCGCGGCCGAACTTGCCGATGTACACAGCCTCGACATCCAGTTGGCCATCGTTGTAGGCGGCGGCAATTTCTTCCGCGGCGTGGCCGACCAGGCCAAGGACATGGATCGTGTTTCCGCCGATCACATGGGCATGCTGGCCACCGTCATCAACGCGCTGGCGCTGCAGGACGCGCTCGAAAAACAGAACGTTTACACCCGCGTGCAGTCGGCCATTGAGATGAACCAGGTTGCCGAGCCCTTCATCCGACGCCGCGCCATCCGGCACCTTGAAAAAGGACGCGTGGTCATCTTCGCCGGCGGCACCGGCAACCCATATTTCTCGACCGACACGGCCGCCTCGCTGCGCGCCATGGAAATCAAAGCCGATGCCATCCTCAAAGCCACCAAAGTGGACGGCATCTACGACGCCGACCCGATGAAGGTGAAGGATGCCAAGAAATTTGCGACCCTCACCTACATGGACGTTCTGAAACTGGGCCTCAATGTGATGGACTCGACCGCGATTTCGTTGTGCAAAGACAACAATCTGCCCATCATCGTTTTCAACCTGAACCAGCGCGGCAATATCCGACGAGTTGTGCTCGGCGAGAAGATCGGCTCGCTGGTCAGCGCGTAGAAGGGCAAGGTTTCAGAGTTTCAAGGTCGGCGATGACGCTGGCCTGAGCCTTTGGAACCTTGAAACCTTGCCTCTCCGGTTTATAATGCACGGTTCTGCTATCGCCATGTTTGGGAGCTGAGAAGAAATGGCTCATCCTGCCCTGAAAGAAGTCTACGTACAACTCAAGACGCGGATGGATAAAGCGGTGGAAGACTTCCGTCGCGAAATGGCTGCCACGCGCACCGGACGAGCGAACGTACACATGCTCGACACGGTTTCGGTGGATTACTACGGCTCGCAAATGCCGCTCAACCAGATCGCGCAGATCCACGCGCCCGAGCCGCAGATGATCACGGTGCAACCCTTCGATCCGTCGCAGCTTGCGGCGATCGAAAAAGCAATCCGCAGCGCCGACCTCGGCCTCAACCCGATGAACGACGGCAAACTGGTGCGCGTGCCCGTGCCCGCGCTCACCGAAGAGCGCCGCAAAGATATGGTCAAGCACCTGCACCGGATTCTCGAAGAGCACCGCACCGCGATACGCAACGTCCGCCGCGACGGCAACGAAGCCATCAAGAAGGCGCTGAAAGACAAGAAAATTACCGAAGACGACGAGAAGCGCGCTCTCGACGAAATCCAGAAGCTCACCGACGACGAAATCAAGAAGATGGAAGAGATGAGCAAAGCCAAAGAAAAAGAAGTGTTGGAGTTCAAGTAGAACCAGTACCCAGTTGCCAATACCCAGAAAAGCCGGGGCCTGGGTGCTGGCAACTGGGTACTGGCAACGCGCATTGCCCTTATAATCTGGGGATGAAGCGCGTCGTCCACGGCGGCAGCTCGCACGATTCAGCCCCGGCGGCGGCAATATCAATGTGCTAATCTCAGAAAAACTTGCTGACATGGGCAACGCGGCGGCGTTCAATTCCGTCTCTGTTGAGGTGGAACTTTTTCGGGCGTGACACCAGGGAAGAAATTCGCCGCCGCCTTGGACGGTTCTCACTCTCTACCGTATAATTACCGTTTTCCTAACTCTAGTTTTTCGAGGTAGTTGCAATTCATCGCCGTCATCATGCTATCCCTGTGTGGGCCTCGCGACTCGGCCACGACATGCGCCCGCAGAGAGACCCTTCCTGGTCTCCATCTTCTTCCTCCACAGGGGCTTGGAGGCACAGCTCAATCTTGAATCGGCTCCTCTGTCTGCTGGCGATTGTGCTCCTGGCCGCCCCCGTTGTCGGCCAGCAAGATCTCATCGTCGAAATCAAGGTCCACGGCAGCCGCCGCATCCCTGCCGACACGGTCAAGGCCCGCATCTTCAGCAAGGCCGGCGACGTCTACGACGACGCCGCCATCGAACGCGACTTCAATGCCCTCTGGAACACGGGCTACTTTGAGGACGTCCGCTTTGAGCGCGAACAGAGCGCCAAAGGTTGGATCCTTCACATCTACGTCAAAGAGCGGCCCACCATCCGCGAGATCAACTACACGGGCCTGAGCGCAGTTTCCACCAGCGACGTGCTCGACCGGTTCAAGGAGCGCAAGGTCGGACTCTCGGTTGAGAGCCAGTACGATCCGACGAAGATCAAGAAGGCCGAAGTTACGCTGAAGGAACTGCTCGCCGAGCACGGGCATCAGTTCGCAACTATCCGCACTGAAGTCCGCCCCATCCCGCCGGCTGCCATCAGCGTCACTTTCGTCGTCAAGGAGGGGCCCAAGGTCAAGGTTGGGCACATCCGTTTCAAGGGCAACAAACACGTCAATGACCGCACGCTGCGCGCGGCCATGAAGAACCTCAAGCCCATCGGCATCCCGCACTCCATTTTCCTGGAAAACATCTTCGCCAAGACCTACGACGCCACCAAACTGGAAGAAGATACCGAACGCGTCCGCGCCGAGTTCCAGAACCGCGGCTACTTCAAGGTGCTGGTCGACGACCCCAAAACCGAGATCCACGACACTGGGCACACGGGCTTGCACGTCCCGTTGCTCCAGCCAGGGCTGGGGAAATCCGTCGATATCACCATGCCCATCGAGGAGGGCGAACGCTACCGCCTAGGTTCCATCACTTTCAAGAACAACAAAGCCATTTCGAACAACGCCGCCCTGCGCAGCCTCATTCCGATAAAGGATGGTGACATTTTCAGCAGCGAAAAAATCCGCAAGGGCCTCGAAAACCTGCGCAAGGCCTATGGCGAGGCTGGCTTCATTAACTACACTCCCAACCCCGAAACAAATTTCGACGATGAAAAAAAGATCGTGAACATAGTTATCGACATCGACGAAGGCAAGCAGTTCTACGTGCGCCGCATCGAGTTCCAGGGCAACACAACCACCCGCGACAAAGTCATCCGCCGCGAAATTGCGCTGGAAGAAGGACAGATCTACAACTCGCGCTACTGGGAGCTGAGCCTGCTGCGCCTGAACCAGCTCGGCTATTTTGAGCAGCTCAAGCCCGACGACACTAACACCACTGAGCGCCATCTCGACGAGAAGGCTGGCACCGTCGATCTCACCCTCAAGGTCAAGGAAAAAGGGAAGAACAGCATCGGATTGCAAGGCGGCGTCAGCGGTCTGGCCGGCGCCTTTGTTGGCCTCAACTACAGCACCAACAACTTTCTTGGATTGGGCGAGACGCTTTCCGTGCAGGCCAGCCTCGGCAGCCGCCAGCGCGACCTGGTGTTCGGATTTACCGAGCCCTACTTGTTTGACCGCCCCATCCAGGCCGGCTTCAACGTCTACATGCGGAAGACCAACTATGACCAGGCTCGGCAGTATGCCATTGCCACCGGACAGAATTTGAACCTGCCCTCGGTCTACCTGCAGAACCTGCAGAACTACTCCCAGTCCAGTACCGGCACGATGCTGAGCGTGAGCTACCCGCTGCGCCGTTCCTTCAAGCGCTTTGGCATTAGCTACTCCTTCGACCGCTCTTCGCTGGTCGCTGTCAGCAACGCTTCCAAGCTGCTGTTCGAGAATCTTAACTTCCGAGGCATCACCGGCCCCAACGCGCTCAACGGCATCATCACCAGCAAGGTCACCCCCAGCTTCACCATGAACACCCTGGATTCGCCCTACGCGCCCCACCATGGCAAGAGTTTGTTCATCGGCGGGGAGTTCTCTGGCATCGGCGGCACGGTTCACACCATCCGGCCCGTCGTCCAATACAAACAGTTTTTCCCAATGCAAAAGCGCCGCAATGCTCTTGGTTACAACCTTCAGGCTTCGTTTATCACGGGGTATGGCGGGATCGTTGCGCCGCCATTTGAGCGAGCCTACCTCGGTGGCGAAAACGATCTGCGCGGTTTCGACATCCGCATGGTTTCTCCCATCGCCTACCTGCCCAGCGTCCAGTCCGTGCCCCTCAGGAATCCTACCGGAGCGTTCGTTCCCGCCAATCCGAGCTTTCCGGTGGGGACAGGCACCAACGGATCATGCGTCAGCAACTGCTTCAATATCCCGGTTCCGTACCTGCAACTCGTGACTCCTGGCGGCGACCTCAGTATGCACGGCAACTTGGAATACCGCATCACCATCGCCGGCCCAGTCGCCATCGCTCCCTTCGTCGACATGGGCACCGATCCGATCCTGCGCACCTCACAGTTGCAGATCAACCCGATCCAGTACGAAACCCTGGAGAGCACTCTGTTCGGCTGCCCGAAGCTGGACGCTGCCACTGGGTACGCCTGTTCCGGCGGACAAACAATTAGCGGAATCTCGCAATTTCTCAAACCGGTTCCTGGCACCAACTGGGTTGTGCGTATGTCCACCGGGATCGAATTGCAGATGATGCTTCCGGTCGTCAATGCGCCCTTCCGCATTTACTATGCCTACAACGCCATGCGCCTCGACGGCAGCGCATCTCCGCCCATACAAATCACCCCCAGCATGTTCCCGTTCAACGAGTACTATGGAGCCGCTAACTACACGTATAACCTGACGAAATCGACCCTGGGCTCTACCTACACTCTCCTAGAACCGCGAAAAACGTTCCGCTTCACCGTGGCCACAACGTTCTAAGAGCAGCATTTAGCACTTAGCACTTAGCCAAGGCGGAATTCCGAACAGGGCATAGTTTCTCTCGGTTTGCTATTGCCCAGCGGCAGGTTCTTGGGGAAAGTTAGACCAAGTGCTAAATGCTAACTGCTAAACGCTATTCGATGTGCACCAGTCCGCTCGCGGGCTCGGACGCCGCCGCCGGCCGTTGCGGCGCGCGCCACGCGTCCAGCACCGATACCTGGTGCACGCACGATACCGTGCAATGCGGCGCGCACGGCTTCTCCGTCTGGAATTCGCGGCGCACATCGGCAAGCGTGTATTTCTCCAGCTGAATCGCCGGATACCCGCGCTGCTGCGAGCAGTAATGCACCAGCCCGTCCTCGCAAATATAGAGGTAGCGCGCCCCGGCCCGGCAGCGCCACTGATTCGGGCGCCCCAGCGCGATGTTGTCCTGAAACGCGTTCACCCGTGTGAAGCTGCGTTTCTCCAGTCCCTTCATCTCGTGGTACACGCGCCGCTCTTCGTCGTTCAAGGGCTGCACCTGCCCCGAGCCATCGTGAATGATTCCCACCGTCGAGCTGAACCCCAGCTCCAGCGCGCGCTTGCCGATGGTGAGCGCGTCCTCGGGATGGCTCACCCCGCCGCCCACCACCGAATTGATGTTCACGTGAAATTCGGCGTGCTCGGCCAGCAGTTGCAGCTTCCGGTCGAGCACCTTCAGGCTTTTCTTGGAAACCTCGTCGGGATTCACGTTGTCAATCGAAATCTGCAGCCACTCCAGGGCCGCCCGGTTCAGCCGCTGTATGCGGTCCGCGGTCAGCAGATAGCCGTTGGTGATCAGCCCCGAAACGATCCGGCGCCGCCGCATGTGGTGAATAATGTCGTCCAGTTGCGGATGCAGCATCGGTTCGCCGCCGCTGATCGTGACCACGGAAGTGCCAAGATCGCCAAGTAGATCCACCCGCCTCAACATCTGTTCGATCGGCACGGGCTTCGAAAAATTGTCGAACTCGTTGCAGTACGTGCAGGCCAGATTGCAGCGCCGGATCGGGATCAGGTGCGCCAGCAACGGATGGTCGGTCGACGCCACGGCCTTCAGGATCTGCCACAATCCATGCGCGGTCCGTTCCGCCGCCTTGAGTTTACGGCGCAATGCCACTGACCTGGTTGTCATTGGTTGACCTACTTCTATTTCACCACAGCAACCGGCCCACCGCCCAATTTACCGCAGTATTCGGCGGAAAAGCCGGGTCGAATGGCAATTCGGCGCCCACGCGTCAATCGCCACAGTCTTTGTAGGATCGGCCCGAACAACTTGCTTAAGCTTCGATAGCAGGCGGGCTGTCGGCACACCGCGAACCGCTCCATGAGAACGCGGTATTTCAAATTGTATGGCAATTCAGAAAAGGAAGGTTACTACATCAGGCTGCAAGCCGCGACCAAGCGCCGCCGTCACGCACTGCCATCAAGCGCTCGCCAACAGACAGACTCTTGCAGCTACTGCATATCTCCGCCCATGGGCACGTAGCGGAACTTTCTGCCGTCGAAGAACAAGGCAGAGCTGTCGCCAGTGTCGCCCGCTTCTTCAACGTATACCGCTTCGATCTTTTTCTTCCGCAGCGTCATTTTTCTAACGGAGATCGTACGATACGGTAAATTCACAATCACGTATTTCGCTTTCGGAGTTGCCGATCGCCAGGCGTCCGGCCCCGCGCCGTGAATGATCAGCACCACCAGGCCCCGACGCGCGGGATCGCCCTCGCTGAACGTGGTCGTCAGCTTAGGGTTGCCATAGCCAAAAAAATCGTTGTAGGGATCGATCACCGTGTAATTGTGGTCGGCTTGATCGAGCATCGGATTCTTGCAGCGCGCCGCAATCGCCACGTCCTCCACGCCGTCGCCGTCCAGATCGCCGAATGCGGCCCCAATCTCGGGCAGCAGGGTGAACTGGTCGCCAAACTGCCTTTGCACGAAGTCGTTGTCGATCTTGCGAGCCGCTGGAGGCCCCTGCGCGAAAGCTGGAAGCAACATCGCGACACTGAACGCCAGGAGTAAGAATATTTTTCGCATGGATCCACTCTAGTCCCTTGCCGTCACCACGGGCAGGTAACGAAAGTCACCATAAGGGAAGGTTTCAAGGTTTCAGAGTCTTGCCGTCACTCCATGAACGAAGGGGCAACTTGCGGGGCCCGGCAGGGGGCTTGAAGGCGCGTCCTCTTAAAACAAATTACAAGATTACGAAATTGCCAAATTACAAATCACAAGTCAATTCCCCCTGAAATGCTCCCATCCCCCGGCCTTGAGCGGCCGCGATTTCCCATCCGCCCCGATCAGCCGCATCCCCGCGGATTGCGTGGTCCGCCCGATCCGCGTTACTCGAACTCCCGCCACCTCTGCGGGGACGGCCTCAGCGGAGGTAAACAGCAGTTCGTAATCGTCGCCGCCGTGCAATGCGAACTCGAGCGCGACGCGCTTTTTCCCCAGTTCTTTTTTCCATCGCCCCACCTGCGCCCGCGGAACCGCCTCGGCCTCGATCTCCGCGCCCACGTGGCTTTCCTGGCAGATGTGTTCGAGGTCGGTGGAAAGCCCGTCGCTCAAATCGATCATGGCCGAAGCCACCCTGTGCTGGCGCAGCCACTGGCCCACCGCAACCCGCGCTTGCGGACGAGAGTACCTGGAAAAGTGCCGGAAATACTCGGCTCCCACGGGCTTCGATTCCCCGAGGCGCGCCAGCGCCGCCGCGGACCCGCCCAACTCCCCGGTCACATAAATCTGATCGCCCGGCTTCGCCCCCGAGCGCAGCACCGCCTTTCCCTTCGGCACCGAGCCCACAACGACGATATCCGCTTGGATCCCGGTTGCCGACTGCGCCGTGTCTCCGCCCGCCAGCGGAACCTTGAATTCTTCCGCCAGATCCAGCAGTCCCTTCAAGAAGCGATCCACCCACTTCTGCGGAACGTCACTCGGGATGGCCATCGATAAAAATACCGCCAGCGGCTCTCCACCCATCGCCGCGATGTCGCTCAACCCGCGCGTCAAGCAGCGCCGCCCCACCAGCTCTGGGCGGTGCCAATGTCGCCGGAAATGCACCTTTTCGATGGTGAAGTCGGTGGTCACCAGCAACTCGTGTCCAGCAGGAACGCGCAGCACCGCGCAGTCATCGCCGATGCCCGTTACCACCGCTTCGCCTCCGCGGGCAGAGCGGCGGATCTGCTTAATCAGCATCTTTTCGCCAAGTGGCATGCCGATCACTATACCCCCGACTCCCATACCAAGGGTGCCCACTGTGGCGCCGGGCAGCGGGCATCTGACCGCTTTACGGCGGTAATCTGCCCGGATGGGCACCGCCAATTACCCTGCCTTGGTAACCCTCCAAAAGGGCGTAGGGAGGTTGACAGGGGGAATCAGGTTTGTTACGTTTAACTCGCCGTTCACAGTATTTTGCCGGACCAACTACTGCAACGTGAATCCGTTGCAGCGAAGTTGGATTTCGGCTTGCCTGGTTCCGCGGTTTTGGAAAGAGCCAGCCTGCTCCTGATGCGGCTGGTGGAATCAGGATTCCGAGCCCGAGCATGACGGTTCCGCTCCGGCAGGATTCCGAAGTGAAAATTCGTTAAGCGGAAGTAGGATATTGCGTAAACGCTTTTACATATTTTTCGTAGCTCGCGATGAAGCGGGACAGCTTCGCAAGATTTCCATTCCCGTCCAGTACCTGTACGTTCTTCTGGCCGGGTTGGCGATCGGCGCGCTCTGCCTCACGGGGATCGCCAGTTCTTATACCCGGATGCTGCAGAAAGTCGCCCACTACAACCAGCTCCGCACCGACCATGCCCAGCTCAAAGACAGCTATTCGCGCCTGGAACAAGTCGCCAAGGAACGTGACATTCAGGTAGCTTCTCTCGGATCGCTGGCCAGCGAGGTTTCCGCGCTTTACGGCCTCAAGTCCGATCCGGCGATGGTGGCCGCCTCGACCGAGCAGATCCAGGAAGCGCAGGTGCACTCTTCGCTCGACCAGCTATACGCGTTGAAGCACACCGCGCTGAGCGGCGCAGCCAGCGTAGGCATCTCGCTTGGCCTCACCAAGAACTCGACCACTGCGGACTGGATCCGCGCCAACTCGGCTCCGAACCTCTGGCCGGTCGAAGGCCAGATCACCGGCTCCTTCGGCGAGCGCATTGATCCGTTTAACGGAGAAGGCGCCTTCCACTCTGGAGTCGATATCTCCGCCAATGTCGGCTCGCCCGTGATCGCTCCCGCCGACGGTATCGTCACCTTCGCCGACTTCCTGGGCGGTTACGGACGCGCCATCATGGTCGACCACGGACACGGCATCACCACCCGCTACGGCCATCTTTCCAGCTTCGCCGTCACCGCCGGACAATACATCCACCGCGGCGACGCCATCGGCTACGTCGGCTTGAGCGGACGCTCCACCGGGCCGCACCTCCACTACGAAGTCCGCATCAACGACGTCCCGGTAAATCCCCACAAATACCTGCGGCTGACCGTGGCACACCTCGGCGGATTTGCGGCGGGATCGTAATTCTCAAAATCTTCTCAGGGAAAGTGCGTTAGGAAAAGTGTGGCGCGGACACTCTTGTCCGCGTGAACCCTGAAACCTTGAAACTCTGAAACCTGCCCTCTACGCTTTCGCCTTCTTCACTTCCTCGATCAGCGGCGGCACGATGTCGAACAAGTTTCCGACGACGGCATAGTCCGCAATCTCAAAAATCGGAGCTTCGGAATCTTTGTTGATTGCCACGATGCTTCGCGAACCCTTCATGCCGACAATGTGCTGGATCGCGCCCGAGATTCCGAGCGCCAGATACAGCTTCGGGGCGACCGTCTGTCCCGACGATCCGATCTGCCGGTCCATAGGCAACCATCCGTTATCGCAGATCGGACGCGACGCCGCGAGTTCGCCGCCCAGCGCGTCCGCCAACTGCTTCGCCAGGTCGATATTCTTCTGCTCTTTGATTCCGCGCCCCACCGACACAATAATCTCAGCCTGCGTCAGATCTACCGCCTGCTTGGCTTCCTTGAAAACTTCCTGCGGCCCGTTGCGTACGACGCCATCTGGAATATCGACGTTCACCGTTTCAACCGGCGCCAGCGCTGCGGCCGCCCCCGCTTCGACTGTATCGGCGCGGAACGAGCCATTCTGAAAGGTCACGAAGCAAGGCCCCGAGCCAGCAAAACTCACGTCGGCCACGAATTTTCCCTGAAACATTTGCCGCGTGAACAGCAGCCTGCCGCCTTCATGCCTGACGCCGATCACGTCACTGATCGCAGTGGTTTGCAAGGCCGTCGCCAGCTTTGGCACAAAATCGCGCACCTGGTAGGTATGCGGCATCAGCACCAGCTTCGCCGGATGCTTCTCCAGGAACTCTTTCAACGCATGCGCAAACGCGTCTGGAGTGTAGGGTTCGAGCGTGGCCGACTCGATGTCATACACTTTGGCGACCTTCTTCGCGGCGATCTCGCCCGCGATCGCCGCGACGCCCGAGCCGACCACCGCGGCTTCCAGCGTCCATCCCGTTTGAGCGGCAATCGCTTGCCCGGCCGCAATCGTTTCCCAGGAGACGCGGTTCAGTTTCCCTTCGCGCTGTTCGACGACGACAAGAATTGTGTCCATAAGGTCGGTTTTCAGTTCTCAGAAACCGCCCAAGTTCTTTAACTGAGAATTGAGAACTGGGAACTGAGAACTCAAATTACTCGCACTTCATTCTTCAGCTTTTCCACCAGCTTCTTCGCCACTTCCGCCGGAGGGCCTTCCAGGAACTCTGTGTTCTTCGACTTCTGCCGTACGTACAGCTTCTCGATCTTTTGCAAATTCGCGCCCATGGCCGGCTGTACCTCGGCCATCGTCACTTTGCGCATGGGTTTCATCTTCGCCTGCTTGATCCCGATCAGCGTCGCATAGCGGAGCTTGTTGATCCCGGACTGGATCGTCAGCACCGCCGGCAAAGGCATGTCGACAAACTGAAAGAATCCCGCTTCCAGTTCCCGCTTCACGCGAATACCGCCGCCCGTCTTCTCAATCTGCATGATGATGGTCGCGTGCGGCAAGCCCAGAATCTCGGCCAGAATCACGCCGGTCTGCGCATAACCGTAATCGTCCGACTGTAAGCCGGTAAAAATCAGGTCGAACTTCTCATCCTTGATGGCCGTCGCGATGGCTCGCGCCGTGTTGCAGGCATCGAGGCCGACAAAAGCATCGCCCTCGAGATGGATCGCCCGGTCCGCGCCTTTCGCCAGCGCCTCGCGCAATACCTGCGACGCCCGCGCCGGGCCTGCCGTGACGACCACCACTTCGCCCGTGCGCTTTTCCTTCTGCCGCAACGCTTCTTCGAGCGCAAATGCGTCCGGCTCGTTCACTTCGTAGGAAACATCTTCGCGGATCCACGTCCCCGCATCGTTCAGCTTCAGCGGCGCGTCTTTCTGCGGAACCTGCTTCATGCAAACCAGAATCTTCACGGATCGGCTCCCTTGCTCGTCGTTCGCTGTTCGCTATTCGCAAACCCTTCCGGTCGTCATCCCGAGCGCGGCAGGGCGTCGCATCTTCCGAAAGGCGAATAGCGAAATGCGAATAGCGAACGACGCCTAATCCAGGAACGCGACGCTCTGCACGCTCGTAATCTCAAATCGTTTTCGGCAGCGCATGTTCTTGCACATCATCACGTCGTCTCGCCGCAGCATGTAAGACTGCGCCTTGGCGAACTTCGCGCGGTCGCGATCGTCCGCCCGCGGCGGCAGACTCTTCTTCTTCGTGCGCACCAGCCACTGGATCTCATACTCCGCCGACTGATGGCAATGTGGACAGCTCAAATTTGCCGGCTTTTTGTCGGACTTTTCATCGAAGAATTCGCGTTCATCCATAAAATATTAGACCCTCGGCTTTAGGCTAACGCGGCGCCGATCCCACCCTTCGCTTTCTTTTCTTCTTGCGAAAGGTTGGTACTCCACGCCAACCTCAGATTATTGCACTTTTGCGCATCGGATGTGCGAAGATGCGGATGCCCTTCGATCAGAAGACGGGTGCAGCTTTCTTTGCGGGGGCGTTGAAATTCGGGAAGGCAGCATTACGACCATGCCGCGCAAGCGCAAGAAAAAAGTCTTCTCCGCCGCCAAGATCGTCCGCGAGATGGCGCGCGAGCGAGTGGGCAGTCCCAAACCCTCCCGGCTTGTCCCCGCGAAGAAGGCGAAGCCGGAGAGGCACAAGCCTACGCTGGGCAAGCTGTTGACAGAGGAGTAGCGTGCAGATTTGTTCGCGTGCTCATTGTGGGAAGGTTGCAGTCACCGCAGCACCACCGGCGGGTATGACAACCGGGCAAGTGTTGCTCGAATTTCCAGGGCAATTTCCCCAGGTTACAGTAACCGGGCTCGCCGTAAGCAACACCGAGGCCCCCACTTCATACGACGCCACGCACACCGCTGGGCAACTGATTCCGGCCGGGGAGCTCGTCACCGTCCCGGTCCCGACGACCCCAACGCTCAACGTTGCCACCGTACCGTAGCCGGGGCAGAGCGGGATTGTAGGGTTGTCCACCGTGACCGTCGCGTAGGCGATCAAAATGTTCGACGCTCCGCCGGTGCCCTCCGGAACACTTGCCGAGATGGTCCCGCCGCCGCAGTAGCCCTCCGCCGGAGTGAACAAGCCGGAGGTCGTCATCGTAACCACACCGTCATCAATCTTCCATGTCGCCTGACTGGTGACGTCCATCGTCGCCGGAGGGTGGATATAGGTGCCGACAGCGGTGTACTGTTCGGTCCCCGAGGGATATGGCGTCAGAAAAGTAAATGTGGTGGGTTGAATCTCAAGGCTTACCAGCTTCTGGTCGTGTCCGCAACTCGGCAGGCTCAACGCCGCTCCCACTGCTACCAGCGCGCCCAAGGCGAGCCCAATATAGCTCCGCTTCATAACCCACCACTCCTGGAGGCAAGTTTCGGCCTGCCCGCTCGTCAGATCATGCTCGACAGATCAATGCTCGTCAAATCATTGGAAAGATGAAATCTAGCGGAAGCGCTGCCAAAAAGCAAGAAACGGAGGCAGATCTCAGCTCTCAGCTTTCAGCCATCAGCGCTTGCGTTGGGGTTCGACCTTGGCCCCGCCGTCTTTGCCATTCCAAACAACGGGCCTCCGATGACGTTGAAAGAGAGAGCGCATCATGTCTGGGTAGTATTCGGAGAGCACGTTGTAGGCGCTGTTGCCGCCTAGATTCACGACCCAATTGGAGAACACACGGCTGGCGCTGCGGTCCTGCTGCGGATAATAGCTGGTCGAGATGCCGCAGGACATCAATTGACCGAGTGTTTCTGAGGCGCTGAATCCGGAGGCGCCGCTGTCTCTGCGCGTGACAAGGGTGCGAGTGGCGGCATACCAAATCCGGGAGACCGTCGATCCTCTGCCTTGCCGAAAATAGCGCGGGTCTTCGTGCAGGATCGAGGGCAGAACGCCATAGATCAGAATGCTTCCCGAAATCTGATCGCCCTCGTTCGCCGCAAAGCGTTTTCCGTAGGCGTCCCAACCCTGGCCGTAACGCGGCTGGCCGTTCGCGGCCTGTTCCAACGCTGCCTGAAACGCGTTTCCGATGTGCGCGCTGATGTCGAAGGCCTGATGAAGCGAAAGGACGTATTTTTCGCGGGTGGTTAAAGGATGGTGGTTGGCGGGTATATCGTTCGTGTTCTGAAAGTCCGGGATCATACCGAACATACGCTTGGGCGGCTCCGGCAACTCCTGTGTGGGCGGTTCTTCCGGGGCTTGGCTCGCCGGCTGGTTCGTGGCAGGCGGCGCTGGCGGACTTGGTTTCGCGTCTTGAGTCTGCCGCGGATTCGTTTCTAAGCTGCTTTGGGCGGAAAGAGCGCGCGCGAAGGCGCATGACAAGAGGACGACCCACAGGATCCGCGCCAGGATTGAATTCATTGCGACGAAGCCGTCCCTTTCAGAGGATGAGCAGGGGATTGAGCTTACGTCGCCGATACCCACACTTGAAACTGAATACCAGGCGCTGGGGTAACGAAAGTCAGTGTGAATGTCTGCGTTAATCCACGTGCTCGCCCACCTCGAACCCCTCTTCGCCCGCGGGAAGCACGTCAGTTTCGCGCGCCACCCACACGTAAAGTGTCGGCAGCAGGAAGATGCTCATCACGAGGGCAGCGATGAGGCCTCCGACGATAACGATTGCGAATGGGCGCTGAGAGTCGGAACCGATAGCATGCGAGAGAGCAGCCGGTAGCAGTCCTAGAGTTGCCACCAGCATCGTCATCATGATGGGCCGCAGCCTCAACACAGCACCCTCAACTGCGGCGTCCTCGATTGAATACCGCCGCGCTCGAAGCTGATTGATATATTCCAGCATGATGACTCCGGTCTGCACGGACACACCGAACAGGGCCAGGAAACCTACGCCGGAGGAAACGCTGAAATTGGTGCCGGTGATCCAAAGAGCAAGCAGACCGCCAATGGGCGCGACAGCAACGGTCGCCATAATCAGCATTGCCCATTTGAAAGATTTGAACATGGTGTAAAGGATGACGAAAATCAGCAGGATCGTGATGGGCAGTACGATCATCAGCCGCTGGTTGGCGCGCTTCTGGCTCTCGTATTCTCCCTCCCAATCGATGCTGTATCCGGTGGGCAATTTGACCTGTTCGTTCACCTTTTCGATCGCCTCTTTCACCGTGCTGCCGAGGTCACGGCCGCGGACGCTATACTTGATGGCAACATAACGGCGATTGCCCTCGCGATAAATTTCCGAAGCGCCATCCGTCACGCTGACCTTGCAGAGCTGTGCGAGCGATACCCGTTCCCCAGAGGGCGATAGCAGGCGAATGCTCTCGATCGCTTCCTTCGTATCCCGGTATTGCGGGAGATAACGCATCGTAAGGTCGTATCGCGCTTCGCCCTTGAGAACCTGGGTGAGCGCGTTGCCGCCAACCGCGGTCTGAACCGCATCCTGCACGTCCGCGACGTTGATCTGGTAACGGGCGGCCGCATCGCGATCCACCGTCACGTTCAAATTGGGCTGGCCGAGCACGCGAAAAACTCCAAGATCCTCAATGCCATTGATTTTTCGCATAATGCCGACGATCTCGTCGCTCGTCGCTTCGAGAACTTTCAAATCGTCACCGTAGATCTTCGTGGCCAGCGCGCCTTTCACTCCACTCACAGCCTCTTCCATGTTGTCTTCGATGGGCTGGGAAAAACCCCATACGACGCCGGGAATTTTGTCGAGTTCGCGATTCATGGCGGCGATCAATTCGTCTTTATTTTCGTGAAAGACAGGCCGCCACTTTTCTTTCGGTTTCAGATCCACGAAATACTCGGTGTTAAAGAAGCCGGTGTTATCCGTTCCGTCATCCGGGCGCCCCACTTGGCTGGTGCATTGCGGCACCTCGGGAAAGGAGCAAAGTACGATTCGCGCCTGGTTTGCGACCCGGATACCCTCGTCCGGCCCGGTGCTGGGCGCCAGCGTGCCACGCACCCAGAGAGCGCCTTCATCCAGGTGGGGCAGAAATTCGGAACCGATGATGCCGCTGAAAGCTAGGTAATTCCCCACGGCCACCAGAAGCACGCACACAGCGACTGTAATCACGCGCCGTCGAATCGCCCAGCGGAGGGCATCGCGATATCGTTCGGTCACGAAGGTCATGACCGGGTTACGCCATTCGCGCGCTCCCTTCTGGAAGGCGAAACTTGCCAGCACGGGTGCGACAAGGATCGAGAAGAGCAACGCCCCCAGCAGCGCGAAGGCTACGGTCCAAGCCATGGGGTGGAAGAGCCTGCCTTCGACACGTTGCAGCGTAAAGATCGGCAAGAAAGCCGTAATGGTGATGACGATGGCATAGAACACCGGGCGCTGTACTTCATGCGAGGCAAAACTGATTCGTTCGGTAGAGGTCTTGATCCCATTGGCATGGCTTAAATGGCGCACAATGTTTTCGATCAACACGATGGCGCCTTCCACGATCACGCCGAAGTCCAATGCGCCAATGGACAGAAGGTTGGCGGGAATGTGACTCAAGTCCAGACAAATGGACGCAAACAGGAGGGCAAACGGAATGGTTGCGGCGACGATGATGGCGCCTCGAACATTACCCAGAAATAGAAGCAGAACGACCGATACCAGGATCATTCCTTCTGTGAGGTTGTGAAGCACGGTGTGACTGGTGAAGTGAACCAGATCACTGCGATCGATGAAGGGAACAATCTTAACTCCCGGAGGCAAAATGTGCTGGTTGAGCTCTTCCACTTTCTTGTGGACGCCATTCAGCGCCTTCTCGGCCGTTGCGCCTTTCCGCAAGAGTACGATGCCTGACACGACGTCGTCGTTATCGACGATCTTTCCGTCCTCGCGGTGAATGGCCCTGGCAAACTGGCCGAGTCGAATCTTTGGACCTTGCGAAACGACCGCAATATCCTTCACCCGGAGCGGCGTGCCATTCTTGGTCATGATGACCGTGCGTTCGATGTCCAGGGCACGGTCGACCAATCCGACGGAACGCACGTTGATCTGCTGCAGACCTTCTTGTATGAAGCTTCCGCCGGCGTTGACGTTGTTGTTGGTGAGTTGCTGCTCGACCTGGGCCAGACTCAGGCCGTAGGCGACGAGTTTGTTTGGGTCAACGCGAACCTGGTATTCGCGGGTGGGGCCGCCGAAGCTGGCAACGTCGACAATGTTCGGTACGGATTTGAAGCTCTTTTCGACATCCCAGTCCTCAAGGGACTTCAGCTCCATCGGGTCATAGGCCGGATTGGTGCTGTGCAGGGTGAAGAAATAAATCTGGCCGACTGGGCTCCAGTCCGTGCCCATTTGTGGCAGTACACCGGGCGGCAGGGTGACTTGGCTCAGCCGCTCCAGGACCCGCTCGCGGTTCCAGTTATTGTCCGACTCGTCGTCGAAGATCAGCTTCAGGTCCGAGAGTCCGAAGAGCGAGAACGAACGCAGATGCACGACATGCGGGATGCCGTTCATCACGATTTCGAGCGGAATCGTGACCTGCTGTTCGATTTGTTCGGCCGAAATTCCCGGCCATTGCGTAATGATCTCAACGTAGTTGTCGGCTACGTCGGGATAAGCCTCAATGGGAAGGTCGTGGAACGCGACGATGCCCCCGGCGAAAAGCAGCAGGGCGAAACCCAGCACGAGCAGGCGGTTGTTAAGAGCAAAATCAACGACTCGACGAATCATTTATTGCTCCCATTATTGCTCCCATCTATTGCTCCAAAGTGTTTTGCAGTACCAGAGCATTCAAGACCACTTGATCTCCGGGTTTGATCCCTGAAACAACCTCTTGCAGGTTGCCGGGAAGCATGCCTCCCGTGACCACCTCGAGGCGTTTGAAATGCCCCGCGCTCACCGGTGTGTAAACCCACTCGCGATCATGCAAGTGCAGAATGGCGGTTGCGGGAACTGCGGCCCGAGTTTCCGGTTGCTTACCGTAGAAGGTGGCTGTGACGAACATGCCAATCCGCATCATTCCGGGGTTGGCGACTTCGAGCCGAACCTTCGCAGTGCGGAGATTGGGATCGAGAACCGGCAGGATGTTATCGATCCGCCCTTTGAAGATCCGTTTGGGGTAGGCGCTCAGGTGGATATCCGCGAACTCGCCGACGCGCACGGCGTCGAGATCGTTTTCGTAAACGTCGCAGACGATCCAGACATAAGAGAGATCGGAGATAGTGAACGGATTCGGGGAGCCCAATCCTTGGACGCCCGACGCGTTGGTCACTTGTTGGTCGGTGATCACGCCCGCGATTGGAGCGGTGATGTCGACAATGCCTGATGGGTGGTCTTTGTCGATGCCGAGAAGCCGCAACTGTTCGGTGGAGGCATCCAGATCGGCCTTGACGTTTTGTGCGACATCTTCAGCTTGTTCGAGGGTGCTTTTCGCGATGGCGCCCTTGTCGTAAAGAATCTGCGCTCGTTCGAGCTGCTGACGCGCTAGTAGCTCGTCGTTCACGGCTTTGCGATACGCCTGGTAAGCTCCGGAAACATCGTTGCTCTGAACTCGCAGCAACAACTGGCCTTTTTTTACGGTGTCACCAAGTCTGGCCTTGATTTCCACGACCCGTCCTGCGGCCAGCGAGATCACGGGCACAGCGCGGGCGATATCGGGCTGCACCACGCCGGTGACATTCAGGGCCGGGGCTGCCTTATGCTCAACCGCCGTCACCAAGGGGAACTGCTCCGGGTGATCGACTTTGAAATTGTTGGCGTCCAGGTCAGGCTCGACGGTTGCCGGAGGCGGCACCTCGGCCTTCGGGTCGGCTTTATTTTCGCCGCAGCCCACGAGCAGAGCGAGGCACAGCAGGAAGGCCGCGATTGCGCCGCATTTGGCGGCCCTTGAAATTAAGAAGTATTTCGCTTGCGATGTCATGGGATTACCTCGCGGCCCACGGCTAGATTCAATTGGCTGGCGGCGGACAAATAGGAGCCGACCAGGTTCACGTAATTGAGTTGAACGCTGCGATAGTCGTTCTCCGCGCTCAGAAAGTCCAACAAAGACGCCCCTCCATGCTGGTATGCAAAGGTAACTATTTCGCGGACGCGCACCGCCTGTTGCAAATATTTCGCCTTATAGGGCCGCAGCAGAATCACATTGCTGTTCAGCGTTGCGTAAGCGGAATCGACATCGCTGAATACCTGCGCCTGGGCGGCGTCCAGCAGCCTCTGGTTCCGGTCAATGTCCAATTGCGTGCGGAGCTTCTCGCCCTGATTCCTGTCGAAGAGCCGCAGCGGAATGCTCACATTGAAGCCAATGTATTGGTCGATGGGAGGGTTGCGACCTACGTCGAAGCCGAAGGTCGGATCGGTCGAGCCATTGGCAACGGCAAGTTTGTGGTCGGTCTTGGCCTTATCGACTGCCTGCACCGCTGCCCTCAGGTCAGGCCGCGTGTCCACGGCGATTTTGCGGAAGTCGTCCAGCGGCGCGATCTGGTCGCTGAAGTCGAATGGCCCAATTACGTCAAATTGTTCGAGGGGAGTGCGATCGTTCAGAAGCATCAGCAACTGAATCTTTGCGGTACGGAGGTTGACCTCGGCTGTTTGCAAGTCCGATTCGAACTGGACGCGCTGCAATTCCAGGCGATCCAGGTCAATTTGCGCAATATCGCCCGCCTTGAAGCGGTCTCGGCTGATGTCGAGCACATGGTCGTAGTAGGCGAGGTTTTCCTTCGCCACGTTTAGAACCGCCTTTGCCTGCAGAGTTTGCACGAAGGCGCCGCGCAAGCTGAACAGAAGATTCCGTTCCAGGTCATCCTGGGTGGATCGAGCGATCGCCGTCCCCTCTTTCGCGCTCTCCAGCCGCAATTCGCGCTTATGCTGGCGTTCATACAGATAGCTGGCGGATGCGGTCGTCAACAGGGACCCGAACGTACTGTGAGGTGGGCCACCGTTGAACGGGTTGATCTGATCGACTCCCAGTGACAAGCTTGGGTTGGGACGAAGAAAGGCGGTGATTTCCGCGGCCTTGGATTCGTCAATACTCAGCTTCCCCGCCAGCAGGGTGGGGTTGTTCTGCTCAAATCGCAGGCGGACCTGTTCCCAGGTGAGGGTCTGTTGCGCCGAGACGTTTACGGCCGCCGCGGTCAATATCCATAACCATGCGACCAGACTGAAATGGTGAAACTTGAACATCGCGCGCTCCGTGCGCATGGGGAAAGGCGGATCGCCCAATGCGCGTGAATGCGAAAATCCTCGGGATTTTCCGGACTAATAAAACAAGACTGACTTCGGACTTACAGCGAACTTGGATGCACGAAAGGAGGCGCGCGACCGGCGGGCGCAGGGGCGGACAAAGTTCTGAGCGTCTGCGGCATGAACGCGAAAACCGTGCCAATCTGCTCGAACGCGGGCGCCAGAGAAACGGAACTGGACAGAACGGGCTGCGCAGAATGAGTCCACGCATGAAGTGTGCAAGCGCAATGGCCGGGATGGCGGAAAGCGCGGTCCGACTCTTCCATCTCGGCTCGCATGGGGTGCAGATCGTCGGTGGCCGAGATCACGGGAAACAGCAGCACGAGAACGCAGCCGAGAGCGCACACGAAGACGAACGGGCGCGCCGCCGGACTTCCTGCCGGACGATCCGAACCGGTCGAAGCAGTCCGTCGCCGCCACAGCACATAGGCGGGCAGCAGCAGCGCGAGCCAACAGAGATTAAGAAAAAGCTCCATACGAAACGCCCAGTTCTTTTGGAGGACACACTACGTCCCTGACCCGGCGCAACTGCCTCAAGATAATCAGGATAGCACAGAGACGGCAAGTGACTTGCGTACCTGGCGGGGCGGGCACGCCGCTACGGACCCTGCGTGACCTGCAAAGGTTGAGGGGTTTGAAGTCTCTGGCGAAGGATGGCTTTCCGGGCGGGGATTTCAGCGATGGCATCGGCGTGGATCACATAGCCGCCGTGGGGCAGCGTGTTGCCAAAGGGAATTCGCACGCTGGTAGCGCCGGCTTTCAGGGGAAAATGCTCGTAGCCGATTGCCGTCGCTCGCCCGTTGTCGGCGACGGCCACGATGATGACGGTCAGATCGAAGGTGTCCTTGGAACCATTGGAGACCTGAACGATGCCGTCAATCCGGTTGTCGCGGACCTTTGGAGGTTGAAGCCATTCGATCAACAGAGAAGCGGAGATCACCGCCTGGAATTCCTTGTCAATGGTGTGTGCGGGATGGCCGGAGTCTTCAACTTTTAAGGTGAACGCGAAAGCCCCGGGCTTGGCGGGGCGTCCAGCCATGAGGCCTTCCGGGGTGAGCGTTATTCCTTCGGGAAGATCGCCACTGGCCACGCTCCAGACGTAGGGCGGAACGCCGCCGCGGGCATGCAGAAGAATGTGGAATTCCACACCTGCGACGAGCGAGGGCAGAGCTTCGTCCACAACGGTGAGCGGAGGAGCCTGCGCGGCCAGCAGACTGCAGAAACAAATCAGGAACGCAAGGAGCCGAATGATTTGGGTGAAATTCATAGTGGTCTGTTTGATTTTACGCTGGGCAGGGCGTAAAAAACTGCAATATGTCCTGTCGAGTGTCGCGCGTTGTAGTTGGCTTCTTGCTCGTCTGCTTGCTCGTCTGCTTGACGACTGCGGATGCTCTGGCGCAGGCCGCAGCTTCGTCTTCTTCCAAGCAGAACACGAATAATGCTGAAGAGGCCGCGGTTTTCGAACGAATCTTAAATCGCGCCCACTTTGAAAACGACGGAACAGAAGTGAGTGAGACCGAGGCCGTGGTTCGGATTCAGAGCCAGGCGGGCGTGGAAGAATTTGGCCAACTGGTTTTCGGATACTCGTCGGCCACCGAGAAGTTGGAGGTCGAATATGTCCGGGTGCGGAAGCCCGATGGGCAGGTGGTGGCAACGCCGGAGTCGACGGCGCAGGATTTCGCTCCCGATGTGCTGAAAGAAGCTCCGATGTATAGCGACTACCGACAGCGTCATATTTCCGTGGCGGCGCTGCAGCCCGGAGACACGCTCGAATACCGCACGGTGACGCGCGTTCTCACGCCGCTGGCCGCGGGAAACTTCTGGTACGAATACACATTCCCGAAGGGGGTGGTGGTCAACGAAGACCGGCTGGAGATCGACATCCCGAAGTCGCGCGAAGTGAAGCTCAAGACGCCGACGAGAAAGCCGGAGATTCAGGAGACTGGAAACCGGCGCGTTTACACCTGGGTGGTGAAAGATATTCAGCCGGAACGCGACAAGGATAAAGACGAGGCGGATGAGGACACGGGCCCGGATGTGCAGCTGACGACTTTCACCGACTGGAAGCAGGTCGCGCAATGGTATGCCAAGCTGCAGGGCGAGCGCGTGACGGTGGACGACAGCGTGCGAAAAAAAGCCGAGGAGCTCACCAAGGGAGCGGACACGCCCACGGAGAAGGCGCGGAGGCTCTACGATTTTGTGGCGCGGAATGTGCGTTACGTGAGCATCTCGCTCGGAATCGGGCGGTATCAACCGCATTCGGCCTCGGATGTTCTGCAGAGTGGCTACGGCGACTGCAAGGACAAACACACGCTGCTCTCCGCGCTGCTGCGGGCGGAGGGAATTCAGAGTTATCCGGTGCTGATCGGCAGCTCACGCAAGCTGGATGTGGACGTTCCCTCGCCAGCACAGTTTGATCACGTGATCACGGCGGCTCGACTGGGGACGGGAACGGGGCTGACCTGGCTGGATACGACTCCTGAAGTGACGCCCTTTGGGCTGATTCTGTACCAACTGCGAAACAAACAAGCGGTGGTGGCGTCGGAGGATAGCGAAGGAGGTTTGCAGCGGACGCCGGCGGATTCGCCGATCAAGACCTTTATGCGCTTCACGCTCGACGGCAAGTTCAGCGAGTTTGGCGCGCTCGATGCGACGCTTGAGGTCACGGCCCAGGGAGACCGCGATTGGCCGATGCGCGCCGGCTTTCGACGAGTCTCGCAAGCGCAGTGGAAGGACTTCGTGAAGGCCCTCTCCGCGAGTTGGGGCTTGCCGGGCGACGTCGATGACGTTCAGCTCGATCCCATCGAGGACACGAGCAAGCCTTTTCACCTGAAATATCGCCTGCGCCAGGACCAGTATTTTATGGTGCCGTCGACGAGCGTGAATTTTCGTCCGATTCCGCCGCTGGGAATGCCTGCGATTCGAGCGTCGGAAAAGAGCACGGAACCCCTGGACATCGGGCCCGCCGGTGAAATGGACTACCGGGTCCGCTTGCAGTTTCCCTCCAACTACACGGTGCGCACGCCAACCGCGGTGAAAATGTCGCGAGATTATGGCGACTATTCATCGACATACTCCGAGAACAAGAGAATTTTGGAAGGCGAGCGCAAACTTGTCGTGAAGACGAATGAGCTGGCGGCGGCGCGGCGCGCGGACTATGAATCGTTTCGCAATGCAACGCAAAGCGATCAAGACCAGTTGTTGTCGTGCACGATTCTGACGCCGTCGGGGCAGGGGGCGCAGGCGGCGGCTTCGAAGATGGAAGGAACTCCCGAGGAGTTGCACAAAGCGGGAGTGAAGGCGCTGCAAAGCAAGGACTATCGCACGGCGATTGACTTGCTAAAGCGCGCGGTAGACGCGGATGCTGGCCCGCATCCCAGCCTGAAAGACGGCTGGTATGACCTGGGACTGGCATACGCGGGAGCCAACGATCATGCGGAGGCGATCGCCGCGTTCCACTTGCAGATCCTACTCGATCCGAATCACAAACACGCGAATGGCGACCTCGCGATGGAGCTGCAGCAAACGGGAAAGACCGACGAGGCAATCGCGGCCTATCGCAAGCAACTGGAGACGACTCCATACGACAAAGCGACACATAAGAACCTCGGCGTGTTGCTGGCGCAGTTGGGAAAGGATGCGGACGCGCGCACGGAACTGGAAGCGGCTGCCGCGATTCCTCCGGACGACCCGGAAACGAAGATGGCGCTGGCGCAGGTGTATGGGCGATTGGGAGAGAAGGCAAAAGCGCAAGAGTTGTTGAAGGGACTGACGGGCAGTACGGGCGCGAATTCGGGTCAGGATATTTACGCATCGGCATTGAAGATGACAAACGACATTGATCCGACCCAGACCGAGAACGACGCGCAGCAGGTTCTCTACGACATTGGAGGACAGTTCGACTCTGGCGAGTTGGACCGGTTGGGCCCGTCGGCGTTTTCGTCGATGCGGCTGGTCGCGCTGGCGTGGTCACGGATGGGATGGGCAAAATTTCAGCGCGGCGATAATCTGGCGGCGATGCAGTTCCTCACCTCAGCGTGGCTTTTGAGCCAGTCGGGAACGGTTGCCAACCGGCTGGGGCAGGTGCTCGAAAAGCAAGGGCAGCCGGAAAAGGCGCGTCATATGTATGCGCTGGCCGTGGCGGCAGGCGGAAGCGACGTGGTGGATTCGCGAGCGCGCTTGGCGAAGCTGGCGGGCGGTTCGGCTGCGGCGGAGAAAGACCTCGCGCAGGCGCCCGCGGAGTTGCTGCAGGAACGTACGGTGAAGCTCGATCCGATTACGAGTAAGCCAGTTTCGGCGCGGTTCAACCTCGTGTTCGACAGCTCGCCGCGTCCGGAGCGCGCCGAATTTGTTGACGGCGACGAAAGCCTGCGTTCAGCGGCCGAGCAACTTCGGGAGAAGGACTTCCCGGTAAGATTTCCGGATGTGTCGTCGGTGAAGATTGTTCGGCGCGGGCTGTTGAACTGCGGCGGCTCGGGGTGCAGCATTGAGCTGCTGCCGATCGAGAAGGAAACCGCTTCGGGAACCGCGCCGGCGGGCTCGAAGAAGTGAGTCGCGGACGAGACGCGCGGATCTTTTTGCTGGCCGTGCTATCGTTTCCTCTGTAGAGACGCGGCTTGCCGTGTCTGCGTCGCCATCTCTTGACTTGCAAGTCACACGGCCGTGTGCGGCGTCCCCTCGACGCATCCGCATCGACTCCGATAATCTAGTGAGTTCTCTAAGGGAGGTCCTGCCCATGCGGGAGGCCGTCGAACGACTGTGGCCGGAAATTCAGTGGATCGGCAATGCCAAGCTGCGGGAGCAGGTGACCGAAGTCTGGATCAAGGCGCTGGAGCGCAGCCCGCTAAAGCCTGACGACCTGAATCGGATTCCTTTTACTCTGCTGGTTCCGAATTGTCCGATCACGTTTATGGAGCACAAGCGCTGCGTGGTGCATATTGCGCGCGACAGTGCGAAGGCAATGACGAACTTCATGGGCCGAGCGCTGCCGATCGACGCGGACGTGGTGATTGCCGGCGCGATTCTGGCGGACGTGGGCAAGCTGCTGGAGTATGAGATCGGTCCGGACGGGAAGAGCCGGCAGAGTGAGCGCGGAGAAGCGTTGCGGCATCCGTTTACTGGAGTCGCGCTGGCAATGGAATGCGGCGTGCCGGACGCAGTGTGCCACATCATCGCGGCGCACGCGGCGGAAGGCGATCTGATGAAGCGCACGACGGAAGCGTTCATCGTGCATCACGCCGATTTCATGGCTTTTCTGCCGTTCAAGAATTCGAAGAACGTCAAGGTGAAATGATTGTGTGACGACCATCTCTCTGCAGCCTTGTCATCCCGAGCGTAGCGAGGGATCTGCAGTTCGCCGGGAGCAATACAGATCCCTCGCCTGGCTCGGGATGACAATAGGAAACTCTTTAGATAATCCCATATGAATTGATTTGAGGAGAAGCCAGTGGCAGGGAAAGAAGTGACTGCAACGAAAGAAACCATCACGGCGACCATGTCCCGCTGGGCTGCGGGGCTTCAATACGCGCAGCTCTCGCAGGACGCGGTGTACCAGGCCAAGCGCTTTCTGCTCGATTCGGTGGGCTGCGCGCTGGGCGGATATCAACAGCATGATGTGATCATTGCGCTCGAAGTGCTGAAGGAGATTGCCGGGCGTGGGCTGGCGACAGTGATCGGCACGGGCGGAAAGATGGATGCGGTTTCCGCGTCGCTCGCGAATGCCCTGATGATCCGCGGCATGGATTACAACGACATTTACTGGAAGCAGGATCCGTCGCATCCTTCCGATATTTTTCCGGCCGCGATGGCGTGTTGCGAGCGCGCCAAAAGCGATGGCAAGGAATTGATCGTTGGATTTGTGCTGGGCCACGAGTTCGAAATGCGCTTGTGCGAGGCGGCTTTTCCGGGCATCCGCGAGCGCGGCTGGCACCATGCGACGCTGACGGCGTTTGTCTCGCCGATCGTCGCGGGACGTGCGCTGCATTTGAGTTGGGAACAGATCCAACATGCGATCGGAATTTCGGCATCGCGGCATTGCACCATGGGCGCGGTGACCGCGGGCAAGCTGACGATGATGAAGAACACCGTCGACCCGCTGGCCACGCAGAGCGGTGTTCTGGCGGCGCTGCTGGCGGAAAAGGGCTACAGCGGTCCCGAGCACGTGATCGACGGCAAGGAAGGATTGGTGCACTGCCTCGGTCCGGAGTGGAAACAAAACCTGCTGACGGACGGACTCGGCGAGTCGTGGCGCATCACGCAATGCGGGATGAAATTTTTCCCGACCGAGGCGCTGACGCACGCTCCGATTTCGGCAGTGCTTGACCTGGTCAAGAGCAACGATCTGCATCCGGAGCAAGTGGAGAAGATTCAGATTCGGTCGCTGGCGCGCGCGGCCGACATTCTTTCCGATCCGAGTAAGTACGATCCGCACACCAAGGAGACGGCGGACCATTCTTTGCCCTACGTGATTGCGGCGGCGCTGGTGGACCGGCAAGTGACGCCGACGCAATTCGAGATGAAGAAGATCATGGACCCGACGATTCGCGCGCAGCTGAAAAAAGTGGAAGTCGTCGCGGATCCCGAAATCGAGAAGGTTTTTCCGGCGCTGCAGCGAGTGATTGTGAACATCACGGCCACCGACGGGCGGAAATTCTCGAAGCAACTCGACTATCCGAAGGGCGATCCGCGAAATCCGTTGAGCGATGAGGAGATCGAAGAGAAATTCCGGGTGCTGGCGGAGGGCGTGCTTTCCGCGAAGGCGCAGGACAAGCTGATTGACGCGATTTGGAATCTGGAGAAGTTCGGGCCAGTCGCGAAGTTGATGGCGCTAATGAAGGCGGATGTGAAGAACAAAAAGGCACGGGGTAATGCGAAGAATAAGAAGCTACGTTGAGGAGTGCAGAATGGCTGATCTAAAAGAAACAATCGCATCGAGCCTGACAGCGCGTTACAAGAAACTGGGCGGCATGGTCCACGAGCTGGCGGCGCCGTTGAGCGACGAGCAGTTCTGGGCCAAGCCCTTCGCATTCGGCAACAGCTTTGGCAACCTCCTACTGCATCTCACGGGCAACTTGAACTACTACATTGGAGCGCAGATTGCGGGGACGGGCTATGTGCGAGATCGTCCGCTGGAGTTTTCGGAGGCGACGCGGCCATCCAAGGCAGAAGTGTTCAAGAAGTTTGATGAGGCGATTGAGATGGTGCTCGGCGCGATCAACAGTCAGTCGCCGGAAGACTGGTCAAAGGAATATACGGCAGTGGGTGCGGACGCCCATGACCGATTTGGAATGGTCCTGTCGTGTGCGACCCACCTGCATCATCACGTTGGGCAGATGATGTATTTGGGATTTGAGTTGAAGCGCAAAGTTTGAAAAAGGCGTTTGTGTGGTGGCGGGGCTTTGCCCCGCCGGACGGGGCGGAGCCCCGTTACCACACAAGCAACACCAAAAAGAGGTTCTAAATGGGTCAGACCATCGTTGAACAAATCGCGCAGAAACACATGACCGAAGGGCCGGCGCGGCCGCTTCGGACCGGGGATTTCCTGACGATTCGTCCGCACCGCTGCATGACACACGACAACACGTCGGCGGTGATGAGCAAGTTCAAGGGCATCGGCGCGAAGAAGGTGAAAGACCCGCAGCAGCTCATGTTCGCGCTCGATCATGACATCCAGAATCAGGATGAAGCGAACCTTAAGAAGTACCGCTCGATTGAAGCGTTCGCGAAAGAGCAGGGCGTGGACTTCTATCCTGCGGGATCGGGCATCGGGCACCAGATCATGGTGGAACGCGGGTACGTGGTTCCTGGGTCGTTCGTGGTCGCGTCGGATTCGCATTCCAATATGTATGGCGCGCTGGGCGCGATAGGAACGCCGATTGTTCGCACGGATGCGGCTGCAGTTTGGGCTACGGGCGAATTCTGGTGGCAGATTCCGCGGTCGATTCAGGTTGTGCTCGAAGGCAAGTTGCCGGACGGCGTCACGGGCAAGGACATCATCATCACTTTATGCGGGCTCTATAACCATGACGAATGCCTAAATGCGGCGATCGAGTTCACAGGGCCGGGAGTGGCGTCGCTTTCGATGGACGCGCGGCTTTCGATTTCGAATATGACGACGGAATGGGGGCCGCTGGTCGGCTGGTTTCCGGTGGACGAGGTTGCGATCCAGTATCTGCGCGCCGTTCACCAGCGGCTGAAAGCGATTGGTGCGGAGCGGTTTTCAGAGAAAGACATCGAGGGCTGGGAGAAGAATCCTTTGGCGCCGGATGCGGATGCCGTCTATGCGGCGCGGATTACGCTCGATCTCGGGCACGTGACGCCGCATGTGTCGGGGCCCGATACGGTGCAGGTGATGCAGTCGCTGGCTGAGATTGAGCATAAGAAAGTCGCGATCCAGAAGGCGTATCTGATTTCGTGCGTGAATTCGCGGCTGGAAGATTTGGCGGCGGCGGCGAAGGTGCTCAAAGGTCAAAAAGTTGCGCCGGGAGTGAAGTTCTATTTGAGCGCAGCCAGTAAGTGGGTGCAGGGGGAGGCGGAGAAGCGCGGCATCTGGCAGACGTTGATGGATGCGGGGGCGCAGCCGCTGCCGTCGGGCTGCGGGCCGTGCATTGGGCTGGGCGAGGGTTTGCTTGAGGCGGGCGAGGCCGGGATCTCGGCGACGAATCGAAACTTCAAGGGCCGCATGGGATCGCGAGATGCGAAGTGCTACCTGGCGAGTCCGGAAGTAGTGGCGTCGTCTGCGGTTGCCGGTTATATTCGCGGGCCGCATGAATTCGCGAATCGCCCGCCGCAGCGCGACTACACGGAATTAGCATCGGCCTCGGGCGGAGCGGAGAAAGTTGAAATCCTGGCGGGCTTTCCGCGGCGCGTGAAGGGGCGGGTTGTGTTCATGCCGCAGGATAACGTCAACACGGATGCAATTTACGGCAAGGACTACACCTATCGCGACGACATGACTCCGGAAATGATGGCGAAGGTGGTGATGGAGAATTACGATCCTGGGTTTGCGGCGCGCACGAAGGTGGGCGACGTGATCGTCAGCCAATTCAACTTTGGCACGGGGTCGAGCCGCGAACAGGCGGTCACGTGTCTGAAGGCGAAAGGCATTCCGCTGGTGATCGCGGCCAGCTTTTCGCAGACTTATCTGCGGAATGCGTTCAATAATGGATTTTTGTGCATCGAGGTGCCGGAATTTGTGGCGCGGGCACGCGAGCAGTTTGCCAAGGAGATCGCGGCGAAAGAGAAGACAATCATTGCGGGGGACGAGATTGATATTGATTTTACTTCGAGCACGATCAGTTGGCGCGGGGAGAAGTTTACGTTCCCGGCGCTGGGCAGCGTGCCGCAGTCGCTGGTGATTGCCGGCGGAGTGGAGAATCTGGTGGCGAAGCGGTTGGGCGTTTTGTGAGGACTTAAGCGCAGAGATCGCAGAGTGCGCGGAGGAATGCAGGGTCCTTCGCTTCGCTAAGGATGACAACATTTGTAAGAGACATTCGAATTTCTCGGCGATATCGGCGTCTCTGCGGTTGATTTTCGTTCTAAGGGGCAATTATGGCGAAATACACAGTTATTACCATGCCGGGTGACGGCATCGGGAACCAGGTTCTGCCGGAGTCGTTGCGGGTTTTGAAGGCAGTGGGCTTTGACGCTGAGTACATTCATGCCGACATCGGATGGGATTGCTGGCGCGCGCAGGGCAATGCGCTGCCCGACCGGACGATTGAGTTATTAACCAAGCATAAGTTGGGCTTGTTTGGCGCGATTACTTCGAAGCCTAACAAGGCGGCGCAGGCGGAGCTCAAGCCCGAGCTGCAGGGGAAGGGCTACGTCTATTACTCGCCGATCGTGACCATGCGGCAGAAATTCAATCTCGATATCTGCATGAGGCCGTGCGTCGGGTTCACAGGCAATCCGCTGAATTACATCCGGAAGAAAGTGGGCGGCGGATTCGGCGAGCCTGGTTTTGACGAACCAAAGATCGACACCACCGTATTCCGCCAGGGCACAGAGGGCATGTACGCAGGCGTGGAGTGGACGAATCCTCCAGAGAACGTGCGCGCCGCGTTGAACAGCCATCCCAGGTTCAAGGCTTTTGCCAGCCTCCCGGGGCCGGAGCTTGCGGTGAGTTGCCGCATCATCACTCGCAAGGCGGCCCAGCGCATCGTGACCGCAGCTTTCGAATATGCGAAGAAGCGCGGGTTCAAGGGCGTGACGATTTGCGAGAAGCCGAATGTGGTGCGCGAGACTTCGGGCATGATGGAAGAGGTGGCAAAGGAGGTTGCGAAGAATTATCCGGGGATTGCGCTTTGGTCGACGAACATTGACGCGCAACTGATGTGGCTGAACAAGAACCCGGAGGAGTACAACGTAATCGTGTCCTCGAATCTGTTCGGCGACATTCTTTCCGACGCGTTTGCGGGGCTGGTGGGCGGGCTGGGATTCGCGGCGTCCGGCAACATTGGCGATGACGTAGCGGTATTCGAGCCGACACACGGATCGGCGCCGAAATATGCCGAGTTGAATCCGCCTATCGTGAATCCGATTGCGATGGTTCTTTCGGCGGCGATGATGCTCGATCATGTTGGCGAAGACCAGAACGCGAATCGCATCCGCAGGGCGATTGCGGATGTAGTGCGTGAAGGGAAGGTCCGGACATACGATATGATGCGCTTTACGGGTGGTCCGAAAGCGATCAGTCAAGGTGCGGCTTCGACGGTGCAGATGACGGACGCGATTTTGGAGAAACTGAAATAAACAGCGGTTTGAAGGTCTCCGAGTTGAGGATTTCGAGTTGAGGAAATTATGAGCAGCGCTGTCGAGACTACGGCCCCGCGCTCTGCCGAGGCGGGCCATTGGGGCAAAGAGGTTCGGTCGGATGCGCACGTCGCCTTTGAGGCGCGTGACAGCGGCGGTGTCGAGATTTCACTGGAGTCGCGGGTTGCGCCCTATTACGGCAGTGCGATTCTGGAACAGACGCGAGAAGTTCTGGGCGAACTCGGAGTGAAGCACGCGCGGGTTGCGATTCACGATGAAGGCGCGCTGCCTTTCATTATCGCGGCGCGCATCGAGGCTGCGGCCAGGCGCGCTGGGATCGCGCTCGGCAAGCGCTCGCTGCCGGAGCAGCATCCGCTGCCGCCACCGTCGCAAAAGGACCGGCTGCGCCGCTCGCGTTTGTATCTGCCGGGCTCTGAACCGAAGTACTACATCAACGCCTCGTTGCATGCGCCGGATGCCGTGATTCTCGATTTGGAAGATTCGGTGCATCGCGGCGAGAAAGATGCCGCTCGCATCCTGGTACGAAATACTTTGCGGACGGTCGATTTCGGATCGTGCGAGCGCATGGTGCGCATTAACCAGTTGCCGCTAGGTCTCGAAGATCTCGCGGAAGTGGTGGGCGAGAGTCCGGATCTGATTCTGATTCCGAAGGTCGAGCAGTCCGAGCAGGTGCGGGAAGTGGATCGCATGATCGGCGAGATCAAGGCGCGCAACGGAATTATCCGGCCGATCTGGATCATGCCGATCCTGGAGTCGGCGTTGGGAATCGAGAACGCATTTGCCGTCGCGACGGCGAGCGAAAACGTGGCGGCGCTGACGATTGGGCTCGAGGATTACACGGCCGACTTGGGCGTGGTGAAAACCGCGGAAGGGCGTGAGTCGCAATATGCGCGGTCGCGTGTGGTGAATGCGGCGCGCGCGGCGGGAGTGCAGGCGATTGACTCGGTCTTCAGCGATGTCGCCGACATGGATGGTCTGCGACGATGGGGAGAAGCCTCACGGGCTGCGGGATTCGAAGGCATGGGATGCATTCATCCCGGGCAGATTCGCGTGATCCACGAGGCGTTTCAACCGACCGCGGTCGAGATCGAAAAGGCGCGGAAAGTGGTTGCGGCTTTTGAGGAAGCGCAAAATAAGGGGTTGGCCGTGGTAAGTCTGGGTTCGAAGATGATCGATCCGCCGGTGGTACAGCGGGCGCTGAAGCTGGTGGAGCGGGCGAAGGCGATGGGAGCGATTTCGTGAGCGATATTTTGAGCGAACGCGTAGAACTGGCGCATAACGCGGTCGGGCGCGCGGTGCCGACGATGGTGAACGGCAAGCCGCAGATTCCGTTTCTCGGCACGGGAAAATATCAGCCGCGTGCGCGGAAGGCGGCGCCGGCAATCTGCTCGACTAAAGATTATCCGGATAGTGGCGATAAGCGCGTCGCCGACTTGGAGACGGCGCTGCGCAAGTGCGGGCTGCGCGACGGGATGGTGATCTCGAACCATCATCATCTACGCGACGGCGATAAGGTGGCGCTGATGGCGCTGGAAGCGGCGGCCAGGATCGGCGTCAAAGATCTGATGTGGTTCCCAAGCGCGTCGTTCCCTTCCCAGAAGAGCGCGATCGAACTGATGGACAAAGGCGTGATCCATCACATCGAAGGCTCGATGAACGGGCCGCTGGGCGACTACTGCACGCAAGGGAAGATGCGCGGCATGGGTGTGCTGCGGTCGCATGGCGGCCGCTACCAGGCGATCCAGGATGGAGAAGTTCACGTTGACGTCGCGGTGATTGCGGCGCCGACCGCCGATTTCTTCGGTAACGCCGACGGCTCGCATGGCAAGTCGGCCTGTGGCTCGCTGGGTTTTGCGCTGGCAGATTCGATTTACGCCGATCGCGTGATCGTGGTCACCGATAACCTAGTGCCATTTCCTTGCGTGCCCTGGCAGATTCAGGGCAACAACGTCGACTTCGTGGTCGAGGTGGAATCGATCGGGGATCCGGCGAAGATTGTTTCCGGCACGACTCAGATCACGCGTTCGCCGGACCGGCTGCGGATCGCGGAGTTGGTGGCGCAGTTTCTGCGGGCTGCGGGAATCATGAGGAACGGATTCTCGTTTCAGGCAGGGGCGGGCGGGATCGCGCTGGCATTCGTCGAGTATCTGAAACAGATGATGAAACAGGATGGAGTCAAGGCGCGCTTCGTTCGCGGCGGGTCAACTAAATTCCTGGTTGAGTTGTTGCATGAAGGGCTGACGGATTACATCCTGGATGGGCAGACGTTTGATCTCGATGGCGTGAAGTCGATCGCGAATGATCCCCGGCACGTGGCCACTTCGCCGTTCACTTCGTACAACTACCACGGTAAGGGAAACTTCGCTTCGCTGGTCGATGCCGTGGTCTTGGGCGCGACGGAAGTTGACGTGAACTTCAACGCCAACGTGGTGACGCACTCCGACGGGCGCTTGCTGCACGGCATTGGCGGATGGCAGAACTGCCTGTTTGCGGGGTGCACGATTCTTGCGCTGCCTTCGTTCCGGGATCGCATTCCCGTCATCGTGGACGAGGTCACGACGATGACGGGGCCGGGCGAGATGATTGACGTGGTCGTGACCGAGCGCGGAATTGCGATCAACCCGCGGCGCACGGACCTGCTCCATGCGGTGATGGGATCGAAGCTGCCGATTCGTTCGATTCAGGACATCAAGGGGGAAGTCGAGAAAATTTGCGGCAAGCCAGCGCGGCCGAAGTTGGGCGATCGTCCGTGCGCCGTGGTGAAGTGGGTGGATGGGACAGTGCTGGATACGGTGTGGCAGGTTAGCTGACGTCATGCTGGGCGCGCGGCAGCCTTGTTAACCGCAGAGATCGCTGAGTACGCAGGGAATAACTTTAGCCTTAACTTGAAGTGCCCTTCGATGTTGGAACTCTCCTGTTTTTCAATCGTCCATTCCTCCAATTTGCGGACAGTTCGCAGCCGTGAAGTTTGACGAGTAAAATTTTGTGGGATGGCGGGATCGCGGGCAGACAGGTATCCTGATCTGCCCGATTTTATTTTGCGGAGGTGCGGGTGCGCGGGCTGAAAGCGAAACGAGTCCTGATCACCGGTGGCGCCAGTGGCATCGGAGCGGCCACGGCAGCGCGATTTCTTGACGAGGGGTCGGTGGTGTGCGTGCTCGACCGCGACGCGGAGGCGCGGCGGAAGATTCTTCACGAATTGCCCGATCTGGCGGGAGCCCTCGATGCCGACGTTTCGAATTTAAAACAGGTGCAGGCCGCTTTTGCCGAAGCGATTCGTCTGATGGGTCGCGTGGATGTGCTGGTGAATAACGCCGGCATCAGCATCCGTCATAATTTTCTCGACATCACGCCGGAAGAGTGGGACAAAGTGATGGCCGTGAATCTGACCGGAGTGTTCTACGTCGCGCAGACGGCGGCACGGCACATGATGGAGCGCGGCGACGGCGTGATTCTGCAAACGGCGTCGACCAACGGCGTCATGGGATATCCGTTTTATGCGGATTACAACGCCACCAAGGCGGGCGTGATCGAGCTCACGAAATCGATGGCGCTGGAACTTGCGCCGAAAGTAAGGGTGTGCGCGGTGGCTCCGGGATATGTGATGACGCCGATGCAGCGCGCCGAGTACACGGATGAAATGCTCGAAGAGGTCAACCGGAAGATTCCTCTGCGCCGACATGCTCAGCCGGAAGAGATTGCGGCCCTGTTCGCCTTCCTCGCTTCGGACGATGCGCAAAACATCACCGGGCACGTTTACACATGCGACGGCGGAGAAACCGCGGGAGGGCTGGCCAGCCGGTAAGCCATGCCGCTTTCAGGGAAGTTGCGCTGACGATGGCGGAGGGTGCGGGATAGATTTGATATGACCACGAAAATGACGACGAAAACGAATGAGCGCGAGCGGTCGCGCGAGTGGTACGACCGGGCGCAGCAATCGCTTATTGAAGGCGTGAACTCGCCGTCGCGCGGCGCGGCCGTATACTCGCCGGGGCCGGTGGTGCTGGAGCGTGGCCGCGGGTCGCGCGTCTGGGACCTCGATGGGAACGAGTACGTCGATTTCATGATGTCGTTCGGCGCGCTGATCCAGGGGCATGCGCATCCGAAAATTGTTGAGGTGGTTTCGCAGACGATGGCCGGCGGTTCGCATTTCGCAGCCGCCACTCCGGCGGAGGCGGAAGCCGCCGAGCGCTTCCAGCGCATGGTGCCGACCGCGGAGGCGGTGCGCTTCACCAACAGCGGCACTGAAGCCACGATGCTCGCCTTGCGCCTGGCGCGCGCGCACACTGGACGAACAAAATTCCTCAAGTTCGAAGGCCACTACCACGGATGGTATGACGCTTACTGTTTGAACGGAAATAGCCATCCGGCGGACCAACTGGGACCGCGAGAAAATCCCACTCGATTCCCCGATTCGGAGGGCATTCCGGCGTCGGTGTTCGACGATGTGGTGCTTGCGCCGTGGAACGATCTGGAAGCGCTTGAGAGTATTCTGCGCCAACACGGGCCAGAGCTGGCCGCCGTGATCACCGAGCCGATCATGGCGAACATGGGTTGCATCCTGCCGCGCGATGGATATCTGCAGAAGGTCTGCGATCTGGCGCATCAGTTCGGCGCGCTGTTTATTCTGGACGAAGTTGTGACCGGGTTCCGCTACGCACCCGGCGGATGCCAGCAGCGTTACGGCCTGAAGCCGGACTTGAGCACGTTCGGCAAGGCTTTGGGAGCGGGGTTTCCCGTTGGCGCCGTGGCGGGGCCGCGCGCGATCCTCGACCGCATGCGCTGGGGCAGCGGCATGGTACTGCATTACGGAACCTTCAACGGCCATCGGCTTACGATGAGCGTAATCGCGGTGAATCTGGACTTGCTTTCGGCGAATGACGGCGCGGTTTACAAGCAGATATATGGGATCGGAGATGCCGCGGTCGCCGGTCTGCGTGATGTTTTTCGTCGCAGAAAGATTGACGCCGTCGTTCAAGGTTTCGGCCCGATGTTTCAGATTTACTTCACCGGCCGCGACGCGATCCGGGATTATCGCGACTACTGCCAGTATGCCGATACGTCAAAGTACTCGCGATTCATCCACCGACTGCTCGATCGCGGCATCTATATGACGCCTTCGAACGGATTGCACTGGATTATTTCGACTGCGCATACCATGCAGGATGTGGAGACGCTCTTGGTAGCTGCCGACGAAGTCTGTGCGGAGATGGCATGAGCACGGTCGTCTTCCTCGGCGGAGGGCGGATCACCTCGGCGATGCTGGCGGGCCTGCGCCTGGGCAAAACCAGACACCGCCTGGTTGTGCATGATTGCGATCCGGGCAAGCTGCGTGATCTGAAAAAGCGTTACGCGGTTATTGTCGAGCCCGACCTGACCCGCGCCGTCAAGCAGGCGGGCGTGCTGATCGTCGCAGTTCGCCCGAGTTCGGTTCGCGAACTCCTTCAGATGGTCGGGAAAGCGATCGGGAAAGTGAACCGGAGATTGCTCGTGGTTAGTCTGGCCGCAGGTGTGCCGCTGCAAGCACTGAGCAAGTCTGTCGGCCCGCCCGTGCAATGGGCCCGTGCCATGCCGAGTCCGGTTTGCCGCAGCGGGCGCGGCTTAACGGCGCTAACCTTTCCGCGGATGTTGCCTCGGGCGGATCGCAAACGCGTCCACGATTTTTTCGCCAGCTTCGGCCAGGTCGTCGAAATTCCGGAAAGCAAGTTCGACGCCTTCACCGTGACCTACTCATGCAGTCACGGGTATCACGCGCTCGCGACTCTGGCGCGAGTTGCGCAAGCGGCAGGTCTTGATCGAAAAACGGCGCTTCTGGCGAGTGCGCATGCGTTGGCGGATGGGATCATCGCCTGGCGCGAGGGAAGGCATTCACTGGAGTCGTTGCTGGAGGAGGCGGCCACTCCTGGCGGCATTGCGGCGGCAACGGCGGCCAAAATGGACGCGGCCGGATACGGGCGCGCCGTGCGGCAAGGCGTTGCCGTTGGACTGCGGCGTGCCCGTGCGAACGCGGGCAAATGATTTTTGGGGAACTGATCGCCATCCGCTTGCGCAGTCGTCCAACAGTACAGACTTGGGTGTGGGAAGGCTTCCTCAAAGCCAACAAAATCATTTTCTGAAGTTCCAATGCGATTGCAGCGGAGTATGATGTCCGGCTATGACGATGCCGACGCCTGAAGAGGAACGCGTACGCATAGCTGGCGTGTACTCCGCGATGAGCGACGAAGAACTTGGTCAGATCGCTGAAAGCGGCGACGAATTGAGCGCCGCTGCCCAGGAAGCGTTCCGGGCGGAGGTGGCGAGGCGTGGCCTCAAGATGGAGATTGCCCCGCCCCGCGGCGAAGACGTCTTCGAGTTCAACGAAACCGTCACACTGCGCCAGTTTCGCGATCTTCCCGAAGCGCTGCTGGCGAAGGGGAGTCTGGAGTCAGCGGGGATTGAGGCTTACCTGGTGGACGACAACATGATTCGCATGGATTGGTTCATCTCCAATCTTCTTGGCGGAATCAAACTGAAGGTTCGTCCCGAGGATGCGGAAGCGGCTGGCGAAATCCTGAACCAACCCATCCCCGAAATGCTGAATGTTGAAGGCGTCGGGAATTTTGAGCAGCCGAAGTGTTCCCGTTGCCAGTCGCTCGATGTGACTTATGCAGAACTGAATAAAGAATTCTCGTATTTGACGGCGTACGCTGGTGTTCCCATCCCGGTGTACAAAAAGGGATGGACCTGCCATGCGTGCGGCAATGAGTGGGAGGAGCAGGGCGGCGCGGCACCATAAGTTCTTCCGCTTGTAGAGACGGGGCTTGCCCTGTCGGCTCTGGCCGCAGAGGGAGACGCGGCAAGACTCGTCTCTACCGGGACGCTATAATCGGCAGCAATGCGACAATTTTTCCGCATGCTGCTTTTGGCTCTCGTCTTGATGACGGTGGCGCTGGTTTCGGCGCTTACGGCCATGCGGCTCGCGATCCACGGGCGCGAGGTGGCGATACCGAAATTGGTGGGCATGAGCCCGTTGGAAGCGGAGCGCGCGGGCGCGGCTTCGGGTCTGCTGGTGGTGATCGAGCGGCAGTTCTACAGCGCTGACATTCCCGAAGGAAGAATCATGACCCAGATACCGCCGCCGGGAACCAAGGTGAGGCGAGGCTGGTCGATCCGCGCGGCGCAAAGTCTGGGGCCGCAGCGGGTGGCGATTCCCGACGTGACGGGTGGGAGCGAGCGGGTCGCGGAGCTGAACATACAGCGCCGGGGGCTCAGTCTGGGTTCGGTCGCGCACGTCAATTTGCTGGACGCGCCGCTGGACCAGGTGATATCGCAAAGCCCGCCGGCGAATGCCAGCGGCGTGTCTGCGCCGAAGATCAATCTGCTGATCAGCGACGGTCCCGAGCCGCCAATCTATGTGATGCCGAACCTCACCGGACAACCGCTCGGGAGCGCGACGTTGGCGCTGCAGGACGCCGGTGTGAAGGTCGGGAAAGTGAGCGTGCTTCCGCCGACGCAGTCGCCCTTCGAGCCGCAAAGCGGGCCGGCTGCGCCGTCTGCGGTTTCGGGGCCCAGTGCGGCGAGCATGATCGTGACCCAGATTCCGGCGCCAGGGCAGAAAGTCGTGGCGGGCAGCGCGGTGAATTTCGAAGTCCGCTAGAAGCGGCGAGCTGCGCTCGCCCGCACAGCCGAGGGCGGCTGTGCCTGCGTGGTTCTGGATGGTTTCCGTTCGATCATTGCGGCGAAGAATCCGTCGCATGGATGCACGCCGGGAATGGTCTGCAGATAGGGTCCAGCGAGAAGCGACGCGGTATCTTTCCAGCAGATTTCGCCGGACTGCCGCAGTTGCTCGAACTCTCCTTTGCAATCCGCGATTTTGAATTCCGCTGTGCCGTCGAGCGCAGCTTCCACCACCGCTTCGTTTCCCTCACGCTCCATCGAACACGTGGAATAGACGAGCCGCCCGCCCATCGCAAGCTGGGCCAGCGCGGACTTCAGGATGGCTACCTGCCTCGACTGAAGATCGCGCAGATCTTCGGCTTTGAGCCGCCACTTGATCTCCGGGTTGCGGGCCAGGGTCCCGGTGCCGGAGCAAGGAACGTCGGCGAGGATGCGGTCGAAAGCAAGCGAAAATGGCAGATGACGCGCGTCGGCAGCGACTACGTAGACGTTCGGCAAGCGAGTGAGGTCGTGCAGCAAGCGCGCACGGTGAGGATGCAACTCTGTCGCAAACACTTTGGCGCGCGGGTTGCGCCGGGCGAGCAGGGCAGTCTTGCTGCCGGGAGCGGCGCAACAATCAAGGATCGCACAATCGACGTTCGTTTCTCCACGGCCAACGAGTAGTGCGACCAGTTGCGAAGCTTCATCCTGAATGGCGACGCGGCCTTCCTGGTAGGCGCGCGTTCCGGTTACGTCGCCTGCAAGAACGCGTCGCGCGGCCGATAGCAGTCCACCCGGCGCGAGCTGCACGCCTGCTCCGGCAAGCTCGGTCTCACATTGACGATCGTGAATGTGAATCGACGTTGTGGGCACCGTCTGATCATGGGCGCAGATCTGCCGCGCTGTCTCAAGTCCATAGCGTTCGATCCAGCGTGCCACCAACCACGGGGGATGAGCGGCGTTCCGAGCCAGCGTGATCGAGTCGGGCGATTTACCGATTTCGGCGAAGATGTCTTTCGTGCCGGTCGCGGCAATCTTCCTGAGAACCGCGTTCACGAACGAAGCCGCCGAGCGCTTTCGCGCAGCTTTGACCAGCTCCACACTTTCAAAGATCGCCGCGCGCGCCGGCACTCTGGAGAGAAACTGCAATTGATACACGCCGAGGCGCAATGCGGCCAGCACCTCGCCATCCAGCCGCTCAAGCTTCTGCGAAGATGCGACGGCCAGTCGCTGATCGAGCAGAGACTGCCAGCGGAGAACTCCCATCACCAGCTCAGTGGCGAGCCCATGATCGCGCGCGGAAAGCTTTGAGAGGCGAGCGGAATGGAGCAGTTCGGCGGCGTACGAGTCTTCGCGCTCGACCCGCAAAAGAATCTCGAGAGCCACGGCGCGAGCGGGAGAGACGGCCATCGCAGCCTATTGTCCCAGATGGTCGCCGGATTTGGGCCGGTAGCCGTTGACGAATTCCTGCGCGGTCATGCGGCGCTTGCCCTCGAGTTGAATTTCTATCAGCTCCAAGGTGGTGTCAGTATCTTTGTCTTTGGCTTTATTCTTGCCGCAGCCGACGAATAACCGCGTTCCCTCGACCGCGATTTGTCCGGCCGTCAACCTCACCGCATGTTGCACGGGTTGAGCGCGGTGCACCTGCAGCGTTTTATTCTTGAAGATGGTGAACGCCCCCGGCCAGGGCTGAAATCCGCGCAGGCGGTTGAACAGATCGTTCGCTGAGCGAGCGAAGTCCATGCGGCCATCTTCTTTTTTCAGAATCGGCGCGAGCGTGGCTTGCGAATGACCCTGCGGAGTCGGGCGAACTTGCCCATCTTCGAGTCCGCGCAGGGTCTCTACCATCAGATTCGCGCCGATGGACGCCAGCTTCGGGCCCAGCGTCTCGGCTGTGTCTTTCAGATCAATGGAGATTTCGCGCTGCATGAGTATGTCTCCGGTGTCGAGCCCAGCGTCAATGCGCATGGTCGTAACCCCGGTGACGGATTCACCGTTGGCGATCGCCCATTGGATCGGCGCCGCGCCGCGATACTTTGGGAGCAGAGACGCGTGCAGGTTCAAATTTCCGAAGCGCGGAAGATCGATCATCCACTGCGGAATGATTCGCCCATAGCCGACGACGACGATCGCGTCCGGTCGGATCGCCGCAAGCTGATCGTGGAATTCGGTGTTGTTCTTGATGGTGGCGGGTTGCAGTACGGCAATGCCCAAGCGGATTGCCGTATCTTTCACCGGAGAAACAGCCACTTCCATTCCACGTCCGCGGGGCCGATCGGGTTGCGTCACCACCAGCGGCACGGAATGACCGGCCTCGACCAGTCGCTCTAGGGTCGGAACAGCGAATCGAGGCGTGCCACAGAAAACCAGAATCATAGATGCGCGGCCGCTAGTGCTGGATCTTAATTTGCCAGACTTTGTCATCCCGAGCGGAGCGAGGGATCTGCAAGTTTGCGGCGAACAGCAGGTCCTTCGCTTCGCTCAGGATGACAATTCATGAGAAGGAGTCCTTACCATTCTCCCGCCTTCACCAGTTTCTTGATCTTGCGCTTGATGAGGTCGCGCTTCAGCGCGCTAACGTGTGAGATGTAAAGCTTGCCGTTCAGGTGATCGGTTTCATGCAGGAAGGCGCGCGCCAACAGGTCTTCTCCGGTGTGCTCGAAAAACTTGCCGGTCAGATCCTGCGCGCGTAGCGTCACGGTCTTGGCGCGCGTGACGTCCTCACGAAATTCGGGGATGCTCAGGCAGCCTTCGCTGCTCCGCTGCCGGCCTTCTTTGCTGATGATTACGGGATTGATGAGGACCAGCCTGGCATCGGGGTCTTCTTTGAAGGTCACATCCACGACGGCGATTCGCTTCGAAATGCCGATCTGCGGAGCCGCCAGGCCGACGCCGCGGGCTGCGTACATCGACTCGAACATGTCTTCCACCAGCTTTTTGAGCCCGTCGTCGAAGCTGGTCACCTCAGCCGCAGGGATTTCCAGGACCGGATCGCCAAATTTCACAATTGAGTAAATCATTTTCGGATTACTAATTTTCGAACACGAGTTTCGGATCAATAGTTCTTCAGTTGTTCCAGATAGCCTTGAAAATTTCGCCTCGTTTCCTTCATCGAGTCTCCGCCGAATTTCTCGAGCGCCGAGCGCGCCAGCGTGAGCGCGACCATCGCTTCGGCGGCAACGCCGGCCGCGGGTACGACGCATACATCCGAGCGCTCGTACGCCGCCTTCACGGGCTCGCGTGTCGCGAAATCCACCGACTGCAATGGACGCCGCAGCGTGGAGATCGGTTTCAGATAACCGCGAACCCGAATCTCCTGCCCGTTGGAGACGCCGCCCTCCAGACCCCCGGCATTGTTGCGCGTGCGCGTGAAGCCGGCAAATCCCGAGTGGCTTTGATAACCAATTTCATCGTGCACGGCCGATCCGGGCGAATGCGCTGCCTGAATCCCGCTTCCGATTTCTACCGCTTTCACCGCCTGCAACGACATGACCGCCGCGGCCAGCAGCGCATCCAGCCGCTCATCCCATTGCACGTAGCTGCCGAGACCGGGCGGAACATTGTGCGCCACCACTTCGAAAACGCCGCCCACCGAATCGCCCGTACGCAGAACTTTATCGACTTCTTCCTTCATGCGCTGCTCGGCATCAGCGTCGGCGCAAGAAAGAAGAACCTCGTTTTTGCGCGACAGTGGCTCGATTTGCTCCCATGCGATTTCCCGGTCCGCAATCGAAACCGAGCCAACCGCAATCACATGACTCAGAACTTCCACGCCCAACTCGCGCAGCAGCAGCTTGGCGAGCGCTCCAATCGCAACCCGCGCCGCCGATTCCCGGGCCGAGGCGCGTTCCAGAACATAGCGGGCTTCCGCGAAATCGTACTTCAGAGCTCCAGCAAGATCGGCATGGCCCGGGCGCGGCGACGCCACGCGCTTGTGTTTCTCCGGATCACCCGTCTCCACCGGCAGCGACTCTTTCCAATTCTGCCAGTCGCGATTCTCGAGCATCACCGCGATCGGCGAGCCGATCGTCTTGCCGTGATGCACCCCGGAGAGAAAGTGCGCCCGGTCGGTTTCGATCTTCATGCGCCCGCCGCGCCCAAAGCCCTGCTGACGCCGCCAAAGTTCGCGATCCACAAATGCCCGATCCACCGCCAGCCCGGCAGGCAGCCCGGAAAGGAACGCAACCAGCGCCTCGCCGTGGGATTCTCCGGAAGTGAAGTAGCGCAGCATGTGGAAAAGGCATTGTAAATGAAGAAGAAACGTTCAGCTCTCTTTGATTTTGGCGGAATGGTTCCCCGGAATCCGTTTCTTGCGCCAAAGGCGCGGCATGTGCGGGTACAATTAACTATCGCTTTGCGCCGGTAGTTGCCGGACGATCTGGACTTCCAGACTCATCGCGCCACTTCGTCGCAGGACGCGAGGATTTTTCCATGTTGACCGCGAAGGCTGATCCGTTGCATCCGGAAGTCGTCGAGCCCATTCGCTGCGTGATCGCCGACGATCACGAAATGCTGCGCTACGGCGTGCGCCGCCTGCTGGAAGACGCTCCCGACTTTGCCGTAGTGGGCGAAGCGGCCGATGCCGCCGAGGCGCTCAAGTTGGTCCTAAAGCACCGCCCCGACCTGGTATTGCTCGATATCGGCATGCCCGGTATGTCGTCGTTCGAAGCCGGACGCCTCATCGTGGAACGCTGCGCCGGCACGCGCATCGTGTATCTGACCATGCATGAGGATCGGGAGTATGTGCAGCAAGCCCTGCGCTCGGGCGCCAGCGGGTACCTGCTGAAAGACACTTCCGCGCCGCTTTTGTTGCGCGCTTTGCGCGAAGCGCATCGCGGCGAACGGTCATTGAGTCCGCAGATCCAGACAGAATTGAAAGACGGCGCGATCCTGCGGGAACAGGCGGCGGGCGTGCCGCTGCGAAGAAGCACCCTGACTCTGCGCGAGCGCGAAGTGATGAAGTTGCTCGCCGAGGGCAATACGGTGAAGAAAGCGGCGGCGGTTCTCGGAGTCAGCGTCAAGACGGTGGAAGCGCACAAGTTCAACTTGATGCGCAAACTCGACATTCACAACAAGGCCCAACTGGTCACGGTCGCCATACAGAAGAAGATTCTTCCGCTGCCGGTCCCGATGTAGGGACAGGTGCAGGGGCTGATGCAGGGAGGAAGCTGCCTGCCCTAAATAAAAGACCAATCTTGCGCGCGCGTTATAACTGCTGCGGCGAGGCTGGCAAGATCGGGAACCTCCAGGTCCGCCTGTCCGGCGGAAGCTCGAACCGCGCCAATCCCGGGACGGGCAGATTTCCGGTTCACCCACACCGTCGAGATCCCCAGCGACCGCGCCGGCGCCACATCGTGATAGATGCTCTGCGCGGCGTGCAGCAGCCGGTCCGGAGAAATCGCAAGCGTGCGCAGGGCCATCTGGAAATTATTGACGGAAGGTTTGTAGCTTCTCGCTTGTTCCGCCGTGATTACGCCATCGAATTCCACGCCCAGATGTTTCCGCGTCTCCGCAAATAGATCGTCGTCGATGTTTGAAATCACTACGAGCCGATAGCGCTTTTGAAGTTCGCGCAGCGCAAGCACGGTATCCGGGAAAGGCGGCCACGCACGGACGGATTCGTCCAGCGAGCGGATTTCGGCGGAACTAGCCTGGAAATGGAAGCGATCTGCAAACGCCCGCACCACCGATCGCAGCACATCCCGGTAGCTTTGGTATGGGCCGCTTTCCGCTTCCGCCTCGAATTCTCCGTAGAGCTCGAGAATTGAAGCGTCGGGTAGACTTTGACCGTGATTTGCGAGCACGGCCCGCAGGACGGGCAGAATCCCCGACTCCCAATCGATGAGAGTGCCGTAGCAATCAAAGCTGATGGCGGTGAAATGTGAGAAGTCCATAGGCGTGGAAGAAAGTGAGTCGATTAGAAAGACGCGATGCGTGGAAGCTCAGGCGCACACTCTATGCTCTATGCTTTCTGTTCGCTGAACAGGTCAAACGCTGGCGCTGCGGATGTTGGGCGCTCCGGGGCTGTGGGTGGTGCGGGCTGCGCGCCGGGATCTTCCGCGCTGGTTTTCGCAGTGGGCGATTTTTCCCCTTGCAAAAATTTCCTGGAATCGAACAGCGGACGCTCCAGCGACGCGTTGTAACTGGTCCACGGTCCCTCGAGTTCAGCCTCGCGCTCAAAGTGAGCACGCATCGCCTCCATCTTGGAATCCAGATCGTCGAGATAGTGCAGCATGAGCGCTTCGGGAAACATCGGCAGCTTGGGCGATCCAAATTCGTACTGCCCGTGGTGGCTGATGATCATATGTTCGAGCAGAGTTTTCAGTTCCGCGGGAAAGTCAGGCAGTTTTGCGAGCTTGGTCTGCAGCATCTCCAGTTCGATGATCATGTGCCCGAGCAACTGGCCGCGCGTGGTGTACGAGAACGCGCGGTTGTAGGTCAGTTCCTGAAGCTTGCCGATGTCATGCAGAAACGCTCCCGTCAGCAGCAGGTCGCGGTTGATTTGGGGATAGTTCCGGCAGATCAAATCGCAGGAGCGGAACAGCGACACGACGTGATCGAGCAGTCCGCCGATGTAGGCGTGATGAAGGGTCTTGGCCGCCGGGGCATTGCGGTAGCGCTCGGCAATCTCCGGGTCCGCCATGAACAGTTCCACCAGCGACTTCAGGTGCGCATTCTGGAACGTGGCCACAAATTCCGTCAGCGTTTGCCAGAGTTCGCCGATGTCCTTGGTGGTCTTGGGCAGGTAGTCGGCGAAGTCGACCTCGCCTTCTTCCATGCGCCGCAGCTTGTGAATCGTGAGCTGAAAACGATTCTTGTACTTGTTGATGAGCCCCTTGATCTTGAGAAAGTCGTCCTGCTCGAAGGCGTCGACGAATTCGTCGACGTTGTCCCACATCTTGGCCTCGATCTGGCCGGTGCGATCCGCCAGGACTAAGGCCAAGTAAGGCTCGCCATTTTTTTTTGCCTTTACCTGCTTCGATGCCACCAGGAAGCTGGAGGTGACGATCTTGTTTTCCTGCTGGGAACATTCGGAGATAAAAAACTCTTTCATGAGCCTCCGCGAAATCGGCTGGCCGCTTACAAGCCTGTGGTGAAAACTCGAACTTTCGAAATCCAGCGCCTGAAGGTGCGTTGATGCAATGCGGTTGCGGCACGCCTGAAGGCGTGCCCTGATACGAACCCACTTGCGCCACGGGCCGCCAGAAATCGCAGCCAACTTTACCCTAAAACACGCCGAGTTTCTTCTTCTTTTTCAGTTTCTTCGCTTTGGCCTCTTTGTCCGTGGTCTCGACGGGCTTGGTTTGCTTGGCGCTCGCGCCCGAGTCGATATAACCCGTCCTGTAATCAATGAAGGCCTCTTCGCGCAACGTCGTCAGGTAAGCACGCAGCGCGGGCTGCAGTTTCTGCATGTACAACGCATCCTGAATGCGAGGCTCAACTTCCTTCAAGGTGGGAATGCCCGCCGTCTGATGCTCGGTCGCCTGCAGGATCACGTACCCCTGTTTGGTGCGAATCACATCCGTGACTTCCCCGGCCTTCAGCGCAAAGACCTTGTCTTCCAGTTCTTTCGAGAGTTCGCCGCGCTTGAAACTCTGGAGGTCGCCGCCGTCTTTCGCCGACGGTCCGTCAGAGTACCTTTTCGCCAAGTCTTCAAACTTTGCGCCCTTGTGAATTTGATCGAGAAGATCCTGCGCTTTGGCCTGGGCGGCGGCGAGCGCTGCTTCCGTGTCAGCTTCCGATGGCGGCTCGGGCTTCGCGTCCGCGCTCGGAGCCGGTTTGGCGGGCAGTTTGGGCGCGATCAGAATCTCACTCAGGCGAGCCTGCTCCGGTTGCTCCATCTCCGCGCGGTGCTGGTCATAGAACTTTTTCACCTCGTCCTTGCTCATGGCAAGGTGCTGACCGACTTCCTGCCCAATCACCTTCTGCGTGATGATCTGGTTGCGCAGGTTCTGCTTGAAGTCTTCATAAGAAGCTCCCTGCGCCTCCGCCGCTTTCTCCAGGTCTTCCATGGTTTCGAGGTTCATCTGCTTGCGCATTTCATCGAGGCGCTTGATGAGTTCGGTGTCGCCGTTGATGCCGAGGTCTTTGCCCTTTTGCAGCAGGAGTTGCTGGTCGATCAGATCGCGCAGAACGTCGCGTTGTTTTTCGGCAAAAATGCGGTCGGCGTTGGCGGGGTCCTGTTGCTGGATCTCCTGCTTGAGCTGATCGCGGCTGCGGATGTATTCCGAGCGCGTGATGATTTCGTTGTTCACACGGGTGATGATCTCTTCGACCACGCTATCGGCCGGCGAAAGAGATGGGAGCAACAGCGCGTATCCAACAGCCAACAGCAGGGGAAGTCCGGTTTTCTTCATTGGGGCTCTCTTGAAACGTTCTCTCGAAGCGTTATTTCGAAACGTCGCTTCGAAACCTGGGGTACACCCGAGGAAAAATTATTTTCCTATTTTACGCCGCGAGCGGCGTAGAGACCAGTTGAGCGGGCCAGATTGGATTGCTAATTCCCTCGTGTGAGCGTCAGTGCGGTCACGTCGTTGTGCTTCGGAGCCATGCGCATGAAGTCCTGCACGCGTTCGAGGATGCGCTGAGAAAGATCTTTAGCCGAAGAAGGTCCGGCCTGCATAACGCTCTTGACCCCGTCCAGACCAAATTCCGCGTCCTTGGACTCGGCCTCCACGACTCCGCGTGAAACCACCGCCAGCGAAGCGTTTGGTCCCATGCCAACGATGCGGGCGTCGGTGGGGGCCAGTGAGAACAGGCCGAGCGGCAGGCCGGTCGCGGGCAATTCGACGACGCTTGCGTCATCGCGCAGCAGGCCCGGGGTGTGGCCGGCATTCACGTGGCAAAGCGTGCCCAGTTCTTCGTCGTAGCAGCCGACGAAGGCCGGGCAACTGCGCACGCCTCCGGCAGCGCGCATGATTTCGAGATTCAGACGGCGCGAGAGTTCGATCATGGCTTCCGATTCGTTCACTTCGGCAGCGGCGAAGAGCTGCTCGCCCGACGAATGGAAACAAGCCTGCGCGGCTTGCAGCACGGCGGCGTTGGCTTCGCGTTTGCCGGCCACGTCGAGCAATCCGAAAAGAAAACGTGTCGGACTGACCCGCAGGAAATCGTGAAAATCGCCTCCGGCGCGCGAGGAAAAATAGGCGACCGCCAAGTCAGCGCCATGAAGCTCGGGGTTTTCCACCTGGATAATCGCGGGAACTTCCTCCGGCGTTGAGCCGAACCCGAGTTTTGAAAGGAGCGCTTTCATGACGGGCGAAAGTAGCACAAACCTTGGGGTGGGGCAATGAGCGGAAAGTGGGAGGCTCGCACCTCTTTCCCGAATTCAGGTCGCGAGAGACCCAACTCACGACCGCCGTCCGAACCTAAAGATTCGGCCACTCGTACGGGAACAGTTTCCCAGCGGCTTCCGGATTGAGTTTCCCCCCGACTCCTTCCACGGCGTGCGCCAGCACCGGATCGCGGCCATTGGCGAGGTCCTCGGGTGACGGCAACACAAACTCGTCCGGAAGCACGCCATTGTGTTCGAGACTCTTACCGTCGGTCATGACGATATCCGCATCCGTAATCGATGCCCCGTAGAAAACCACGATGTCGGTCCCACACTTGTAATTGTAGCGCTTCGCTTCCATCACGCTTCCGGAGCTGCGGTCCCCGATAACAGTACCTCGCTTTTCGATCTGTACCACACGGGCGAACAATTCCGCGGCCGAGGCAGACTTGCTGTCCACCAGCACCACAAGCATCCCGGTAAAGGGATGACCATGGTTCTTGGCGATCATCGGTTTGTGCTCCGATCTGCCGATGCGATCTCCGATCTTTACTTCGTTCTCAAAGAATCCGGCGATCAGATATTTAAGAACTTCTGTGCTGCCACCGGGGTTTCCGCGCAGATCGAGAATGAGCGCATTGTGCTTGCGCGCCTTGCCGATCATGCTGTCGATCTCCGACTCGCTAAAGAAGAATCCGGGAAACTTCAAGATACCGACGTCGTCGCCCAATTCCGCAAACCGGGAACGTCCAAGATGTTCGACGTTTTCCTCTTGCCGGATCAGGTCCCATATGTCACCGGCGCCATCCGCAGCGGTCAGGTCAGTGACGCGCTTCTTTTCGATCATGGTGGTGACCACGTCCAGTTGACGCTGCTTTCCTGCCGGATCGCGCAGGTCTAGTCTTAGAGTGGGTTGCGGGCGCAGCATGTTAAAGATGTATTGCATCCTCCAGAGGTTGTCCCGATTCGGAGCGAAACCATTGAGCGCCACCAACTCATCTCCCGGCTTCACGCCCTTCTTTTCCGCATCGCTGCCGGGCCGCACCCGAAGAACAAAGCAGCGGTCTCCGATCACTTGCGCCTGCCAGCCATAGTCGAAGCGGTTGGCGTGGGCGGGCGGCAGAAAGAAAGTGTGGGAATCGTTGAGGGAATCCAAGGCGGCGGCCACTTCCGACAGAGCGTGGTTCGCCGAGTCGGCTGCGTTGATCTTCTGCTTCATCTCCTCGACCTTGGCGTCCCAATTCACTCCGTGAAATTTTGGGTCGTAATAGTGCTTCTTGATGTCGGAGGATATCTGCTGGAGCATGGACTGGGCCCTGTCCCGATCAATGCTTGTGATCTTCTGACACCAGCCATTTGTTGTAAGAAGCCCAACGACCGCTATCAACGCTGCGGTACGGATCCGCGCTAACTCACGATACAAGCACTTTCCTCCCATCGTTGTTACTCCGCTGAACATACGAATGCCCTGCGTCGACGCCGACTGTTGATCGACCGAGAAGTGTAACTCAAGCGTGCCGGCCGATCCAACGACGAACGAATCGGGAGTATGTTTCAGCGACTGAACACGACGCGACTCTTCGACCACATTCTGAAAATCGCGGCCCTTTCATGAGGATTGGTAAATCGCAGTTTTTGCCCACCTCCGCGGACAGGAGTGTCCGCGCTACACGACCTATTCGCCGTATTTTTCCTTCAGCGTGCGGGTCATTTCATCGCGGAGTTGGCGGTAGTCGGAGTGGATGGTGACGTGCAACGCGGCTTCGGTGGAGCTTCCCTGCGACAGGAGTTCCAGGATGCGCGCGATTTCGCTCATGCCATAGGCGTCGCGGATGTATTCGGCGGCAGCTAGAGATTCGGCGTAGGCGACGGTGGCTTCGGGAGCGGAGAAGCTCATGAAACTGCCTTCGAGCACATTGAAGGGGATCTCATTTCCGGAGGCGAAGAGCTGCGCTAACTGGCGCCCGTTGGAAGCGGCCGACTTGCCTTCTTCAACCTGTGCGATGCCTTCGTTCAGCCAGGTGGGGCAGCGGTTGCTGGACATCTGCGAGACAAAAGAGTGCGTCAGTTCATGTTTGAGGACGCGAGCAAGCTCGGGCGTGACGCTCGGGACGCCGCTGATCGGGATGCGCAGCTTGCCATCGTTGATGGCGCCGGTCCATGCGGGCGCGCGGGTCACGTCGAAGAACGCCTGCTGCGTATAGAGCGTGACGGCGATGTTGTTGTGGGGCGAGTAGCCGAGATCGCGCACCAGGTCGTCATACTCGGAGTCGAGGGTGGCGAGCAGGTCGCGGCGGAAGGTCTCGGAGGTGTCTTTGCCTTCGAAGTGGAGATTGAAGTGGCTGCTTTCGCGCTGCGAGAAATCGGATTCGGCGCTCGATTCGCGCTCGGCGCGGGCGAGATATTGGCTGACGGTCGGATCGGGACGCAGGGCGAGCGACTTCCTCCAGGAGCGAATGGCATCGGGCGTATGATCGCTGGCGAATTGAACGAAGCCCAGCATGGCGATGGCATCGGGTGAGTCGGGAGCAATGCTGGCGGCGTGTTCCGCGTAGGACAGAGCTTCAGAGGCATGGCCGGTGCGCATCAGCGTGGCGGCGTAGTAGATCAGCAAGGTGGAGTTATCCGGCTGGAAACGGAGCGCGGATTCGTAATAGCGCTTGGCCTGCGGGAAGTTGCCGTGATCGGATTCGTGCTTGCCGGCGAGGAAGTAGGCGGTGGCAACGAGTTCGGGATTGGCGGTTTGCGCGATGCTGGCGAGGGCGTCGGTATCGACCTTGCCCTCGCGGATGACTTTTTCGGCGACGTCGGCTTCGTGGTTGAACGAGGGCGCGGGCGGCGTGATGTCGGGAACGTTGCCGGATTCTCCGGAAGCGGCGCGAACGGGGGCGGCGCCGCCGGCGTCGATGCGCTCGACGGAAGATTTCGGGATGGCGTAGGTGTCTTCGCCGAGGTCATACTCGACGCGGTCTTTGGTCTCGCGGACCTGGTCGGCCCAGATGGTGCGTCCATTCTTAAGATGAATGACGTCGGCGGACGCAGGAAGTGCCAGCGGAAGTACTAAAATGAGCCAAAGGGGTCGCACTGGGCTGATTCTAGCAACGGCGCGAAGGGGGCCGTAAGGTGACCAAGGTGCTGGAACTGGGGCGGCGGTTTTCGCCGATTGCTGGCGAACTGCAGATCCCTCCCCTTCGGCTTCGCTCAGGGTCGGGATGACAATTTCTAAGAAGGTTATGAAGCCAGCTATGGTTTGGTCGCGCTGGATGATGATGATCGGGTTGGCGTGGTGGCTCGTGGCTGCGGCGGCTGGCGCGCAGGCAGCGGCGCCGAGCCTCCAGTGTCCGCAAACCACTAGCGGGCTCTACGCGCGGATTCGTTCGGTGGGACTCGATCCGCAACGGGTGTACCGCGTTCGGGACGCGTCGATTGACCGGCCGAATCTCCATCTTGATTTCGACGACGGCACGCTGGCGTTTACGGAGGACGTTTGCGGGCGGATTACGGGCGCGTTCTTCGAGGGTGAGGGCGAGATACGGCTGCGGCCACCGAATCGGGAGGAGCGGGGATCGCTGGCGCTGTTTACCGGGATGGCGATTCTGGAAGAGCAGTTCACCTCGGGATATCTGCGCTTCAACGACGACACGGCAGCGGTCTTGCAGCCGTTTCTAACGCCAGCGCCGGAGGGCGCGGAATTCATAGAAGAATGGGGCGACACGGGCCGCAGTCTGGCGGAGTTTGATGCCCTGCGGCTGCTGATCGACTTCAGTCACTTTCTTCCGGCGCCGGGTGGAAACGAGCCGAATCGAAAATTTCCGCCTCTGCTGCACGCGCATTTACTGGGCAAGAAACTGGGTGGTTTTGAAGTGTTCTGGGATGCCGCCAATGCCGAACCGTTGTGGGCGGCTCAGCCGCGGATGAAGGACGGCACCCTGTTTTTCGATACCTGGACTTCGTTTGCGCCCAATGCATCTGGCAGCGCAGCCACGGCTCGACTGGCCAATGACGTGTCGATCACGGACTTCAAGATTCGGGCATCGGTGCAACCTCCGACGAGGTTGCAAGCATCGACGGAGATGAATGTTCGAATTCGCGGCGGAGGAGAAAGGACGCTGCTGTTTGAGTTGTCACGTTATCTGAAGGTTGATGGGGTCGAGGCGGATGGGCGGGCTGTGGACTTCATCCAGAACCAGGCGATTGAAGGAACCGAGCTCCGGCGAAAAGGGAACGATATGGTGGCAGTGGTGTTTCCCGCTTCGCTCTTGCCCGGGCAGGAACTGAAACTGCGGTTCACCTATGCCGGCGAGGTTCTGTCGGAGGCGGGGAAAGGATTGCTGTATGTAGGCGAGCGCGGCACGTGGTATCCGAATTTCGGTTTGAGCCCGGCACGTTTCGAGATGGAGTTTCACTATCCAGCGAACTGGACGCTGGTGGCGACGGGAAAACAGGTATCAGGCGCGAACGGCAGGGAAGCGGAAACGAACGAGGAAGCGGGGGCGGAGAAAGTTTCGCGGTGGACATCGGAGCGGCCGATTCCGGTGGCGGGGTTCAATCTGGGCAAGTACGTTCGTGCCGAGGCGAAGGCGGGCGACATTCTGGTGGAGGCGTACGGCACGAAGGGAGTTGAGAAATCGTTTCCAAAGGTGCAGGCGGAGGTGATTGAGCCGCCGGTTTTCCCCGGCGTGTTCACGCCCAGATCGATGCCGCCGACGGTGGTGACTCCGCCGCCTCCGTCGCCGGCGCGCGATGCGCAGGCGGTGGCGGACAGGGCGGCGAAAGCCATTGCGAGTTTTTCGCAGTGGTTTGGGCCGTATCCGTATGGTTCGCTGGCGCTGACGCAGATGCCGGGGAACTTGAGCCAGGGATGGCCGGGGCTGGTGTTCCTGTCGAGCTTCGCGTTTCTGAGCCCGCAGGAGCAGACGGATCTGCATCTTGATCCGGTGGCTCGCGAGCTCGACAGCCAGGTGCTGGTGCACGAGACGGCGCATCAATGGTGGGGCGATCTGGTGCTGTGGAAGAGTTACCGGGATCAGTGGATATCGGAAGGTCTGGCGAACTACGCGTCGCTGTTGATGCTGGAACAACAAAACCCGGCGCAATTCAGGCAGGTTCTCGAAAAGTACCGGCGCGATCTTCTGAGCAAGAACAAAGATGGAGAGTGGTTGCGCGACGCGGGACCGGTGACGCTGGGCCAGCGGCTGGAGTCGTCGCATTTCCCCGGGGGATACGAGGCGATCAGCTACGAAAGAGGGACGTGGCTGTTTCACATGCTGCGATCGATGCTGCGCGATTCCGAAGCGGCATCCCATTCCCGGAAAGCGCGGGCGAATCCGGAAGAGCCGTTCTTCCGCGGGCTGCGGAAAATCAGGGAGCGGTATGCGGGAAAGAGCATAAGCACCGAGGAACTGGTCGAAGTTTTCGAAGAGGAACTACCGCGCCCACTTTGGTACGAGAAACGTCCCAAGCTGGACTGGTTTTTGGAAGGTTGGATCGAAGGGACGGCGATACCGGAGCTGGAAACGCGGGAAATTCGGATCGCGGAGAAAAATGGGGTAACCACGGTTACGGGCATGATCGTACAAAAGGACGTACCCGAGGATCTGGTGACGGCGGTTCCGGTGTATGCCGCGACGGCAGGGAATGGGCTGGTTTTTCTGGGCGAAGTGCTGGCGGATGGCCGGGAGACGGGGTTTCGGCTGACCGCGCCGAGCGGCGCGCGCAAGATTGTGCTCGACCCGAAGCAGACAATTCTTAGCGCGCCGAAGTAGATTCCGGACATATTCCGCATATTATTCCGAACGGCGGAGACGTTGGTGCGCCGCGTGCCGATTTTCGAAGGCGGCAAGGCCATGCGATTGCTGGAGAGGAGTCAGGGAAGTGAATTGGAGGAATGTATGACTCTTCAACCATATCTATACGCGAACGATCGGCCACGGCGGCGCATTATTCTCCTGGTTGAGGACGAACCATTTGTGCGGGCGGCGACTTGCAGCATTCTGGAGAGCGCGGGCTTTGAAGTTTTGTCGGCCGAGGATGCGCGAGATGCAATGAAGGTTTACGCAGAGTGCAAGCGGAGAATCGATCTGGTGATGACGGACATGGTGCTTCCGGGGCGATCCGGACAGCAACTGGGGCAAGATCTGCGGGAGCATTCACCTGAGGTTGTAGTTCTGGTGACGTCGGGTTACGGGAATCCGGAGTGCGAGACGGAGGTACCCGAGTCACGCACGTATTTTCTGGCGAAGCCGTATTCGAGGCGGACGCTGGTGGAGAAGATTGAAAAGATTCTAGGGGCGGCGGCGCTGGGGCGGGCGGCGACGCAAGCGGGCTAGTGAGGTTTTTGGTAACGGAGGGCGGCGAGGATGTGGCGCGGGATATCGGGCAGAGGCGCGACCTGGCTCAGCACTCCGATTTCCGCACAGGCGCGCGGCATTCCGTAGACGGCGCAGGTGGCTTCATCCTGGCCGAGGGTGAGTCCGCCCTCGCGGAAGATGGCCTGCATTCCAAGGGCGCCGTCGTCGCCCATGCCGGTCAGGATGATCCCCATGGCGGAGGAACCAAAAACTTCTGCGACGGAAGACATCATGACATCCACCGAGGGGATGTGGGGAAGGCCGCTGGGCAAGAGCGAGAGGTGCAGAGCGACCTCGGAGGAGGAGCAGCGGCGAACGGTGAGGTGCTTGCCGGTCGGAGCAAGGTAGATGTGGCCGGCGGTGATGAGGTCGCCGTCCTCGGCTTCGTGCACTTTCAGCTTGCAGAGATTGTTGAGGCGCTTGGCCCAAGGTCCGATAAATCCGATGGGCATGTGCTGCACGATAAGAATGCCTGCGGGGAGGTCGACAGGAAGGGTAGAGAGGACGTCGTGCAAGGCTTTGGGGCCGCCGGTGGAAGAGCCGATGGCGATGATCGAAGGCACGGCCACGGTGGTGGGTGGAGCAAGCTGGGCTGGAACAGGGTGAAGCAGTGGGCGAGCAAGTTCGCTGGAGAGGCCAGGAGCAGGCAGGCGGAGAGCGGCGGCAGCCTTGATCTTGCTGACGAGTTCGTCCTGGACTTTGAGGACGTCGAGGTAATTGTAGTTGAGCTGCTTGGCGATGCAGTCGAAGGCGCCAAGTTCGAGGGCTTCGAGCGTGTCTTCGGCTCCGCGCCGGGCGGTCGAGCTTACGATGATGACTGGGAGCGGCGATTCGGACATGATTCGCTTGAGGGTTTCCAGGCCGCTGAGCCCAGGCATATCGATGTCGAGAGTAACGACGGCGGGGTGGAGTTCGCCAATTTTCGCGAGCGTTTCGAGTCCGGTTTCCGCAGTGCCGACGACGCAAAGGGAGTCGTCGGATGCGACCATGCGGGAAAGGGCGGCGCGCATGAAGGCGCTATCGTCCGCGATCAGGACTTTCACCGGCGAAATGGAACTGGAGAGGCTCATGAGGCTTCGGAGCTGGCGATCCGTTTCATTTGCAGAGTCATGTCTTTTTTCCCGAAGGCTTCAACGCGGAGCCGAATAAGCCCGATGCCACCCCGACAAAAGGCGATTCACGAATCGGGTAAGCGAGTGCACTCCTCTGCGAACATCGACAGAAGGAAAGTGAACTTGAGTAAGAAGATGTTCTCATTGGACATGGACTAGCCGCGGATCTTTCTGTTTCTACATCCCGGACCAAGTAAGTTTCCAGTTCCATTTCGCAGATTCGTTCAAAGGACGGTAGTCAGAATCAGACACCCACGGCCTTTTCGTACCCTTCGGGCGGGTGCAGCAACTCGTGAACCTTTCCCAGCAGTGCCACCCGGCTAATCGGTTTTTGCAGAAACGAATTTTGTTCGGCTATCACATGGGCGAGAATGGGACGGTCAACATAACCCGAGATGAAGAGGAAGACCATCTCGGAGTGTAGCTTCTTCAGTCTTTCCGCAGCCACCGGGCCGCTCATCTCAGGTAGAACTGTATCCATGATGACCAGAGGGATGGATTCCTTGTAGCGTTCCGCAATCTCAAGGGCGCGCTGAGGATGGTTCGCCCCCAACACCGAATACCCGCTGCGCAGCAGAAACTGGCGGATCACATGTAACAGAGCATCTTCGTCCTCCACCACCAGGATGGTCTCAGTTCCCCCGGGCGCTTTAGAGAGCGTCTTGAAACATTTCTCCGCGGCCGCAGGTGTTTCGTCTACGCGGGGCAGGTAGATGTCGAAACAGGCGCCCTTTCCCGGTTTGCTCTCTACCCAGATGTAGCCGCTGCTTTGTTTGACCACGCCGTACGCGACAGCCAAGCCTAGTCCGGTGCCGTGTCCTTTTTCCTTGGTGGTGAAGAAGGGTTCAAATACCCGATCTCTCACTTCAGGCCTCATGCCCTGGCCTGTGTCAATGACAGACAGCCGAATGTACGGCCCAGCTTTAACGTAGGGATACTTTTTGCAATCTTTTGTCCCCAGCTCCGCATCCATCGTCCGGATGATGAGCTTTCCGCCTTTGGGCATGGCATCGCGCGCATTGGTGGCCAAATTCATGAGCACTTGCCCAAGTTGGCTCTGGTCGGCCCGAACGGAACCGAGATGAGCTTGTAGCTCGGTCACGATCTCCACATCCTCTCCGATCAGCCGCAGCAGCATCTTTTCAATATCGGAAACCACCACGTTCAAGTCCAATACAGTCGGCTGCAGTACCTGGCGGCGGCTGAAGGCCAGCAGTTGCGAGGTCAACTGGGCGGCACGGCGAACAGCACTCCCGATCTCCTTCGCTTCGCGTTGCTGTGAGGCGGTAAGACCGGGCTCCGCTTCCAGCATTTCTGTATTTCCTGAAATCACGTTCATCAGATTGTTGAAGTCGTGAGCAATCCCCCCCGCCAAAAGGCCGACCGCTTCCATCTTCTGCGCCTGGCGGAGCTGCCCATCGAGCCGCAGACGCTCGCTCACATCGCGCATGACCTCCGTTCCACCTCTTAAACCGCCGTTCGCGTCCCGTATCGGACTGGCAATCACGTCAAAGGTCTTGTTCAGCCAGGAGTAGTAAACATCTTCCCGATGCTGCTGGCCGCTCTCCATCATGGAACGGAACGGACAACTGCTCCTAGACTCCGCCGTCCGGTGGAATACCTCATCATGAGGCTGGCCGATCAGTTGAGCGAAGTCCAAACTCAGCAGTTTGGCCGCGGCCCGGTTGCCGCGGCGCACCACACCCTGAGCATCGAGAACCATCACGGCATCAGGAACCGTGTCGAAGGTGAGTTCCCATTCCTGTTTCGCGCAGAGAATGATCTTCTGCAGTCGCAGGTTCTCCTCCAGTTTTTCCTTGTCCAGTAGAGCCCGGTGCAGTACGAACGGCAGGCGCTTCAACCGGTCTTTCAAGACGTAGTCGGTCGCTCCCTGCTTGAGGTATTCCACGGCGGCTTCTTCTCCGATGGTCCCGCTGGTAACGATAAATGGAATAGCCTTGCCGGTGCTGTGCAGCCGTTCGAGAGCTTCCGTCCCCAACCAGGATCCGAGATTGTGGTCGCAGAAGACGACATCGTAGTCATTCTTGAGGTGCTGCTGAAACTGGTCCGGTGAATCAACAAGGTCGTAGGTCAACACGTAACCCGCCCGTTTCAGGACAGCCACCATCAATTCGGCATCGGCGTGGCTGTCTTCCACGATGAGTAACCGCAAGGGTCTTTGTGCCCCTAGCTTACTTTGCTTCCCAGCCATTCTTCTACCTCGCTCGTTTTGGTGCGATGGGTTACCGGCGGCGGCTCGTTCACCAGCAACCAGTAGTAGCCCAGCTCTTTCACCCTCTCCCGGAAAGAGGTGAAATCCACCGGCTTCTGGATGTAGCTGTTCGCCCCGAGTTCGTATGCACCGCTCAGGTCCCTTTCTTCTTTCGAAGAGGTCAATATCACCACCGGGATTGCCTTGGTGCGGTATTCGCTCTTCATCACTCGCAGGACTTCCAAACCATCCACTTTCGGCAACTTCAAATCCAGCAACACCAGCTTGGGCTGATCGTTCGGCTTGCGGTTGCCGTACTTTTCCCGGCAAAAAAGAAAATTGAGCGCTTGTTCGCCGTCCTGAACCACGTGGATCCGGTTTGCCAGCTTGTGCTCGCGGAGCGCGTGCAGGGTGAGATCGATGTCATCCGGATCATCTTCTACGAGGAGAATCTCGACTGCTCTTTTCTCAGGCATAATTCACTCCTGTGGCAGGCAAAGCATCGATCGCATCACGCCACTCCTGCCGCATGAACTGCTTGCTCATGGTCTGGTTGTTTATCTCCCTGGCCGGCTTTCAGGGCGCCCAGGGTAAAGTAAAATGTTGCCCCTTTGTTCAGTTCAGCCTCCGCCCATACCCGCCCACCGTGCTTATGCACGATTCGCTCGACGATGGCGAGCCCCACGCCAGTGCCTTCGAAATCCTGCTGGCGGTGGAGCCTCTGGAAGACGCCAAATAACTTGCCCGCATATCTCATATCGAACCCGGCGCCGTTGTCGCGTACAAAAAGGACTGGCTCGCCGTCCCTGACCGTCTGCCCAACCTCGATGTGTGCTTGTTCACACAGGCGCGTGAATTTCACCGCATTCGAGAGGAGGTTCGTGATTACCTGTTTGATCAGTGCCGGGTCGCATTCTGCGAAGGGCAGCTGGCCGACTCTCCATTCGATATCCCGGCCCTCGCAATCCGCTTTCAGTTCGGCGACGACCTCCTGCACAATAGAGTCCAGCGCGCAAACCTGCGGGTTCAACTGCTGCCGTCCCATCCGCGACAGATGAAGCAGATCTTCCAGCAAGCGGCTCATGTGGTTCGTCCCGCCGCGAATCCGCCGCAGGTATTGTTGTCCCGCAGCGTCAAGCTGGGCACTGCATTCTTCCGCCAGGAGGTCGGCGAACCCGTGAATGTGACGCAGCGGCGCCCGCAGATCGTGCGCCGCCGCGTAGGTGAAGGCCTCCAGTTCCTTGTTCGCAGTGACGAGTTCGGCCGTGCGCTCTTGTACCCGCTGTTCGAGTTTTTCGTTGAGGGCGCGAAGTCCTTCTTCTGCCTCCTTCAGATCGTCGATGTCGGTGCAGGTCCCAAACCACTTGACCAGGCTGCCCGAGACATCGCGCAGAGGGCCGCCCTTGATGAGAAACCAGCGATAGCGGCCATCGGCCGCCCGCAGGCGGCACTCCATACGGTAGGTATTGCCGGTCGCGAGCGCATGGTTCCAGGTGTTCCACGCGGGCTGCTTGTCGTCGGGGTGGAAGGGGGTGTCCCAGCCTTTGCCGTAGCTCTCCTCCAGCGTCAGCCCGGTGTAATCCATCCATCGCTGGTTGAAGTAAACGTTCAAGCCATCGGGCGTGCACATCCAGACCAACTGCGGCACCGACTCGTCCAGCATGCTAAACGCCTCGGCACTCTCTTGCAGTGCCCGCTGCGCCCACTTGCGCTCGGTCACATCGCGGGCTGCGGCAAAGACGCCCTCGACTTCTCCCGCTTCGTTCTTGAGCACGCTAGCGCTGTAAGACACATCCGTAAGCTTTCCGGAGATGTGCCGGATAACCAGCGGGTAGTCTTCCACCGAGCCCTCCGCGAACACGCGTTCATAGCCCTGTCGTGCCTTGTCCGGTTCGGTAAAGCAGTTGGAGAAATCGCTGCCGATCAGACGGCCTCGGGGCGCCCCGGTTATCGTTTCCGTGGCTTGATTGACGTCGGTGATCCTGCCTTTGCGGTTGATGATCACTAGTGGATCCAGACTGGCCTCAAGCAGGCTGTGGGCGTAGAGCGCAACCGTGCGCACGTTATCTTCCGCCCGCTTACGTTCGGTAATGTCGCGGTTGATTTCCAGGATCGCCGTGGGATTGCCCTGTTCGTCGCGCATCAACGACCAGCGGCTGGTAACCACGATTGCTTTCCCATCACGGCAGGTATGCCTGAGTTCGCCTTCCCACTCCCGGGTTTCCCGAATGGAAGCCTGAATCGCTTCCAGCGAATCGGGAAACTCGGTCTGCAACAGTTCGTGGGCGACCTTGCCCAGAGCCTCCTCAGCCGGCCACCCATAGAGATCCTTTGCCCCGCGGTTCCAGAGCAGTATCCGGCTGTCCAGATCGCGGACTAGGATCGCATCCTGCGCCAGGTCGAGGAGGGCAGCCTGTTCGCGCAGCTCTTGTTCTGCTTGCCTGCGGGCGGTGATGTCCCAGAAAATGCCCAGCACGCCAATCGTGTTGCCGTCCGCGTCGCGGAAGGGCGTCTTCACCGTTTGCGCGATCCTCGTGACCCCGTTGTGCGTGAACTCCTCCACAATCTCTTCGGTGACGCCTGACCGCATCACTCTCTGGTCATCGGCGCGGTATTTCTCCGCCAGCGCAGGATTGAAAAAATCGTAGTCGCTCTTCCCGGCGAACTCTTCCGGGCGGATGCCCAGCAGCTTGGCATAATTCGCATTGCAGGAGATATAGCGGGAGCTTCTGTCCTTGGCGAAAATCATCTGGGGAAGGCTCTCGAGCAGTGTGCGGTATCTGTTTTCGCTCTCTCGTGCCGCTTCTGCCACCTGTTTACGCTGGGCGATCCCCACCGATAACCAGTGGATCTGCTGGTAGCGCGAAGCAGCGACGAGGACTGCCACGAAGGCAACTAGAAGGACCGCCGTGATCGTGATTTCCAGGGACAACTGGTTCCTCCAGTGGTCTATCGTCGAGCGATACTCCGCCCGCATCAGGATGCTGACCCCTGTGAAGGCTGCGAGAACGCAGACGATGACCGCGAGTATGTAGCTCCGGGGAAGATGTTCGACCTTGCCGGCAACGCTGCTGTCCCCGCGCAACCAGTTGCCGATTCCTTTGGTTGCGGTGGACTTGCGCGGATAGGTCGCCATAAGAGAACCTCGGCCGAGTCGCCTCGCAACCTTCCAAACCTGCTGTTCACGCTCACGAAGGAGGCAGGTTCGGTGAAAGATGACGCACACGGAAGCTGGCTCTGGCCGGCCAGAATCCGGCGTGTGCGTCACCGGTTGGTGATCACCGCATGGCTGCCCGTCCCACTCCACGAGTTGTGGCCATTGCTTTCCCTCACAGCGGGGTTCCATGCGTCGCTCACCGTATGGTTTGGAACAGACTTGGCCCGCGGAGGCCTGGAGGAAGGAGGCCCGCCCTCACGACTCATTCGCCGATTAGGGAGTCCTGAGCAGGCCATCCCGTCGTTTACCCCAACACGTTCGAAAGTCAACGGCGACGATGACCCGAGCCCGGACGCAGGCCAAGTCCGCACCACACGAAGGATTTCAATGACCTTGGGCAGAACCTGCATGGGTTCACTGTCTAGCAATCTGCCCATGCCGTCTTTGCGCTAGCGCAAGAATTGCCGATATTTGTCTTCTCAAAGCGGGGAAAAGCCCAAAGGGCTTCCCGCGTAACGAAAGTGTCCGATCCAGGCGAGATCTGAGTCGGTCACGCCGCTTTCGGGGATGGACGCGATCCAGAAGATAACTGCGGATCAATGCGATTCGGCGGAGCCGCTTCAGCGTGAGCCGGTTATCGCCGCTTGCGAATTTCACGGTCGCGCCTTAAAGAATGCGGACCAGCCGGCGGCCGCCCGCGCCCTACGTCATGACGATCGCGGATGAAGTGGATGCGCAGTTGACACAGTCGATGGAGAGCTATCTGAGAGCCATGCGGAACTGAACGGCAGCGTTACAGCTGCCACGCATGAAGTGCGGCTGCGTGGAAATGTCGAAGCGGCTAAAGGGTCGACCGCTGGATTACTGTCGTTAGTGGCTGGAAGGCTTGGCCAAGTTACTTGATGACACCGCGCAGCTCGAACTTGAAAGGGCTAGGCGAACAGGGGGCGACGACCACGCCACGGCGTCACCTGCCAAATTTCGTCTGCGAGTGCGTCGGAAATGCCTACTGCAAACTTGTAGTTGAACCCGCCCTAGGGAGACGCTGCTGCAATGCGACCTGCTCCGGGTAATTCCGCACGGGCGACCTCGCCGTCCAGTTCTTTGGTGATCCACGTCCGCCCCGAGGCCGTGTCAAGTGGATCTTGGTGAGGAACTGAACAAAAGTTGGGGATGAACCCCATGCACCGCGGAAATGACCAGTCGAACTGGTAAATCGTAGGTGTGCGTCATCAAAAGTTGTGAGACCAGCTTGGCCGCCGGGCCAAGCTACGGTTTGAGTTTCAGTTCCACCCTTGGTTTCTGGTTCCAGCGGCCCAGATTGTAACGCAGCCGCTGGTCAATCGTGCGTTGTTTTTG
>Ga0208937_1000152_pt1 | contig 66085 bp, 47 predicted proteins | sample June2015DPH_11_5_FD_184705 | JGI IMG/M metagenome (GOLD analysis project Ga0208937, IMG submission 184705) | Peatland microbial communities from SPRUCE experiment site at the Marcell Experimental Forest, Minnesota, USA - June2015DPH_11_40... | ecosystem: Environmental > Terrestrial > Soil >... | reverse complement strand
GCACCCAGTCTTCGAGCGCGGGTGGAAAAAGAAATTGTTGGCCGTAGTCGGGAGCGATGGGTTGTGCCATGCCTCTCAGACGCCAACCGCCGCAATTCATTCAAAAATTTGCCGGAGTTTTGAGACGGTCTCAGCAGGGCCGCCGTACCAAAGTCGGTGCTTCAACGGCATTCCGCGATGAGTATTGGCAACGCATTGATGTTGGCTGAATTCTGTGCGAAACTCTGAGCGTGACCAACCAAGCCGCTTACATTTTGCGCGAGAACACCGGAACTTCCGGGATTGTGGAGTCCGCCCGCGCAGCGGTGTCCACGCTGGCGGAGCACGATATTCCGCATCTGATTGTCGGCGGGCTGGCGGTGCAGGAGCATGGCTATCCGCGGGTGACCATTGACGTGGACATCGTGGTGCCCGACGTGCTGGAGGCGGTGGAATTTCTCACGGCCAGCCTTACCGGGCCGTTTTATCGCGTGCCGGATGTTGACGATCGCGTGGAGGACCGGCGGAATGGAGTGCACATTGATTTGCTGCCGGCGGGGAAGGTTTTGAAACGCGGTTGCAAAGTGCCGTTTCCGCAACCCACCACCGTGGCCGAACAATTTCAAATCGTAAAACTGGAGGAACTCATCGCGCTCAAGCTTGACAGTTGGGCCGGTTCGCCTGTGCGTCGGCACAAAGACAAAACCGATGTCATCGAATTGATCAAGTATCGCAACCTGCCGCGCGACCTCGCCATGAATCCGATTGTCCGTGCGCTCTACACCGAGACTTGGGATGCCTTACAAGCGGAGAAATAAAATTTCTTTGTGTTCTTTGCGTTCCTTTGCGGTTAAAACAATCCGCCGATGAAAGAAATTGTTCCATCACCGCCGCCGCTCGTTCACAACCAGTTCGAGTCCGTGCGGGAATTGTTCAGCAAAAACGTTGTGCCGAGCTACGGCCGCTTCGACCTCGTGTTCAGCCACGGATCGGGCAGTTACCTGTTTGATGTCGCGGGCAAACGCTATCTCGACCTGGGCGCCGGCATCGCCGTGTGCTGTCTCGGCCACGCGCACCCGGCCATCACCGAGGCGCTCGTCGAACAATCGCGCAAGCTCATCCACGTCTCGAATCTTTATTTCACCGAGCCGCAGGGCCGGCTCGCCGCCGAACTCGTCAAGCGCATCGGCGCGGGCAAATGTTTTTTTGCCAATAGCGGCGCGGAGGCCAACGAAGGCCTGTTCAAGCTCGCCCGCAAGTTCGGCCACGACGAAGGCCGGTTTGAAATTCTGACGGCGACGAATTCATTTCACGGGCGCACGCTGGCGGGCATCGCCGCGACCGGCCAAGACAAGGTCAAGAAAGGTTTCGAGCCGGCAACGCCGGGCTTCCGGCACATTCCGTTCAATGATCTGGCCGCCGCACGCAACGCGATTTCGCCCGCGACTGTCGCCATCCTGATGGAAGGCGTGCAAGGCGAAGGCGGCGTCACGCCGGCCACGCCGGAATATCTGCTCGGTCTGCGCGCGTTGTGCGACGAGAAAAAGCTTTTGCTGTTCATGGACGGCGTGCAATGCGGGCACTATCGCACCGGACGGTTCCAAAGCTGGCAGCGGATTCTTGAACAAAGTGCTGCCGGCGTCCCGCCGGCAGAACAAACTTCAAGTCAGAACTGCCAGCAAGATGCTGGCAGCACGTTCCTGCCCGACGGCGTTTCGATGGCCAAGTCGCTCGGCGGCGGATTTCCCATCGGCGCATTTTGGGTGCGCGCGCCGTATGCCGATTTGCTGGGGCCGGGCACCCACGCCTCGACGTTTGGCGGCACGCCGCTCGCCTGCGCCGTCGCGCTCAAGGTGCTCGAAGTGATCGAGCGCGAACGGCTGGACGAACAAGCCCGGAAACTCGGCGAATGGTTCAAACGGGAATTGGAACATCTGGCGGCGACTTACCCGCGGGTCGTCAAACGCGGGCGCGGCCTGGGTTTAATCTTGGGCCTGGAATTGGCTGAAAAAGAAAAAATCCCGGCGTTTGCGGCCAGCAACAAAACGGCGGCGTTGCAATTTGTGAATCGCCTGCATGAAATCGGCGTGCTCACGATCCCGGCGGGCACGCAAATTGTGCGTTTGTTGCCGCCGCTGAATCTGAAGCCGCAGGAAGCCGGCGAAGGCATTGCGAAAATTGAGGAAGTCATAAAATCGCTGGCCTGATTTGTTTGCATGACCGCCGAAGTGAACTGTTAAAATGCAGAATCGAACCCCTCGCCCGTCCTGCGGACACCCTCTCCCCGTTTGGCGGGGCGAGGGACGGGGCGAGGGGCGCGTCCAGTCTATCCGGAAACGGGTCTGGTTAACCAACTCCGCCCGAAAATTGTGACCGCCGCTGCACTCAAACATCTTTCTGGGAGCGATCCCGTGATGCGGCGGCTCATCCGGGATTTTGGACCGTGCGGGCTGGTGCCGGAAACGCGCCGTTCGCCGTTCCAGTCACTCGTGCAGGCGGTGGCGCATCAGCAGCTCAATGGCACGGCGGCGAATGCCATTCTCGCGCGTTTCAAAAAATTGTTTCCCGGATGCCGGTTTCCGCGTCCAGAGGATTTGTCGTCGGTTTCCGACGATGATTTGCGCGGCGCCGGTTTTTCACGGGCGAAAATTCTGGCCATTCGCGACATCGCGGCGAAAACCCTCTCTGGCGTTGTGCCAACGTCGCGGCAGATTGTGAAATTGTCCGATGACGAAATCATTGAGCGGCTCACGGAAGTTCGCGGCGTCGGACGCTGGACGGTTGAAATGCTGCTGATCTTTCAACTGGGCCGTCCCGACGTTTTGCCGGCGGATGATTTTGGGGTGCGTAACGGCTTTCGCCACGCCTACAAAAAACGCGACTTGCCGACGCCGAAGGAAGTCCTCGCGCACGGCAAGCGCTGGCGTCCGCACGGCACCACCGCCGCGTGGTATCTCTGGCTGGCAGCGGATGCGGCAAAGAAAAAGTAGGACAGGCTTTCCGCCTTCGCGGCGCGCCAAAGCGCCGCTCCGGCGCGACGGTGGCCAGCCTGTCTCAAACTTCAATTCGAAAAGATGGAGACAGGCAAGATGCCTGTCCTACGTTGGCTGAAATGCGGTGCATAAAAAGAAGTGACGCCGCTCCGTGCTTGGGTTATAAGATTTCCTTTGGGCGAATTCCCAAAAACCTGAAAGATGAAACATCTGTTGTCATTGGAAAAATTGCCGCGCGCGGATTTCGAAAAAATTCTGCGCGACGCCGCTGGGTTCAAACGCGAGCGCGGTCATCACAAAACCCAACCGCTGGCCGGCCAGACCTGGGCGTTGATGTTCTCCAAATCGTCCACGCGCACACGGGTTTCGTTCGAGGTCGGCATCCACGAACTCGGCGGGCGGCCGATGTTTCTCAACGCGAATGACATTCAACTCGGCCGCGGCGAGCCGATCAAGGACACGGCGCGCGTGCTGGGCCGGATGATTCACGGCGCGGTCATCCGCACGTTCGCGCAGGCTGACGTCGAGGAATTTGCGGCGTTTTCAAACATCCCGACCATCAACGCGCTGACGGACGACGAGCATCCGTGCCAGATCATCGCGGACATTTTCACGTTCCAGGAAAAGCGGGGGCCGATTGCGGGAAAAACCGTCGCGTTCATCGGCGACGGCGCATGCAACGTGGCGAACTCGTGGATTTGGACGGCGGCAAAATTCGGATTTGAATTGCGCATTGCCGCGCCGAAAAAATTCCAACCGTCCGCCGCCTTGTTGAAGCGCGCCGGCGGGAAAATATCCGTTTCAACCGACATCCAGGCAACGGCGAAAGGCGCGGACCTGCTTTACACCGATGTCTGGATTTCGATGGGCAAGGAAGCCGAAGCGAAGGAGCGCATCAAGATTCTGACGGGCTACCAGATCAATCAATCGCTGGTGAAGCTGGCCAAACCCGGCGCCCTGGTGATGCACTGTCTGCCGGCATATCGCGGCAAGGAAATTGACGACGCGACGCTTGAGGCCCATGCGGACACGATTTTCGAGGAAGCCGAGAACCGGCTGCACGTGCAGAAGGCGATTTTGAACTGGGCAGTTTCTTGATTGGCGTAGCGGCGTCTCGGCAGAGCGCCGCTAATCTCTTTCCGAATGGTGGCGCTCTGCCGAGACGCCGCTACATTGCAAACTGGCGCAGGTATTTCAACGCGACTTTCAAGTCTTTCGGCCACGGGGCGGTGATCGTCACGGTTGCGCCAGTGACGGGATGCGGGAGACTCAATTCCTCAGCGTGCAGCGCGGCCCGAGAAAGGAGCGGACGTTCTTCATGTCCGGGCTTGAGCCGGTAATTCGGTTTGAGGCGCGAAAGCCAGAGTGGTTTGCCGCCGTACAGGCCGTCGCCGACGACGGGGAATCCGGCGTAACGCAGGTGAACACGAATCTGGTGCGTGCGGCCGATGAGCGGTTCGCACTTCAGGAGCGCGTAGCCGCCGCGGGGAAATGTTTCCAGCACTTCAAATCGGGTCTTCGATTTCTTGCCGTTTTTCGCATCCACGCACAACAACCCGATTTTGACCGGATGCGGCGCGAGTTTGGCGTCCACTTCAAATTGATTTTCCGGCGGCTCGCCGCTGACGAGGGCGGTGTATTTTTTTACCGGCTTTTCCGAGCCAAAAAGATTCGCCAGCGCAATGAGCGCGGGTTTGTTTTTGGCGAGCAGAATCACGCCGCTCATCTCCAGGTCGAGCCGGTGCGCGTTCATCAAGTAAGCCAGCCCGCGTTCGCGCGCCCACGGTTTGCCGCCGGCGATGGCGCTGTGGAGCAGCTTCATCAGGTTGGGCCGCTGCGGGTCGAAGCGGTCGGGCGAGATGGGCAGCCCGGCGGGTTTGTCGAGCGCCAGCAGGTGCTCGTCTTCAAAGAGCACCGGAATTTCCCAAAACTCACGGGTGGCGGGTGACGAGAGTTTGATGGCCGCGCTCACTTTTTCCCAATCGTGATTTTGTGCTTAATCCAAATCCTGATCGCATCAGGATTACGATTAAAATCTATTTTGCGGCACCAGACTTGAATTGCTGGAGAAAGACCGGCGTGTTGCGCAATTCACGGCTGGCTTCAAGGTTGACCCATTGGCCGAACGCCTCGTTTTGGCGCTCGCGGCGGAACGCGGCAAGGTATTGCGGCAGTTCGGAATTCATTTTTGCCTGGTCAATCGGCAGGCGGGACTGGACATAAACGATGAAGCCGCCGGCACTGGTTGCCTCAAAATCGCTCGTCTTCCCAAGCGGCGTGGTGAACGCAGCCTGTTTGAGTTGGTTCAGTTCAGCCTGGTCGCCCAGTTCCGGCAGTTCCCGGGTGCTCAACGAAAACGCCGGCAACACCTGCGGCGGCAAACCGGCGCTGGCACACAGGGTCGCGAAACCGCGGTCCGCCGTCATTCCCGCCAAGGTATGAACAAAATTTGTTCCGGCCCGCCGGGCCAGCAGGGTCGCTGTGTGCAATTGATAGTCCCGGGTGACGCGGTCGCGGATTTGATCCAGCGGCGGGATTTCGCTGGGCAACTGCTTGGCGAACGCGAGAAAGTACACGGCGTCCGGTCCGGCGACCGGTCTGGCAAAGGGTTCGTCGGGCGTCAGTCCAAAGGCGGCTTTGGTGAAGCCTTGCGGTGCGGTAAATTCTTCCGGCCCAAATTCGCCCCCAAAGGGCGCGGTCACGTGAACGGGCAGTCCTCTTTGTTTGGCGACGGTGGCGAGATTTTCGGGCCTGGCCGGATCGATGTTAAAAACGGCGTTGGCGAAATCATTCGCGTCCTTGCGCGCGTCGTTTCCGGCGCGGTCACGAATCAGTTCCTCGCGGATTTTCTCCTTCGCTTCGGCGGGCGACTTGGAATTTCTGTAATTCTCGCCGACTTGGCGGAAGTAGGCTCCCACCAGCTCGTCAAAATTTGTCCTGGCCCATTCGGCCTTGGCCTGCGCGAGATAATTGGTCACTTCAAATGTGACGTAGCTGACCTGCATGCGGTCGGGCAGGCGGTATTCCGCGAGGTAATTCGTGTAAAATTGCGCGGCGGCGGCGGGGGTGACGGTGACGGACGACAGATAGTTCGACGCGGAGAAGAAAACAATCTGCGCGGAGAGTTCCTGGTGGTCGCGTTGATAGGCGGTGGCGGCTTCCTGCGGCGTGATAAGTTCCCCGGTCAGGCCGATCGCCTGCTGCAATTGCTCCATGACAAGGTATTGCCGGACAAAGTTTTCGAAATCCTGGGCCGTCAGACCTTTCGGCTGCAAAACTTGTTTCACAAATTCACTCAGCGGCACAGCCAGACCGTTGCGCCCAAGCATACGGAGCATTTCGGTGGCCGCAGTGGCGGCCTCGTCGTCGCCGACATAAATGCCGAGGTCATTCGCTTTTTGAGCGCACATCAAGCGGATATAGATTTCACGATCCCGATCGGACTCGGAGAAATTCGGGTTTTTTCCCGGCCATTCGCCGGCACGGAACCAATAAAAAAGATCAAAATCGTTTCTGGCGTCAATGAAAGCTTGTTGCGTGACTTTGTGACCGTAAATCGTGCCAAAATTGCTGCTGGCGACTCTGCCGTCACTGCCACCGCCCATGCGCGATGGGCCTGCGCCCCAGTAAATGAAAGAAATAACCGTGGCGGCGATGATAACGAACCACAGCCATCCCGAATGTTTGCGAATCGTCCCGATCATAGTGATAAATAGAAAAGAGAAGCCTAACCAGCCCGGCCAATTGCGGTCAAACGTAAAAGTGCAGCAAATTCAACTTGGAGACGCAACCGAACATCGCCCCCGGTTGGTAGCGTTGGGCATCCTGCCGCCCGGACCAATCATCCAGAAGCACCAACAGCTTTCGAGTTGTCCGCTGATTGCAATTACACGCGCAAGTGTCCGCCGACGGGACGCCCCGGCTCTACGGCAGGGCGGAGGCCCGCCGCCACGGGGCAGTGTCCTTCAGCCCGCTTTCAGCCAGCGGGCCGCGTCCGCCGCCGCGTAAGTGATGAGAATGTCCGCGCCGGCGCGGCGCATGACCAGCAAACTTTCCAGCGTCACCGCGCGCTCGTCAATCCAGCCGTTGGCTGCCGCTGCCTTGATCATCGCGTGTTCGCCGCTTACGGCGTAGGCGGCGGTCGGGTAGCCGAACTCCGTTTTGACGCGGTAAATCAGGTCAAGGCAGGCAAGGGCGGGTTTGACCATGACGATGTCCGCGCCCTCCTGAATGTCGAGCGCGACCTCGCGCAACGCCTCGTTCGCGTTGGCCGGATTCATCTGGTAACTCCGCCGGTCGCCGAATTTGGGCGCGGACTCGGCGGCTTCACGGAACGGCCCGTAGAACGCGGATGCAAATTTCGCAGCGTAGGACATGATGGGGGTGTCGGCAAAACCGGTGCGATCCAATTCCGCGCGGATGGCGCGCACGCGGCCGTCCATCATGTCGCTGGGCGCCACGATGTCCGCGCCGGCTTCGGCGTGGCTGGCGGCGGCGCGCGCGAGCAGCTTCAGCGAGGGATCGTTCAAAATTTTCACTGGAGCGCCGGCCTCTGGCACGGCATGTTTCCCATCGCGCCGGGCCGGAGGCCGGCGTTCCACCCCGACGATACCGCAATGGCCGTGCTCCATGTATTCGCACAGGCACACGTCGGTGATGACGAGCAGCGACGGCAGTTCTTTTTTCAGGAGCCGCACGGCTTGCTGGACGATTCCATTTTTGGCATAGGCGCCGCTGGCTTTCGTGTCTTTGCGGTCCGGAATGCCGAAAAGTAAAACCGCCGGAACGCCGAGCGTATGCGCGCGGATGGCCTCGCGCAGCAGTTCATCGGGCGAAAACTGGAATACGCCGGGCATGGCGGCGATGGGGCGGCAGATTTTTCGTCCGGCGCGAACGAACAGCGGCAGCACGAGTTGCGACGCGCTCAAATGGGTTTCGGCCACGAGTTGTCGCAGCGCCGCCGACTGCCGCAGCCGGCGCGGGCGATAGGCTGGAAACTGTCCAATGGATTGCAAGCTCACGAACCCATTCTAGTTTCAAAGCAGGAAGAGCAAAGCCGAAAGTGGCAATGAATGATGCGCAGCGGACGCGAAGAAAACCGGGCGGATGAAGCTACTAAATTTGCAGCCTGTCCTCGTGTTAGATCACTCGTGTCTCATCTCAATCTCAACCAAATCAAAACAAGCAACAAAATGCTAACCGCTAAGAACAGGTAAGCCAGCCAATATAACCTCCGATGAATGCCGCTCAACTGCCCCGGCCCCAAAGTCAGAAACTGCCGCTTCCGATACAGCGGCAGTCGCGCAAAAAACAATAAAACGGTGCCGACTGCTCCCAAAGCGAGAGCCGAATAGAAAATCCCAATGACGTCACCAGACTTGAAGCGGGCGAGCAAAGGCAGCAGCATGCCCGATAGGATCGCGATGATAGGGAAAGCAAAATAGATCGAAAACCAGAAAGCCATGTCGGGCGGCACATACCAATCTGATGATTTCTTTTTCATGCGCGTGTCGAGCGGTCAGTTGATGGACGGCTAGTTTTTCAGCCTGTCCTTTTTCAATTTTTGACTCTGCGTTTGGTGAAACGGTTTGTCCAGAAAAAGTTGCGCGGGAAAGCGGCCCGGCTCCTAAGAAGTATTGCAGATTTGCCAGCCCAAAGCGCCAGAGGGCTGGCGCACTCCAAGACGCTCCGCGTTTATTTGGTAGGGCGGGCAGTCCTCTGCCCGCCGCACGGATGCGCTCCAAAGATCGGCTCGCACGGGGTGACGAGCCCTACCGATCGCGCCAGCGTCTTGGAGTGCGGCGGCCCTCCGCCGCTTATGACAAGCAGGAGGGCGTTCCTTTGGCTGGCACTTCGCGCACAACCGCGCGCCGATTTTCTCAGGCTTTGCTTTGGGGGAAAATCAGTTACATTCCGGCCATGCGGGAATTGAAGAGAGTTTTTTTGGCGGCGTTCGTTTTGATCATTTTTGCCGGCGGCATCTGGCTCGGTTTTACGGTCCCGCGCTGGATGAAATTGGGTTCGGGCTTGCACATGGAAAACACCGCGACGGTGGTCGAGCAGGTGCAGACGCTTTCGGATTTGGTCACGGTCAAATACGTGCTCGAAAAAGTCGTCATCCTTGAAGACGTGAAATGGTATGGCGAAAACCGGGTGCTCCTGCTCGCGCACGGCATCGTCAAGGCGGGCATTGACCTCAAACGCGTCACGCCGGACGACGTGACAATTTCCGGCAAAACCATCCGCCTGCGCCTGCCGCCGCCGCAAATCATGGACGCCTATCTTGACGATAAAAACAGCCAGGTGATTGACCGCGCGACCGGCTTGTTGCGCGCGTTTGACAAAGACCTCGAACAAACCGCCCGGGCAAACGCTGTGGACGACATCCGACGCGCGGCGCGGGCGGACGGCATTTTGGAAGAAGCAGACAAGCGGGCGCGGCTGGAACTGGAATTATTCCTGCGTCAAGCGGGCTTTGAACAGGTTGAATTTCGCTGAGGAAAAAATCCAGCACGCGGCACCGCCCCAAAATTAGACAGTGTGGATGATTTTAACCGGCCCGGAAATTTCAGCGCGCATCTCAATCTCAATGGCAATCTGCATCCGGCGCTTGGGCGGAGAAATTTTAAATGGTTGCAAGTGGGGCGGCATCAAATAAGGCACCACTTGCGATGCAAGCCGACGGTTGGTGACTTCGGTTTGCCCGCGACCCTCTGGAGAGAGTTTCAACGCATTCATTTTTCTAGCCATGGAACGTTTTGCCGCAATTCATGTGCCAGAAAAATTCGGCATTCACCCCATTTTTATTGGTGATTTTGACCTGCCGTCAAGAAAACGTCAAATCATTCAGTCGGCTGTGGTGGAGGCGGCTTCACCGTGAGCGGGTTGCACAGTCGTCCGGGACAGGGCCACCCAAGTTTGCCGGAAAATCCGCGCGCTTGCACAATTCACGCAAAGGTCGCTGTTGGACGAACGGTCTATTTTGGCGCCGGTCCTTGGGTCACTTGCACGAGCCCTTCCGGGCGAAGCCACTTGGCGAAAGCGGTTTGGACATCGCCAGCGGTGAGCTTGATGTAAATGCGCCCAGCACGAACCGGTTCATCGAGCGGTAGTCCAAGTATTGAGCGTGAAAGCCAGCCAGTTGCGATGTGGTCCACGCTTGATTCGGCCAGCGGAATGTCGCGGAGCAGCATTACCTTGGCTTGGTGTAATTCCCGCGCGGTCACTTTTTTGGTCTGAATGTCCTTCAGGTCGCTCAAAATCATGGCGCGCGCCTTGGAGACATTCGGCGGGTCGCAGGCGTAAGCCACCTGATAAACGCCACGCGTCAGGCCAACGTTGAAGGTGGAACTGACGAAATAAACCAGTCCGTTTTTTTCGCGCAGGTCGCGATACAAACGGGTCGCATAAAATCCGCCGCCCAGAACGTGGTTGCCCAGTTGCAGCGCGTAATAATCCATGTTGGTCCGTGTGAGCAACAGGGTTTCGCCCAAAGTTACTTTGTCCTGCACGCGGCTCGCATCAGGCACGTGCGTCAGGGAAACCGCATTTGTCGGCGCGGGCGGGAAAAGCGTGTTCGGTTTCGCGCCTTCGGCTTTCCAATCGCCAAAATATTTTGAAATGACAACCGTAGCGTTCTCCGAGGTCACTTTGCCGATGACGACAATGGTCGTGAGGTCGGGCCGGAACGCAGATTGATAATAATTTTGCACAGCCTGAATCGTGAGCGACTTGACGCTGTCGGGCGTTGTTTCGCGTTGTGCTGGATCTCCTTTTGGAAAAAGTGCTGCGGTCAATGCGTGGCCGGCAATGTGGTCCGGGCTTTGCAGTTCGCCGGCGACAGAGGCGGCCAGTTGCGGCTGGATGATTTTAAAGTCGTTTTCAGGCAATGCCGGGGAAAGCTCGTTATCCGCCAGCAATTGCACGCCGCGCTCAAATTGGTCGCTCGTGACTTGTAATGAAAAATCCGCGCCCGCCGATTCATTCGCGCCGATATCATCCAGCGCCTTTTGAAAGGCCAGCCGGTCGAGCGATTTCGTGCCGTAGGAAAAAAGTTTGTCCAGCGCCTGATCAACGCCGTCTTGGCCTTCGGGCATTTGAACTTTCGCATTGTTTTTGACGCGACCGTAAACGCTGACCGTGTCGCTGACCAATTCCGGCTGCACGACGAGCTTGATCCCATTGGGCAGATTCGTGACGAAAGGATTCAAGGTCGAAGTTGGGACCGGAAGTTGTTCCGTGAGTTGTTTTGCCCAGGGCGGCAGCTTGACATTGGTATTTTTCGCGGACGCAAAATTTTCCTGGCCGCCAAAGGTCTTTGACGAAATCGGCTTGTCCGATGGCTGCGGTGTCAAAATCGCACTGATGGCATGGTCAAAATCAAGGTACGTTTTTGCGACGCGATTGACATCGGCGACGGTGACCTGGCGGATCGCATTGATGTCGTCGTCCGGTGATTGCCGGCCTTCGACGGCAACGGCCTGCGACCACGCGGAGGCCAGTCCTTGCACGGAATTTTTCTGCAACTCGGCGCTGATGATTTCGCGTCGTTTCGCGGCTTCAACCAAATCGGCGGTGACGCCGTTGGTGATTTCGGCGGCCAGAATATTCCGCACCTGTTCCAATAAATTGGTCGAATCCGCCCCGGCGGGAAATCCGGCGATGGCATAGCCCAGGCCGGATTTGGGCAGCGCGTCGTACGCCAATTCTGCGAACAGCGCCTTGCCTTGCGGGACAAGGCCGTAAAGTTTTCCCCGCTGGCTGCTGAGCACATCCGATAAAATCTGTGCCGCGGCAAAATCGGGATTGTCAGCGCCAGGAAAACGAAAAACGACGGCGGTCAGGCCGTAAGGCAAATCCGTGTCGAGCTTCAAAGTGTCCGGTTTTACTGGCGAAAAATGATATTCAGGTCGTGCGGAAAGCGACGCGGACGGAATTTCGCCGAAGATTTTTTTCACCCGTTCCAGTGCCTGCTGCGGTTGGACGTCGCCGACGATGATCAGAATGGCGTTGTTGGGCACATACCAGGTGTTATGAAATTTCCGCAGATCGGCATCGGTCGTTTTATCGAATGAGGGGCGCGTCCCAAGTGCGTCGTGTTCGTAGGGCGAGCCTTTGAACATGGCCTGCAAAAGCTGCATGTAAAAAACGTATTCGGGATTCGACAAATCCTGCGCGACTTCCTGTTCGATGGCCCCGCGTTCCTTCTCCCAAAGTTTTTCGTCGGCCAGAAGATCGCGCATCCGGATGGCTTCAATGCGCAGGGCGACATCCAGGTTTTCAGCGGGTGTGGTGAAAAAATATTGCGTGACCGCCTGCTGCGTGTCGGCGTTGTCATCACCCCCAATTGCAGCAGAGGTGGCTGCCAGTTGATCGGCGGACAAACCCGGGCTGCCGCGAAACATCATGTGTTCGGTGGCGTGCGCTGTCCCCGGAAATCCAGCGGGACATTCGTCTGAACCAACACGATAGTTGACCATGGTTGTGACCACCGGCGCGAGCGTGTTGCGCACAATGAAGACCTGCAGGCCGTTGGTGAGCGTGGCGCGCAATAGGTCCGGTTCGGCGACAATGTTGTTGGTCGCCGTCTGGCCGGCAAAGGAACTTGCCAGCGCGAGGCAAAAAGCGAAGGAGAGCAAAATGAGTGGTGATGTTTGATTTTTGGCCGTCATAAATTGGATGTTCTGACAATCATAAACCGGCACCATTCAAGCGCGAGAAAAAAGTCGGGCAAGGCAGTTGCCAACGGGCGCCACCCACGCCAAATTCGGGCGGTGAATCTGAACTGGGAAAAATTGTGCATGATGGCGTCCAAGGAAGTTGAGGCGACAGTGGCGGCGTTGCCGAAGCCGTTGCGGGAGCGGGCGGAAAAATTGCCCGTGACGTTTGAACGCCAGCCCAACGTGGGATTGCAGGCTGACGGGATTGAGCCGGACACGTTGGGATTGTTCACCGGGCCGGAGTTTGCCGATGAAGGGAAAGTACCGCTGCCGCCGCAGATTATTTTGTTTCTGGAGAACCTTTGGGATTTCGCCGAGGGCAATGAGGGAATTTTTTGCGAGGAAGTGCGGACGACCTTTTTACATGAATTGGGGCATTATTTGGGGTTGGACGAGGGCGAATTAACCGAGCGAGGGCTGGAATAGCTCGACTTGCCTGTATTTATGCGGTAAAAAATAACAAAGAATTCTCTTGCGACTTTTGCGGACACTGGTAAATTTTAACAAGTCTTCCGCGTGGCGGAAGAAGCGACTGGCCCAAAAGCCTGTTGACAAACGGCGTGAGTCTGATAATTTTCGCGCCTTCAAAACTCGAATCTGAGATGCCGAGTTGAAAGCAATAATTCGGCGCTCCGGTTTTTTGTCCCCTAAATGGGGAAAAAGCAAGGGCGAAAATGCCTGGCGATTTTTGGGTGGAAACACCCGTTGCTCATTGAAAATTGAATTGTGCGATAAGTGAGAGCCCCTTCATTGACAACCGGTTAGTGGTTGTTTTTGAAGAGTTTTAAAATTGTAATTCGTCCGATTAATCACCGGACACGAATTAAACTAACGTTTTTTAACGGAGAGTTTGATTCTGGCTCAGAACGAACGCTGGCGGCGTGGATAAGACATGCAAGTCGAGCGCTGATTACAGGGTAGCAATATTCTGTGGTCGGAGCGGCGCAAGGGTGCGTAACACGTGGGTAATTTGCCATGAAGTCTGGAATAACTTGCTGAAAGGCGAGCTAATGCCGGATGTGAAAATCGGGAGGCATCTTTTGATTTTCAAAGCTGGGGACCGTAAGGCCTGGCGCTTCATGATAAGCCCGCGGCCTATCAGCTAGTTGGTGAGGTAACGGCTCACCAAGGCTAAGACGGGTAGCTGGTCTGAGAGGACGACCAGCCACACTGGAACTGAGACACGGTCCAGACACCTACGGGTGGCAGCAGTCGAGAATTTTTCACAATGGGCGAAAGCCTGATGGAGCGACGCCGCGTGGGGGATGAATGGCTTCGGCCCGTAAACCCCTGTCATTCGGGATCAATGCGTCTGGGTGAACATCCCGGACGTTGATAGTACCGGAAGAGGAAGGGACGGCTAACTCTGTGCCAGCAGCCGCGGTAATACAGAGGTCCCAAGCGTTGTTCGGATTTACTGGGCGTAAAGGGTGCGTAGGTGGTTGGGTAAGTCTGATGTGAAATCTCGGAGCTTAACTCCGAAACGGCATTGGATACTATTCAGCTTGAGAGTTGGAGGGGGGACTGGAATTCTCGGTGTAGCAGTGAAATGCGTAGATATCGAGAGGAACACCAGTGGCGAAGGCGAGTCCCTGGACAACTTCTGACACTGAGGCACGAAAGCCAGGGGAGCAAACGGGATTAGATACCCCGGTAGTCCTGGCCCTAAACGGTGCACGTTTGCTGTAAAAGGAATCGACCCCTTTTGTGGCGAAGCTAACGCGTTAAACGTGCCGCCTGGGAAGTACGGTCGCAAGATTAAAACTCAAAGAAATTGACGGGGGCCTGCACAAGCGGTGGAGTATGTGGCTCAATTCGATGCAACGCGAAGAACCTTACCTGGCCTTGACATGCAAGTGGTAGAAGCCTGAAAGGGTGACGATCCCGCAAGGGAAGCTTGCACAGGTGCTGCATGGCTGTCGTCAGCTCGTGTCGTGAGATGTTGGGTTAAGTCCCGCAACGAGCGCAACCCCTGTGTCCTGTTGCCACCCGGCCGAAAGGCTGGAGCACTCTGGACAGACTGCCTCGCTTTAACGAGGAGGAAGGTGGGGATGACGTCAAGTCAGGATGGCCCTTACGGCCAGGGCTGCACACGTACTACAATGCCCGGTACAAAGGGAAGCAAGACTGTAAAGTGGAGCAAATCCCCCAAAACCGGGCCCAGTTCAGATTGTCGTCTGCAACTCGACGGCATGAAGCTGGAATCGCTAGTAATGGCGCATCAGCTACGGCGCCGTGAATACGTTCCCAGGCCTTGTACACACCGCCCGTCACATCATGAAAGCCGTTTGTACCCGAAGTCGCCCCTTAAAAGGTGCCGAAGGTATGGATGGTGATTGGGATGAAGTCGTAACAAGGTAGCCGTAGGGGAACCTGCGGCTGGATCACCTCCTTTCTAAGGAGAAACCACGGGTCCGGGTTAAAAACCGGACTTCCGAGGTCGAACCCCGGCGCAAGTCGGGGGACTAGGCTTAATACCTTATCGCACAATTCAGTTTTACAATGAGCAATACGCTCTTTGGCAAGTGGAAGAGATCGAACTCTGGTTTGCATTGCGGATGGCGGATTAAAAATCCGAAATCGCAAATCGCAAATTGAAAACGGGCTGGGGCTGTAGCTCAGTTGGTAGAGCGGTAGCTTTGCAAGCTATAGGTCGGGAGTTCGAGTCTCCTCAGCTCCACCAGCCTACGCTCGCTGGAGCGAGCTACGGCTGGCAGGCCAGCCCGGAATTTCGCGAAAGCGCCGGCTGGCAAGCCAAGCGGGCCTGCCCGCCATAGCGCGAAGCGCGACGGCGGGCGTGTAGCTCAGTTGGTTAGAGCATGCGCTTGATAAGCGCAGGGTCACTGGTTCGAATCCAGTCACGCCCACCATTTTTCGCTCCGCGAAAAATGCGCGCCGAAGTCCCGCAGAGCGGGACGAAGGCGGGCGATGACCCGCAAGCCACTTGCGTGACAATTTACCGGGAATAATTTCCCAGGGTTGCATCCTTGGGTGAATAAGACCGGTGGTGTTCTTTGACAACTGCACATAGGTAAATTACAGGGCAAATACAGTTCGTTGAGTTCCTATTAATCTCGAAAGAGATTATAGGGAAACTTTTGTGATCAAGCTACTAAGGGCTTATGGTGAATGCCTTGGTGCCAAGAGGCGATGAAGGACGTAGTAAGTTGCGATAAGCCACGGGGAGCCGCAAGCAGGCGTTAATCCGTGGATTTCCGAATGGGACAACCCAGCCAGTTTCATAACTGGTTATCGACCGGATGAATTCATAGTCCGGCGAGGCGAAACGGGGTGAAGTGAAACATCTCAGTAACCCCAGGAAAAGAAAACGAAGCGATTCCGTCAGTAGTGGCGAGCGAAAGCGGAACAGTCTAAACCGGGAGGACTTGTCTTCCCGGGGTTGAGGGACCTTAATGTGACAGGCCGAGAGTTAGCAGAATCTTCTGGAAAGTTGAGCCATAGACCGTGACAGCCGGGTAAGCGAAAACTCAAAGCCGTCTAGAGGTATCCCAAGTAGCACGGTGCACGTGAAGCTCTGTGCGAATCCGTCCGGACCACCGGATAAGACTAAATACTCCTTGGCAACCGATAGTGAACTAGTACCGCGAGGGAAAGGCGAAAAGAACCGCTGTTAGCGGAGTGAAATAGAACCTGAAACCATATGCCTACAATGTGTAGGAGCCATGCCGCAAGGCGTGGTGACTGCTTGCCTTTTGCATAATGAGTCTGCGAGTTATTGTCAGTGGCCAGCCTAAATTGCTTTGCAATGGAGGCGAAGGGAAACCGAGTGCCAACAGCGCGATTAGTCGCTGGCAATAGACCCGAAGCGGAGGTGATCTACTCTTGAGCAGGTTGAAGCTGCAGTAACATGCAGTGAAGGACCGAACTCGTAGATGTTGAAAAATCTTGAGATGACTTGAGAGTAGGAGCGAAAGACTAATCAAACCCCGTGATAGCTGGTTCTCTCCGAAATCGCTTGAGGGCGAGTGTTCTGGAAGTACCCGGCGGAGGTAGAGCACTGAATGGCTTAGGGACCCCACCAGGTTACCAAAACCAATCAAACTCCGAATACCGTCGGTCCCAATATCAGAGCAATCAGGCAGTGGGCGATAAGGTTCATTGCCGAGAGGGCAACAGCCCAGACCATCAGCTAAGGTGCCTAAATGTGATTAAGTGGAAAGGATGTGACTTTGCTTAGACAGTGAGGATGTTGGCTTAGAGGCAGCCATCATTTAAACAGTGCGTAATAGCTGACTCATCGAGCGAGGTCGCGCCGAAAATGATTGGCGATTAAATCACATACCGAAGCTATGGATTGAAGAGGTCTTTGGATCTTTTCAGTGGTAGGAGAGCGTAATCAGTGCTGCGAAGCCGGACGGAAATGGACGGTGGAGCGCTGATTAGTGAGAATGCAGACACGAGTAGCGATAAACCAGATGAGAATTCTGGTCGCCGTAAACCCAAGGTTTCCTGGGCCAGGTTCGTCCTCCCAGGGTTAGCCGGGAGCTAAGCTGAGGCCGTAAGGCGTAAGCGATGCACAGCAGGTTAAATATTCCTGCGCCCGCCGGGATTAAGGCTGCGAATGACGCATGGGAAGACATCAACTAGGCAATTGAATGCTGAGCTTAGGCTTCGGCCAAAGCGTATTGGTGGGTTCCTGTGCCGAGAAAAGTTTGCAGTCGTTTCCCCGACGGCCCGTACCGCAAACCGACACAGGTGGGTGAGTGTAAGCGCACTCAGGCGCGCGAGAGAAACCTCTCTAAGGAACTCGGCACATTAGCCTCGTAACTTCGGGAAAAGAGGTGCCTGAAACCGTAGCAGCAATGTTGCGGCGTAAGGTCTCAGTAAATTGCGTTTAGCGACTGTTTAACAAAAACACAGCTCTCTGCAAAGTCGTGAAGACGACGTATAGGGAGTGACAAGTGACCAATGCGGAAAGATTAAGAGATTTTGTTAGTTCCGCGCAAGCGGGACGAAGCTCGGTCTTTAAGTCCCCGTGAATGTCGGCCGTAACTATAACGGTCCTAAGGTAGCGAAATTCCTTGTCGGGTAAGTTCCGACCTGCACGAATCTTGTAACGACTGAACGACTGTCTCGGAGAGGATCTCGGCGAAACTGTAACGGCGGTGAAGATGCCGCCTGCCCGCAGTAGGACGGAAAGACCCTATGCACCTTTACTGTAAGCTCGTATTGTGTTCTGGTTCGTGATGCGTAGCGTAGGTGGGAGACTTTGAAGCGGGGGCCCCGGTTCCCGTGGAGTCGCAATGTGAAACACCACTCTTTGCTAATTAGGATTCTAACCTCATGCTGTAAGCCAGCTGGGGGACAGTGCGTGCAGGTCAGTTTGACTGGGGCGGTTTCCTCCCAAAGAGTAACGGAGGAGCGCGAAGCTTGGCTCAGCACGGTTGGCAACCGTGCGTTGAGGGTATGGCTAGAAGCCAGGTTAACTGTGAGACCTACAAGTCGAGCAGGTACGAAAGTAGGCCCAAATGATCCGACGGTTTAATGTGGAATTGCCGTCGCTCAACGGACAAAAGGTACGCTAGGGATAACAGGCTGATCGGGTCCAAGAGTTCACATCGACGACCCGGTTTGGCACCTCGATGTCGGCTCATCGCATCCTGGGGCTGGAGAAGGTCCCAAGGGTCCGGCTGTTCGCCGGTTAAAGCGGTACGCGAGCTGGGTTCAGAACGTCGTGAGACAGTTCGGTCCTTATCCACTGTGGGCGCAGGAGACTTGAGGGGTTCCAACCTTAGTACGAGAGGACCGGGTTGGACGCACTTCTGGTGTGGCAATTGTCGCGTCAGCGGCATCGTTGCGTAGCCATGTGCGGAAGAGATAAGCGCTGAAAGCATCTAAGTGCCAAGCTCATCCCAAGATAATGTCTCCCGGGGCGCAAGCCCCCTAAAGACCACGGGCAGACCACCCGTTTGATAGGCCAGAGGTGTAAGCGTTGTAAGACGTTTAGCCGACTGGTACTAATCGGTCGTGCGGCTTGATCGCTTTTCTTTTTCTTCTTTGAAGAGGAAGAATGCGATTTAAAACTCACGAAAAGTAAATGCCCGGCAACCCTGTGTGCAGTTTTCAGAGAATATCGGGCGGTGACAAGTGACGTGTGACACGTGACAAGTTGCCGCTGAAGTTTGCTCTTTAACAATTTCGGGCTCGTACGGCATTTGACGGCTTTCCCGTCACTTGCCACTCGACACCCGTCACATTTTTGGTGGCCATAAAGCTGTGGTCCGACCCGATCCCATTCCGAACTCGGCCGTCAAACACAGTCTTGCCGATGGTAGTAGTCCTATAGGTTCTGCGAGAGTAGGTAGCCGCCAGTTTTTCAATAAAAACCCGGAGAAAATTCTCCGGGTTTTTTGCTTTTAACTTAGGACAGCGCGTCTCACCTGTCTCAAGCATAAATCATGGCTCCACGGGAAGCGGCAGGTATTCCGGCGGGAGATCTTTTATGGTCAAATCCCCGTAAATGACCCGATAACTCTTTGCGCCTTTCAACTTGTACCAGCAGACGATGTGATCCTTGTCGCCGAGTTTGACGCTCTTGCCCAAATACCGAAAGCTGTTCTCTTCCGTGTTGTTTTTGATGAAGTGATCTGCAGGCGAAACCAGGCCAAAAGCATTGTAATGATTCTGTGCCGCCTCAAGCTTTTGCTCTATTGTGGTGCGTTCGTCTTTTGGCGTCGTCCAGAGTTTGGTCCACAGGTCAAAGCTGAGTGGAGAATCGAATTGATCAGGAAACGTCTTGTTGTTGACGTCTGCTACGATGGCAAAATAGTCAATGACCTCCTGCTCCGTAACCTGGGGAAGTGGAGGCTGAACCCAATTTTCGACGACATAACCCTTGGGCGGTTCCAGCAGGAATAGCGAGTCGTCCAATTCTGCATCAAAGACGATGTCATAATTAATACACCCTGCGCATTCCCCATAGGACCATTCTTTTTCGGGTGGATTGTGGCACGCGGGATCCTTATCTGGATCAAAAACGTCGCTTCCAGGTTGGTGAAACTCGACCAGTTGTTTGGTTTTCTGATTAATCCAGACGTCCCAACTGATGTTCTGTCCTTTGATGTCAACCGCGAAACGGAACTCGTCTTTGATGAAATGTCGGAAGACGTTGACTTCTCCCGTGGTTGTCTGTCGTGTTTCCACCCATTGAAGGTTTTCCTTTTTCATCGCCTCGGTGATCCAAACAAACGGCCCGCGCGGGTCCTGCGGTAACTGTTCGGGTGGTATCTGCTCGCTTTCCGAAAGCCGTGCTTTCTTCTGATTAGGCCACCATTTCAATTGCCGTCGGTGGACGGCGTCCGAGATTTCAAAATAGTGGATTTGACTCCGATCATCGTGATAAGTCATTCGGTATAGGCCCGGGGGTTTGAAAGCGAGTTGTTGGTTCGCAGCGATACTCACCCACGACCGCTTGCCATCCTTGCTGAAGCGGCGTTCGTAAAAAATGGTTTTCCAGGTGATGCCCGTGCCTTTGGCAACCGTGTTGCTCTGGGCGTCCGCCAGCGTGAGACGGATTGCGCCAAGCTCCTCCGGCGAGAGATCTTTCACGGTTAAATCCCCGTAAACGACCCGGTAGCTCGTTGCGCCTTTCAGCTTGTACCAGCAGACGATGCGATCCTTGTCCCCAAGTTTGATGCCTTTGCCCAAATACCGAAAACTGTTCTCTTCCGTGCTGTTTCTGATGAAGGGGTTCACCGGGGCACCCGGGCCATAATTGAGGAAGCGTTGTTGCGCCTCCATGAACTTTCGGTCGAATACGGTTTTCAGCGGATTGCCCCAGGCCTGTAACGACTGGAAATTGTCAAAGCTAAATTCAACCTGATCGGGAAACGTCTTCTCGTTGTATTCAGCCGCGATATTCAGATAGTCAATGACATCCTGTTCTGTGAATGGAGGCGGGCGTTCGACGACATAGCCCTCGGGCGGTTTCAAACGGAAGAGCGTGTCGTCCAATTCCACGTCAAAGGCGATGTCATAACTAATGATTCCCGCCAGATCCGGGGGGGAAGGCTCTTTTTCTGGCGGGTTATCGCGCGCCGGATCGGTTTCCGGATCAAAAATGTCTCTTCCTGGAATGTGGATTTCAACCGGTCGTTTGGTCCTCTGATCAATCCAGACGTCACAACTCGCATTGCGTTCTTTGTCGAAAAGGCGGAAGACATCGACCGTGCCCGTCGCGGTCTTTCGCGTTTCCACCCATTGCGGGTTTTCCTTTTTCATCGCCTCGAAAACCCTAACGAACGGCCCCCGCGGGTCGGACCATAACTGTCCGGATGACCTTTGTTCAAAGGATGAGAATTGTTCAATATCCGTGAGGCGTGCTTTCTTTTTATCGGGCAAGCATATCAATTTCCGCCCGCGCACAGTATCCGTGATTGTCACCCGGCAGATTTGCCCTTGAGCGTCAATTTCGGTTTCCCGGTACCAGCCAGGCGGTTGGTATGCCTCTTGCAGGATCGGCTGGATCACCAGCGACTTCCGCTTGTTATCGGTGCTGGTTTTGTACAAATAGACGATCCTCTTCCAGGTGATGCCCGAGCCCGGCGCGACGACCGGGCTTTGGTTTGCGGCCAGAATGGATTCCACCTGCGCCTTCAGTTTCGGCCAACTGGCGCAGCCGTATTCGCGGGCGATTACCAGTTGCGCATCCGCGAGTGTGAAGCGGGCAGTGCGCAGTTCCTCCGGTGAATGTTTGTGCCAATCGGGATGGTATTCCTGAATGCGCCGGAGAACGTCCGGATCGCCGGTCGGTCGGGATTTGAATAGGTCTTTGGCCTGTTTCTTGAGTTGCTCAAGACTTGGCCGGACCGGAAGCGACTTTGACATATAACCTTTCTGCTATCGCCCGTAGTCCGCTGTCAGGCAGCATCAAGGTTGTTGTTATGACACCAACACTGCTAAAGGTGGGCTCAGCCCTTTCCGCGGACTCGGATGCGTCCTGAACGCAATGCAAATCAACCACGCGTCATCGTGTGTGTCAAGTGGATTGATTTGCAGGCATGGCATGAAACGCAGCCTTGAATTTTCATCATCGGCGGGCCCTTTCTTGCCATCGTTCAACTGACAATCCTTAACTTCTTCAACCGTTGCTTCTGCGAGAGTAGGTAGCCGCCAGTTTTTCAATAAAAAGCCGGAGGAAATTTTCTCCGGCTTTTTTGTTTTCAGCTTTTGAAGTCAGCACAATCCGCGTAATCCACGGTTCATTTCAACGTCCACACACAACTGTCGCTCAATTTCTTTCCATCACGCTCCGCTTTGGCTGCGATCTGGTTTTCGCCGGGCTTTAAGGTGACGTTCTTCCAAATGAACACGCAGTTTGTGCCATCGCTGGGTTTGCCTTGCGAAACGCCATTGAGCAGCAGTTCCACTTCCTTCGCGTTGGAATAAATTTTCACGTCCGTCGCCGCATTGGTGCGTTCCGTGAAACGGCGGCTGGTGATGTAAACCATCGGTTCATCCGACCAGTTCGCCTGGTAAAAATAAAATGCGTCCTTCTTTGTCTGGCGGTCGTACGTCACCAGACCCTTGTCGTTGCGTCCGGGAATACTGCCTTCGTGGCGCGTGCTGACGGCAAAGTCGAACATGTTCCAGACGAATGTGCCCCACACGAATGGCCGCTGTTTCATTGCCGCCCATGCGGCTTCGTGAACTTCAGCCTGCCATTCCTCGGGATGCCATTGGCCGTCGGTCTTCGGTTGTTTCGGATTTTGCTCGTGTTGGGTGGTGTTCGCGCCCGCGCCGTATTCGCTCACACAAAAACCGCCATGCCGGCTGGTATCGCGCAACCGGTCCAGGTCGCGGCCAAAATCATCTTTTGTTCCACGATACCAGCCCGGATAAAGGTTCCAGCCGAGCAGGTCGGGAATTTTGTTCATTTGTGGAAGTTTATCCGTGCAGGTGGCGGCAATGGTTGGACGCGTCGGGTCTTCGCTGTGCGCGACATTGTTCATGTCCTGCAATTCGCGGTGCGGATCGGAAGTATCCCTGAGCGCAACTTCGTTGAACAGGCTCCAGACAAAAATGGAAGGATGATTGATGTTTTGCCGGATGAGATCGAGCAACTGGTTGCGTGAGGTTTCTTCAAATGCCGGCGACGCATTGATTTCATTCACCTGCGGCAGTTCCGCCCAGACGAGGATGCCCGCCCGGTCACACAAGCTGTAAAAATAATCGCTGTGCTGGTAATGCGCGCAACGGATAACGGTGCAGCCCATTTCGGAAATCAGCCGGATGTCCTCGTCCATGTCCGCCTCGGAAATCGCCCAGCCCTTGTTGAACCGGTCCTGATGCCGGTCCACGCCGTGCAGATGATAGGGCTGGCCGTTCAGGAAAAATCCCTTGTCGGGATCCACCGAATAAAATCGCAGGCCCAGCGGTTGCCCGATCGAATCCACCACGCCATTCGCCGAACGCAATTCCACGACCGCTTTGTAAAGATACGGATCCTGGCGTCCATTCCACAGATGCGGGTTGGGCACCACCACCTGCACCGAATACGGCGCGGTCACATTGGCCGCGAGCTGGATGGATTGTTCGCTCTTCGTCACCAGCTTGCCGCCGGCATCGAACACGCTGGCGGCCAGCGTCAGCGGCTGTTTCTGGAGAGTGCCGTTGGAAATCTGCGCGGTTACGTCAATCACCGCCTGCTTTTTTGTGACGCGGGTCTGGAGCCAGGCGACGCCGGGTGAGCCGTGGTCAGTAGGCGTGAAATTTTCCCCGCTCGTTTCGATCAAATGCACCGGACGATAAATCCCGCCATAGACCGAAAAATCGCCGCTCAACGGCGCAATGTCCGGCTCCCACTGGTTGCTTACCCGCACGGCAAGCAGGTTGGTGCCGGTGGCGGACAGATTGGTGGTGATCTCAAAGGCGAAGGCACCGAAGGCACCGCGATGTTCGCCGAGCCGTTCGCCGTTCAAATATACGTCGGTCACCGAACTGGCCGCCTCGAACCGCAGAAAATAGCGTTTGCCCGCTTCCGGTGTGCCGGGGTTCAGGTCCCGCCGGTACCAGCCAGACCCGCGATAAAAATCCTTTCCCCGTTGCGCTTCTTCCCAGCCCCAATTGTGCGGAATGGAAACCGCCTGCCAGTCGCCGTCGTTGAAGTTCGATTGCTCTGCGTTGGTGACCTCGCCCGATTTAAACCGCCAGCCGGAATCGAGCAGCGTGCTTTCGCGTGCAAACAGGTTGAAGGAGAAGCCGAGTGCCATAATGAAAATGGAAAACTTGCGCATGAATGAATCATGCCATGAACTAACCCGGCGGCAAGCGCAACGTCGAATCCAGCGGCTGAACATCCGGCAATTGTTTCGCCGAACTCGCCCCGCCGAGCTCCGCGAGCCGTTCGCCGGCGGGGCGCACGCGGGTTTGAAAACTCGCCGCCGCGTCGTTGAAGGCCGTGTTCGCCCGTTCCAGCCCGGCGCGGATTTTTTCGAAGTGTTCGGTGAATTTGACCACGCGCGAATAAAATTCCTGCGCGGCTTCGGCGATTTTCTGGGCATTTTCCGTCTGCGCGTGCTGCTGCCAGCTTACGCTCACCGACCGCAACAGCGCGATGAGCGATGCCGGCGTCGCCAGCAAAATCCGCTTCTCCGCCGCCCAGATAATCAGATCATGGTCGCCTTCGAGCGCCGCGCTGAACAGCGATTCCGCCGGCACGAACAGCACCACGTAATCCAGCGCGTTCGGGAACTGGCTCGGATAATCGCGGTCGGCGAGCGCCTTGATGGTCGCCTTCAATTTTGCCGCGTGTGCGGCCAGAGCTTCCGCGCGTTTGGCGTCGTCCGCCGATTCCAGCGCATTAAGAAAGTCAAAGTCCGGCACCTTGGCGTCCACGATTATAAAGCGGTCGCCGGGCAGCCGCACCACCAGGTCCGGCCGGTTTTCACCAGCTTGCGTTTGCTCCGAGAAATCGCAGTGTGCGCTCATGCCCGCCGCTTCCACGACGCGCCGCAAGGTTTCCTCGCCCCAGCGCCCGCGCGCCTGATTGGAACTCAACACGCGCCGGAATTGCAAGGTTTCCGAGGCGAGTGACTGGCTTTGTTGCGAAAGCAATTCCAGTTGCTTCTTCACTTCGCCGAGCGTGGACGATTGCGCGGCTTCGCTTTGCTGCAACCGTTTCTGATAGGTTTCGAGCTGCTGCTTCAGCGGCTCGACCAGGGTTTTAATTGCCTCCTGCCGCTGTGCCAGATCGCCCTTGGCTGTTTCCTGAAGTTTTCCGAAACTCTGTTCCGCCAGTCGCAGAAACTCCGGCGCCGTCTGCTTCAACGCATCCGCGCTCAACGCCTTGAACGCTTCACGCAGGTCAATCAACGTCTTGTCCTGCAACGCGCGCTGTTCCACCAGCATTTTTTCTGACGCGGCGTGTCTGGCTTCCGCCGCCGCGCGGGCGTTGCCCGTTTCAGTCAATTGCGCGCGGATCTGGGTGAGTTCGGTTTCACGCTGGCTGACTTGCTGGCGCAATTCGTTTTCCAGCCGCGAGTCCGGCACGGCAGCGCGCCCACGACCTTTGAGCCAGCCGAAGAAAAATCCCAACAAGCCTCCAATGACGAGGCCGATTCCTATGTAAGCTCCGTTAGACATGGTTCATCGCAATTTGGTGAAAAGTTTTTTCTCGTAGTCGGCCACAAACGTTCGCTTGCCTTTGGAAACAATTTTGTGTCCTTCCGTACGCAAGCGCTTGGCAAGGCTTTCAACGCCGCCGGGGTATTTGGGATTTAATTCGCCGCCGGTCTTAAGTGTGCGCCAGTAGGGCGTGATGCGTTTTTTGCCTTCCGCTTCGGCTTCGGCGGCGGCGTGCGCAGCAATCCAGGAAAAAATCCCGGTCGTAATCGGGCAGGCAAAATTCACTTTATGCCTGGCGGCGAGTGCGGTGCGCAGTTCGTTGATCGTGACGACGCGGCCCTTGGGCACCTGTTTCATCAATGCGTCCACTTCGAGTGGCGCGGGAATGACAAACGTGCCTGTGCCCCAGCGTTTGCTTAACTTGCCGGTGACTTTGCCAATCTTGGGCAGACCTTTGTTATCCGCCAATTTTTCGCGCCAGGACTTTTTCATTTTCGATTTACGATTTACGATTTACGAGACCATTGTTTGGAGTTCCGCCTTCAGGCGGTCAGAACCGTGTTTACAATTTCGCGCAGCCGCCTAAAGGCGGAACTCCAAACCGGCCTGTGCCCTGGGTAACACGTCATATCGCGTCAATCGTATATCGTAAATCGTAAATTTAGAAGTGTGCCACAACTTCAATTTCCACATTCGCGCCCTTGGGCAGCGCGGCAACCTGAATGGTTGAACGCGCCGGGAAATCGCCCGTGAAATGCTTCGAGTAAATCTCGTTCATCCCGGCGAAATCGGCGAGATTCGTCAGGAACACCGTGCTCTTGACCACGTTGGCGAACGTCAATTTTTGGTCGTCCAGAATCGCTTTGACGTTTTGCAGCACGCGTTCGGTTTGAACTTTGATGTCGCCGGCAACCAGGTTGCCGTTCTTCGGGTCAATCGGGATCTGGCCGGCGCAGAACATCAGGTCGCCGACGCGGACGGCGTGGTTGTACGGGCCGACGGCAGCGGGAGATTTCGCGGGTTTGATGATGGTTTTGGTTGCCATAAAATGCGGCGCAAGGTCTAACGGCTTTGAGCGCGCGGGTCAAGGAAAGGTCGGAAGGCAGACCCGTGCTTTTCATTCGCACGCCGTCCGCGCCGCTGTTATGCTGCACGCCAAATTAATGTCTGTTCACCACCACAGCGAACCCAGCGGCGCGAAAGAAAACCATTCGCTGGCCGCGCAGTTGAAGGCGGCCGCCGAGATTCTCGAAAAGGCGGCGGCGAATCGCGCGTTGCTCGCCGGGATTCCGGAAAAGGAACGCATGCGTCTGCTCAAGGCGGCGGGTGAAATTTACTGCCCGGATGTGAACGCGCGGCGGCGGTTTGTGAAGGCCAGGGTGCGCCAGCGCAAGGCGGAGAAAATTCAGCGGGACCAGTCCAAACTCAATAAAACCGGGATTCGAAAACTGCGCCGGGAAAAAATCTTCACCACACCAAATTTAGTTCCGCTCATCGGGTTCCAACAGCAGGAGGTCGAAGGCGACCCGGATTTCCGTGAAGTTGTCGAGCCGCAGAATTGCTACATCTGTAAGCAGGACTACACGACGATTCATCATTTCTACGATCAGCTTTGCCCGGCGTGCGGGGAGTTGAATTTCCGCAAGCGCACCGAGTCGGCGGATTTGCGCGGGCGCGTGGCGCTCCTGACCGGCGGGCGGGTGAAGATCGGTTATCAGGCAGGCATCAAGCTGCTGCGCGCCGGGGCGCAACTCATCGTCAGCACGCGCTTCCCGCGCGACGCGGCGACCCGTTACGCGGCCGAGCCGGATTTCAAGGAGTGGGGACATCGGCTGGAAATTTTTGGACTCGATTTGCGCCACACGCCGAGCGTGGAGGCATTTTGCCGGCATCTGCTCGCCACGCGACCGCGGCTGGATTTCATCATCAACAACGCGTGCCAGACGGTGCGGCGTCCGCCGGATTTTTATCAGCACATGATGGAGCGCGAAAACGGTTCGCTGAACAAAATGCCGGAGCGGGCGCGCAAGCTGCTCGGCGCTTACGAAGGTTTACGCGGCTATCATCTGCTGCCGGAAGGCGACGCGAAACCCGCGTTCGGAGTTCCGCCTTTAGGCGGCGCGGCGACCGAACCGCCTAAAGGCGGAACTCCAAACCATCGCATGTCCGCCGTCGCGGGGCTGACGCACGCGGCGGCGTTGTCGCAAGTGCCGCTGTTGCCGGACGAACTCGCCGCGCAAAAGGATTTGTTTCCCGAAGGCCGGCTCGACCAGGATTTGCAGCAGGTGGATTTGCGCGAGCGCAATTCGTGGCGGCTGCTGCTGGCCGAGGTGCCGGCGGTCGAGTTGCTCGAAGTGCAGCTCGTGAACGCCATCGCGCCGTTTATTTTGAATGCGCGGCTGAAGCCGTTGATGTTGCGCACGCCGGAACGCGACAAGCACATCGTAAACGTGTCGGCGGTGGAGGGGCAATTTTACCGGAAGTTCAAGACGACCCGGCATCCGCACACGAACATGGCGAAGGCTGCGTTGAACATGATGACCCGCACGTCGGCGACGGATTATCACGCGGCCGGCATCCACATGAACAGCGTGGACACGGGCTGGGTGACGGACGAGGACCCGGTGCAGATTGCGGCGCGCAAGGTGCAGGAACACCGGTTTCATCCGCCGCTGGACATCGTGGATGGCGCGGCGCGCATCGTGGACCCGATCATCGCCGGCTTCAACACCGGCGAACACGTCTGGGGGAAATTTCTGAAGGATTACCGCGAGACGGATTGGTGAAATATTCGGCGGAAACAGTTTGAAAAGAAAAACAGTTTATTCGTGACCGCCATGCTGGCGCAGTAATTCCACTACATCCTTGAATCCGCTCTCCACCGCTTCGTGCAATGGCGTCTGACCGTCGCTGTTCTTGGCATTGACATCGGCTTTATTGGCCAGCAGCAATTCCGCCACATCCTTGTGACCCCAAACCGCTGCACCGTGTAAAGGCGTTCCGTCTTTTGAGTTGGCATTAATATCGGCTTTGTTAGCTAGCAGCAGTTCTGCTACTTCCTTAAAGCCACTAAACGATGCCTCGTGCAAGGGCGTCCGGCCGATTTTGTTCTTGGCATTAACATCGGCGTCATTGGCCAGCAGTAACTCCACCATATCCTTTTTGCCATTTGCTGCCGCCCTGTGGAGTGGTGTTACATCCCATTTATCTTTTGCATTTATGTCAGCTTTGTTAGCCAGCAGTACTTTTGCTACATCCACATAGCCGCCATATGCCGCCTCATGCAAGGGCGTTCGACCATCATTATCCTTGGCATTGACATCAGCTTTGTTGGCCAGCAGCAATTCCACCACATCCTTGTGGTTCCAAATCACCGCCCCATGCAAGGGCGTCTCACCGGCGTTGTTCGTGACATTGACATCGGCTTTGTTGGCCAGCAACAATTCCACCATTCCCTCGTGTCCCTGTCCTGCCGCAAAACGCAAAGGCGTCGCACCTCTGTTGTCCTTGGCATTGACATCGGCTTTATTGGCTAATAGCAATTCTACTACGTCCTTGTGGTTGTGGTCCACCGCCCAGTGCAAAGGCGTGTAGCCATTTGGGTCTCTGCTGGAAACCCAATCAGGATTGTTTTTGAGCAGCGTCTTGACCTTTTCCAAGTTGCCATCCTCAGCCGCAGCATGAATCTCGTAGCTACCAAAGGCGAGGTTGCTCCAAGCTAGCACAAGCAACGTGATGGCCGCGCGGCGAAAAATTTGGAAGATGGAGTGCTTAATCATGCCCGCGACTTTGCTTCCGTCCAAAACATTTGTCCAGCCAAAGGCGAGACGCTGCGTTTCACGGCGATTTCAACCATTGCGTCAGCGGCGGGCTGGCGGGAATCCAGCGGGCGTGAAGCTGCGGCGGCGTGGCCGTGGCGTCCATCATCAGGCTTTCGGCGAGATAGATGGTGCCGTTGCCATAATAGTAAACCGAGGGACAGAACATCAGGCCGGGCAGTTGGTCGCTGGTCATCTTGATGGTGTCGAGGTTGGTGACGCCGGTGAATGGAAACTCGGACAGCTCGACGGACGCGCCGTCGCGCAGGTTGCGCACGATTTCGGCCAGCAGCGCCGCATTGGTGGTGGTGAGATACGGATTGCGCCGGTCGGGCCGGTAGGCGGTCATTTCGCGGAAGGTGGCGGTGCGCCAGTCGAACGGCGGTTGTTTGATATTGCGATAGGGGACATACGCGGGCATCTCGGAACCGCAATCGCCGGCGACGTAGGCGGTGACCGGCTGGCCGGGAATCGCGCAGATTTTGCCGTCGCCAAACGCCATGCGCCCGGTGACGGGCTTCGGATCGCTTGTCATTATTTGCAAGGCGGATTCCTCGTAGTCGTTCACAAAAACGTCGTTGCCACATGTCAAGGTGCTGTGGCGATAACCGGCGTGCGACGAAGCCGATTGTTCCGAAGTATAAACCGGCAGGCCGGAGCCGTCCGCCGTCGCCTCCTGATGCCCGGCAAAAAAACCGAGCGCCAAGGCCAGTACCAGCGCCACGCCGATTACACCGAGCGCGAGAAGCGCGGCGGCGAGGATAAACCATTGTTTTTTAGTCATAGTCGGTTTTTAGGTGACCGAAAGGATTTTCGCCGCGCGGGTTTCGCCGCCAAGTTTCAGTTGCAGGGCGTCGCCTTGTTTCCTGCCCATGAGCTGTTTGCCGAGTGGCGATTGCGGGGTGATGACGAGGATTTCCTTTTTGTCGTGCAACACTTCCGTGCCGCCGGCGCGTGGGCCGAGGAAGTAAAATGAATTTTCGCCACCGTGCTCCAGTTCCACCAGCGCACCGATGTCAATGGCTTCGCCGTCGCCAAACCTGCGGACGGCCAGTTTTTCAAATTCGGCGATGGCGGATTCTATTTCCGCCGCCTGCCGGGACTGGCCGCGGGCGAGGTAGGAGGCTTCAAGACCGCGGGTGTCGTATTTGTCCTCGGCCTTGTTCTGCTCGTGCGTGGCTTCGGCGCGCGAAGCGTTCGCGGCGCGGAAATAAACCTGCAATTCTTCTGTGAGCCGGGCGATGATTTTCCTGATGATGGCGCGTTTGTTCATTACTTCACGTCTGCGACTGTATTTCGCCGTTCCCTTTCCGTCCAGATGACTTTTGGATTTCGTCCGCCGGATTCCGCTGCCGCAAAGCGCCAGAGGACTGGCGCAGTCCAAGACGCTTCGCGCATACGAGGGTTGTAGAAAATCGCGCCAGCGTCTTGGAGTGCGGCGGCCCTCCGCCGCTTTTCATCCGGCACTGGAGCACGCTGATGTTGCGCACACAACCGCGCTCCTCGTTCAAAGATACTTCGCCAGCAATGGCGCCAGTTCCTTCTTCGTTTTTGCCGGCCAGAATTTTTTATCGGTCAGGATCGCGTTGTTCAACGCGGAATGGCACGGCCAGTTCGGCACGGTCGGGATTTGCGGGATGGCACGGGCAACAATTTGTTTGGCCATGTCCGCGTTGCGATGGAGGTTGGCGATGATCATTTCGAGCGTGACGTGCTCGTCGTCCTTCCAGCAATCGTAGTCGGTGGCCATCGCCAGGGTCGCATAGGCGATTTCGGCTTCGCGGGCGCATTTGGCCTCGCCCAGATTGGTCATGCCGATGACGTTGAAACCGGCGCGATGGTTCAGGAGCGATTCGGCGCGGGTGCTGAACGCCGGGCCTTCCATGCAGACATAAGTGCCGCCGTTGTGCGCCTGCGCCCGGCAAAGAATGGCAATCTTAAAAAGAATTTGCCGCAATTCCTCGCAGATCGGATGCGCGAACGCAACGTGCGCCACGATGCCGCGTCCAAAAAAGGTGTGGGCGAGCGATTGTTTGGTGCGGTCCACAAACTGGTCAACGAGCACGATGTCGCACGGCTTGTATTTTTCCTGCAATGAGCCGACGGCGCTGACGCTGATGATCCAGGCGACGCCGAGCTTTTTCATCGCCCAGATGTTGGCGCGATGGTTGAGTTCGCCGGGCAGAATCCGATGACCCCGCCCGTGGCGGGGAAGAAAAACAACGTCACGTCCGGTGAGCTTGCCGGTCAACAAATCGTCCGATGGCGGGCCGAAAGGTGTTTTGACGTTCACCCATTTTTGGTGGGTGAAGCCTTCGATGTCGTAAAGACCGGTGCCGCCGATGATGCCAATGCGATGATTAGACATGGGCGCTTTATAGCATTGTCCCGGCAAAAAGTCCCGGTATTTTTCCCGGCTGGCGTTGGGGCGGCGGTTTGTTAGACTGGGGGCGTGGAACTGTTTCAGCGCATTTTGAAGACGGCCATTGAAGGCGGCGCGTCGGACGTGCATTTGAAAATCGGCACGCCGGTCATTTTTCGCATCAACCGCGAATTGATCGCGGTGGATTCCCCCCACCCGACCCCGGAATGGATGGGAAAAATTGTCGAAGCCGTCACGCCGGTGCATTTGAAAAAGCGCCTCGACGAGGAACGGGAAATTGATTTTTCGTATTTTGTTCCGGGCGTCGGCCGTTTCCGCACCAATCTGTATCAACAGCGCGGCCAATGGTGTCTGGCCATGCGTTTCGTCAAGACCATTGTGCCGAGCTTTGAAGAACTCGGGTTGCTTCCGCAGGTGCGGAAAATCGCCGAATCCCCCCGCGGCATTGTGTTGGTGGCCGGAGCGACGGGTTGTGGCAAATCCACCACCCTCGCAGCCATGATTGAACACATCAACAGTAATTTCAAAAAACACATTATTACGCTTGAAGACCCGATTGAATACGTTTTTGAGGACAACCAGTCGGTGATTGAGCAACGGGAAGTTGGCCTCGACACGCTTTCGTTCCATCACGCGCTCCGGAACGTTCTGCGCCAGGACCCGGACATCATCATGATCGGTGAAATGCGGGATGACATCAGTTTTTCCGCGGCCATGAGTGCGGCGGACACGGGGCATCTGGTATTGTCCACGCTGCACACAACCAACGCGTCACAATCCATCAGCCGCATCCTTGAATTCTTCAAGGCCGAAGAGCGCGAGCAAATCCGCCGGCAAATCGCCGCCACCTTGTACGCGGTGGTCTGCCAGCGCATGGTCGGCACTCTGGACGGCAAATCAACCCCGGCTTTGGAAATCCTCATCAACACACCAATGGTCAAAAAACTCCTCGAAGACAACCGCCTCGACAAATTGCCCGCCGCCATAGAAACCAGCGTGGACGATGGCATGCTCACCTTCAATCAGTCCTTGTTCGATTTGGTCAAGGCGGGACGCGTGACGGAGAAAGAGGCCATGTCCAAAGCCACCAATCCCCAGGCCCTGGAAATGAATTTCAAAGGCATCTTCCTGGATGAAGGCCGTCGTATTATCAGCAGTTGATTCAACGTCTGCTGAACCGGCCATAAAACCCGCAATTGACTTAATCTCGACCTGGCGTATCGTTTTTCGGCATGCGAGTGTCGAAGAAAACTGATTATGCGTTGCGCGCCTTGTTTACATTGGTGGATCATTTTGGCGGTGCGCCGATACCGATTCGTGAACTGGCCCGGCGGAACGACGTTCCCAAACGTTTCCTCGAACAAATCATGCTCAAACTCAAGGCGCAAGGTTGGGTGGACAGCGTGGCCGGTGTGCGCGGCGGATATGTGCTCGCCAAAGATCCAGGCAAGATTACGATGGGTGAGGTGGTGAGGCTTTTTGACGGCATAATAGCGTCGATTGACTGTGTTTCGGTTACGGGTTACAAGCGGTGTTCGCAAGAGCCGGTCTGCCGGTTCAGGCGTGTGTTTCTCGACGCACGCAATTACGTTGCCGGGTTGATGGAGCACTCAACGCTCGCCGAAGTTTCCAAGGGCGCGCCAGTGTCAAAACAGGAGATTTCAGCCGGTTTTATTGGCGGAGAAGGCATTTAGGAAAAAATTCAAAAAACCAGTTGACAAGTCCGGCAGATCGTGGATAATAACGACAAACCAAGTCGTTAATAGAATGAAGAATGAAATTAAAAATATAGCTTCAAGTTGCTGCATTTGGCAGAAGTTTGCAGCAGGTGGAGCAGCGGTTTTTATTTCGTTAGAATGACGACTCAAAATGTCGCTATTTAAAACATCAAATTGGCTTTGCAAATTAGTGTGAAATTTATTGATATGAACTCGATTCAGATTAAATCGGAGAGCAGCGCCGATCAACAATCGGACTGGCTGGAAGTGGTCCGGCGGCAGGTTGGGTCGTTGCATTACGGCGTGGTGCAAATTGTCGTGCATGATTCACAAGTCACGCAGATTGAAAAAACCGAGCGCGTGCGGCTGGGGAAAGCCCGCGCACAAACAATTCAGGACGACCTGAAATAAACTCAAATGCCGGCCGGATGGCCGGAGGCGAAACAACACAACACAACGAAGACAACATGAAACTTAATCAGTTGATTCTTGCGACCTTTGCCGGGTTGCAATTTATTTTCCCGGCAACGGCTGCCGATGACACGGCCACCAACGCCACTGGCGCCGCGCAAGCCGAAATCCCCGCCTATACTGCGAGTGGCGGGGCCACCCAGTCCGTGGAAGCGGCGGAGATTGAAGCCTTGAAAAAAGAGGTTCAGGAACTGAGTCAAAAAGTCCAGACGCTCGCACATCAGCGCGATCTGGACCAGCAAACCAACACCGACACCGCCCAGCAGCAAATTCAGGATCTTGACCAAAAGGTGCGGATTCTCGAGCGCCAACGCGAACTGGACCAGGAGTCCGCCGCCGCTCTGGCCAAAACCCAGCCACGCATCACGGTCGGCGCGAATGGTTTCAGTTTCGGTTCCGCCGATTCGAATTTCGTGGTGGCCCTGCACGGCGTGGTGCAGGTGGACAGCCGCACCTTTCAGCAAAACGACAAGGTGCCGGGCAACGACAGCATTTTGTTGCGCCGGGCGCGCCCGATCCTTTCCGGAACCGTGTTCCGCGACTTTGACTTCCTTTTCGTGCCTGATTTTGGGAACGGCACACCCGGAGCCTCCAGCTCTGCGACCACGCCGAGCATTTACGACGCCTATGTGAATTATCGCTACTCGCCGGCGTTCCAGATCCAAGCTGGCAAATTCAAGGCACCGGTCGGGCTGGAGCAATTGCAGGCGGACGTCAACACCTCTTTAAATGAACGTTCGCTGGTCACGGACCTGGTGCCGAACCGGGACCTGGGTTTCGAACTGCACGGTGACATTGCCGGCGGCGTGTTGAGTTATGCGGCCGGCATCTTCAACGGCGTGGGCGACGCCCGCAACTCGAGCAACATCGGTTTTCAGGATGACCGGGAATTTGACGGGCGATTGTTCATCCAGCCATTCAAGCAAACCAGCCTCAAGCCCCTTCAAAACCTGGGCTTTGGCGTTGGCGGCAGTTGGGGTGATTCGTCCATCACCAACACCCTCGAATTGCCAAACACGACGGGCGGGTCACAGCCGGGATACTTCACGGACGGGCAGCAGCAATTCTTCGCCTACACCAACGGCGTGGTGGCCGCCCGCTCTCACTGGCGGCTGTCACCGCAAGGCTATTATTACTATGGCCCGCTGAGTTTGATGGGTGAATATACGATTTCCGACCAGGACGTACGCAACGGTGCACATTCGGCGGATTTGCAAAACACCGCCTGGGAAATCTCCGGCGGCTGGGTGTTGACGGGCGAGGACGCCACGTTCAACGGTGTGACGCCGAAGCATCCGTTTAACCCCCATAACGGTCAATGGGGAGCATTGCAGGTGGTGGGACGTTACGCGGAACTGGACGTTGACAACGCGGCTTTTCCATTTTACGCGAATCCGGCGGCATCGGCTTCCGAGGCACGGTCATGGTCGGCAGGATTGAACTGGTATTTGAACCAGAACATCCGGGTCAACGCCAGTTTCTCCCATACCTCATTTAGCGGCGGTGGCAACGCCACCGGCAGCGCGGCCGCATCTCCGCCGGGCAGCGTTACCGGTCATTCAGAAGACGTGTTCTTCACCCGCGTGCAAATCGGCTTTTAACCAAAAAATACGACCCCATGAAAACATTCCTGAAAATTCTTGTTCCGCTGGCTTTCTCCCTTGCCGTTGCGGCCAGCGCAAAGGAAATCAAACTTCTGAATGTCTCCTACGACCCCACCCGCGAGTTGTATCAGGATTACAACGCTGCGTTCGCCAGATATTGGAAGGCCAAAACCGGCGACAACGTGGTCGTCGCGCAATCGCACGGCGGTTCCGGCAAACAGGCGCAGTCCGTCATCAACGGTCTCGAAGCCGACGTCGTCACGCTCGCGCTGGCTTATGACATTGACGCGATTTCGCAACAGGCAAAGTTGCTGCCCGCCGACTGGCAAAAACGTCTGCCGGACAACAGCACGCCTTACACCTCGACCATTGTGTTTCTCGTGCGCAAGGGAAACCCGAAAGGCATCAAGGATTGGGACGACCTCGTGAAGTCAAACGTGGTGGTCGTGACGCCGAATCCGAAAACCTCCGGCGGCGCGCGCTGGAATTACCTCGCCGCGTGGGCTTACGCGCTCGACAAATATGGTCATGACGACGCCAAGGCGCGCGACTTCGTCAAGCGGCTTTACAAGAACGTGCCCGTGCTCGATTCCGGCGCGCGCGGCTCAACCACGACGTTCGTTGAGCGCGAAATCGGCGACGTGTTGCTCGCGTGGGAAAATGAGGCATATCTCGCCATCAAACAATTCGGCGCGGACAAGTTTGACATCGTTACCCCGCCGCTGAGCATCCTGGCCGAGCCGCCGGTGGCCGTCGTGGACAAGGTGGCGAAGAAGCACGGGACGACCGAGGTGGCGAGGGCTTATCTCGAATACCTTTACTCCGACGAAGGCCAGGACATCGCCGGCCGGAATTTTTATCGTCCGCGCTCGGAAAAGGCCGCGGCGAAATATGCCAGCCAGTTCAGCCCGGTGAAACTCGTTACCGTGGACGAGGTTTTCGGCGGCTGGCAGAAAGCCCAAAAAAACCATTTCGCCGGCAACGGGGTCTTTGACCAGATCTTCCAACCATAAAACCGGTTCGTGGTTCCTCTGCGATGGGGGTGGCGGCCGGTAAAGGCCGACCGTCGCCCCACGCAAAAGAGAGACCCCCGGCCCAATCGAAAACGTTATGTCAATCGTTGCAACTCAATCCCAAATCGCCGCCCAACCGCCACTGGCGCGCCAGCGTTCCATCGCCGACCTGCTTGCGCCGCTGGATCAAATCGCCGCCCATTCACCCAACCTCGTGGCGAACCACGACGCCATTTTTGAAACCGGGGGTGAGACTTACACCCTGCCGCGATATTTGTTTGTTGGGCCGAAGGGCGGCGACACGCCGATTCGCATCGGGATTTTTGCGGGCATTCATGGTGATGAGCCGGAAGGCGTGCGCGCGGTGGTTCAATTTCTCAAATTGCTGGAAGCCAGGCCGGAACTGGCCGCCGGTTATTATTTGTCGTTCTATCCGGTCTGCAATCCGACCGGCTTCGAAGACGGCACGCGCCACTCGCGCAACGGCAGGGATTTGAACCGCGAATTCTGGAGCAACTCCAGCGAACCCGAAGTCCGGCTGTTGCAGGCCGAACTCATTTCGCGTTCCTTCAATGGCATTATTTCGCTGCACACCGATGACACCAGTGACGGCTTTTACGGCATCGTGCGCGGCGCGACGTTGACCAAGCATCTCATTGAGCCTGCGTTGCAGGCCGCCGGGAAATTTCTGCCGCGCGACCGGCGTCCAATCATTGACGGCTTCCAGGCGCGCGACGGCGTCATCCGCGATGCTTACGATGGCGTGTTGAGCGCGCCGCCGAAAGTACGGCCGCGTCCATTTGAAATCATCCTCGAAACGCCCCAGGCGCCGCCGACCTTTTTGAAGGAATGCGCGTTTGTCGCGGCGCTCAAAACCATTTTGACCGAATACCGCAAATTCATCGCTTACGCACCAAACCTGTAACATTAACATTATATGAGCCGAATATTCAATGACATTACTGAAACCATTGGCAACACCCCGCTCGTGCGCCTAAACCGCACGGCGAAAAAGCACGGCGCCATCGCCGACGTGCTGCTCAAACTCGAATTCTTCAACCCGCTCTCCAGCGTCAAGGACCGCATTGGCATCGCCATGATTGACGACGCGCTCAAGTCCGGGGCCATCAGCCAGGGCACCGTGCTTATCGAGCCGACCAGCGGCAACACCGGTATTGCGCTGGCGTTCGTCGCGGCGGCGAAGGGGCTGAAACTCATTTTGACGATGCCCGAAACGATGAGTCTGGAACGCCGAAAACTGTTGAAAATTCTTGGCGCGAAGCTCGTGCTTACCGAGGGCGCCAAGGGCATGAAGGGCGCCATTGCCAAGGCCGAGGAACTGAATAAACAAATTCCCAACAGCTTCATTCCCCAGCAGTTTTCCAATCCAGCCAACCCGGAAATCCATCGCAAAACCACCGCCGAGGAAATCTGGCGCGACACTGACGGCAAGGTGGACTTTGTCGTCGCGGGCGTGGGCACCGGCGGCACCATCACCGGCATTGCGGAGGTCATCAAGAAACGCAAGCCGTCATTCAAGGCGGTTGCCGTTGAGCCGGCAAAGTCGCCGGTCATTTCCGGCGGCGCGCCCGGCCCGCACAAGTTGCAGGGCATCGGGCCGGGTTTCATTCCGGCGAACTTGAACACCAAAATCGTGGACGAAGTCATCAAGGTGAACGAGGAGGATTCCGGCCCGATTTCCAAGGAGGTCAACCAGCTAGATGGCATTCCCATCGGCATTTCCAGCGGAGCGGCGGTCTGGGCGGCGTTGCAGGTGGCCAAACGCCCGGAAAACAAGGGCAAAACCATCGTGGCCATTGTGCCATCGTCATCCGAACGCTACCTTTCCACGTGGCTGTTCACTGACATCAACACTGACGCCGACGACGTCAGCAATCTATTTTCGCGTGATGCATAATTGCATTCAACCAATTCCACAATATCATTAACAACCAACGAGTCATTTAGATTATGAGCATTCAAACAAAAGGTCTTAGCACGCTGGCGCTGCACGCCGGCCAGGTCCCCGATCCCACCACCGGTTCACGCGCCGTGCCGATTTACCAGACGACGTCCTACGTCTTCAAAAATACCGAGCACGCGGCGAATCTTTTCGCCTTGAAGGAATTCGGGAACATTTACACCCGCATCATGAACCCGACCACCGATGTTTTCGAACAGCGCATTGCCGCGCTGGAAGGCGGCACCGGCGCGCTCGGCGTGGCGTCCGGTTCGGCGGCCATCACTTTTGCGCTGCTCGCCATCACCCGGGTGGGCGATGAAATCGTGGCGGGAAACAACCTTTACGGCGGCACTTACCAGCTCTTCCATTATACTCTGCCCAAGCTGGGCCGCACGGCGAAGTTCGTGAACTCCCGCGACCCGGAAGCGTTCCGCAAGGCCATCACGTCCAAGACCCGCGCCCTCTACATCGAGACCGTTGGCAATCCCAAGCTCGACGTGCCGGATTTTGAGGCGATCGCCAAAATCGCGCACGAGGCCGGTCTTCCGCTCGTCGTGGACAACACGGTCGGCGTCGGCTTGGTGCGGCCGTTTGATCACGGCGCGGACATCATCGTCACGTCGGCCACGAAATACGTCGGCGGTCACGGTACGTCCATTGGCGGCGTCATCGTGGATTCCGGCAAGTTCAAGTGGAACAACGGTAAGTTCCCCGAATTCACGGAACCCGATCCGAGCTATCACGGCCTGGTTTATTGGGATGCATTGAGCAACGTGCCCGGTATGGGCAACGTGGCCTTCATCCTCAAGGTGCGCGTCACCCTGTTGCGCGACATCGGCGCGGCGCTCAGTCCGTTTAACTCGTTTCTTTTTTTGCAGGGACTGGAAACGCTGCCGCTCCGCCAGAAACAACATTCCGCCAACGCGCTCGAAATCGCCAAATGGCTCAAGACGCATCCGCTCGTCAAATGGGTCACCTATTCCGGTCTGCCGGACGATCCCAGCCACAAGGTTGCCGCGAAGTATCTGAAACACGGCTTCGGCGGTCTGGTTGGCTTTGGCGTCAAGGGCGGACTGGAAGCGGGTAAGAAATTCATCAACTCGGTGAAGCTGCTCTCGCACCTGGCCAACATCGGCGATGCCAAGAGCCTGGTGATTCATCCGGCTTCGACCACACACTCGCAGTTGACGCCGGCCGAATTGGAAGAAACCGGCGCCACGTCGGATTATGTCCGCCTCTCCGTTGGTTTGGAAGACGTGGAGGACATCAAGGCGGACATTGATCAGGCGCTCCAAGCGTCTCAAAGTTAAGCCTGAAACATCATGTCCGACAAACTTTTTGACAGCAGCGACAACGCCCGGCACGCCAATCCGTTGCGGCATGTGCAATCAGTCGTGCTGGACGGCGTGTTGAAGCTGGAGCTGGGTGGCGAATTGTCGGGCGTGACGGTGGCGTACGAGACCTACGGTCAACTGAACTCGGCCCAAGACAACGCCGTGCTTGTCTGCCACGCCATCAGCGGCGATTCGCACGTTGCCCGGCACAATGATGAAGACGATCCCGGCTGGTGGGACATTGTGGTTGGTCCCGGCAAGCCGATTGACACGAACCGCTTCTTCGTCATCTGCCCGAATCTGCTGGGCGGCTGCCGGGGCACGACCGGCCCTGGCAGCATCAATCCCGCAACGGGAAAACCCTATGGCCGGAGTTTTCCCACGGTCACCATCGGCGACATGGTCGAAGTGCAGCGCCGGCTGCTGGAACACCTGGGCATCCGCCGGTTGCTGGCCATTGTCGGCGGCTCGGTTGGCGGACATCAGGCGTTAACCTGGGCCACGCGCCATCCCGATTGGGTCCGCGGCGTCATCCCCATTGCCACCTCGCCGAGACTGACCAGCCAGTCGCTCGCGTTTGACGTGGTGGGCCGCAATGCCATCCTGCATGATCCGCATTTTCACGGAGGGCAGTACTACGACAAACCGCACGGTCCCGACGTCGGCCTGGCCATCGCGCGGATGATCGGCCACATCACCTATCTCTCGCGCGAGGCGATGACCGAGAAATTCGACGCCAATCGCCTCCACCCGCGCGACGTCGCGATCCAGTTTGAAAAGAAATTCTCCGTCGGCTCGTACCTGGGTTATCAAGGCACGAAATTTGTGGAGCGTTTCGACGCCAACAGCTACCTGACGCTTTCGCTGGCCATGGATCTGTTTGACCTGGGCGGCATGCCCGAACAACTGGCCGCCGCGTTTCGCAGCGCCCGCTGCCGCTGGCTTGTGATCAGCTTTTCCGGCGACTGGCTGTTTCCGCCCGACCAGTCCCGCGACATCGCCCAGGCGCTCCTTGCCAACAATGCCGAGGTCAGCTACTGCAACGTCCAAAGCAACTGCGGCCACGACGCCTTCCTGCTGCCGGATGACCTGGCCGCCTATGGCGAAATTATCCGGGCTTTTTTGGACAACCTCTCCGCGGTCCCCAACGCGGCCGCCGCCGCACAAGACGAGCCGCACGCCCCGACCAGCATATTTCATCAACGCCGTCTCGACTACGACCGCATCGTTGAACTGATTCCGGGCGGCGCGAGCGTGCTCGACCTCGGCTGCGGCTCGGGAAGATTGCTGGCGCGCCTCAAGGAGAAAAATCACCGGCGGTTGGTCGGGGTGGAACTGGATGAACAAAAAATTCTCGCTTCCCTCCGCCGCAACCTCGACGTCGTCCAGGCCGATTTGAACCAGGGCCTGCGTTCTTTCGCCGATCAACAATTTGACTGCGTTGTGCTTTCCCAGACCCTGCAGGCGGTGCATGACGTGGAGGCCGTCATCAACGAAATGCTCCGCGTCGGGCGCACCGGCATCGTCAGTTTCCCGAATTTCGCCTACCACAAACTGCGCCGCATGCTCGCCGAGGACGGCCGCGCTCCCAAGTCCGCCGGCGTGTTGCATTATGAATGGCACAATACGCCCAACATCCGTTTTCTTACCATTGCCGACTTCGACGACTTCTGCCGCAGCAAGAACGTCCGGGTGTACCGTCGGATTGCCCTGGATACGGAGGCCGGGGTTGAAGTCTCGAATGATCCGAATCTCAACGCCGATCTGGCCATCTTCGTGATCAGCCGCGAGAGCCGGACAATGTCATCATCGGAACAGCGTCCGCCCGCCGGGGAGGCCCGCAGACAAGTTCAATTTTAAATGTTGAAGAACAAAAAGATCGTATGAACGAAACCCCCGCCACCAAGGTCACCGCCAACGAATTGCTCAAGGAAAACGGGCCTACCCTCGCCGGGACCGTCGCGTCCACGCTGGCGGACCCGCAGGCGAACCATTTTTCGGAGGATGACGTGCAACTCCTCAAATTTCACGGCGTTTACCAGCAGGACGACCGCGATTTGCGCAAGCAGGGCAAAAAATACATCATGATGATCCGCGGACGCATTCCCGGCGGCGTGATGACGCCGAAGCAGTGGTGCGTGTTCGACGACCTCGCCTCGCAATACGGCAACAACACGCTCCGCATCACCACGCGCCAGAGCATCCAATTTCACGGCGTCGTGAAATCCGGGCTGCGGGCACTCATCAAAAAAATCAACGAGTCACTGCTCTCCACGCTCGCCGCGTGCGGCGACGTGAACCGGAACGTGCTCGCGCCGCCCACGCCCGCCTACACCAGCGCACGCCAGCAGGTGTTCGAGGATTGCGTCCGCGTGGCCGGGGCACTGCGTCCGCAGACCAGGGCATATCACGCCATCTGGATTGACGGCGTGCAGCTCAACCTTGACGACCCGGCGAACAAGGATTTCACGGACCCGCTCTACGGCAAAACTTATCTGCCGCGCAAACTCAAAATCGCCTTCGTAATTCCACCGGTGAACGACCTGGATGTTTTCACGAACTGCCTTGGGTTCATCGCCATCGTCGAGAACAACCAGCGTATTGGTTACAACCTCGCCGTCGGTGGAGGCATGGGCCGCAGCCACGGCAATGAGCAAACTTATCCGCGCCTTGCGGATGTCATCGGCTTTTTCACGCCGGACAAACTCATCGAGGTTGCAAAGGCCGTGCTGACGATTCACCGCGATTTCGGCAACCGCGCCGACCGCAAGCGCGCGCGCCTCAAATACGTTGTGGCCGAGCGCGGCGTGGAATTCATGCGCGACGAAGTGAACAAACGCGCCGGCATCATGCTTGAGCCGGCGAAGCCTTACAAATTCACGACCACCAGCGACCTCTATGGCTGGTACAAGGCCGTGGATGAGAAATGGTTTCTCACGCTGTTCGTCGGGATGGGCCGGGTGAAGGACGCGCAGAAAACCGCGTTGCGCCAGATTGCGGAGAAATTTTCCGGCATCGAGTTCCGCTTGTCCGCGAACCAAAACGTGATTCTTGCGAACGTGTCCGATGCCGACAAGACCGGCATCAATGCGGTTCTTGCACAGCATGGCGTGAAGACCGAAAATCAGGCGAGCGTGTTGCACGCGGCTTCGATGGCCTGCCCCGCGCTGCCCACCTGCGGTCTCGCGCTGGCGGAATCCGAGCGCATGTTGCCCGGATTGATTGATCGCATTGAAAAGCTTTGTGCCGAAGCCGGGCTTGCCGGACAGGAAATCATCATCCGTTCCACCGGCTGCCCGAACGGCTGTTCGCGGCCTTACATGGCGGAGATCGCATTCGTCGGCAAAGCTCCGGGACGCTATCAGGTCTGGCTTGGCGGCGACACGTCCGGCACACGCCTCAACCGCGTTTGGAAAGACATGGTCAAGGACGCCGACATCGAAAACGAATTGCGCCCCGTCCTCGCGCGCTATGCGAAAGAGCGCAACAACGGCGAACGTTTTGGCGACTGGGTCGAGCGAGTGTTGTGGAAAGAGCAACCCGCCGCTGCGAACTGATTTTTCATGACTCCCGACCAAATCGCCAAAGCCAACGCCGAGTTGCGTTCCCAATCGCCGCTCGAAATCGTCCGCTGGGCCATCGTACAGGCCCGGGGGCGTGCGATTATTTCGACGAATTTTCGTCCTTACGAGGCAGTCATTCTGCATCTCTGCGTGCAGGTGCAGCCGGACATTCCGGTGCTGTGGGTGGATCACGGGTACAATCGTCCGGCGACTTACACGCACGCCGAGCAGTTAAAAAAAATCCTCAAGTTGAATCTCAAGCTTTGCCTGCCGAAAATTTCCGCCGCGCATCGCGATGCGGTTTTCGGACCGATTCCGACCACCGACGACGAGGCTGGACTGAAGACGTTCAGCGCCGTGATGAAGCTCGAACCATTTCAACGCGGCATGAAGGAATTGTCGCCGGACGTCTGGATTACTGCGCTACGTAAAGTGCAAAATCCAAGCCGGGCGGGCCTCGACATCGTTTCCGAGGACAAGAATTACAATACGCTCAAGGTCAACCCCGTGTTTTACTGGAGCGACACGGACATGGAGAATTATTTGAAGCAGTATAACCTTCCGAGCGAGTGGGATTACTTCGATCCCGCAAAAGCCGACGAGAAGCGTGAATGCGGTCTGCACGCAAGTTGGGGCGCGGACGCCGTGGTTTCATCCGGTGCTGGCATTTGACGGCTGAATCGGGAATCATCCGCGTAACCGAAAATGAATTCGTATCATCTCGACCATCTTCAATATCTCGAAGCGGAAGCGATTCACGTCATGCGCGAGGTCGCAGCGGAATTTGACCGGCCCGCGCTCCTGTTCTCCGGCGGCAAGGATTCCATTTGCCTCCTGCGTCTCGCGGAAAAGGCGTTCCGCCCGTCCGACATCCCGATGCCGTTCCTCAACGTGGACACAGGGCATCACTTTCCGGAGCTGAACGAGTTTCGCGACCGCCGCGCGCAGCAACTCGGCGCGAAACTCATTGTGCGCAAAGTCGAAGACGCAATCAGTAAAGGCATCGCCATTCCCTCGCCGGGTGAAATCAGCCGCAATCGTTTGCAGATTCCCACGCTGCTGGCCGCCATCGAGGAATTCCGTTTCGACTGCTGCATCGGCGGCGCGCGGCGCGACGAGGAAAAAGCCCGCGCCAAGGAGCGATTCTTCAGTTTCCGTGACGGCTTTGGCCAGTGGGATCCGAAAAATCAGCGCCCGGAAATCTGGAATCTCTACAACGCCCGCGTCAATCCGGGTGAAAACATGCGCGTGTTCCCGCTCTCGAATTGGACCGAGATGGATGTGTGGGAATACATCCGCAAAGAGAATCTGGAAGTCCCGATGATTTATTTCAGTCATCGTCGGAAATGTGTCCGCCGTCACGGCCAGTGGTTACCGGTAAATGACCTCGTGCCGCCACGGAACGGCGAGCGCGTGGAAGAACTCGTCGTTCGCGTCCGAACCATCGGCGACATCATCAGCACCGGCATGGTCGAGAGCCGGGCCGACAGCGTGGACGACATCATTGCCGAAATTGCCGCCGCGCGTGTGACCGAACGCGGTTCGCGGGCCGATGACAAGGCCGGCGATGCCGCGATGGAAGACCGGAAGAAAGCCGGGTATTTTTGAGTTCCGATTCCCCATCTCTGACCATGCATCCGATTGAAATCCTCCGGTTCAACACCTGCGGCAGCGTGGACGACGGCAAGTCCACGCTCATCGGCCGGCTGCTTTACGATTCCAAGAACCTCATGGAGGACCAGCTTGAGGCGCTCGAACGCTCCGCCGACATCACGGGCGGCGGCCAGATCAATCTTGCGAATCTCACCGATGGCCTGCGCGCCGAGCGCGAGCAGGGCATAACGATTGACGTGGCGTATCGTTATTTTGCCACGCCGCGCCGCAAGTTCATCGTCGCCGACACGCCGGGCCACGTGCAATACACGCGCAACATGGTCACGGGCGCATCCACCGCGAACCTGTCCATCGTGCTGGTGGACGCGCGTCAGGGAGTCATCGAGCAGAGCCGGCGACACACCTACATTTCAGCGCTGCTCGGCATCCCGCACCTGGTGATCGCCGTGAACAAAATGGATTTGGTGGATTGGAGCCGGGAGCGTTTTCGGGAAATCCGCGATCAATTTGAAGATTTTCTGCCGCGGCTCGATGTGTTCCGGGACGTGAAGTTCATTCCCATCAGCGCGCTCAATGGCGATAACGTCGTCGAATTCTCGAAACACACACCATGGTACGAAGGCCCGACGCTGCTCGGTCATTTGGAGAACGTCCACATCGCCAGCGATTGGAATTTAAGTGCATTCCGTTTTCCCGTGCAATGGGTCAATCGTCCCAACAACCCGCGCGATCCGAAGCTTCACGACTTCCGCGGGTTCAGCGGGCAAATCGCCGGTGGCATCGTGAAGATCGGGCAGAAAGTGATGGTGCTGCCTGGCGGATTGAGGAGCACCGTGAAGGACATCTGGATTTACGACGGTTCACTCCAGGAAGCCTTCTGCCCGCAACCTGTCACCTTGGTGCTCGAACACGACATTGACGTCAGCCGTGGCGACATGATCATCGGCCGGGAAAACCTTCCCGGCATGAGCACCGACCTGCACGCCAGAGTTTGTTGGATGCATACGCATCCGCTTCAGCGCGGCAAAAAATATTTCCTGAAGCACACCACGCAAACCGTCCAGGCCGTCATCACGGACATTGAAGATCGCATCAACGTCTCCACCTTCGAGCCGGAACCTGATGCTCCGGAACTCGCGTTGAACGACATCGGCGAAATCCGTCTGAAGACTTCCAAGCCGCTCATCTTCGACGGTTACGCGACGAACCGTCTGACCGGCTCGTTCATTCTGATTGAACCGGGCGCAAACGCGACCGCCGGTGCTGGCATGCTTTTCCCGCCCATGGAAATCGTGAAACCCGAGTACAACGACTTTGCGATTTGAAAAAGATCCGTCTATGGCAAACCAAGGCATTGTCTATCTGGTAGGAGCTGGTCCTGGTGACACTGGATTGTTCACCGTGCGCGGCGTTGAGTTGCTCGCCCGCGCCGAAGTGGTGATTTACGACGGCTTGGTCAACCGCGAACTGCTTCGCCTCGCGCCGGCCTCGGCGGAAATCATTTACGGCGGCAAACATGACCGTACCCGCTGCGTGTCACAGGATGAGCTGAACGCGCTCCTTCTTGCCAAAGCGCGTGAAGGCAAACGCGTGGTGCGACTCAAGGGCGGAGATCCTTGCCTGTTTGGCCGGGGCGGTGAGGAGGCGGAGTTGCTCGCCGAGGCGGGCATTTCATTCGAGGTGGTTCCCGGCGTTTCTTCGATCCAATCTGTGCCGTGCTACGCTGGCATTCCGCTGACGCATCGGAATCACAACTCCAGTGTCATCATCGTCACCGGCCACGAAGGACCGTCGTCACCGGCGAACAAAGTGGACTGGGCACAACTCGCCAACATTCCCGGCACGATTGTGGTGCTGATGGGATTGAGAAACATCCGCCAGATTGCGGCGACGCTGATTGCCCACGGGCGTTTGGCGGAAACGCCCGCCGCCATCGTCAGCCGGGGCACGACGAGCCGGCAAAGGACCGTTGCTGGCACGCTCTCCACCATCGCAGACCTGGCCGATCAGGCAAACCTTCCTCCGCCAGCGGTGACGGTGATTGGCAATGTGGTAAACCTGCGGGAAAAGCTAAACTGGTTTGAACAACGTCCACTGTTTGGCCGGCGCGTGGTTGTCGCGCAGCGGGCTGATTTAGCGCGTTCCTTGGTGGCCTTGCTCCACGAACGCGGCGCACAAGTGCTGGAAGTTCCTGCCACCCGCTGGAGGCCGCCTGCGGACGGCGTGAGGCTGAATCAGGCGCTGGCTGAATTGAAATCCTACGACTGGATCCTCTTCAGCAGCCCTGTTTGCATCGAATTTTTCTTCGCGCGTTTTTTCCAGACTTACGACGACCTGCGCGAACTCGGCAACGTGCGGTTATGCACGTACGGGCCGATGACGGCGCAGAAACTGCGCGAGTGGCGCTTGCACCCGGCGGCTGTTGCCGCCGATCACAAGACGCGGCTGATCATGGAGGCCATCAAGAAGTGCGGCGATATGCGCGGGCAAAGATTCCTGGTGCTTCGCGGCGAATCGGCGTGGGAAAAAGTTCCGGAAGCGCTTGCGGAATCAGGGGCCATCGTTGACGCGGTGGAGTGCTACGCCGCCAAACCGGAAATGAGCGACCCAACCGGCGATGTCGCCAGGCTGGTTGAAGAAGGCGCGGACTGGATTGTCTTCGCCAGCGGCCTGGCCATCGAACACTTCCATGCCCGGTTTGACCTGCCAAAGTTAATGGCGCGCTTCCCGGGCACACGACTGGCAATTGCCAATGTCAGCATCAAGTGGGCATTGGATAACCTGGGCTTGGAACCCGCGGTGATTGCCAGGTCCAACGATGTCGAGAGTCTGGTGAATGCGATCACCAAAGCCATACACTCCGACGATTTCTCCACGATCAGCAGCGGATCCCGCATGAACGAAACTGACCGGGTTACCGGGGGTTTGTACAATTACGTAAAATGAGAAAATGAAAACTGACCTGTTTGTCCGAGTAAACAAATACACCGAACACCAGTCCATCCGTTCTCCAGAACTGCAAACACTGTGTGCCGGCACATTTTCGCATCGCGGTTTCCCGCGATCCCCAATTACCTTCGGCCACTTCCGCAATATCATAAACCATCGCTAACAAACCATACGCATCATGAGCATTCAAACAAAAGGTTCCAACACGCTGGCGCTTCATGCCGGCCAGGTCCCCGATCCCACCGCCGGCCTGGTGCCCGTTACTGGGTGAAGAATTGCTTTCGCTGCGTTTTAACAACGATTATACCGCTGACAGACATTCGCATGGCAAAGAAAACAACCAGCGTGCTGCCCGGCTTCAAGCTGACGCTTGGCTACACCCTGCTTTATCTCAGCCTCATCGTCCTGATTCCGCTGGCCTGCACGGTTTGGAAAACCAGCACGCTGACGTGGGACCAGTTCTGGCATACCGTCACCGCTCCGCGCGTGATGGCATCGTATCGCCTGAGTTTCGGCGCGTCGTTTCTGGCGGCGCTGACGAATCTGTTTTTCGGCCTGCTCGTCGCGTGGGTGTTGGTTCGCTACCAGTTTTGGGGCAAACGGTTCGTGGATGCGCTGGTGGACCTGCCGTTTGCGCTACCGACGGCGGTGGCCGGCATCGCGTTGACGGCGGTCTATGCGCCGCACGGCTGGATCGGCCGATGGCTCGCACCGCTCGGAATCCAGGTTGCCTTCACCCGGCTCGGCGTATTCGTTGCGCTCACGTTCATCGGGCTGCCGTTCATTGTTCGCACCGTGCAGCCGGTACTGGAAGATTTCGATCTCGAAATTGAAGAATCCGCCGCCAGTCTCGGCGCGAACCGCTGGCAGACGTTCTGGCGCGTCACTTTGCCCATGTTACGGCCGGCGTTGTTGACCGGCTTCACGCTTGCGTTTGCCCGCGCGCTCGGCGAATACGGCTCGGTCGTTTTCATTTCCGGCAACATGCCGATGAAAACCGAAATCACGCCGCTGCTCATCATCACCAAGCTCGAGGAATTTGATTATCCCGGCGCCACGGCCATTGCGGTTACGATGCTGGTCGCATCCTTCGTGTTGTTGCTGACCATTAATTTTCTCCAATGGTGGAGCCATCGCCATCACCGGCCCGTTTGATCTATGACTCCTGCTTCAACCCTCACCGCTCCGCGCCGCGCTGCTCCCCGCCGCGTGACGGCCGAGCCGCCGTTCGTGCGCTGGCTGCTCATCGGTACCGCGTTGTTGTTTCTCGGTTTGTTTCTGTTCGTGCCCTTGGCGGCGGTTTTCGCGGAAGCATTTGCCAAAGGTATCGGTTTCTATCTTCACACGTTCGACGATGTGGACACCGTGGCGGCCATCAAACGGACTTTCATCGTCGCCGGCATCGCCGTGCCGCTAAATTGCGTCTTTGGCGTCGCGGCGGCCTGGGCGATCGCCAAATTCGATTTCCGAGGGAAGACCGTGCTGATTACACTGATCGACCTGCCGTTCACGGTTTCACCCGTGGTTGCGGGCATGGTTTACGTGTTGCTGTTCGGCGCGCAGGGGTTGCTCGGGCCGTGGCTGTTGGCGCACGATATCAAAATTATTTTCGCCATGCCGGGTATTGTGCTGGCGACGATGTTTGTGACCTTCCCGTTCGTGGCGCGCGAATTGATACCGCTCATGCAAGCGCAGGGCCGCACCGAGGAAGAGGCCGCGCACGTGCTCGGCGCGAGCGGCTGGCAGACGTTCTGGCGGGTGACGATGCCCAACATCAAATGGGGTCTGATCTACGGTGTCATCCTTTGCAACGCGCGGGCGATGGGCGAGTTTGGCGCAGTGTCGGTGGTCACCGACAAAATCCGCGGACCGGGGGGGACAAATACCATTCCGCTGCACGTCGAAGCTCTATATTATGATTACAATTTCGCCGGGGCCTTTGCCGTGGCGTCGCTGCTGACGTTTCTGGCGCTGGTCACGCTGGTGCTGAAAACCTGGGTGGAACGCAAAAACACCGCGCTGCGCGGAACGGAAAACTGATTAAACGCATGAGTGTTGAAGTCCTCAACGTCACCAAAAAATTCGGCCAGTTCACCGCGCTCGACAACGTGAGCCTGAAGGTCGAATCCGGCGAACTCGTGGCCCTGCTTGGCCCGTCCGGTTCGGGCAAAACCACGCTGCTCCGCATCATCGCCGGGCTGGAATTTCCCGACCCTGGCAATGCGCAGGTTTTGTTTTACGGCGAGGACGTGACCACGATTCCTGCCAGCCAGCGCAAGGCCGGTTTCGCCTTTCAGCATTATGCACTGTTCCGGCACCTGAACGTCTTTGAAAACATCGCTTTCGGCCTGCGCGTCCGTCCGCGTCCGGTCCGCCCCAACGAAGCCGAGATCCACGCGCGGGTGGAAAAACTGCTGAAGCTGATCCAGATGGAGCCGCAGGCCCGGCGCTTTCCCTCGCAGCTTTCCGGCGGCCAGCGCCAGCGCGTTTCGCTGGCCCGCGCACTCGCGGTCGAACCAAAGGTGCTGTTGCTCGACGAGCCGTTTGGCGCGCTCGATGCCAAGGTGCGGAAGGAACTGCGCCGCTGGTTGCGCCGATTGCATGACGAAATCCACATCACGACGCTGTTCGTGACGCACGACCAGGAGGAGGCGCTGGAAGTGGCCGACCGCGTGGCCATTTTGCGCGTGGGTCGCATCGAGCAAATCGGCACGCCGGAGGAAATTTACGACAACCCGGCCTCGCCGTTCGTTTATGATTTTCTCGGCAATGTGAACCTGTTCAGCGGCCGGGTGCGCGACGGCACCGTCGTCATCGGCGACACCAAAATCGCGGTGCCGGAAACCGCCGGCGAGTCCGACTCGGACGCCATCGCCTTCGTGCGGCCGCACGACATTCGCGTCACCCGCGAACCGGGCGGCCCGGCGACGCTGGCGGCGCGCGTCATTCGCAGCAACGCCGCGGGCCCGCTGGCGAATCTTGAACTGGTGCGGCTCGACACGGGCGGACAATTCACCGTGCAGTTGAGCAAGGAACAATTCCAGCAATTGCAGCCGAAAACGGGCGAACCGGTGTTCGTGGAATTGCGGAACGTGAAGGTTTTCGCCGACGATTATTCGATTTGAACCCGGCTGCAAACCCTGAGAGGCTGGTGTCGACGGACGAACTTTTTTGGAAATTATTATTTCCACGCCTGCCGCCCGATTTGCAAAGGCGCAAGATTAGCACCCTCCTGGCGGTTCTGTGGGTTGGCCTGCTCCTGGGCGGCCTGATTGCGTTGATGATGGTCTTACAGGCATAATATTGCCTACTTGCATTTCGTCCAGTTGCCATTCACCTCGTGTCCTTGCCAAATTGTGGCAAGCAATTCATTGAAGGAACAATTCCAGGCAGAGATATGGCCACTTCAATCTGGCCGCGCCCTTGCGGCAGAGGATTCTCGGTCGCTGGTTCGATTCCGACCCTCGCCTCCAGCTTCGATGCTTGGGCATCAACGAGTTGTGAAGAACCAAGTTGCAACTGCCAGCAAAACTGCCAGCAGACGGCGGACTTGGTGAAACTCGGCAACGACTCGCCAAAACTCCGCTGAAACTCCGGCAACACTCGCTGACAGGCAATTTGTCCGCGTCGGATTGTGTAAAGCTTACACAACGCGGAGCCAGAGCAGGCTTATCCGGCCGACCAGCCGTCCTGCCAGAGGTCAATGAGGTTACGGATCCCTGTCATCTTCTAAATTTTGTCAGATCCCGACCGTGAAAAACAACCATCGTCTTGGTTCGAGTTTGCTGCATCAAACAAACCGGAGCGGCCATTGCTGCTAAAGGATTTGATCCGGCAAGTCCGTGCTGAATTGACCGAGGGGGTCAATGAGCGCGAACGGAACAATGAGCCGGGCATGTTCGTCGTCTCGAAAACCTGACGTTGGATGTCAATTTTGTGATTGAAAAGGAGCAGACGCTCGACAGCGGAGCCTAGCTAAAAAAACCATTTGCCGAGAGATGTTCAAATTTTAACAAAAAGTATTTGTGTTTTTGACTGCCAGCAAATCACGCAGACGTTTGAGAACCATGGGCTGACCTGGTATCGGAACGAGGAGTTGAGCGAATTGTTACCGGACTGGAACAGGTCTTTGAACCGCATCCTCAATTAACGCATATACCATGCAAACCAAAGGAAACATCATCACTGGCAAATACATATCGCCTGAAAAACTATTGGACGTCCGCTGGCTTGAAAAGCGCATCGAAGTTTTGAAGCGCGATGGAGAGCGGTGTCAGGGCATGGATGAGTTATTTCAACTCGTTTGCACATGTGCCATGATTTGCTCAAGTTAAATCACAAAACGTGCGAAAGTTACTCTTAATACGTCATTTCAGCGCGGTATAAAACACCAAGGTCATTATGGAATGAGGATGACTGCTGGTTTCGGCCGCCTTGTCTTCTACCCACAGATAAAAAGGCTGTTCGGTTACCGACGTGTTCATAACGATCACGGCAACCCGGCCATCCGGGTTTAAAAAGGCGGTCGTCAGCAGGTCATCGGCGGTCGAAGAACTGATGATCCGGTGGGCGCCCGGACGGATAAATTTGGAAAAATGGCCGAGGTAATAGTACGAACTCATGTACGTCAACTCCCCAGTTTCGGTATTGGCGTGAATCGGGGCGAAGCAGTAATTATGGATATGATTCGGCCCGCCCTCCTGATCCAGCAAAACATTCCAATCTGTCCAACCTTCGGCGCCGTTGTTGAAATCGTCGATCATGGAAATTCCATACCTTTCGCCCCAGTGCCAATCGTGGATACGGACTGCGTCAAACGACTCGTTGCAACCTTCCGTGAACAGCAAATGCTTATTGGGAAAGGCCTCATGGACACGTTCCACGTTCTCGAAGTGATCGCCCACATACCAGTGAAAAGCCACGCCCCAGATGTATTGAGCCGCTTGCGGATCTTCCAATTCCACTTCCGCGCGTTGGTACATGATGTTCCGGTTATGATCCCAAATCATAATTTCTTTATCCTTGAGGCCGTTCGCCGCGAAGGTGGGGCCCAGATAATTTTTCACAAAATCGCGCTCTTCCTCAGGAGAGTAAACACACGATTCCCATTTCTGCACCGCCAATGGTTCATTCTGCACCGTCACGCCCCAGATTGGAACGCCTGCCTTGGCATAGGCTTTGATGAACTTGACATAATATGTGGCCCAAGCTTGGTAAAACTCGGGCTTCAGTTTGCCGCCGTGCAGCATGTCGTCATTGTCCTTCATCCATGCTGGTGGACTCCAGGGGCTGGCGAACAGTGTAAAATTATTTCGACCTGCTGTCGCCAGTACTCCCTTGATGAACGGAATTCGATATTTCAAATCATGGCTGATATCGAAGCTCGCCAAGGTCGTGTCGTCGTTCGTGACGTAAGTGTAACTTTCGCTGGAAAAATCTCAACTATTGATGGAAGTGCGCCCCAACGTATAGCCGATGCCTTTTTGCGGGTCAAAAAACGCCGTCAGGATTTCGCGCTGTTTATCGGCGGGCAGTTTATAAAACGTTTCCGCCGCAGAGTCAGTCAGAGCGCCACCAATGCCAAGCATGGTTTGAAATTCCTTGGAGGGATCCACAAAAATGCATTCCTGCTTTTCGGTATGTTGCGGCATATCGGTGAAACGCAATTCGCCGGTGTCGGCAAGCCGTTGCCCCGTATCCTTGGCCGTTACATAGACGGTGACCGGCCCTGCTGTATAATTGGCGGCTTGACTTACATCGACACCGAATACTGCGGTCAAAACAGTTGCGCCTGTAAACAGGCTCGGCATCATGGTGGGAATCAATCGGCTTATCATAATAATTAACCGGCTATTTCCAGAGCTTTTTTAACAATCTCAATGTCGCTAATTCCCCTGAACCCGCTAAATCCAACCGAAAGTTTCGACCCATCTTTTAAAGCAACCGGTTGGCCGCCTTGCCAGCCAATAAAATCGGGACGGCTTATCCCATAAATGCGCTCATCGATTTCGCCATTGAAAACTTTTTTTTCGTATTCGCCTGTGGCCATTCCGGTTATCCAGACTTGGCTGGCTTTGGTCCACGCAATTTGGTAGGTGCGGCGCGAGCGTGCTTTATCGTCTCCATACAATTTGCCATAAACATTGCCCTGCTCATCGATGATACAAAGCGCCACGTTGCCATCGGTAATTTTGCTGTCAACCGGACCCTCCATGTATTTGGGCAATAAACTGGTAATGGTTTCGATAATTTTCTCTATTTTTAGACTTAACGTGCTGTTTTCCATCCGTTTTTGTTTTTAAAATTGTTGTTAAGACTTATTTAAAGTAAATGCACCGGTCAAGGAATGGGCAATGGAGCACCATATTTCTGCAATGAAAAACGGAAAGGGGGAAACGGCCTAAGATTCACCCACTGTCATCCGGTTGCCGGGGGTGGAGAATTTGTGGCAGATGCTTACCAAGAGCTTTGCTCAAATGCAGCCGCGTGACCAGTGGCTCCACCATGTCCAACACCCGGCTCTCCTTCAGGTCCGACACCGAAATACGATTGGCCTCCCGATTTGTACACCGTTTACCCGAATGGAATCGGAAAAGGTCAATTGAAAGGTGGTTTTGGGCAATTCAGCGGTAGAAGTAGTTCCTGCATGCATGTAGCCTCAGAGAATTGTCTGCCGTTGGCAGACTTAAGTCCTGAAATGCGCACGATTCGCTTTACTTCCGGGTCACACCGAAATGGTTACCTTGGCGAGTTGCCGCGCGAGGCGAGATTTGCCCGGAAAAACCGGCCAAACTGGAAATCATATGAAAAAGTTCATTGTATTAGAGATGCTGCTTGCCTGTTTTTATGCAGTGGCCGGCAATGTGAGCGAAACGACGGGATTAGATAACGCTCGTTTTGTAAACCCATTCATTGGCACCGGATCTGCCGGGGGACCGGCGCTATGTGGGCCTGGGCATACCTATCCAGGCGCCATTGTTCCTTTCGGCCTGGTGCAAGTAAGTCCTGACACCGGAAACATCGGTTGGAACTATTGCTCGGGCTATCGTTATGAAGATTCGAGCATTATAGGGTTTTCTCACACTCATTTGAGCGGAACCGGATGGATGGACTTGGGGGACTTGAGGTTCATGCCATTTACCGGGAACGTACAGCAGGAGGATTATCGCAGCCGATTTTCGCATGCGGATGAAAAAGCCGATCCCGGTTACTATTCGGTGCAGTTGCCGGATTACAACGTCAAGGTAGAACTGACGGCCACCGAGCATTGCGCCTACCACCGCTACACATTTGCCACCAACACCGCGCAGCTGTTGATTGATCTGCGATACGGCATCGTGCCAACGAAGGAGGATTTGGAAACGCACGTGATTAAGAGTGAGATTGAATTTGAAGGATCAAACGCGCTTTCCGGTTACACCATCACCAAGGGCTGGGCCGGAGAAAAGCACGTCTATTTCGTGATTCAGTTCGGACAGCCGATTGCCGCCACCACTTGGTTGAGCCCAACCAACGCCACGCGCAATCAACGGTTGGTATTGACATTCCAGGACCAGACCAACGTGATGCTTGAAGCCAAAGTCGCCGTCTCCACCGTTGACGTGGATGGCGCGAAAAACAATCTGGTCACGGAGATTCCCGGCTGGAATTTTGAAAGCGTCAAGGTAGCGGCTTATCAGGAATGGAATAAATGGCTAGCAGCGATCCAAATTGAGGGGACCCCGGAACAAAAAGAAATATTCTACACCGCGCTATATCACACTTTGGTGGTGCCGAATAATATCGCGGATGTGGATGGGCGGTATCGCGGAGCGGACAACAAGGTGTGCGTTTCGAAGACCAAAACCTATTATTCCACCCTTTCGCTGTGGGACACGTTTCGGGCGAAGAATCCGCTCTATACCATCCTCTGGCCGGGCGTGGACAGGAACATGCTAGAGACGTTTTTGGCGCACTTTGACGTTCAAGGATATTTGCCAGTGTGGACTTTATGGGGACACGAGAATAATTGCATGATCGCCAACCATGCCATTCCAATAATCGCCGACGCCTATTTGAGAGGAATTTGCAAGGATGATGCGGAGCGGGCTTATACTGCCATGAAAACATCCTCGACGGTGAACCATCTTAAATCAGATTGGGACATTTATATGCGTTACGGCTACTATCCTTCCGACCTGATAAAGGAGGAGGCCGTTTCACGGACACTTGAAAGTGCCTTCGATGACTGGTGTGTGGCTCAGATGGCGAAGATGCTAGACAAAAAGGAGGATTACGCGCTTTTCACGCGACGGTCTCAATTTTATCGAAACCTGTTCGATAAGACCACCGGCTTGATGCGCGGAAGAAATTCCGATGGCTTCTGGGTAAGCCCATTCGACCCTTTAACCATCTCGCATGCAGGAGACGTGGGTGGAGATTACACCGAGGCCAATGCGTGGCAATACACCTGGCATGTGCAACAGGATCCTTATGACTTGATTAGGTTGATGGGAGGGGATCAGGCATTTGTTGCGAAGCTCGATAAAATATTCACCATGCCTTCCAAGGTCGAAGGTGGCGTCACTGTAGATATAACCGGGTTGATTGGCCAGTATGTGCATGGAAACGAACCCTGCCATCATGACGCCTATTTGTATGATTACGCAGGAATGCCATGGAAAACCCAGGAGCGGGTGCATCAAATTGTTTCCCTGCTTTATAATAATACGCCGGGCGGGATATGTGGGAACGACGATTGCGGGCAAATGAGTGCCTGGTACATATTTTCGGTGCTGGGTTTTTATCCGGTGAATCCCGCCTCGGGGATTTTTGCATTCGGAAGCCCGTCACTAAAAAAAGCCACCATGATGCTTCCCAATGGCAAAACCTTCACTGTGGAAAGCATGAACAATTCACCAGACAATATTTATATTGAGCGCGTTGAATTCAATGGCAAATCATGGCCGTACAGTTACATCCGCTACAAAGACATTGCTGAAGGCGGCCAGTTGAAAATATTCATGGCCGCCACGCCAAATTATGAATTTGGGAAATCGAGATCCGATCGTCCGCCCTTGGAATAAATTTACACTAATCTCCACTGGAAATAATTCCGACCCATGAAATTCTCCTCTCTATCGCCCCTCCTGCTGACGATCATTTGTACCGCGCTTTGCTCCTCATTTGCGTTCGCCGCCGAAACTGCGCCTCGCGAACATCTTTCGCTCGATGCCAACTGGAAATTTCATCTGGGTGACGACTGGCCGGGCGCGCTGCGTTTGGACAAGGCCGGCGCGAGCACGGGCCCGGCGGCCGCGGAATTCAACGACAGCACCTGGCGCACAATCAACTTGCCGCACGATTGGGCGATTGAATTGCCGTTCGACAAAAATGCCGACACCAGCCACGGCTTCAAGCCGATCGGGCCGGGGTTTCCTCAAAACAGCATCGGCTGGTATGGCCGCACGTTTGATTTGCCCGCGTCGGATTCGGGCAAAAGAATCTGGCTGACGTTCGACGGCGTGTTCCGCGACGCGACGGTATGGGTCAATGGCTGGCTCGTCGGGCATCATGAGAGCGGCTATTATCCGTTTCGTTACGACATCACGGACGTTGTGCGTTTCGGCGACAAAAACACCATCGCCGTGCAAGTGGACGCGAGCAAGTTCGAGGGCTGGTTTTACGAAGGCGCGGGCATTTACCGCCACGTCTGGCTGGACAAGACCGCGCCGGTGGCCGTCGCGCCGGACGGGGTTTTTGTCTCGCCTCGGTTTGAAAAGAACATGCCGCAAGGGCGTTCTGAAATTGCCGTCGAAGTCAGCCTTCTCAATACGACGACAAACAAGGCAAATGTGACGGTGAACTGTGAAATCATCGCCCCGGACGGAAAGCCGGTGAAAAAGTTTTCCGAATCGGAAAAATTGAAACGCGATTCGTTCAGCCTGGTTATATTGGAATCGAATATTTCCTCGCCCGTTCTTTGGTCGCCTGAAAATCCAAAACTTTACAAACTTGTCACCACCGTCGAAGTGGACGGACAGGTTGTGGACCAGGTTGAAACGCCCTTCGGTATCCGCACTGTCGGCTTCGACAAGGACAAAGGACTTTTGCTGAACGGCAAGCATTACGAACTTTACGGCACGTGCAATCATCAGGACATGGCGGGCGTCGGCGCGGCATTGCCGGACGCGTTACAGTATTTCCGGGTGAAAAAGTTGAAGGAGTTTGGTTGCAATGCCATCCGCACGTCGCACAATCCGCCCACGCCGGAACTGCTTGATGCCTGCGACCGGCTCGGCATGTTGGTGATGGACGAAAATCGACTGCTCGGCAGCGATTCGGAAAATCTGAAAAAATGGAGCGACCAAATCCGCCGCGACCGCAATCACCCGAGCGTCGCCATTTGGAGCATCGCCAACGAGGAATTTACCGTGCAGGACACGCCACAGGCCGCAAACGTCGCCCGCACCATGCAGGATTTTGCGCATCGGCTTGATCCAACGCGCCCGGTGACTGATGCCGCGAACGAAGGCGACGTATTTGCGGGCATCAATTCCGTTATTCAGGTGCGGGGCTGGAACTATAATGTCGGGCCGGACATGGACAAATACCACGCCGAGCATCCCAATCAGCCGGAAGTCGGCACCGAACAGGCCAGCACCGTTTGCACCCGCGGCATTTACAAGGACGACCCGCTGCATGGCTATGTCAGTGCCTACGATCTTCAAGGCACGCAGACGGCCGAAGACTGGTGGAGCTATTTCGACGCGCGTCCGTGGTTGTCGGGCGGATTTGTGTGGACGGGATTTGATTATCGCGGCGAGCCGACGCCTTATGGCTGGCCGTGCATCAATTCTCACTTTGGCATTTTGGACACCTGCGGTTTCCCCAAGGACAATTTTTATTACTACCAGGCATGGTGGACAACCAACGTCGTTTTGCATCTACTGCCGCACTGGGATTGGGTGGGCAGGGAAGGCCAGGACATTGACGTGTGGGCCTACAGCAATTCCAAGGAAGTGGAACTGTTCCTCAACGGCAAGTCTCTTGGCCTCCAGACCATGCCGCACGACGGCCACCTGGCCTGGCGGGTCAAATATGAACCGGGCACCTTGAGCGCGAAAGGTTTTGACGCCGACGGCAAGGTCATCGCCGAAACAAAGGAAGAAACCACCGGTGACGCGACGGCAATTCAACTCACGCCCGACCGCTACGCCATCAACGCCGACGGCGAGGACGTGAGTGTGATCAAGGTTTCGGCAGTGGACGCGGACGGCCGCTTCGTGCCGATTGCACAGAATCTGGTTCATTTTGAGCTGACCGGCGCCGGGAGAATTCTCGGTGTAGGCAACGGCGACCCGAGTTGTCACGAAGCCGACACGCTCGTGCTCGAATCGCCGGAAACAGTGATTCCGCTAAAAGACTGGCACTGGAAACTCACCACTGATGTCCAAGACTCCAACCTCGTCGAATACACGGCCACACTTGACGATTCAGCTTGGAACAAGGACACGTTAGAAGAAAATGACTATTCGCAATTGGAGCCAAATCAATCAGCCGTTTTCCGGCAACGTATCACATTATCAGCGGCTGATTTGGCCAGTCCCAAGATTCTAATCCAGATCGGACGCATTGATGATCTCGGTTGGGTTTATGTGAACGGCCAGTTGGCGGGCGAAGCACACGATTGGTCCGCGATGCAGACCTTTGATATCAAAAAGTTTTTGCAGGATGGTGACAATGTTATCGCTGTGGGCGTGCAAAATATCGCCGCTGGCGGCGGGATGGGCTGCGGCGTATATCTGCGGCTCGCGGGTCATCCCATTGCGCCCGCGTGGTCGCGCAGCCTGTTCAACGGCTTGGCCGAAGTCATCGTTCAGTCCGGCACGAACGCCGGCGAAATCAAGTTGACGGCGAGCGCAGACGGCTTGCAATCCAAGACGGCGACGATTCAAACTGTTGCCGAAACGGCGAGGTCAAGTGCCGAACATGTGGTGAGTCATTGAACCGATTTCTCCAAAGATTAACCTGAATACAAACTTCACAACAGCAGTGTCTGGTCCACGAGACGACCATGAAACATTTTCTCATTAAACTTTTGGCGGTTCTCGTTTCTTTCCGGGTTGTCGCGGCTTGCGCACAAGTGGATGAAGTTGATCCCAGCATTGGTGGAGTGCCCTTCCTGCTCCAGCCAACGCCGCCGGCGGTCTTTTTGCCCAACAGCATGGTGCGCGTGTATCCGATGCGCATGAACCAGTTGGACGATCAGATTCATTCGTTTCCTTTGACGACGGTCACTTACCTGGGCGGGCTGTTCCGGCTCATGCCATTCGACGGAACACCCAATGACGATACTTGGAATCGTCCGCAGGCTTACGACAACGAAATTGAGACACCATACTACTATTCCGTTAAGTTTGATGATTCGTTGATTCAAACCGAATTTGCTCCAACCGCGCGTTGCGGTCTCTTTCGTTTCGCCTTCCCGTCCGGCAAACCGGTAGTGTTGCTGGCCAACCATCGAGGCGGCGATTTTTTCAGCGACGGTCAAAATGCCGTTTCCGGTTTTGAAGAAATTGTGAATCATGGCCAGGTAACACCCGGCGTGGTCCGCGCCTATGTTTATGGCCAGTTCAGCGCACCGGTCAACATTGAAACAAACCCGACTGCCAGTGGGAAACGCCTGACCATCACGGCGGGGAACGGTCAGAACGTTTTGGAATTTCGCTACGGCCTTTCCTTCATCAGCGTCGAACAAGCCAGGAAAAATTTACAGGAGGAAATTCCGGCATGGGATTTCGACCCAGTCAAACGAGCCGCCCGTGATCGCTGGAATCAAGTTCTCGGCCAGATTCAAGTGGAAGGCGGCACACCGGCTCAGAGGAGAGTTTTCTACACCGCTTTGTACCGTTGTTATGAGCGCATGATTGACGTGACCGAAGATGGAAGCTATTACAGCGCCTTTGACCACAAAGTTCATCGGGATTCCCGCCCCTTTTACACGGACAATGGACTGTGGGACACTTACCGCGCTTTGGAACCACTGCAAACCATCCTTAACCCGGGAATGGAAGCCGACAAGGTGCAATCGTATGTCCGCATGTATGAACAATCGGGATGGATGCCGGAATTTGGCGTGCTTTGGGGCAATTTCGAATGTATGACGGCAAACCCCGCCGCCGCCTGGATAGCCGACGTTTGGGCCAAAGGAGTTACCAACTTCGACCTTGCAACCGCCTACGCGGGCATAAGGAAAAATTCTCTCGAAGGCACGTGGCTGCCCTGGCGCCGGGGACCCAAATGTTCACTCGATGATTTTCTTGACCAACATGGCTACATGCCCGCGCTTCATCCCGAAGAAAAAGAAACCGTCGAGCGGGTTGATTCGTTCGAGCGGCGTCAGGCCGTGTCCGTCACGGAAGGGCAAAGTTACGATGACTGGTGCACTGCCCAGATTGCTCGCGACTTGGGCAAAGAAGCCGACTGCCAACTTTTTCTGAAGCGCGCCGCCGATTACAGGAATATCTTCCGCGCGGACAAAGGCCATGTATGGCCGAAAGACGCCGAGGGCAATTGGATTGAACCGTTTGATCCGGGATGGTCCGGCGGTCTGGGCGGGCGTGATTATACCACCGAAAATGACGGTTACACTTTCGATTGGAGCGTTCAACACGATTTGCAGGGACTGTTTGAATTGATGGGCGGGCGCGCTCAAGCCGAAGCGAAATTGGATCAACTCTTTCATCAACCGCTCAGCCGGGACCAATACGAATTCCTGGGTCATTTTCCAGATTCCACCGGCCTCGTCGGACAATTTTCCATGGGCAACGAACCCAGCTTGCATATTCCCTATCTCTACGACTATCTGGGCGCGCCCTGGAAAACCCAAAAGCGCGTTCGGATGTTGCTGAACGGCTTTTTCACCGACTCACTATTTGGAATGCCTGGTGACGAAGACGGCGGCGGCATGAGCGCGTGGGTGGTGTTTTCCATGATGGGATTTTATCCGGTTACGCCCGGCGTGCCGATTTACGTCCTCGGCAGTCCGGTTTTTGATCGCGTCACCATTCATTTGCAAAATGGCAAGACCATTCGGATCATTTGCCGGGACAATTCACGGGAGAACAAATACATCCAAAGCATCCAACTCAACGGCAAGCCGCTGCATCAGGTTTGGTTCCGGCACGCCGACATCGTCAACGGAGCCAGGCTGGAGCTGCAAATGGGCAATCTCCCAAACAAGCAATTGGGCGCGGACCCCGCCACTTTTCCGCCGTCGGCCATTTCGCTTGATCCTGATAAATTTCAACGGTTAACAGATTGAGCATGGAGAATTTGGCCCGATTGACATGCTCATTTATCCATATTGATCAGGAACGTTGTCCGCAGAATAACAGTGTGCGAAACTTTACAATCACTTAAAATGAGAAAATTAATAGCTGGTTTAGCAATCGTATTTTTTTGTTTGGGAACGCCAAAGTCATTCGGTCAGGTTTACTACAAAACAGACATCCCAAACAAATATCTTGACGAAAACATATTCCTGAAAGAGAAGCCAGATACGACACGTCCGCCTTCGTTCGACCAGATCAAGCCATTATTGCCAGAGCCACATTGGCCCGCCAATCCCGATGCCATTAAATGCTACTGGTCAATTTGGGAACGTGAATTTGCCCATTTGCATCAGGTCACTCCCGAAAATGGATTTGTATCTCCCTATTTAGAACCGCCATTTAGTGGAGATATCTTTATGTGGGACGACTGCTTCGATATGATGTTTGGCAGTTATGGCCACCATGCGTTTAACTTTATTGGGACATTGAATGACTTTTACTGCAAACAGCATAAGGATGGTTTTATCTGTCGTCAGATCAGCATGTCAAATGGACAGGATATTTTCGAAAAATTTAATCCGGTCAGCACTGGCCCAAACTTAATGCCGTGGGCCGAATGGGAGTATTTTTTAAATTTTAGCGATACGAATCGGCTAAAAAAAGTATTTCCCCCATTGCTTGCCTATTATCAATGGTATATGACGTGGAGGTCCTGGCCGGATGGTTCTTATTTTTCGAGCGGATGGGGATGTGGCATGGATAATCAGCCAAGGCTTCCGAAAGGGGAAGGGTTCGATCCGCGCTTCAGCACGGGGTTTATGTCCTGGATAGATATAACCCTTCAACAAATATTTGTTGGCAAGATATTAATCCAGATGGCCGACGTGCTGGATCGCAAAGAGGATGTAAAGAACATAGAAACCGAAGTGGAAAAATTAACCACATATGTTCAAACAAATATGTGGGACGAAAAATCGGCATTCTTTTATGACCGGTACAGAGATGGCTCATTGAATCATTTAAAAAGTGTAGCTGGATACTGGGCTCTATTGGCAGGTGTTGTTCCTCCTGAAGATGTCGATAGATTTATCGCTCACCTTGATAACCCCGACGAATTCAAAAGAGCGCACCGGGTGCCGACCCTTTCAGCCGATGATCCCGGTTATGTTCCAGGGGGTGGATATTGGTGTGGGGCGGTATGGGCACCGACCACCTACATGGTATTGAGAGGACTTACAAAATATGGAAGAGATTCACTGGCGCATGACATAGCCTTAAATGATCTGGATAACGTGGTGAAAGTATTTACTGAAACAGGGACTTTTTGGGAAAATTACATCCCAGACGGAACGCAAGGAAGTGGCATGAAAGATTTTGTTGATTGGGATGGACTGATTCCTATTAATGAGATGATCGAGTATGTATTTGGAATTAGACCAAACGTCCGGGAAGGAATCATTGTATGGGATGTCCGCCTTTTGGATGAACATGGAATAAGGAACTATCCATTTGGCAAAGACGGATTGGTAAATCTCATTTGCAAAAAAAGAGAAAAGATAACCGACAAACCTCAAATAACTGTTTCTTCAAACGTGCCGTTTAAATTAAAGTTAATATGGGCTGATGGAAGTGAAGTAATTGATGTGACTAAAACACGTGATTGATATTATAATGTCAACTAACTTTAAAAGTCAGCGACTCCTCCTTTCCCACAATTTATTTCCGTCAGACTTTGCAAAACCTCTTGATTGGCTCCCACGTTGAGGACACACCATCCTGATTCGCTATGAAAAAATTTACGATGCTCGTCGGATTGCTGGCCTCCATTGCGGTGATCCACGCGACGGACCGTTCGAACACTGCACCCAAAGAGCCGATGAGCCCGTTCGGCATCGGCTCCGGCGCAACCGCCAGTCGCACAATTGAGACCCTGCAGACCTGGGCGCCGCAAATGCGGGACATCGGGATCACATGGTATCGGACCGGTGGAAATGCTGGTTGGGGTGACCTGCAAAAACCGGATGGCCAATGGCAGTGGGAGGAATTGGATAAGCACATGGCCTATTGGGACCACTTGGGCATCAAGTATGGCTTGCTTCTTTGGGGCCACAATTCCAAGGATGCCGGAGGGCTGCCGGTCAAAGGGATCAATGATTGGAAAACCTATGTCGAGAAGCTCGCTGAGCACGTAAAAGGGCGGGTCCAATGGTTAGAGGTTTGGAACGAGCCGCCGAACTTCACTGCCAAGGGCCAGACAGCGGAGGACTACGCCAAGATTGTTGCCGCCGCCTACGACGCGGCGCACCGGGTGGATCCAGGCTTCAAGGTCGGCCTCACCGCAAAGTCGGCGGACATCAACTATCTCGAGCATGTCATCCGTCGCGGAGCCAAGGACAAATTCGATTGGATTTCCCTGCACCCGTATGAAGTCCTCGGGGGCGTTTCGGACAACAAGGGTACAGAACCCCTTTTCATGCACATCGTGCCGACTCTACGGAAAATGCTGGCGGCGCAAGACCCGGCCAGGGCGAATGTGCCGATCCTTTTCACCGAGCTGGGATGCGATGCCGACCCGCCGGGGAAGGCCTATGGCAAGGGCCCGGACGGCGCCGCGCACGCCCTGATCAAGGCCTACACCTTGGGAATTGCGCAAGGTGTCACGCAAATACAGTGGTTTGAAGGGCGTGACGGCGACAGCGGACCGATGGGCCTGCTCGACGCCAGGAGCAATGCGCGCCCGGCCTATACGGCCTACGGGAACATGATCAAGCACTTTGGCGACCATCCCAAATACCTCGGCTGGGTACTGCTCAACGGGCGAGACTACGGCTTTGTGTTTGAGGGCGCCAACAGCATCGTGCTCTCGACCTGGGCGCCCAAGGGGGACCCCGACAGCGTGTATTTCGGCCAGGCGGTAAAAATCCTAGACCCGCTCACCGGAAACATCATTAACGCTCCCACCTACGACCTGACCGTTTCGCCCATTTTCGTGCTGGGCGTGCCGGAAAACCTGGTCGCACAAGCGAAAGAGAACAAGAACAAGCCCCTTCCTTGGGACGGAGATTACAGCAACGCGAAATCAATCTCCGTCTCTTACAGCGAGGACGGAAAGGCCATCGCCAAAGGATTGCATCCCACCTCAGGCGAAGACATTGGCCGGGCCGTGGTGCTCTATGGCGGCGGGTTCCGCGAGGGCTCTGTACCCGGGGGCGACGCGTTCATCGTGGACCCGAATTTTCTGTCCTATAAAACCGGACCAATCGAAATCAGTACAACTGTGCGTCGCAAAGATCCGGCCAAGTCGGTGTCTGTCACGCTGCGATACGAATATGACAATCCGCTGGATCCGGTGGGAATCGATCCGTTCAAGCAAATGCCGCCGAAGGAAATCACCGCAGGAGGTGGTTGGACGACGCTCACGTGGAAACTTGACGACGCGGAATTTAACAGCTACTGGGGTTACAATTTCAGCTTCAACGCTGGCAACTATTTGGTGAAGGACGTGACGGTGATGAAGCTTGCGGGCATGTAACCTACTTGGCATTCCATTTTCGGCCGCGATGGAGAAAATGGCTTCATTTCTCTGCGGATAGAGGTCAACCATCGGCTGGCCACAACAAGGAAGACTAACTAGTGTCTGGCCGGAAGCGCGAATTTTCGAAATAGTGCCCGCCGTGGATGGCCGGCGGTTTTCCACGCATATTTTCTGACGCCGTTTAACTCAACCTGTCCAAATCGCAGTGAGACTTTTCAACAAATTATTAAGCTTTCTATTGCCTTTCTATTGCTGAAGGGTGATGTTCCATTACCTATTGCTTGTCTTGGAAATGTTTTGCATGTTAGACTGTGACAATGATAATTCTGCGGTATTTACTAGTAATTGTGCTTGTTTTCGGTGTGTGTGTTTTGCGTTGCAACGGTACGCCTTCGACACCGGCTTGGATAACTGCGAGTGGCAGCGCAACGTCGGTGACTGTAAACTGGGGATCAAGCTCCGGTGCCACCAGTTATGAGATCTACCGCGGCACTTCCAGCGGAGGTGAGACGCTTCTGATAAGCGGCGT